>Ga0213878_10000970_pt1 | contig 10216 bp, 8 predicted proteins | sample VelepicoBEBS_R02_FD_161053 | JGI IMG/M metagenome (GOLD analysis project Ga0213878, IMG submission 161053) | Vellozia epidendroides bulk soil microbial communities from rupestrian grasslands, the National Park of Serra do Cipo, Brazil - BS_R02 | ecosystem: Environmental > Terrestrial > Soil >... | reverse complement strand
AAGTCATGGAAGGACACCGACTGCAGGCGATAAGGAGTAAGCGCTGGTCGACCGGGCTGCTCGTATTTAGTGAACTCTTCTTTCTCGCTGCCAGTTTATGTTTGGCTATGTCCTTGGGATAGCAGCACCTATTAGCCGCGAAGCGGCTGAACGGACAAGGCCAAGCCGACAGGGCCCACGACGGGTCATCCTCAACGAGGTTTAAGTCATAAGCAAACGGATGACTCCAGTTGATGATCCCTAGTGCATATCGCGCTTGATCTTGGACTCCATGCTTTCGACCCCTTGGTCAACAGATAATGTAACGAACCGGAATTCCGGTCTCTTTGGACCATTGCTCTACCTTGGCCTTCGCCCAGCGCCCTTGGTCTCCTTGATCGGCGTCGCCAGCAAATGTGATCGTCTGACTTCGCACAATGTCTTGCGGAGATCTCTTGGAAGGATCCGCCGTATCAATGAAGAATGGTTTGCGCAAGCCAGTCAGCTGTTTCCCAATCTGGTGCAGAAACTCCTCAATTATTTCTGTCATCGAAAAGACGATTCCCCAGTTCAGGCGCAATGATGAAGAGGTCAGCCGTTGACTTATGACTTAAGCGTCGTGAGTTTTTGGGGGGATGAATCATTATTTATCGGGCAACCTCCGCACAAATCAGACAATAGTCAACCCGACAAGGCCACGACGACTCCGCCACCACGAGATTCCAGTCATAAGTAAACGGCTGACCCAGGCGATGCCTGGATTTGTTAGGCTAACGATCGCCCGATAGCTTGACTCGCGATCATCGGACCTCCCAATGAACGCGATCATCAGGAGGAAACACGAGACGGACGCGTCACTTTCGGCTTTACACCCAGTTCAAAATTTCATAAAAACAATAAATGAAGCCGCCAAAACCCGGGAAGCCAAAAGACATACTCATAGTATGCCCAACTGCTACTTTTCTCCCTGATACTGACAGCATTGAAATTTATTGTCTAGGAACGGACATTTCCGACGAGTACAAGCATCTTTACCAACGGGAATTTACTGCGACTAAAGACTACGGCTGGAAGGACCTTCGGCCATTACAGAATGATCCGCTCAAGGAGTGTTCTTGGATAACTGTGACCTCGGGCTCCGGAAAATTTACGCGCACGGTTAACACAGGATCGGGAAGGACTGGAGGCGAAGTTACGGTGGCTATATTTAAGGTAGACGGAGCCGGCGACAAATTACAATACGAACAGGCCTCATAAAAAGATTTCGCTGGGAGCTATAGAATGAAGAAGATTACGCTAATTCTTGCTGCACTGTTTATGGCCATCTACGCTGCCAGAGCGGAATGCGATAACACAGCGGTGTCCGCTAATGATGATCAATTTACGCTCGTACTTGACAGCAAGGGAGTACCTGCTGTCAATGTCGTGGGATTCTGCGAGGCCTCAGACTATGTCATCGACACCTTCGTACTCGCAGTATCCTCTGAAGACAAAAAGACTCATCTATATCTGCACGAGCTCATCGCGCCGAATAAAGCGAAAGGAGCGCCGATCGGCACAGGATGGTTAAGATTTAACGAGGATTTATCTGGCTGCACCGAATTACCATATGCTAAACCACACGGTTCTTGCGATCAGCCAGGCGATTTCACGCGGTCGGTGGGAACAGGATCGGGACTTGGTGGCCCTAGCAAACCGACAGCAACGTGCGCGGGCTTTGAATACAGGATATGTGGTCATCGCGATCAGGTAAAGTATGACGCCATTAGCCCACCACCGAACAAATAGAAAGAAATAGAACCGGCTAAAAGGGTTGCTGAAACAAGATTCCCTGTCAGCCGCTAGTGATGATCTCAGAAATTTCGGAGCGCGTCCTCGACCGCGTTTAAGCGGGCCTGGTCGACAGCCCCTAAGGTAAAAGTTTGTTTTTTGCGAACTAAGATATCTCGCGCTTGCGTGAAGTACATGCGAATCTCTGCGGGTGATGCATCCGCAGTGAGTCGAAGGGTGCGAGCGATTTGAAGACAGTTAAACGCCAAGGCGGATTCCCACTCAGCGTGATGCGGATGCTCGCTCAACAACCGGTCGAATATTTGGAGAGAGATGCGAAAATTTGTTAACGCCTCGCTAAATTGTTCCTGTCCGACCAGTACCTCGCCCAATTTTTCGTAGCAAGAGGCTAAATTGCTTTCGATATCAGTATCGTTGTGGCCCTGCGCAGACAGCTTTTCACCACGTTTTACGGCGCTGCGACAACTTGCTAATGCCGGCTCATAATCTCTCTGAGCAATTAAAACGCTGGCTATCTTTTCCTCGTTTTTGGCGACCTCCATCTGCCACCTGGCGTCCTGCGAAACCGAACTCGCCCGGATTGACATTGCGTTCCGGTACATCCTGAGTGCATCGGGGAACTTCCCTTGAGCCTCCAGCACGTCACCTGCCGTTTCGGAAACTTCCGAAAGATCCTCCTGCCAATCTTTGTTATTTTGATCTTTTTCCTTAAGCATCTGAGCGATCCGGAGCGCCTCACTACAACTCTCCCACGCCCCGCGAAAGTCGCCACGGTCCAGCAAAACAGAGGCAATTTCAGCATGGATTACCTCAAGATCGTGCTGATTTCCAGCGTTCGTCTCGTCTCTTTTGGCCAACTCCTGTCGAAGAGAAAGAGAGTCACGATACATCTTCAAGGCGCCCTCTAAATCACCTCGCGCATTTGAACAGTTACCGAGATCCTCATAACTGAGAGCCAAATCAATTTCCCAATTCGCATTGGTCGGATCCTGGCTAAAGAGTTTTCTACGGACATTGAAAGACCTTGTATAACTGGCTAGCGCTCCATCTAAATCTCCTTTGCTGCTCAAGATTTCGCCGACCTGTTCCTCGCTTACTCCCATGTCGCGCTGCCACTCCGTGTTGTCCGGTTGTTGAGTCCTGAGTGCCTCGGCGGTCGATAGCGAATCGCGATAATATTTAAGCGCGCCATCGGAATCACCCTGGGCATCTAACGCTTCGCCTACCCTGACGTTAAGAAGCCAGATTTCACTCTGCAGGACCGTGCTTTTCGGATCCAGATCGTTTAGCTTCCTGGCAATATCGAGCGATTCACGGTAGTTTTTCAGCGCACCGGGTAAATCTCCTTGAGCTTTCAAAATAAGCCCAACTTTTTCCAGGCTCCGCACCAACTGGCTGTGCCACTCTATATTTTGTGGTGATTGCTGAATAAGCTTCTCGCGGATATCGCGAGCTTCCTCGTAGTTCTGCAGTGCGTCGCCCACTTTGCCTTGCGAATCGAGCACGTTTCCAATTTGCTGAAGATTAACCGCTTCGTCCGCCCGAAAAACCAGGTTGCTCGGGTCCAGTGTGACCAGCTTCTTCCGGATCTCCAAGGCGACCTGGTAAAGCTTTAGGGCTTCAGCTGGTGCTCCTTGATCGAGGAGGACGTCGCCGTAGTTAACCAGCGCAATACTATGTTGCCGCTGAATCTCTGGGCTGTCGTCGCCGCCAGCAAGCGAGTTATAGTAATCTTGCACGCGTTGATTAACGTCGTTTAAAAGATCCAATCGGCCAATCGGCTTCAACTTGTCACGAAGGGCGACGGTCATAAAGTTGACCAACTTTTCGGCTTCGCTACGGGCCAGACTTGCTCGCTTGGCCGCTTGGTCCGCCACAACTTTTGCTCGTTCCGCCCGTCGATACTGGCGGAAACTGATTAGCCCGAAAATGACCGCCGCCACGAGCGCTGCGGTTATACCGGACATCACCGCATAACGAATCCGTTCCTGGATCCGTTTGCGCCGCTTTTGCTCGGCGATGCTTGCCTGGACGTAATCCGCCTCTTCCTTGCTGAGCGATGAGCCGAAGTCTTGGGCAAGCTTTTCGCTTTCCGCCAGAGGGAGTCCCGGTCCAAGCAGATCATCCTTTTGCTTTCCGCGACCGAGCCAGAGCCTTAGACTGGAATCCAACCGGTCCCGCATCCTCAGGAACTCGCGGTTCTCGGTCAGCCAATCCTTGAGACGTTGCCATTCCCGCAACAGCGCTTCATGTGCCACCGAAACAGTAATCTGGCCATGCGGATCGGTATCCGCCACGAACAGCCGTTTCTCAATGAACAGATCGATGAAGCCTTTCGTTCCGGTTTTCCGGTCGTGGTTCGTCTCCCCTGAGGCGGCGAAGTCCCGGTAAGCAACCGTTCGCCGGTTGGGCACTTCCTCTTCACCTTGACCCAACGTGACCAAATGCCGCATGACCACAGGGAAAGCCTTCTGTTCATCCGGCGGCAACGAGCTGAATACCGTTTCGGCATGCCTCGCAAGCGCGCCTTTCAATTCACCTAGTTCGCGATAGTCCGACCACCGGAGCAAGCCATCGCCTCGGGCGCTCTGAGCGTCGTAAAGCAAGGACAGAACATACTCGAGCAACGGCAAGGATTCTGGTGTGACAGAGGCGGCATCAAGCAGCGCTTGATCCAGACGTTGGCCCGTCTCCCGCTCCTGCTCGAAGCTGAGACCAGCTGACTCCGCAGGTAGCCGGATCATGTTCCGAATCTCCGCAGGCGTCGGCGGCCGAAGATCGAATTTGCCGCGCGGCTTTGAGAGTTCGACTAAATCCGGGAATTCTTGATACGAAGGGTAAAAGTCACTTCGCAGCGCCGCCAAAACAAAGACTCTACCGCTCCGAACCAGACCGCCAAGCGCAGAGATATACCTCTGCTGAACCTCCGATGAAAAACCACTTGTGAACAATTCCTCCAACTGGTCCACCACCAATACCAGGCGCGCCTTAGGCAACCCGAGCTTTTCTGTCAGTTGCCGAGTCTCGTCCGCATCCTCCGATCTTTCCGCACCCCGCAACTGCCGTTCTCTTTCTTGCAAGTAATGGGAAAAATGGATTTTCCATTCGCGCGCAGTGTGTTCGAGTGCGTCCCGAACTCGGAAAGCAACGCTATCGGAATGTTCCCTTAATTCGGCTGCAAGATCGCGGACCGCGTTCCTTGATTCCGGATCCTGCAGTCCCGGTAAAGCCGTGGCCTCGAGCAGCGCACCCGCCAAGGCATCGAAGCAATCGCCGCTGCCTCCGCCGGCTCCGGGTCGAGTCAGCGCCCACCGCCAGAGACCGATCCCTTCAATGGATTCGGGTCGAGTTAACAACGGCAGTACACCCGCTCGCAAAAGAGAACTTTTTCCTGAGCCGCTCGCGCCTACAACCAGAACGAACGGGCGTTGCACCCTGGCTTGCTCTTCCAAAGCTTCCAACACTTCCCCGATCGCTTTCATTCTACCGTGGAAGATGGGCGCGTGCTCGAAACCGAAGGCGTTCAGTCCACGAAACGGGCTGGATTTCCACCGGCGAACTTTGATGCTCAAGGTGTTCCGTCCGATCTCCTCCTCTACCTGAGCCGCTAGAAAATCACGGAAATGGTCCCGGAATAGCTCCTCAAATTCCTCCAGGCTGCGATAGTTTTCGAAAGTACCGGGCAATCTCCCGTCGTGACCGTGCTCCCATTGCGCGAAAAAGTCCTGGACCGAGTCCCATTGCCGGCAAAAGGCTTCCCGCTCCTCTTTCGGCTCCAAAGGCGGCGTCGGATTTGAACGGTTGCGGTAAACCTTCAGCGAGGGAACGCCATTATTCTTATTTGCGTGATCTAAAGCCCAGGCAATTTCGTATTCCGTTCCCGAGCTGGCCAGGCTCCCATCCGGCATTTTTATCGCCGGAGCCGGCTGGGCCTTGAGACGTGACCAAATGATGTAAATGACCAGGTCGAATTCTGCACTGTTCGGGACCCGACCCTGGTAACTCGTCTCGAGAGGAACCCTTTGATATTCCGAAAAATAGGGGCATAAAATCAACGAACTGCCATCGTCCTGTTCGGTCTTCGGCCCACCGGGCTCCAAACCGCGGTCTTCTTCTGCCAGCCGTTGGAAGTCCAAATGAGAATCCCTCACCGCCACGTTGAACTGGACAGCTACCGAGCGGAGAACCCGATCCGCCAAATTTCGCTCCTTCTGCACGTCGCCCGTCGAGGAGACAAACACGCGGATTGTCTTCATTATGGGCCGCCTCGCAGCGATAGAACCCTTTACCGAAGGTAATACCTTCAAAAGTTCGCCTGGCGTCTGAAAACGTCGTCCCGGGTTCTTCCTTAAGAGGACCTCGAGGAGGGCGACGGCTGGCTGTGGGAGGCCTTCGAGCTGTTGAAGCGGCAAGGACGCGTGCTGATGCTGATACATGACCTCGGCGAGAGAGCCGCGGAACGGCGCCTGACCGGCTAGCATGCACCAAAGTGTCACCCCAAGCGAGTACAGATCCGAACGAATATCTGACCCTGTTCCCGCGAACTGCTCCGGGCTGGCGAACTCCGGCGTCCCGGCAAAAGCTCCGGGCACAGAAATCGCCGGTTCAGAAGGGGATTCGTTTGCTGCCTTGGCCAGCCCGAGGTCGATGATTTTGACCGTGGTAATGGCTCCCTGTTCCAAGCGAACCATGATGTTGCTCGGTTTGATATCCCTGTGGACGAGGTCTTGTTTGGATAGCGCCGCCAGCCCGGTGGCGACCTGAGTTGCAATTTCCAGCGCCAACTTCACCTCAAGTCGGTCCGAGCGTTTGATGAGATGCTCGAGGGTCTCTCCCTCCACGAACTCCATCGCATAGAAATAACTGTTCGCGGTTCTTCCCAAGTGTAATACCGAGGCAACGTTCGGATGACGAACGCTGGCCGCCGAGCGGGCTTCGCGCAAAAACCGAAGCCGGGCGAATTCATCACTAAGGTATTTTTCTTTGATGACTTTCAAGGCCACGGGGCAACGCAGATCGACGTCGAATGCTTTATAAGTCACGCCCATTGCACCGCGGCCTAACTCGACCGGCGTTCCATCCTCCTGCCGAGCCAGGTCATAGTGCTCGAATTGATGATTCGCCATTGAAGGTGTGGATGCAGTCGATCCTTCTCCACTGAAATCGCCTGTGTCACAGAACGCTACTCGCAGCATGCATACGGGACAAAACTCGCCAGAATTGTCCGCTGTCAAAGGCGTTTTGCACCTGGGGCACATCCGACTCCGCTCTGGGTCCGGTATGGCGCTCCCAGATCCGGGGTCATCTCCCGAATTTTGCACTCCAGACCTCATGGCTTCATCAGGCGCTCGCTCCGCGCAACAGATTATTCCAATAGAATCCGATTTGGGAGCAGAAATTGCAATTATGGCCGAATTGAATCCCTCGAGAGGATCGGGGATACGCGTCGATGGACTGGCTCGTGCAAGAGTCGCGACTGGGGTCAGCCGTTGACTTATGACTTAAATGAGCCGGCGCCCGAGTACTCAGTGCGCCCACATACGTCCGCTTCACCAACCCTTGCTGTTCCAGGATGGTAAGTTGCCTTGTTCAACCGATTGCACCACCATGATCGAAAGCGCATGAAGAAGACTCCTGACCCTGTTCGAATTGGCGTCCTCGGCTGCGGGATGATCTCACAAGCCGCTCACTTCGAGAGCTGCCAAAAAGCCAAAAACGCGCGGCTATACGCCATCTGCGATGCCGCGGATGACTTGCGGGATCGGATGACGCAGATCTGGGAACCCAAGGTAGCTTACAGCCAATATGAGGAGATGCTGGCTGATCCGAAGGTTGAAGCGGTGATCATCGGAATCGCCGACCAGTACCATGTCTCTGCTGCCGCTCGAGCAATTGAAGCCGGCAAGCACGTGCTGGTCGAAAAACCGCTAGGAGTAAGCGTGGAGGAATGCGTAGGCCTGCTGAAAATGAAACAGGCGGCCCCAAACCTGATCTTTCGGGTTGGCTCCATGAAACGGTTCGATCCCGGCGTAGCGTTTGCGCGCCGCTTCATTGACCAGGAGATGGGAAGCCGCCTCGCGCTCAAAGCGTGGTATTGCGACTCAACTTCCCGATATACCGAGACCGCGAATGTACAGCCGTTAGTCGTACAGAGCGCCAGCGCGAAGCGGCCTCCGGGCAACCCCAAGGCTAATCGAGAGTCCTATTATCTCTTGGGCCATGGGAGTCACCTGGTTGATACTGCGCGGTTTTTGGGCGGCGAGATCACCCGGGTCAATGCCAAATTGGTGCAGAAGTATGATGCGTATTGTTGGTTCGTGACGATAGATTTTGCGGATGGCAGCGTTGGCCACCTGGACCTCACGTTAACCGTACGGATGGGATGGCACGAAGGATTTCAGATCTACGGGGAGTTTGGCAGCGTCATCGGCAAGCTTTTTAATCCATGGTACCTGAAGTCTGCCGAGGTGGAGTGCTTTTCACTTAAAGATGGTCAATTTAAACGGGTCCTCGGGGAGGACGCCCATTTCTATCGTTTGCAGGTCGAGTCACTCGCTGGTGCCGTACGGGGCGATGACAATTTCCCTGCGGCTGGGCTTGAGGATGGTCTGGCCGCTATCCGAGTTCTTCGAGCCATCCGCTTGTCTGTACAAAAGGGAGAACCTGTCGCAGTGGCCGATGTTACAGGAGCGATCTGATGAAAATCGGTGCCCGGAAACTCCTCGACGAGATCCAGAATCCACGCCTACGGATTGTGATCGACCCAGCCAACCTGATTGATCCTGGACGCAAACAAGAGGAAATATTGGATGAGAGTTTCGCTTTGTTGGGTGACGCGATTGTCATTGCGCATGCCAAGGATCGGACCGCTGCCTTTGAAGCGTGCGCCGCTGGGAAAGGCATTTGAGGCTAGCGAGACCGCAAGGCTGCTCGCGGAGATAGCACCAGATAATCTCGCCTCTCTGAGGGGCTTCTTTTCTCGAGAGCCGCAAGCCATCACAGCCGCACTACTTCAGGCCATTGCGGCCGATGGGCCCGGCGTTTCGGAGGAAGATCTTCGTAACCCGCATTTCATCGCAGCGGTATCAACACTGATTAAAAGATGGGAGGGTCCGAATGAATCCTGGCAAAAAGTAATCACGCCGATCAGGTTCGAGCGTTGGCTGACGAGATTTCGAGCGGCGTTGTTTGGTCTGTAACCGAGCTGGGAAACGGCTTGGAGAACGCGAGCTCTGCTGCCACAAAAGACTAACTGACCAAACCCAAAACCCGTTCATCACTTGCTATGCGACCTGTTGTTTTCGACACCGATATCGGTACTGATGTAGATGATATTCTTGCTCTGGTCCTTCTCGCTAAGGCACCGGAGCTCAAACTGCTCGGCGTTACGACCGTTTATGGGGACACCAATTTTCGCGCGAAGATCGCAAAGAGGACAACGCAGATGCTGGGACGGGAGGACATAAAGATTGTCCCGGGAGAGAGTCTGCCGGTGAGCGGGCGGCAGGTTCACTGGGCCGGGCACGAAGGAGAAGGGATCCCGAATATCGATGCGATCGAGATCAAGCCGGACCAATCGGGTTCGAGTTATCTCGTGGAAACCGCAGAGGCGCTGAACGGTGAACTCGAAGTGATTGCCACCGGACCGCTCACAAATATTGCCCGGGCGATAACCAAAGCGCCGGCTTCTTGTGCGAAGATCAAGCACCTTTATGTAATGGGTTGCGCATTCTGGATGCCCCGGGCTGAACACAACATCAAATGCGACGCGGAAGCCGCCCGAATCGTCTTTGCCAGTGGGATTCCGACGACGGTGATCAGCCTCGATTTGACCCTGAGGGTCTGGCTGGGAAGAAATCAGTTGCCACAAATCGCCGCCTTGCCGAACGGCCTGGGGCCAATGCTGGAAAATCAACTAGTTCGCTGGTGGGAATACCGGCACGTAGATGGAAGCAGCCCGCATGATCCTTTGGCCGCGCTAACCATGGTGCGCCCCGATCTGTTTCGATTTGAGAACTGGGACATCGACGTGCATGACGAACCGAGTGCACCTGGTTTCACCAGGGTCATTAACTGCGGAACCGGCAAAGTTCGGATTGGGGTGGATGTTTTTGCGAGGACCGCTGAACAGGAGATTGTGGCGCGAATTGCAGCAAGATAAGAGGTGAACCGCAGGATTTTGTGGTCGCTTGATAGCGGTGAGTATGGGGAAGAAAACAAAGCGGCGGAGCCCCAACCAAAAGCGAGGCGCGTGATTCGGAGAGGGTCGGCTTTTTCGCCACGAGGCCAAGGTGAAACTTGGCCCTACCAGATCGTTTGGCACTCACTGTAGCAAATATTGCCGCAGGTATGCTCTGATCATAGGTTGAACGTCTGGGTCGGCAAAGATGCCGACCCCGCCGTCACCGGCGTCAAACTTCCCGCTGGCGGCGTTTGTGTTCAGACC
>Ga0213878_10000969_pt1 | contig 10217 bp, 8 predicted proteins | sample VelepicoBEBS_R02_FD_161053 | JGI IMG/M metagenome (GOLD analysis project Ga0213878, IMG submission 161053) | Vellozia epidendroides bulk soil microbial communities from rupestrian grasslands, the National Park of Serra do Cipo, Brazil - BS_R02 | ecosystem: Environmental > Terrestrial > Soil >... | reverse complement strand
GCCTTGATGTTGATAGAGGTCCGGGCTGCCGGTTAATCGATAGGCAAACTCCGCCAGCAAACCGTCGTCTCCCTTCCAGTAGCGGCGGATACAATCCCGATACTTCCCGTTCCATTCCGACCATGGGACGGGGAATTTTCCAACCATGTAACCACCCTCGCCGAGGTCCCAGGGTTCCGCGATCAGTTTTACCTGCGACAGGATAGGATCCTGCAGCAGGATGTCAAAAAAACCGGACTGCTCATCGACCAAGTGCTCCTCCCGGCCGAGCGCAGACGCCAGATCAAAGCGAAATCCGTCCACGTGCATTTCTGTGACCCAGTATCGAAGGCTATCCATGATCAACTGAAGCACTCGCGAATTCTGGGTGTTAGGCGTGTTACCACACCCAGTGTAATCCATGTAATAGCGCCGGTTATCAGCGACCAGCCGGTAGTATGATGTGTTGTCGATACCCTTGAATGACAGGGTTGGACCGAGATGATTCCCTTCGGCAGTATGGTTATAGACGACATCAAGGATCACTTCGAGCCCGGCCCGGTGGAGATTTTGCACCATGGTCTTGAACTCGGCGACCTGTTCACCGAGAACCCCGGCGCTTGAATAACTACTCTCGGGAGCGAAAAAACCGATCGTGTTGTATCCCCAGTAATTGGTGACACCGCGATCAAGCAAAAAACCTTCGTCACAATGTTCGTGCACCGGCAAAAGCTCTACTGCGGTCACACCGAGTTCCTGTAGATATTTGATGGCTTCCGGCGAACCGAGTCCGGCGTAAGTACCACGGATCTCTTCAGGAATCGTCTCCAACAGCTCTGTGAATCCGCGGACATGGACCTCGTACACGACGGTTTCTTCAAAGGGCGTACGGGGTAGTTGGTCTTGTTGCCAATCAAATGCCGGATTAGTCACCACACATTTCGGCACAGAAGCAACATTGTCCTGATAATCGCGCTTCATGTCCTCGGCAGCGTTTCCGAGAGGATATCCGAACATGTCCGGTCCCCACAGTACCTTGCCCGCAATGGCCTTTGCGTAGGGATCGATGACTACTTTCGACGCGTTGAATCTTTGGCCGGCGGCGGGTTCATAGGCGCCATAAACGCGATAGCCGTAAAGTTGGCCTGGTTGCGCATCCGGTAGAAAAACGTGCCAGATATGATCGGTTACTTCCCGGAGTCTGATGCGGACGTCTTCCCGGTCGGTATCATGAGTTTCGAATAGGCATAAATCGACACCTGTTGCTTTGGCCGAGTAGAGAGCGAAATTCACTCCTTTACCCGTCCATGTCGCCCCCAGGGGATAGGGCTGTCCCGGCCATACCTGCACTTTATCCATAGCTGTCTAGTATCGGTTACGGACGTCTGGGCGGTTGTCGAACGATTTCGATAAGTAGGATTGGTAGGGCGAGGCTCCCAAACAACCTGGGACGGTTCGCGCCGGGCGTCTGTTCCGCGTTAAATGTGGTGAGACTACGCCAAAACGCGCGCCGAGCCAGGGGGTGCACGGCGCCCACGGCTCGGCGGGTCTATTGGAGTAACACCCCTCTCGACCACGACTGATCAGGGGCTCCGGCGAAGTGGTAAGGCGTTTCGGGAGCCTCGCCCTACCAACTCCTTGAACTCCTTGAACTCCTCTGTTTGTTCCCCTGATGAGCGAAGGGATTGCTTTGATCGAGAAGAAGATGCGATCGGCTGGATTAAGCGAGGTCGCCACACAGGCGTTTCTTTTTCAGTATCAGAAGCTTTTGGACAATGACACCGGGTTGATCCCTGAAGAGGCGATCGAACCGATCGCTCAGTTGCCACTGTTGGACGAGCGGGAAGCCATGGGAGACTATTTGCACCAGACCCTCGTCTTGAAATTGAACGGTGGCCTGGGCACGAGCATGGGCTTGGAAAAAGCCAAAAGCCTGCTTCGAGTCCGTGGTGCTCTCACGTTTCTCGACATTATTGTGAAGCAGTTTCTGCATTTGCGCGCGAGCACGGCGCCAGGCTTGGGCCTGTTTTTCATGAACAGTTTCAGTACTAGCGCTGACACCGTGCAGGCCCTGCAGTCATACCAGGAATTGGGGGATCCGAAGCTCATGGAGCTACTGCAGAATCGGGTGCCCAAGATCGACAAGGAAACTCTTCTACCCATCGCTTGGCCGTCCAACCCGGCACTCGAATGGTGTCCACCAGGCCACGCCGACCTTTATGTCTGCTTGTTCGGTTCCGGTTTGCTTAAGCGGCTTTTGGAAGCGGGCAAGAAGTACCTGTTTGTTTCAAATGCGGATAACTTGGGCGCTACTCTTGACCCGAATCTGCTTCGATTTTTTGCTGAATCCGGTGCGCCTTTTCTCATGGAAGTAACGCGTCGGACGCCATCCGATCGTAAAGGGGGCCATCTGGCGCGCCGGCTGAATTCGAAGCGATTGGTGTTGCGCGAATCAGCGCAGTGTCCAGACAAGGATCTCGCGTATTTTCAGGACATTGATCGCCATCGCTACTTCAACACGAATAATCTCTGGATTCGGTTAGACAGGTTGTTTGAAGAACTGACCGCGGGGTCCGGGTATATTCCTTTGCCTCTGATTCGGAACGAAAAGAATGTTGATCCACGAGACAAAAAGAGTCCGAAGGTTTTTCAATTAGAGGCGGCAATGGGTGCGGCCATCGAATGCTTCGACGGCGCGGCGGCGGTAGAGGTTCCTCGATCCCGGTTTTCGCCAGTCAAAACCACTAGCGACCTATTAGCGGTTCGTTCGGATGCCTATGAGCTCGACAAATCGTTTCGGGTCGGCTTACGGGCTGAACGCCAAGGTGTTCCGCCGAAGGTCGAGTTGTCAGATGATTACAAATTGGTGGATCAACTTGAAGAGTTGGTCGCTGCGGGAGTCCCGTCTTTAATTCACAGCGGCTCGCTAAGCGTAAAGGGTCCGTGGCGTTTCGTTGCGGGTGTCGAGATCGTGGGAAACGTCCGGTTTGAGAATGGCTCCGGCGAGGTGAAGGAAGTGAAGCCGGGGGTGTATCGGGACTGCGTGGTGGACGGGTAATCGTGCTCGTGCTCGGGCTCGTCCTCGTGCTCGATCGCTCGGGGCGGTGCCGCGGATGGGATCCGCCTCCGCCAAGCCTACGGCGCGACAGGCCCGATGGGACACATGGGACCAATGGGGCGGATATAGGTCCCATAAGTCGTATAGGTCCCATCTGAGTTTGCGGGCTGCGCGTCCGCCTACCACATGGGTTCTTAGCACGCTCGGCGCGGCTCACGTCATGCGCACGAAGTCGAGCAGGAAACGGGACCAGAGATACACCATGCCGCGCCAGGTGTAACGAACCTCGCGATTACCTACCGGGGTGAGTAACCCGGATCTCACGTTGTGTTCGATTTGATCTTTTAGGTCTTGCTCCAGCAAATCCCGCATTTGATCGGGGACCAATGGCTGCACATCGACACTGTCGAGATGTGCTTTCGAGAGCATTGAGCGATGGGCCTCACAGATTTGTTCGATTGTGAGATCGGACCTCACTCGTTGCACCCGAGTGCTGGGCAAGAATTTGAGCGAGTACGCAAAAGGATAGGTCCAAGTCAAAAACACCTGGCCGCCCCGGGAACGAGTCATCAGACTGACATAGCAAAAGGCGATTCGGCCTTGGTGGATCAGGCAGACCGCCATTTGGCTCTGGTCAACGCTCCGGTGAAAAAGGCGGACGAATTGCCGCTGGTTTTGCCACTGGCAACTGACTTCGTCGGCTAAGGTAAAATCTTGGCTTTCGATCTCCTCGGTCAACAAACTGAGAAAGGGAAAGAGCTCATCCCGGGGAGGGGTGGATTCAGAGAATACGCGTTCTATCGGCAGGCGTAGCTTGCGGACCCTGGCGATGATTTCAACCCAGGGAAGCAATATCCAAAATGCAACCAGGATAACGCCAACCGCCCAGCTGCCAGTTGGCAAGTAACCGAGAAGAAATGAGGTGAATAGAAGACAACCCACGCTCATCCGTCGAAAGATCGGATGGCGGAAGGTGCGAAGTCCGAGCCCTAGGACGGCGACACCCAACACTAATAAGAGGGACGAGAACATTAAACGGGACTATAAAGATTTCGCTCAGACGGAGCTGAACGTGATTTGTACGCGGATAGCGACAAAAAGCTATGGATGAATTTCGTGTACCTTTAAAAAGTGTTCCAACTCTTCAGGGCCAAAATCAGGAAGAACTTCATCTCCGACCACAAGCGTAGGAGCATAGGTTTGCCCGGATATCCGCCGCATTTCGTCGTAAGCGACTCGATCTCTGAGAACGTCGATCCGGCGAAACTTGTATCCGTGTTCGTCAAGATATTCTTCGGCCATGTCGCACCACGGGCAACCGGCTTTTACGTAAAGCAGCAACTCAGGCTTATCCATTAATTCTTTCCCTTAGTCTGTCGTAGCACTTGCTCCGAAAGAGCGGTCTGAGTCGGAGCCGGCGCAGGCGAAATGTTTTGTTCTGATAAAAAATAAAGAACCAATTCACCCGCCTGCGCAAGTGCATCGCGACTAAGACGGCTAGCGTTATCGTCGGCGGTGTTCAAATAGGACTCGTCGAGGTCCAATAACGCGATGGCGGGAGTACCCGCGTTTTGGAAGGGAACATGATCTAGGAGCAAAGGACGTTTGCCACTCTCGAGATTGATTTTTAGTGATTCGGCCGCGGACCGGAATTGTCGGATTAACCCGGCATCCGAATTCATAGCGTAACCCAAATGCGACCCGGCTCCTCCCATATGCTCGAGCACAACTGCAGCGCTGGCGGCATCGGTGCTTCGGTTGAGTTGCAACATTTGAGTATAAAATCGGCTACCGAAAAGGCCGTCGTTAGGGGTGATCTGATGAAACGGCATGTGACCATCTAGAAACAGCAACTCCACATGTGCAGCCAGTCGGGGATCGAGAGCAAGAGTATGGGCTATTTCAAGAAGGACGGCGGTGTTGGCAGCTCCGTCGGTAGCACCGGGATCGATAGCAAACCCGAGATTAAGAGAATCGAAATGGGCAGCCACTAAGTAGAAAGGCTTGGCGAGCGGCACTCGCTGATACCGGCTGATGAGGCTGGCGAAACGGATTTCTTGTCCACCAGGAGCCTGTTCAGTGAAAGGTTGTTCGGTTACTTCCCAACCAGCACTCCCCAGGTTGGATTTCAGATAGGCCCGAACCTGATCGAGCGCCGTGCTGCCCGCGATCCGATTGCCAAAGTTCAAGATTGCTTGCGCAGTCGAGAGGGAACGCTCGCTGTCGAAGTCCTTCCAGATTGCCTGGCGGCGGGGAGGGAGAGGCGGGGTTGGTGTTCCGGGAGACTGATTTGTTGAACGCTCTCCAGATCCGAGACTAACCGGCTTACATGAAATAAGCAGGGTCAGCGTGAAACCGAGTAGCAACGGAGACAAAAGCGACCGAAATGGAACCGCGCTGCGGGATGCCATGAATACGGACTTTAATGCGATGTGACTCCCAAGAGCGATAGGATCCGCTCTAAGTCATCGTTGCCGTAGTATTGGATCTCGATTTTGCCCCGCTTATCGCTGTGGTGAATTACCACGTGCGTGGCCAGTCTATCTCGAAGCCGATTTTCAATCTGCGCGACGGCGTGATTGGTCGTGTTCTGCGCAGCTACTGGACGGGCGCCGGTCTTTCCCGTCTTGGTCAGTCCGCGTCGAGCCAATTGTTCGGCAACCAATTTCTCGGCTATGCGGACGGTGGCGGATTGGCGAATGATGACCTCCGCGATAGCGAGTTGTTCGACCCGATTCTCCAAGCTCAATAAAACTTTTGCATGTCCAACGCTCAATAGCTCCTGTGAAAGATAGCTTTGGATCTGGGGGTGCAATTCGAGCAATCGGAGCGAGTTCGCGATGACCGATCGACTCTTACTTACGCGAACGGCGATATCCTCTTGTCGCATGGAGAATTCTTGGGAGAGCCGCCGATAAGCTTGGGCTTCTTCAATCGGATTCAGGTCTTCGCGCTGGAGATTCTCAATCAACGCCATCTCCAAAACATCACGATCAGACGCATCTCGGATGATGACCGGTGCTTCACTTAGGCCGAGTTGGTTGGCAGCTCGCCAGCGGCGTTCGCCGGCGATTAACTCGCATTTCCCGTTAGCACGGCGGACAATGAGCGGCTGGATGATTCCGTGTTCCCGGATCGAGTCTACTAGCTCTTGTAACTGGTCGGCATTGAACGCTTTTCTCGGTTGGAGCGGGCTGGGAACGATGTCAGCGAGTGCAACACGTTCGACGCGATCTCCTGGTTCAAGTGCGGGCGGTTTTGGTGTGTTGATCAGAGCACTAAGGCCCTTACCGAGAACTACCTTTGCCATAACCGATCCGAAGCTACTGGACCTGCCCTGCTAAAGCAATGGATTTAGTCGGTCGGGCGGGCGTGATGTAGTGGACAGAGTGGACGTAGTAGGCCTAGTGGACGGCCGAAGAAGCGTGTCCACTACATCCACTCTGTCCACTTGCGTCCACTACGTCCGCCCCGCTCCACCAGAGTTGCAAGCTACCGCGCCCAATGCTCTTAAAGATGGTGACTATTTGGTCCGACCCAAAAGCGCGGCTCATCCTAACCGCTAATTTTCTATTGGTTGTCGGTGCGGGCATTACCTTTATGGCAGTCCCGTGGTTGCTGATTCAACGACCGAATGGGAACGCCATTCTCGGATACTGCAATGCCGGGGTAGCGCTTTTGATTCTTTTTCTCTTGCCTTACTTCGGCAAAATTGTTGATCGCTATTCGAGAAAGCGAGTGGTTCTGGTCTATCTGGGCTCAGCGGTAGTCTTGGATGTGCTGATCGTTGCTGTAATCCTGGGGCGGGGCTCAACCGAAATCTGGGAACTTTTAACCGTATTTTGTTTTGGTTCACTGGGGGCAAGCGTCTACTACCCGGCCCAGTTTGCGCTTAGCCAAGAAGTGATCGCGCCGGAGCGCTACGAAAGCCTCAGTGGCGCCATCGAAGTACAGTGGCAGGCAGGATCAATGTTGGCGGGCGCACTGGGAGCATGGTTGATTGCCGTGATCCCATTCTGGACCGTCTTATGCATTGATGCCGCAGCTTATCTGTCCGCTTTCCTCATCATGTCCGGGTTGCAGTACCAGAGAGCTCAGGAGCGATCGATGGCCCCCGCTTCCGCCTGGACAATGTTGGTTGAAGGTTTGCAGTACCTGCGCGGCCGGCCCCGGTTATCGGTTGTGATGTTGGCAAGCTTCTTACCTTTTGTTGCTATCATGGTCGGGAATTATCTTTCCCCGATCTTTGTGCGGGAGGCGCTCCAACAAGGGCCGCAGATCTATGGCATCGGAGAAGTCAGTTACGCGGTTGGTGCGACTTTGGCGGGCCTCTCGGTTCCAGCGATTAATGCGCGCATTGGTCTGGTCCCGACTTTGTTATGCACGATCGCCGTCTACGGTTTAGCGGCTTCCCTGAATCCGATAGCACCAATGGCCATCGTCTTCTTCATTTCATACGCGTTGCAAGGCTGGGGTAACGCCGGTTCCCGGGTGGCGCGTACGATTTTGGTTTTAAAGACGGTGCCAAATCGTGTCGTTGGCCGGGTAAACCTCTTCTATTCTGCATTTGAGAGACTGCTGCGATCCACTGCCCTGGCTTTGGTGACAGCAATGCTGCCGACATGGGGAGTAGCCAATGCGTACTGGGTTCTTGCGGTGATCGCGGTAGCAGCGTGGTTCATGGTGTGGAGCGGCCGCCATGTGCGCGTGCACCCGGTCGAACCGGTTTCGGTTGGAGAACCCCTAATGTCAGATGGAGAACGTTGATGTTAGATGGAGAACAATAGTGTTCACGCGCTTGATATGGGTGGTTGATGAAACCCCGCATCCGGCCGCTCTCAATATGGCGATCGACGAAGCGCTGCTTTTGGGCGGCGGTGATTGTCCGCTGTTTCGAGCCTACCACTGGCAGCAGCGTCCGGTCTCGATTGGTTATTTCAGCTCTTGGGAGCAGACCAATGCACTCTATCCGGACAGGGAAATTGTCCGTCGCTGGACCGGTGGCGGCGTGGTCGAACACGGAGCTGATTTCACTTACTCGTTGTTGTTGCCATCGGACGTTGGACCGCCTCCGAATCGAGATCTCTATAGGGGAATGCATTCCGCGATCGTAAGGACCCTAACGGCGATGGGACGCACCGGTGCGGTGGTGGCTAAAGGTTCCGAAGGGGCAACCGGGACAGATCCGATTACCGCTTGTTTTGCGAAATCTGTGGAAAATGATGTCGAGATTGATGGGGTTAAGGTCGCGGGCGCGGCGATCAGGCGCTTGCGCACCGGCGTCATTCTTCAAGGGAGCATCCAGCGAATCTCGGTCGAGTCTGGGTTTGCAGCTCGGCTCGCGCACGCGTTGTCGCCGGCCGTAGAGAAAAGGATGCTTTCGACCGTGACAACGTCGTTAGCCGAGCGTATCGCTAACGTGAAGTACGGCACCGAGTCATGGACACGCAGGTATTGAGTGCTTGTTATTGGACCCGGGAGCGTGGCCATGAATCCAGTCTTTTTCCAGAACCGTTTGTTTGCTGATATCCCGGTCGATGTCTTGGAGGCGACACTGGTGAGCGAACGGGTCTTTGCTCCAGAGACCGTGATTTTTAGGGAAGGCGACCATGGCGACACGTTGATGCTGGTGGGGTCCGGGTTAGTGCAGATCTCGAAAGCGGGGTGGCAGGGTCACGAAGTCGTCCTTTCGCTGATTGAGGCCAACGATTTTTTTGGTGAGCTGGCATTGCTCGATCGCGAACCGCGGTCAGCCAGTGCCATCGCTCTTAAGAATACGGTTATCGGCGAGATCGATCGCTCGGCATTCGACTTTCTGATGGAAAGAGCTCCTCGAGTTTTGCCGGTGAACTTCACGCAAGTCACGATCGCGAGGCTGCGATCGACGAATGCCAGCTTCGTTCAACACATCCTCCGAAGCGAACGCCTCGCGGTTCTGGGAACCATGTTGAGTTCGATTGTTCACGATCTCAAAAATCCGTTAGCAGCGATTACATCGTCGGTCAGTTATCTTGAGCAAAAGGCCCCCGATACCTTCACTAAGAATGCTGCCCAGATTATAAAAAACTCAGCGGATCGAGTAGTGCTTCTGACCGAGGAATTATTGGATTTCGCTCGAGGCACCGCGCGGTTGTCTCCTACTTGGACAACGTCAAACCGGTTGTTGGATCTGCTTGAGACCGAGATTTTAGAGCAGGTCCGGCGTACGGCTATTTCGGTTGAGATCGAGAACAGAACCGAGGAGTCGTTCTGGATCGATGAAACGCGAGTAACCCGATGTTTAGCGAACGTTGTTAAGAACGCATGGGAGGCAATGCGGGACCGAGGCAAGTTGCGGTTGGAATTCGAAGGACGCGATAGCGGATTATTCATTTCGGTTGCCGACTCCGGGCCAGGTATCCCGGAAGAATTTCGCGGCCAGATATTCGAGCCGTTCATGACCTACCAGAAACGGACTGGAACGGGTCTTGGCTTATCGATCGCGAAATCGTGCGTGGAAGCGCATGAGGGTAAGATTTCCTTCGAATCCCGGCCTGGAGTGGGCACGACGTTTTTTATTTGGTTACCCAAACAGAGTCAGAAGTGGGTGACGGCTTGTCTCGCGGAAATCGCGAAACGGTAGGGACGAGCTCCCGCTCGTCCGGCGTTCGACGCTGCCTACCGCTACGAATAACGGACGAGCGGGAGCTCGTCCCTACCGTTGATCGTCAAATCGCGGAAACACCGGTATCGGTTCTCCTAAGCGATGGTCGGCCGGAAGCTTACCCCAGGCTAACTCTCGATAACCGGCAGCGTTCAATTGCTCAAGAATCTTCGCCGCCGAGTTAGGAATGACCGGTTCCATCAAGGCTGCCACCAACCGTGAAGTCTCGGCTAAAGTGTAAAGGACGTCCTGTAGAAGGTCGCTTTGGGGCGGTTCCTTGGCTAGTTTCCAAGGCGCCTTCAACTCTACGAGACCGTTAGCCTGAGTAACCAGATCGGAAACCGCTTCTAACGCGGCATGCGGCTGGAATTGGACAAACGCTTCATGGTACCGATTCAGGACCGAGGCGGCGGCGGACTTGATCGCTTCGAGTTCCGGATCGTTGGTGTCGGTCCTTTTCACCATGCCGGAATGATAGCGCTGCACCATATTGATGGTGCGATTGACCAGGTTCCCGAGACCGTTTGCCAGGTCACT
>Ga0213878_10000968_pt1 | contig 10232 bp, 7 predicted proteins | sample VelepicoBEBS_R02_FD_161053 | JGI IMG/M metagenome (GOLD analysis project Ga0213878, IMG submission 161053) | Vellozia epidendroides bulk soil microbial communities from rupestrian grasslands, the National Park of Serra do Cipo, Brazil - BS_R02 | ecosystem: Environmental > Terrestrial > Soil >... | reverse complement strand
TAAGCCGACTCGCACGCCGACGCGCCGACGCCGCCAGCCGTTACAGCGAGAGCGCCGTTCGCGGGCTCGATGGAGAAAACGGATTTTGCAGGGCCGACTCAATAGTTGTCCTTCGATCCTCGCAACCAGGGAGGCTCAACACATGCGCCTCTGACTTGACAGCCAGCAAGGCAAGGAGGATCAGAGCGATTGTTTTCATCTTGGTCAACGACTTGCCCCCTTAAAGAAGCTGTCGCTCTATGTGCGCGGACGGGGCCGGCGGCATCCGGTGGGCTGTCTTTCTCGACTCCCGCGCTATGGTCGTATTCCGCCTTCACGCGTCACCACGATACCAAGCGTCAGTCCGAATCCTGGCCGGGACCGTGAATTGACGTCGCCGCACGGAAGCCGCCTGTCGTTGCGCACGACGGTCCGCATTGAAGGCGCACCGGTCGACGCTCGTTCAGGCATGTGGGTCGGGAGAGAATCAAAGCTTGGACTGCCCCTGGTCGGATAGACGGATTTTCCCTATCTACAGCTGGTGCCGTCAGACCACTCATGACCGACGCTCAATACACGACCTTGCCGCAATGGCCCAACGCTTATCCGGCCAGCGGTGCCAGCGCGACCCTGAAACTCCTCAACGAGGATTTCATCGTGACCGAACTGCCGCTGCAGCTGCCCTCAGGTGAGGGCGAACACATCTGGCTGGACATCGAAAAGAACGGAGCCAACACCGCCTTCGTCGCCCAGCAACTGGCCAAAGCCGCCAGCGTGCAGGAATGGGACGTGGGCTACGCCGGCCTCAAGGACCGCTACGCCATCACCCGTCAGTGGTTCAGCATCTACCTGCCGAAGGGCGAGACGCCCGACCTGACCCAGCTTCAGCATCCGGAATTCAAGGTGCTGAATCAGAGCCGCCACGTGAAAAAGCTGCGCCCCGGTGATCTGCAGGGCAACCGGTTCCGCATCGTGCTGCGTGACGTGACCGGCGACCGCGACGCCATTGAGGCCAATCTTGAGGCTGTCGCGTCACGCGGCGTGCCCAACTACTTCGGCGCTCAGCGTTTCGGACGCGACGGCGGCAACGTCGAGCAGGGCCGGGCCATGCTGGCGCGCGAAATCCGCGTGCGCAACCCGAAGAAGAAGGGCATCTATCTGTCAGCGGCGCGCTCCTTCATCTTCAATGAAGTGCTGGCGCTACGAATTCAGCAGGGGCTCTGGGGCAAGACCCTGCCCGGTGACGTGATGGACGAGGCGGGCCGGCCCACCGGACCACTCTGGGGACGGGGCCGCGTGACCGCCACCGATCAAGCGCAGGCTCTGGAAAACGGAGTGGCTGAACGTCACGCCACCTTGTGCGACGGCATGGAGCACGCCGGCCTGGATCAGGAGCGCCGCGCCCTGGTGGCGAGTCCGGCGGACATGTCATGGGAATGGCCGCAAGCCAACCAACTGGTGCTCACGTTCTCTTTGCCCGCCGGGAATTACGCCACTTCCGTTCTGAACGAAATCCTCCGCGCCACGGAGCCTGAGCGGCACACAGAGAACGAATCTGCGGCTGTCGAATGACGGTGTCCTCGCCTCGGGCCGAAGGGGGCAGCCCCTGTTCCTGGCACACCGTTTTCCGTCCGGCCGCCTTCCCGTCGGCACGTGTTCACGCCTGATTCAGCGGGTGGCTTGACTGGGTCGAAGGCGTCGGCCGCGTTGTCGACCATGAGGACCCTCCCTCTGCCCAATCGCGGCGAGGGTGTCCACGGGGGCTGTCCGCGCCGCTCGGCAAGCGCTCAGGGCGTCTGCTTCCGGCGATTCGGCTGACCAAGCTACTGGTTGCAGCGCATCGAGAGACATCGGGCAAGTTCGATCGGGAGCAATCGCTTGAGGCCAATAGCCCAGCGCGATGCGACCGAGCAGTTGGTGTGGGGGACAGCGGTCCAGATGCCAGCCGCGCGTCCTTACCAGCCGGATCATGGCAGGCGGCGCCTCGCCGATAGCCAGGCTCCTGGAGCCAGGCAGGAACATGTGCCTCATCTTCACAGCACATCAAATCCACGCCGGCTCGCGGCGAGCCTCGCTGCTCAGCACCCACGCTTTTCACCCAACAAATCATTTCATAAATGATTTCGCTGAAACACCACAAAACCTGAAGCGCCGATGTAGAGTTCACACACATTTGAACCATTAATCGTTTCATGCCATCAGTCGCCGACGAACTGATACAGCTGCTGCGCCGGCGCCATCTGCTGACTGCCGAGCAGTTGCGCACAGCGCTGGGTGTGAGTCCTGCGACGCTGATGCGGGCAGTGCGCGCCGTGCCGAGGGGCGAGGTGCTGGGCATCGGTCGCGCACGTCGTAGCGCCTACGCCTTGCGCCGACCGCTGCGCGGCAGCATGGCGCCGCTGCCTTTGTATGCCGTGGACGCGGCGGGCCGGGCCGATCAGGTCGGCCTGATGCACCTGGCCCACCCGCATGGCACGCTGCTCGAGCTGACTGGTCACCTGGATGATTTCGAATGGCCGCTGGTCCAGCGAGGCACCCGCATGCAGGACGGCTGGTTCGAAGGCGTGCCCTACTTCCTTCAGGACATGCGCCCCCAGGGCTTCCTCGGCAGGCAGTTCGCGCGCGCCAACGCCGCCATGCTGCAGGTCAGCGAAGACCCCGTCGACTGGAGCGACGACGACACACTCCATGCACTCTCAATGCTGGGTGCGGATCAACCCGGCAACCTCATCATCGGAGAGGCCGCCCTGCGGCTGTGGCAGGCCGCGCAAAACCGTGGGCCGGCCCGGGAGCCCATCGCCGAGGGCGAAGAGGCGCCGGCTTATGTCGAGCTTGCGGCGCACGCCATGTCACTGGGTCATCAAGGCTCGTCCGCCGGCGGCGAGTTTCCGAAGTTCGGCGCCGCGCGAACGCTCGGCGGCGTGCCGGCACATGTGCTGGTCAAGTTTTCCGGATCAGACGGCTCCCCGGGAACACAGCGCTGGTCGGACCTGCTGACATGCGAGCAACTGGCCTCGGAGATCGTGTCGACCCTGGAAGGGCTGGAGGGCGCCAGGAGCCGGATCCTGCAGGCCGGCCATCGCACCTTCCTGGAGGTCGAGCGTTTCGACCGCCACAGCATGCCGGGGCGCTCGGGCCTGTGTTCCTGGGCAGCGATCAATGCCGACTGGTTCGGCCTGCACGGCCGCTCCTGGGTCGAGGGTGCGACCGCGTTGGCAGGCGAGAGACTGATCGACACCGAATCCGTACGAGCGGTCGAGCGACTGGTCTTCTTCGGCCGCCTGATCGGCAACACAGACATGCACGATGGCAACCTGTCATTCCGGCCCGGAGCCCGGACGGGCACCCCCCTTCGTCTGGCGCCGGTCTACGACATGCTGCCCATGGCCTACCGTCCCCAGGTAGGCGTCGAACTGCCCGACGTGACGTTCACACCGCAACTGCCGCTGCCGGGTCAGCGCGACACCTGGAGCGAGGCGGCGAGCGCCGCGATGAGCTTCTGGCGACGGGCCGCGGATGACCCGCGCATCTCCGCTTCGTTCCGCAAGATCTGCGAGCGCAATGCCGACCTCGTGGCAGACGCGCGTCGGCGGGCATGACGCCCGGCCCAATACGACGCCGCCGCCGGCAATGCGCTCATAAGCGACCCAAACTGCGTCAACCAGCCTGACGGGCGGTCTGTCAGCGATGGCTACAGACCCTGCCGCGTCCTTTGCCCCTACTCAGGGCAGCAGCGTCGCCATGGCATCGGACAGCCTGTACCCTGCCAGGACCATCCTTCTTTCGGCCGCATCCTGTGCTTTGCCGACGTAGTCGTCGGGCAGCGACTTTCCATTTGACTTGCTACTGCTTCCCTTGAGCTTGCCATTCAGATAGACCACGCTCTTGGCCACGACGAGGCTTTCGTCCCTGGCCCATGACATGGCCGCATTGGGGCTGAATGGCCGCTCGGCAAGCTCGGGAAGATCAGCGCGGCTCAAGCCAGCTCGATTGCGCAGGCCTGTCGCCCGATTGGCGACAACCTGATACCGCTCAGAGCCGAGGATCAGGTTGTCCCAGAACGCATGCAGGGAAATCGTGGACGAGTCCGGCGTGACGCGAATGTAGAAGCGCGTGCCGCCGCGATCGCCTTCGACCGTGGGGTACTGCGTCGTGAACAGGCTGACCGAATGCAGCGGCTGGTGGACGTCGCCGGTCAAATGGAAGAGCCAGCAGAGCGCGACCGCGCGATCGCCTTCGTCCGTGGAGTTCAGCAGGGTCGACACATGCTCGGCATAGGCGGTGACGAGATTCTCCGGACCGGGCTGTGTGACCTTCACCGAGGACGGCTGCCCGGGCGGCTTGTATGCCAGGTCGATGAAGTGATCTTCAGGCCGATCGAAATCGTGGTCACCGCGGACATCGTCCGGCCACCGCGCAGCCAGCATGAACAGCCTGCGGTTGGCATCGTCTTCGGACAGGCCGGCCGCCTCGACGTCCGCACGCCATCGTTGGTCGTACTGTGGATGCAGCTTCAGGGCGGCAACGATCCTCGCGACCGTCGAGGGAGAGCGAGCCTTCAGGTCGTCGTAGGCGATTGCCGCTGAAGTCATGTGCCCCGCCTTGTTCCAGGCCTGAGCCGATGGCATGCAGCCCAACGCAGCCGCACAGAGCACCAGGGAACCCAGTTTGCAGTGCATGGCTATGCCCTCCGCATTGGTCGACGACAAATCCTACGAAGAGATCACTGCGTTCGCGTCCACAGAATTGTGGAGTTCGGGCGCCGACCCGCCCGAGACATCCTGGGACTGCCGGGAACGCCGGTAAAGCCGGACAGGGGGGGCCAGATCATCTGCGACGGCTCCCCCGAGCCCTGGCCGCCCTCGATCCGCATGTCACCGAGGCGGGATCCGTGAACTCTCGGCCCGCCACAGGACCAAGGCGGGCGAACAGCTGCGCAAGCCCCTGGGAGCACGCCACACCGTTGAGCGCGACGTCGCCGGCTTCGCCCCCAACATTGCGGGTGCCAGTGCACCGGCGAACCGTTAGCGTACGAAATCGGGGTTAGTTCACTCCTGCCCGCCGCTCCCCGACAACGGCGGAGCCTTGCCATAGGGCGCATGCCTCGGAGGGTGTCGTGCGATTCCAGCGGATTCAGTTGATTCGGCCGGCGGCATGGGCCTGCGGCGTCGTGGCACTGTGCATGGCCACTCCGATGCAGGCCATGGCGCAAACGGCGCCGGTGCCGCAGGTCCAGGACGGCAAGCCGGTGGACTGGTGGTTCGTCTTCAAGTTCAACGCCAAGTCCTTCCCGGCTTGCCCAGGCGGCGAGAACACGCTGTGCCCGTTCGGCGGAGAACCGTCGAACGCCACACGCGGTCAAACCTTCGTCTTCGCGAGCAACGCCAACCCCAAGCTCGAGATGGGCAGCACCTGCGTTGGCGAGACGGATGCCGACCCTGTCGGCGCCACCTTCGGCGAAGTCATCAGGAGCAAGGTCTTCTATGTCGTCTGGAACGACCAGTTCTACCAGGACCCCTCCATTGGAGGCTGCGCAGACTCCTGCTCCGCTCCCTGGGGGCATTCCAAGGGCGTGCTGGCCTGGGGCGCCGACGGCAGCGGCCTGCTCGTCCAGGTCACCACTCCGTCCTGGCCCGGCGCCGCCAGCGAGGCATCCCCGCGGACATCGAGCGGCAACACGCTGGGCTGCATTGCGCGCCCCAACAACGTGCTCGTCAGCCAGGCCTTCTTCTCCGTGCGATTGAGCGCAGCGGACGTGCTGCAGGTGCTGCGCGCGCTGGGGAACTCGAGCGTCGTCACCGACCCGAAGAACCGGCAGCTCGTGAACAACGGTGGCCCCAAGGACATCCAGGACGCCGTCAACTCATTGGGCGTGAGATCCACGAGCACCAAGATCTTCAAGACCCAGCTCTCGTCGGGCGTCGGCCTGCTGTCAAAGCCGTCGCGACTGCATGTACCGCCGTGGCAACTGGTGTCGTCGCAGCTGGGCCAGGTGTCGCTGCGCGTCGCCTCCTGGTGGGCCAACCCGGCCATCGGCTCCACAAAGTCATCCACACCCATCGATTGCTGGGATGCCAGCCTGTCCAAGCCCGGTGCCGTGCAAATCGCGACCTCCGGCGGCTGGCAGGGCACGAGCTTCGGTCTCAAGGGTGGCGCGGGCCCCGACTTCAACCACGCCAAGGTCGGTGTTTCGACGACGGGCGACAACCATTTCGTCATCTTCGGCGACATGAACCAGCAGGGCACGATCTCCGATTCCAACTGCGGACGCAGCCAGAACGGTCGAGGGGGGTTGTTCTTCATCGTGGACAACCAGGCGCTGTGGACGAGCGTGTCGGAACTGCTCGACGGCAAGAGCGCACCCGTGATCGGTCAATGAACAGCGCCGCCCGGGCGCAAGGGAGGTCCTATGTCCAAGGGTTACAGCGGCGCCGCCATCCTGTCGGCCGCGGCCATCCCCGTCGCCGGCTGGGTCGGCGTCGCGCAGCACAGCTACCGGCTCGCATGGGGCGCGATAGCCGTGCTGATGCTCTGCTTCGTTGCCATCGCCGGCAGATCCATAGTCGGGCGCTGGAGCGGCATCCTGATCGATGACCGCAACGTCATCAGCTTGTCGCGGTTCCAGATGACGCTGTGGACTGTGGTCGTGCTGTCGGCCTACCTCATGGCGGCGCTCTACAACGTCTACATCGGCGTCGATGAGCCGCTCGCGATCGGCATCCCCAAGGAGCTCTGGCTGGCCATGGGCATCAGCACCACTTCCCTCGTGGGAACGCCGCTGCTGCTGGCGTCGAAGAAGGACAAGCCCGCCGACGAGAAGGCGTTGGAGCGCACCCTGGAACTCGAGAGGCGGCCGGCCGGCAGCGACAAGGTTGAGGGGCAGGTGCTGGGCAACATCGATCCCGCCCTGGCCCGCTGGTCCGACATGGTCACCGGCGACGAAACCAGCAACGGTGCTCACGTGGACCTCGCCAAGGTGCAGATGCTGTTCTTCACGATCGCCATCGTCGCGGCCTACTGCTTTGCACTGTGGCGCACCTTCAAGTACGCCCAACCCGATGGCATCACCGACTTTCCGGTGCTCGACGACAGCACCGTTGCATTGCTGGGTATCAGCCACGCGGGCTATCTCGTCAACAAGGCGGTGCCGCGGGTCTGACAACGGCCCGGCGCCAGGTCATCACAGCCACACGGCCCTCCCGGCAATCTGCGACAGGGTTTTCTATGCCGTCCACCCAGGCCAGCGTCAACAACGACGACCCGATGATCTGACCGGCATGGCAGCATGCAAGCCTGGCAAGCCGCCAGGGCTACTCTGTCCGGGGCATCACGCCAAGCGAGGCGTCGCCTGCACTGCATCAACAGTCGCCAAGAAGAGCCTGGCCTCTCGAGAAGGCCGGGTCGCCAGCAATGACTAAGGCGCCCCATCGATCACAGCGCAGATAATTCAAAGGCTCCCCGTTGGACCATGCCGTCTCGCCCGTCCGCCCTACGCAGCCTCCGTGCCTCACGGCCGTGGAGCAAGTTGCTGCTGGGCTGGCTGTTCGGGATCGCACTGGTCCTGACCCAGCAGGCGGCAGCGCTGCACCAGCTGGAACACAGCCTCTCGGATGCGGACGCCACGCATCAGAGCGATCGCGCGCCGCGCCAGGCCTGCCAGCTGTGCCAGCTCTTCGCCCATGTCGAATCGCTTGCCGCCGGTCCCGGGATGGTGGCGATGGCGCTGTTTGCGCTGTCGTTCGCGCCGCCGGCCACCGTCAAGCCCGTCCGGCGCAGCCTGGATCTTCCGGGCCTTCGCAACCGCGGCCCTCCCCTGCTGGCCTGAACTAGGTCCGTCCACGCCCTTCGCGCAGCTGCGACGCGCCGCGCGGGCGGCGTGCCTGGCGCCGCCGCGCGACGCCGCACCCGTTCAGACAGGGGGTCCCATGCCCGCTCCCACCCTGCGCCGACTGGCGCTTTCGATCACGCTCGCCTATCCCGTCCTCAGCCCCGCAGAGCCTCCCCCCGTCGCTGCCGACCTCCAACAGCTCCCGGTCGTGGAAGTCTCCGGTGCCCGCCAGCGGCTCGACGCCGCCCGCAACGGCCTCTCGCCCGATACCGGCAGCAGCGTCTACCGACTGGAGCGGCAGGACCTGCTCAGCCTGCCGCGAGGCGAGGCCACGCCGCTGAACCAGGTGATCCTGCAGACGCCTGGCGTGGTGCAGGACTCGTTCGGCCAGCTGCACATCCGTGGCGACCATGCCAATGTGCAGTACCGCATCAACGGCGTGATCATTCCCGAGGCCATCAGCGGCTTCGGCCAGGCCCTGGAGACCCGCTTCGCGGATCGCATCAGCGTCCTCACCGGCGCCCTGCCTGCCCAGTACGGCTACCGCACCGCCGCCGTGGTGGATATTCAGACACGCGGCGAAGTGCCCGATCACGGCGGCAGCATCAGCGTGACAGGTGGCACACGGGGCCACGGCGAGGTCGCCGCCGACCTGGCAGGCTCGCGGGGTGCGTTCAGCTACTTCTTGACGGGATCCTGGTTGCGCGACGGCGTGGGACTGGAGAACCCGACCTCCAGCCGCACCCCCCTGCACGACAGGACCCAGCAGGGCAAGGGCTTTGGCAACCTGTCCTACGTACTCGACGCCGACAGCCGGGTCAGCCTGCTCTTTGGCATCACCAACAACCGCTTCCAGATCCCCGACGCGCCCGGCCAGACGCCCAACTTCGATCTGGTCAATACGCCGCCCAAGGACTCAGCCACCCTGGACGCTCATCAGCAAGAACGCAACCGCTTCGCCGTGCTGTCCTACCAGAGCGTCCTGGGACCCAACGTGGACTACCAAGTGTCGCTGTTCCAGCGCAGCACCGACGTACGCTACCACCCCGACGCGGTGGGCGACCTCCAGTACAACGGCATCGCGGCCGACATCCTGCGCCGCAACGACGCCGCCGGCGTGCAAGCCGACCTGAGCTGGCGGCTGAACTCGGCCCACACCCTGCGCGCCGGTCTGTTCGGCCAGCGGGAGCGCTTCCGCGTGGACAACGGCGCGACCGTCTTCCCCGCGGACAGCGACGGCAACCAAACCAGCAACGTCCCGCTCCTCATCCAGGACAACAGCCGGATCGATGGCCACCTGGCGGGAATCTATCTGCAGGATGAATGGAAGCCGGCCAGCGGCCTGGTGGTCAACTACGGCCTGCGCTACGACCGGGTGCACACCGTGGTCAGCGAAAGCCAGTGGAGCCCCCGGCTGGGCCTGGTCTACGACCTGAGCAAGACGGTGCGCCTGCATGCCGGTTATGCCCGCTACTTCACGCCGCCGCCGACCGAGAAGATCGACACCACCACGGTCGCCAAGTTCCTGGGCACGACAAACGCCCTGCCGTCCGATGCGAACACAGCCGTGCGCTCCGAGCGTTCCAACTACTACGACGTCGGCGCCGCCTGGCAGGTCACGCCGCAGCTGACCATTGGCATTGATGGCTACTACCGCCAGGTCCGGCATCTGCAGGACGAGGGGCAGTTCGGCAACGCCCTGATCTTCTCGGCCTTCAACTACGAGCAGGGACGCATCTACGGCGCAGAGCTGAGCGCGAGCTACAAGGACAAGCGCTGGTCCAGCTACCTGAACCTGGGCTTCACCCACGCGCGAGGCCGTGGCATCGAGACCGGCCAGTTCAACTTCGGTCAGGAGGAGCAGGACTACATCCAGTCGCACTGGGTGCATCTGGACCATGAGCAAAAGCTCAGCGCCTCGGCCGGCGTGGCCTGGCACCTGGACGGCGACCTCACCCTGAGTGCGGACGCCCTGTTCGGCAGCGGGCTGCGCAACGGCTTTGTCAACACCAGCCACCTGCCCGGCTATGCCAGCGTCGATGTGGCGGCAGCCAAGAGTTTCAACCTTGGCAACGGACTCGGAAAGTTCGACGCGCGTCTCTCGGTGGTGAACCTGTTCGACCGGACCTACCAGATCCGAGACGGATCGGGCATCGGCGTCAGCGCGCCACAGTTCGGGGCGCGGCGCGGGGTCTACATGACGGTAACGAAGCCTTTCTGAGGCGTACCTTGGTGCAGGCGACAACGCAGTGGATGGGCGGGCCGCACCCTTGGTCCCGGCGTCGACAAGCGGGCGTGACCGGGCCGGGCGGGAGAGATCCAAAGTGCCGTCCACCGCGGTCCCGATAGCGGCGATCGGGTATGCCGGCCCCTCCCGTCCTATCTGCAGCGGCATCTGGCCATAGGGCTGAACGGCGTCCGGATT
>Ga0213878_10000967_pt1 | contig 10244 bp, 9 predicted proteins | sample VelepicoBEBS_R02_FD_161053 | JGI IMG/M metagenome (GOLD analysis project Ga0213878, IMG submission 161053) | Vellozia epidendroides bulk soil microbial communities from rupestrian grasslands, the National Park of Serra do Cipo, Brazil - BS_R02 | ecosystem: Environmental > Terrestrial > Soil >... | reverse complement strand
CACGGCCTGCGCGGCTTGCGGCTGCTGATGGCCGCCGACGGTGTCGTCGACCTGGTCGTCGCGGTGCTGCTGTTCGCATACGTGCCGAACGAGAGGCTGCTGATCCTCATCGTCTCGCTGTGGGCGATCGCGACCGGGGTGCTCGAGTTCATCGCCGCGGTGTTCGTCGCGCGGATCCCCGCGCTGTCGTGGGGGATCGCGCTGATCGGCATCGCATCGTGCGCGGTCGGCATCTTCCTCGTCGACCGCACCGACCTCGCGGAGATCGGGCTATTGTACTTCTTCGCGGCGTACGCGCTGATCGCCGGCGTGCTTTTCGTCACCGCGGGCGTCGTGCTCGCGCGCGCCTTCCGCGCCGCGCCGCCGGCGACGACGGAAGACGGCGCGGCGAGCTGAGCCGCTACCACACCGTCATCGCGTCTGCGAACAACGCGCCGAGCTCTTCTTCACCGACGTGGCGCGGCGCGTTCGCGAGCAGCCGCTGCTGCGCGTAGGCTCCCGCGACCAGCGAAGGGACATCGCTCTCCGCGTAACCCAGGGCGCGCAGCCCGTTCGGCATCTCGGTCGCGCGCATCAGCCGCGCGAGCGCGGACGCGAGCGCGTCACCGATCTCGTCGTCGTGCTTCGTGCGCTCGGCTCCGAGCAGCATCGCGACGCGGCGGTGCTTCTCCGGTGCCGCGCTCGCGGTGAACCGCGTGACCGCCGGCGCCGAGACGATCACCGACATGCCGTGCGGGACCATCGCGTGATCGGCGTCGTAGTCCGGCGGGACGTAATCGTGCACGAGCCCGGCGACCGCGTACGCCATCCCGTGCGGAACGTGGACGCCCGCGTTACCGAAGCCGATTCCGGCGAGCGTTGCGGCGTACATCACGGCTTCGCGCGCCTCGTCGTCGTTCGCGTCGTGCACCGCGCGCTCGAGATGATCGCCGAGCAGCCGCAGCGCTTCGACGCAGGCGAGATCGCTGTACGGGTTCGCGCCTTGCGAGAGCGGCCGCGCGAGCGGCGTCGCGGGACGCGGCCGCTCCGTGTGCGGGCGCGCGGTGTACGACTCGAGCGCGTGCGCGAGCACGTCGAACCCGCTCGACGCGACGACCGTCGCGGGGAGCGTGCGGGTCGCGTCGGGGTCCACGATCCCGAGCGTCGGTCGCAAGCGGCGCGACGCGATCCCGGTCTTCACCGTGTGCGCCTCGAAGTCGAAGATCGCGATCCCGGTGCACTCGCTTCCCGTCCCGGAGGTCGTCGGACACGCGATGTGCGGTGCGAGAGGCCCAGGGATCGGAGCGCCCTCGCCGAGCGGCGCGTTGACGTAGCGCTCGAACGGCGCGGGGTGCGTCGCGTACAGGTTCGCCGCTTTGGCGGTATCGATCACCGACCCGCCGCCGACCGAGACATATCCGTCGACGCGCGCGCCGGCCGCGAACGCGGCCGCATCGCGAAACGATCCGTCGGTCGGCTCGATCCGCACGCCGTCGTACTCGGCGATGTCGACGCCCGCCTCGCGCAGCGAGCGCCGCGCGCGCTCGAGGAGCTCGAGCTTCGCCAGGCGCGCGTCCGTAAACAGCGCGACGCGCCGCAAGCCGAGCGCGGCCGCCTCCGCCCCGAGCTCCGCGATCGCGCCGCGCCCGAACTTCACCCGGGGCGCCTCGACCTCCAGGACGGTCTCGTGGTCGTGCGGGGCATGCTGCATCGTGGGTGGAAGTCCCGCCCGTGGCCGAGCCGATCCTCTCGACGCGCGACGTCGTCAAAGTCTACGCGGGCTTCACCGCGCTCGACGGCGTCTCGCTCGACGTGGCGGAGGGGACGATCCACGCGATCATCGGGCCGAACGGTGCCGGGAAGACGACGTTCTTCAACGTGCTCTCGGGGTTCGCGCCGGCGACGCGCGGGAGCGTCCGCTTCAGCGGCGTCGAGATCGCGCAGCTCGATCCGGCGGCGATCGCGCGGATGGGGATGGTGCGGAGCTTTCAGATCAACAGCGTCTTCCCGCACATGACGGTCCTCGACAACGTGAAGATCGCGCTGCAGGCGCGCACACCGCTCTCGCGGCGGTTCCTCGCCTCGCCCAAGGCGACCGCGGTGCTCGACGATCCGGCGCGGCGCGCGCTCGACGCCGTCGGGCTCGACGACGAGCGCGCGAGCGTCGCGGTGAACCTGCCGTACGGGAAGAAACGCTCGCTCGAGCTCGCGATCGCGCTCTCGCAAGATCCGCGCGTGCTGCTGCTCGACGAGCCGACCGCGGGGATGGGCCTCGAGGACATCGACCGCACCGTCGCGCTCGTGAAGCGAATCGCGCCCGGGCGCACGATCGTTCTCGTCGAGCACAACCTGCGCGTCGTGGCGGACCTCTGCGACCGCGTCACCGTGATGACGCGCGGCAAGGTGCTGGTCGAAGGGACCTACAACGAGGTGCGTTCCGACGCGCGCGTCGTTACGGCGTACCTCGGCGGAGGGACGCAGTGATGCTCGCCTTGCGCGACGTGCACGCGTACTACGGCGAGTCGCACATCCTGCACGGGATGACGCTGACTGTCGAGACCGGTGAGGTCGCGACGCTGGTCGGGCGCAACGGCGTCGGCAAGACGACGACGCTGCGCACGATCATGGGGATCCTTCCCGCGCGGCGAGGCTCGATCGAGCTCGACGGCGTGCCGATCGCAGGCCTGCCTTCCGACCGCATCGCGCGCCGCGGCATCGGCTACGTCCCCGAAGAGCGCGGGATCCTCTCGACGCTGAGCGTGCTGGAGAATCTCACGCTGGCTCCGGTCATCGGCCGCAGCTCGTGGACCGTCGAGCGGATCTTCGATGCGTTCCCGAACCTCAAGGAGCGCGCGCGGGCCGGCGGCACGACGCTCTCCGGCGGCGAGCAGCAGATGCTCGCGATCGCGCGCGTGCTCCGCTCGGGCGCCCGCACGGTGCTGCTCGACGAGCCGACGGAGGGGCTCGCGCCGGTGATCGTCGAGCGGATTGGCGAGCTGATCCGCGCGATGAAGGCGGACGGAATCACGGTGCTGCTGGTCGAGCAGAACTTGCGCTTCGCGACCGGCGTCGCCGACCGCCACCACATCGTCGACCACGGCACCGTCGTCCAAACCCTCTCGAACGCGGACGTGATCGCCCGCGAGAACGAGATCCTCGAGCTGCTCGGCGTCTGAGGTAATGAGGATCGCCGTCACGGGCTCGGCCGGAACGATCGGTGCCCCGCTCTGCGCCGACCTCGCCCGCGACCACGACGTGGTGCGGATCGACCTTCGTGACGCCGACGTGATCGCCGACGTGCAGGATCTCTCAGCGCTCGAGCGCGCGTTTGCCGGTTGCGAGACCGTGATCCACCTCGCGGGCGTCGTCAGCGTCGAGGCGTCATGGGAAGATGTCGCCGGCCCGAACATCGGCGGAACATACGCGGCGTTCGAGGCGGCGCGGCGCGCCGGCGTCAAGCGCGTGATCTTCGCGAGCTCGAACCACGCGGTCGGGATGCATGAGGTCGAGAACGTCCCGGCGATCTACGAGCCCGGCTTCGGCCTCGTCGTCCGGACCGATACACCGTACCGCCCCGATTCGCTGTACGGCGTCTGGAAGGCGTTCGGCGAGACGCTCGGGCGCTACTACAGCGAGAACCACGGCCTGCAGGTGACCTGCGTGCGAATCGGCTCGATCACGAAGGCCGACGACCCGCGCGACCCGAGCGTCCGCGAGAGTTCCGGCTGGCTGAATCTCACCGACGAGGAGAAGTTCGCGCGCTACGCCGCGACGTGGATGTCGCAGCGCGACGTCGCCCGCCTCGTCCGCGCGATCATCGCACGCGACGTCCCGTACGCCGTCGTCTACGGCGTCGGCGACAACGCGACGCGCTTCTGGGACCTCGAACCCGGCCGCGCGATCTTCGGCTTCTGGCCCCTCGACGGCACGAGGTAACCGTCAGGTATCGTCGGCTTCCGGCGGTGACGCGAGATAGTGGAGATACCGCCCGGGCGCGTTGAGGAAGTCGCGGGTGACGCGGACGTGGTCCAGCTCCTCGTACGGCGTCTCTGCGATGCGGTCGCCGGCGAAGACGAGGATCTTCGCGCCCGGGAAAGCGGCGAGGATCGGGGAGTGCGTGGCGATCACGAATTGCGATCCGTTGCGGACGGCGTCGAGCAGCACCGTGAGCAGCGTCAGCACGCGGGTCGGTGAGAGCGGCGTCTCGGGCTCGTCGAGCAGGTACAGGCCGCCGGGCAGCAGCTGAGCGCGGACGATCCCCAGGAACGACTCGCCGTGCGAGCGCGCGTGCGGGTCGTCGCCGTATTTGCGCGCGAGCGCATGGCGCGAGCTGCGCGTTATGCTCGCGCCGAGCCGCCGCCGGAAGTCGCTCGCGCGCTCGTCGCCCAGCATCGCGTCCGCCTCGGCGTCGATCTCCCGCATCTCGCGCTGGATCCGCTTGGTGAACCCGAATGCGTCCTCGGCGTGGAAGAACACGCACGCGCGCGGACGCCCGTGCTCGACGACCTCGAACGCGTCCGCCAACCGCCGCGAGCCCGAGAGCGTCGCGTCAACCTCGAGCTCTTCCTCGCCCGCCGCACGCGCTTGCACGCCGACCGCGAGCGCTTCGAGCAGCGTCGACTTCCCGCAGCCGTTCTCGCCCATCAGGAACGTCACCGGCGCGGTGAACCGCACCTCGCGCAGCGCGCGCAGCGCCGGCACCGTCCAGGGAAACGCGTCGTCGGTTCGCACGCCGCCGCGCCGCCGGAACGCCTCGAGAAACATTCGGGGCGTTCTCCCAGCGGCGCCGCGCGCGTTCCTGCGACGCTAGCGCGCCGGCTTCGCCTGGTCCGAGCCGGCCCGCACCACCACAGCGCCTTTGTTCGCGTGCCAGCGGATCGTGCCGCGCTCGAACCGCGTCTCCAGCCCGAACCCGTCCGGCGCCGCGACTTCGTCGGTCACCGGATACCCGAACCGCTTCACGCCGCCCTGCGCGAGGAAGACCCGCCGAATCTCGCCGCGCACGTAGTGCGCGCCGGTCCGCGGCGAGGCGTAGATCGACGAGACGACCGTCGTCATCACGTTCGGGTGCTTCGACTCGTCGCACATCGGCCGCAAGATGCGCGTCCCGACCGGAACGCTCACGATGCCGTAGCCGCCGCCCGCGATCGCCCCGCTGAAATCCATGTGCGAGCCGGCCGCGTCGTCGCGAACCATCTGCGCGACCGGGCGCCCCAGCATCCCCTGCGGCCCGCCGAGATGGCGGAACCGCCACGGGATCGCGCTCACCGGCTCCAGCGGCGCGAACATCTTCTTCATCCCTTTCGGCGCGAGCCCGTAGACCTGGAACAGGTTGAAGCTCGGCAGGAATACCCGCCCGTCCGCGATCGTCGGCGCATTGAACTTCGCGAACGGCACCGCGGTCGGATCGTTGTGCCAGAGCACGCTCAGGTTCTTCGCGTCGAACGCGTACAGCAGGGCCGGGGTGGGCGGCCCCATCATGCTGTTCAGCTGCTGCACGACGGTCCACACGATCCCGTTCGTCTGCCGGTTCGCGGAGACGGACGAGAAGCCGCCGGGCATCCCGTCGTGCGCCGGCCGCACCGTCGCGACGAACGCCGGCACCGGGTTGACGGTCCCGCTCGCGATGTCGTAGGCGAACGCCTTGAGGTAGTCTTTCTCCGGCATCTTGTAGATCAAGCCGTGCGTGGCGTCGGTCTGCCAAAACACCGGGCCGGCGTGGATGTTCGGCCCGAACGACTCTCCGTTGATGTACCAGCTCGCCGGCACCGAGCACGGCTGGTCCTGATAGGCGACGCCGAACACCGACGCGCCCGGCGGGCACTGCGTCGGCCACGCGATCGGCGTGTTGTACGGATACGGCGTCGGCCCGGCATGGAACGTGTTGAAGAACGCCTGAAACGACGTCGTCCCCGTCTGCAAGTCACTCTGCGGGAGGACGAAGAACGAGCCGTCCTTGCCGCCGCCGATCACCTTGTTTCCGGGGAGCAGCATCGGGCCGCCGGCGCCGAGATCGGTGTCGCCGATCTGCAGCGTCTTCGCCGTCGCAGGCTGAAAGCGCGCGGCGAAGGCGATCGACGACGCGGTCGTCTTGAGCTTCAAGAACGCGTCGGCGTTCGCCAGCACCGGCCCGCCGGCTCCCGTGTTCGGATCGTTGCCGGTCTGCACGAAGATCGAGCCGTCGCCGCTGCCGGCGAGACCGTTCCCCGACGCCCAGACCCCCATCTCGCCCTCGGCCGGCGTCAGCGCGACGCTGAAGGCGCCGGCCGGCGTGAGATCGCTCGCATGATAGCCGATGATCCACCCGCGGTAGAGGGCGCTGCAACCGGCGCTGCTATCGCACGAGTACGTGCCGTAGCCGAGATAGACGTTGCCGTTCATCAGCAGCAGCCCGGGGCGCTGCCGCTGGCACGCCGCCTGGAACCGCTGAACCGTGCTGCCGCCACCGACGCTCGGGAGACTTTGACCGCGGCGACGGCGTCGGTGCCGGTGGCGATGTCGAGCGCGTGCAGATAGTCGTTGCCGATGCCGTCCTTTCCGTTCTTGTCGTCGCGCGCGACGACGTACATCCGGCCGGCCGAGACGTCGATCACCGGCGTGCTCGTCACGCCGACGACGGCGGGGACCGTCTCGGGGCAGATGTCGCCGTGATGCGGCGTCCCAAGCACGGTGCGCCAGATCGCCTTCGACGAGTCGCCGTTCGGCCCGATCGTGTCGGGCGAGAGGTCGTCGGCGTCGAAGGCGTAGACGACGTCCTCAGCCGTCGCGATGAAGACGAGGTTCTTGAACCCGCTCGCGGTTTTGACGCCGTGCACGTAGAGCGGCTGAGCCATGATCGTGCCCAGCACGGCGCGCTCGTACAGCAGCCCGAAGCCCGGCCCGCTGACGCTCGCCGGCGTGAGCGCCGTCTCGGCGAGCTGCGCGCCTTGTCGCGCGTTGTCGTTGTGCTGCGTCACGACGTTCTGCCTGAAGCAGTTGACGATCACCGGGCTCGACATCGGGCTGACGATGCTGCCGATGTACTGGAGCGCGGTGATCTTGTCGCCGTTCGCGGCGACGTTCGGCGGAGCGAACCACATCGTCACGTCGCCCGGACCGGCGCCGCCGTATCCGACGATCGCGCCGTTGCGGAAGAGCACCACGTTGGCATTAATCGTCGTGCCGCGCACGATGGCGCGGTGGTCCTTCGGGCAGATCGGCGCGAGGACGATCGGGGCGGGCAGCGTCTTCACGGGCGGCTGCGGTTTCGAGGTCGGCCCGTGATGGCACAGCGACTGGCGCGCCGAGATCATCGAGCCTGCCCCGACAGGCGAATTGAGGCCCTGCCAGTTGTTCGCGCCGGTCGCGTAGCCCGACCCGTCGGGCATCGCGTTGTCGAACACCTCGAGCAGTGCGCCGGTGTAGAGCGCGTGCGCCGTCACGGCGTCGTTCCCGAGGACCGGCGGATCGAGCGCCGGCGTCGCGATCGGCATCGGCTCCGGCAGCACCGCGACCGGCGCGGACGACGGGCTGATCACCGGGCTGCACGCCGCCTGCGTCGCCGTCACGTGATGGCCGGCGACGAGCGGCGAAGTGAATGCCGGCGTCCAGTCGCTGCCCCAATCGTTCGGCGTGAAGCCGCTCCCGATCGACATCCCGGCCTCCACGTCGCGCACGTCGACCGTCACGCCGGAGACGAGCCCGTGCACGGGAACGATGCGGCCGCAGGCGTAGATCACGTGGTCGATCGTGGGCGCGTTCAGCGACGAGGGCGCGGCCCCGACGGTCGTCGCGGGATTCGTCATCGCGCTCGTCTCGCCGTTCACGGTCTGCGTCGCGGCCAGCTTGTCGCCCATCGTCAGCGCGGTCACCGCGAAGGTCACGAAGCCGAACTTCGGTGTCTTCGTCCCCGCCAGTGCCATGTTGCGGTAGAGCTTCACCGTCGCTTTGGGGATGAAGCCGGCGACCTCGACGTGCTTCGAGCAGCCGTCGACCGCCCCGACCGACGGCGGCGAAAGATGCCCCTTCGGCGGAAACTGGTCGTTGATTCGCGGGCCGTCCGCGCCCGCGGCGAGCGGGACTCCGCCGAGTGCGGCAACGAGCACGGCGAGAGCTCCGAGACGCGAAGCATCCATCGAGCGGTTCCTCCAGGAAGCCGAGCCCGGTAGCCCTGTACGCTACCGTACGCCCAGCTCACCGACCTGTCAAGCGTCGCGGGACGCCGCCCGTCAGGTCTTCGCGCGCTTCGCTCGCGGCGCGAGCAGCTCGCCGACGATGCCGCGGCGGAACAGCAGCACGCAGAGCGCGAAGATCGTCCCCATCACGACGTTCGTCTTGTCGCCGACCTCGAGGACGACGCCGAAGACGTTCCAGTGGACCGTCGGCAAATAGTGCTGCAGGGCCTCGAAGATTCCCGCGCCGAGGATCGGACCGAAGATCGTCCCGATCCCGCCCAGGATGGACATCATCACGACCTGACCGCTGGTGTGCCAGTCGACGCCGTCGAGTCCCGACAGCCGGTTGCCGACCGCGAAGAGCACGCCCGCGATGCCGGCCAGCGTCCCGGAGAGCACGAACGTGACGAGCTTGTAGCGGTCGACGCGGAAGCCGAGCGCGACCGCGCGCTGCTCGTTCTCGCGCATCGCGTGCAGCACTGCGCCGAACGGCGAGCGCACCACGCGCACGACGAGATACGTCCCGAGCGCCGCGACGGCGAGCACGCCGTAGTAGAACGCGACGTCGTTCTCCAGCGGGATCCCGAAGAGCGTCCCGCGCCCGCCGGTCAGCTGCACGCCGTTCTCGCCGCCGGTCCAGTTCCCGAGCTGGTACGCGAAGAAGTACTGGAGCTGCGCGAGCGCCAGCGTGATCATCGCGAAGTAGATCCCCTGCCGGCGGATCGCGATCGCCCCGACCACGAGCGCGAGCAGCGCGGCGTAGACGACCGCCGCGACGACCGCCAGCGGAAACGGCGCGTTCGCCTTCGCGATCAGGATCGTCGATACGTAGCCCGCTCCGCCCCAGAACAGCGCGTGGCCGAACGAGAGCAGCCCGGTGAAGCCCAGCAGCAGGTCGAACGCGACCGCGAAGAGCGCGTACGCGACGATGTCGATCGCGAGCACGGGGTAGACGAACCACGGCAGCGCGAGCGCGATCAGCAAAATGATCGCCGCGATCAGCGCGCCCCGGCGCGTTCCGAGCAGCGCGCTCGTCATTTCGCCGCGGCGGGGTTCCCGAACAGCCCGCTCGGCCTCACCAGCAGCACGATGATCATGAGCAAAAAGATCAGCGTGTCGTTGAACGCCGGGAAGATCACCGCACCCAGCGTCTGCAGCAGCCCGAGTGCGAAGCCGGTGATCACCGAGCCGCCGATCGAGCCGAGCCCGCCGATGACGACGATCGCGAAGGTGTTGATGATGATCTTGTCGCCCATCGCCGGCTCGACGTTCTGATTCGGCGCTGCGAGGACGCCGGCGAGCGCCGCGAGCGCGACGCCCGCCGCGAACGTGATCGAGACCAGCTGCTGCGTGTCGATCCCGAGTGCGCGGACGAGGACGGGCGCTTCCGTCGCCGCGCGGATCCGCGCGCCGATCGGCGTGCGCTCGAGCAGGTACCACACGACCACGCAGACGACGATCGCGACGCCGATGACGAACAGGCGGTACGTCGGGAAGATCGTGAACCCCAAATTCGTCGCGCCGGCCAGTGAGGACGGCGGCGCATACGGCGAGCCGAGCGCGCCCGCGGCGAGCCGCATCGCGTCTTCGAGGATCAGCACGAGCGCGAACGTGAACAGCAGCCCGTAGAGCGGGTCGAGCCCGTACAGGCGGCGCAGGAAAAACACCTCGAGGACGAGCCCGAACAGCCCGACGATGACCGGTGCGACGACGAGCGCCGGATAGAACGGGAGGTGCGCGAGCGCGAGCCCGTAGTACGCGACGAACGCGCCGAGCATGAACATCGCGCCGTGCGCGAAGTTCACGATCCGCAGCATCCCGAAGATGACGCTCAGGCCTAGCGCCAACAGGGCGAAGTACGCCCCGTTGACGAGGCCGTTGAACGCCTGCGTGAGCAGGTAGTCCGGGCTCAGGCTACCAGTCCTTCTTGCACACCGACTGCGACTCGGGGCGGAACGCGCGGCCCGGCGGGATCGTCTGCACGATCTTGAACCACGCGTGCGGCTCCTTCACCTGCTCCTTCGGCAGCACGTCGACGACGTACATCTCGTGGATCACGCGATGGTCGCGCCCGCGCCACTCGCCGCCCTTGGCGTAGAAGTCGTTGAACTG
>Ga0213878_10000966_pt1 | contig 10247 bp, 10 predicted proteins | sample VelepicoBEBS_R02_FD_161053 | JGI IMG/M metagenome (GOLD analysis project Ga0213878, IMG submission 161053) | Vellozia epidendroides bulk soil microbial communities from rupestrian grasslands, the National Park of Serra do Cipo, Brazil - BS_R02 | ecosystem: Environmental > Terrestrial > Soil >... | reverse complement strand
GCCGACGGCAAAGGAAGCAAGCAGTGCGGCCAGAATGACTTTTTTCATCGTTGAACTCCTGTGTTCATTCTTATGATGTTGTGCCGTGTCTGAGGCATGAAACGTACAATGCCATCAAATGAATTTGTATGCAATATTTGTGTATAATTATTTTTTATTGATAATAAAAAAGGCGGATAACTAAATAGTTACCCGCCTTGTGGTGATATTTTATGCAGAATCAGTTGCGGCGTTCGAAGGCCAGCGCTTTGCGCTCAATCAGGCGCATCAGCAGCGTCAGCAGACCATTGACGATGAGGTAAATCACCCCGGCGGCACCAAACACCATCACATCGTAGTTACGGCCGTACAGTAGTTGACCGTGGCCCATCACTTCCATCAGGGTAATGGTGTAGGCCAGAGAGGTGCTCTTAAATACCAACACCACCTCGTTAGAGTACGACGACAGCGCGCGCTTGAACGCGTAGGGCAGCAGGATAGCGAGCGTATCCTTTTTGTTCATCCCCAGCGCGCCGCAGGACTGCCACTGCCCGTCGGGGATCGCGCGGATAGCCCCGTAGAACAGCTGTGTGGTATAGGCCGCGCTGTTCAGCGACAACGCAATCATCGCGCACAGCCACGGCTCGGACAGCAGATGCCACAGAACCGGGTACTCCTGCAGCGACGGAAACTGCCCCGGGCCGTAGTAGATAAGGAAAATCTGCACCAGCAGCGGCGTACCGGTGAACAGCGTAATGTAGCCGCGAACGATCCACACCAGCACCGGCGTTTTTAACGTCAGGATGATGGTGAAAATCAGCGCCAGGATCAGCGCCACCACAATAGACGCCACGGTCAGCGTCAGGCTGGTGTTGAGCCCTTTCATCAGTTCGGGTAAATACTCAAGCATCAGCCTGGTCTCCGTTCAAAGCGAGTCGCGCGCAGGTCAATGCGTTTGAGGATGTACTGGCTGAGCAACGTAATCACCAGGTAGATAGCCGCCGCCACGATGTACCAGGTAAACGGCTCCTGGGTACGGGTCGCGATGCTTTTGGTTTGCAGCATCAGGTCGTTGACGCTAATGAGCGACACCAGCGCGGTATCCTTCAGCAGCACCAGCCACTGGTTACCCAGCCCCGGCAGCGCATGACGCCACATTTGCGGCATCACCAGACGGAAGAAAATCGCGCTTTTCGACAGACCCAGCGCCTGGCCGGATTCCCACTGCCCGATCGGCACCGCTTTCAGCGCGCCGCGCAGGGTCTGCGAGGCGTAGGCGGAGTAGAGCAGGGAGAGGGCTATCACGCCGCACAGGAAGGGGCTGACGTCAAAGTTCTCAATGTGCATCTGAACCGGGATCTTGACGATGCCCAGGTTAAGGGTAAAGCCGTCGGACAGCAGTAAAAGCAGCTGCGACGAGCCGAAATAGATAAACAGGACCACCAGAATTTCTGGTAATCCGCGCAGAATGGTCACCCAGGCCGAGCCAATCCATGCGACGGGGCGCCATTTCGCTGACTCCCAGACCGCAAAGATCATCGCCAATACCAGCCCGATGACCAGCGCACAAACGGCAAGGCCGACGGTCATCCCGGCGGCGCTTGCTAATGGAAACATTTCGTTCATCAAGAATTACTTCTGGAACCATTTGTTATAGATGGTCTGATACGTCCCATCCTGTTTAACTTTATCCAGCGCGGCGTTGAATTTCTGCTGCAGCTCGGTGTTGCCCTGACGTACGGCGATGCCGAGGCCGGTGCCGAAGTAATCTTTATCCGTCACCTTATCGCCAACCGCCGCCAGCTTGTCGTTAGCGTTCAGCCATTCGGTGACCACGGCGGTATCGCCGAATACGGCGTCGATACGGCCGTTTTGCAGGTCAAGTTTGGCATTCTGGTAGCTGTCGTAAGGGACAGTGGTGATTTCCGGGTGCTTATCGGTAATGAATTTCTGGTGGGTGGTGCCGTTTTGCACGCCGACTTTTTTGCCTTTCAACTGATCGATAGTGACGTATTTGCCTTTCTGGCCGATAAACAGCGCCGAGTTATCGTAGTACGGCTTAGAAAACAGCACCTGCTTTTCACGCTCCGGCGTGATGTCCATACCGGCCATCACCGCATCGATACGGCGGAATTTCAGGCTCGGGATCAGGCTGTCGAACGCCTGGTTGGTAAAGGTGCAGGTTGCGTCGATTTCTTTACACAGCGCGTTCGCCAGGTCGACATCGAAGCCGACAATCTTGTTGTTCGCGTCCATGGACTCAAACGGAGGGTAAGACGCTTCGGTCGCGAAACGAATGGTTTCTGCGGCTGTAGCAGAAAGGCTGACGCTTGCAAGCAGCGCGGCAATCAGAACTTTTTTCATTGTCATTGTCCCGGGTGTCAGTGTGAAAGATAGTGTTTAAACGCTTCGGTTTGCGGCACGGTAAAGCAGCTCGCATCCCCTTGCTCAATAATGTGACCGTTTTCCATATACACCACACGGCTGGCGGTTTTACGCGCCACTTCCACTTCATGGGTGACGATCACCTGAGTAATGTTGGTTTCCGCCAGTTCGCGGATGATGCTGACGATTTGCGCGGTAATTTCTGGGTCCAGCGCGGCGGTCGGTTCGTCAAACAGCAGCACCTGCGGCTCCATCATCAGCGCGCGGGCAATGGCCACGCGCTGCTGCTGACCGCCGGAGAGATGCAGCGGATAGCGGTCGCTATAAGGCTTGAGGCGCAGACGTTCGAGCAGCTTTTCCGCGCGGGCCAGCGCCTGGTCTTTGGACAGCCCCAGCACACGGCAGGGCGCCTCAATCAGGTTTTGCTGTACGGTCAGGTGCGGCCACAGATTGTACTGCTGGAACACCATACCGACGTTCTGGCGCAGGTCACGAATGGCCTTATCAGACGGCGTCTTTGCAAAATCGAATTGATTCCCGGCGATTGAGAGCGTACCTGAGCGCGGCATCTCCAGCAGGTTAAGCACGCGCAGTAAGGAGCTTTTCCCCGCGCCGCTTGGGCCAAGAAGCACCAGCGTTTCGCCCTCCGGGCAGTCAAGCGTGATGTCGAACAGCGCCTGGTGTGCGCCATAGAAGCAGTTAATGCCGTTTAGTCTGATACTCATCCGGATAATCTGATACTGATAGCTATTGAGGCCGCAAATAGTAACGTTGACAGAATAGTTATGCAATATTTATGCGTTAAAACTTAAATGTAAACCATGTTTACTCTTAAAGTTAGCACAAAATAGCGGTGGTTGATGGCGGGCAAGACAAATGTTGGCATCCACAGCGGAATGTCAGACATTTTATACCCGTCATACTTCAAGTTGCATGTGCGTTGGCTTTCCTCGCTCACCCCAGTCACTTACTTGAGTAAGCTCCTGGGGATTCGCTGCGTCGCCGCCTTCCTGCAACTCGAATTATTTAGGGTATAGCGGGGTTACTACTTTAGCGCTGTTCCAGCGACTGACGCAGTGTACCGGCTGGCGCATGGGCGGTACCGCCGAGGTAGCGTACGTCATCAACAGCCCAGCACTGACCCTCGCGGATCATCAACACTTCATCCTGCCAGCTTTGCGTACCCTGCTTCAGGGAGACGCGCAACGGAATGTTGCGGGCATCGGTATTCGGGATGGTTGAGGCGCTGGCAACGTCCGCGCTGTCCGGCAACGTCGTGCGGCTGGAGAAAGGGTCGGTTTGCAGCAGGGCGCGCTTGTTTGGATCGTTGTTGGTGTCGTTAAGCAGTTTTGCCAGCGAGTCGCTCAGATATGGGCGCAGCGCGGTGAGATCGTTGTTACGCTGTTGAATGCGGTAATCGTAAAATTTCTGTGCCACCGTATCCGGGCCGCCCTCAATGCAAGGACCGCTGCGGGTGCCGATATCTTTAAACGCGGGTGTGACGGTGGTGCAGGCGCTGAGGAGCAGCGCGCAAGGAACAAGAAGGGCAGCAACGGAGTAGCGCATGGTGATTTCCTTATAAACGGACTACGGTATTTAGTGTTTTCAAGCATAGCGTATTGGTACAATTGTGTGTTTGATTAACAGAGCTAAGGCATTGAAGGAGAAATAGTATGCAATTCTCTACCACCCCAACCCTGGAAGGGCAGACCATTGTGGAATACTGCGGTGTCGTGACCGGGGAAGCTATCCTTGGCGCCAATATTTTCCGTGATTTTTTTGCCGGAATCCGCGATATCGTCGGCGGCCGTTCTGGCGCGTATGAAAAAGAGCTGCGTAAAGCACGGGAGATAGCTTTTCAGGAACTGAGCGAACAGGCGAAAGCGCTGGGCGCCGATGCGGTCGTCGGGATCGATATCGATTACGAAACGGTTGGCAAAGACAGCAGCATGCTGATGGTGAGCGTCAGCGGGACGGCGGTGAAAGTCCGCCGATGAAAAAGGCGCTACTGCTGCTTGCGCTACTGCTTGCCGGGTGCGCCAGCGAGAAAGGGATCGTCGATAAAGACGGTTATCAGCTGGACACCCGCCATCCTGCGCAGGCAGCGTATCCGCGTATTAAAATCCTCGTCATTCACTATACGGCGGGGGATTTTGACGTGTCACTGGCGACCCTCACCGACCGGCAGGTCAGCGCCCACTATCTGATCCCCGAAAATCCCCCTTTGCATCACGGCAAACCCCGTATCTGGCAACTGGTGCCGGAGGACGAACTTGCCTGGCATGCGGGCGTCAGCTTCTGGCGCGGCGCGACCCGCATTAATGACACGTCTATCGGTATTGAGCTGGAAAATCGCGGCTGGCGGAAGACTGCTGGCGTAAAAAGCTTCGCGCCGTTTGCGCCGTCGCAGATTGCCGCGTTGATCCCGTTGGCGAAAGATATCATCGCTCATTATCACATTGCGCCGCAAAACGTCGTCGCCCATGCCGATATTGCGCCGCAGCGCAAGGATGACCCCGGCCCGCTGTTCCCCTGGCAGGCGCTGGCAAGCCAGGGCATCGGCGCGTGGCCGGACCCCGCTCGCGTCGCGTTTTATCTGGGCGGTCGCGTACCCTCAGCGCCGGTCGATACGGCATCGCTGCTCGATCTGCTCGCCCGTTACGGTTATGAGGTGCAGCCAGGCATGACACCCGCACAGCAGCAACGGGTCATCATGGCTTTTCAGATGCACTTCCGGCCTGAGCGCTGGGATGGGGTAGCCGATGCGCAAACCCAGGCTATCGCCGAAGCGTTGCTGGAGAAATACGGGCAGGGGTAAGTCCTCCCCCCGTGTCTCTCGATGAGGGGGAAATATTCACGACATTTATTGATTTTAATGAAAGTATATAATGAATTAATTTTTTCTTAATTGACTCTGGTTTTTTCTTAATTAACATAGCTTACGCTTGTGAGATAATTCTCAAATACACGCACTCTCGTTATTCTCGTTACTGAAAATCATAATGCTCGCTGTGGAAGTGATGTTGTTGAGGTCTTTCTTGTGTTGCTTTTTCTGCATGCCACGCAACTGATTTTTATGGGGTTATAGGTGATGTCATGTTAAGTATTTACCGGGATAAAATAAAACCTGTCGATGAGGTTAATTACTTGATCTCATTAACAGATGGTTTTCCTGAAAAGCACATCAAAAAATGGCAGCGTTTAAATTATGTTAATTCAGAGTATGTTTATGTTGTTTTAAATGGTGAGTTTGAATACCGACGTATTTACGACGATCTTTGTCTCTTTACCGCCAGGAACCCGTTCATGTTTGGGATTACCAGCATATTTAACGATGTTGGTCATGTTTATGGCCTGGCCCGAAGCGAACTCATCGTCAGAATGATCAAAAAATCAGAATTTATTGCCTTACTGACTCAGGCCAATGCGTGGTCGCAAATGACTAAAATCCTGACCTGGTATTTACTGGTTGCTAACAAGCGTGATGATATTCTGGTGGCGCGTAGCGCCTATGACGTAATCCGCGAGTTTTTGCTGGAAATTAATGACTTAATTATCCTCGGTCAGCATAAAATAAATATTTATGACTACATTCAGGAGTACACCAATCTGGCGCGTAGCACTATTGTTAAAATACTCTCCGAGCTGAAGAGAGGGGAGTATATTGAGGTTGATAAAGGCCATTTAATAAAAATCAATTCATTACCTGTTAAGTATTAAAATGTCACGCCGGTGAGTTGCCATTTTTTGTGCCCTTGTGCGCCGTTTACCCTTTATACACACTATACTGATGAAAGCGGTACGCTTTTTGCGGTCCGGGAATCTGTTTTCGCGTCAATAAAGGGATAACATATGTCGCACGCAAATGTCTCCGATTCGTCAACCCGCTCGCCGCTGTTTTTACTGGCGATTGGGGCGCTGGGTATTGTGTTTGGCGATATCGGCACCAGCCCGTTGTATACCTTCAATGCAGTGCTTCAGCTCGCGGGTGATAATACCCAACCGGAAACCGTCCTCGGCGCGCTATCGCTGCTGTTCTGGACGCTCATCCTCATCACCTCGGTGAAGTATGTCATGCTTGCCATGCGCATCGACAACAACGGGGAAGGCGGTATCCTGGCGCTGATGTCGTTGCTGACCGGCAAGGGGCAGCAGCATCGGGCCATCATCTTTGCCGGGCTGTTTGGCGCGGCGCTGGTGTATGGCGATGGCGCGGTGACCCCTGCTATTTCCGTGCTCTCCGCGCTGGAGGGGATGGAGCTTATCATTCCGGGCGTGACGCCCTATATTCTGCCGATCACCATCGCTATTCTGGTCGCCATCTTTTCCGTTCAGCATTTCGGTACAGCCCGTATCAGCAAATGGTTTGCGCCAGTGATGGTGGTTTGGTTTATGAGCATGGCGATGCTCGGCGTTCACGGCATCATACTGAACCCTGAAGTGCTGAAGGCGCTGAACCCCTGGTACAGCATCCATTTTCTGTTTTCCAACGGCTATGCCAGCTTCGTGATTCTGGGCGGCGTGTTTCTGTGCGTCACCGGCGCGGAGGCGCTGTATGCCGATATGGGGCACTTTGGCAAACGGCCGGTGTGGTTCGCTTGGTTTGGTCTGGTTTTCCCTTGCCTGCTGCTCAACTACGCGGGGCAGGCGGCCTTTATTCTGGCCAATCCGCACCTGACTGATAATATTTTCTATCGGCTGGCGCCGTCGGTACTGCGCGGGCCGCTGATCGTTCTTGCGACGCTGGCGACCATTATCGCCAGCCAGGCTATCATCACTGGCGCGTTTTCGATGACTCGCCAGGCGATTCAACTCGGCTGGCTGCCGCGGATGCGGATCACCCAAACGGCAGAGGATAATTACGGGCAGATTTATATCGGCGCGGTGAACTGGGCGCTGATGGCGGCGACGCTGGCGTTGGTGCTCTTTTTCCGTTCGTCGGCAGGGCTTGCATCGGCGTATGGTATCGCCGTGTCGCTGACGATGCTGATGACGACATGCCTGCTGTTTATTGCGATGCGGCAGATCTGGAACTGGGGACGCGTCTCCTGCGCCCTGGTGGCCGGGGCGTTTCTGGTGATTGACAGCAGCTTTGTGGCGGCGAATATGGCGAAGCTAATGAACGGTGGCTATATCCCGCTGCTGCTTGCTGCCGCGCTCTGCATACTGATGATTATCTGGCGTCGGGGAACGACGCAAATCGCCCGCAGTATTAAGGAAGACCCAGTTACCATGACGTCCTTTTTACAGACCCTCCGTGAGAACACCGTTGCCCGGGTGCCCGGAACCGGGATTTTCTTGTCCAAGCAACCGGATATTACCCCTGCGGTGATGTCGTGGCACGTAGCCCGTAACCATGCGCTACAGCAAAACCTCATTGTGACTACGATAGAAATCGCCATGATACCGCGCGTCGCCAGCGCGGCGCGGGTGCAGGTACGGAAAGTCGATGAAAACGTGTATCGGGTGATGGCGCGCTACGGTTTTATGGAAACACCGAACATTCCGCAGCTGCTACAGGGCATTGAGCTGTTTAAACAGGTCGATTTCGCGGATGCCACCTACTATATCGGGCATGAGTCGATCGTCGGGGCGCCGCATCACGGTTTGCCAGCCTGGCAGCGTAAACTGTTTGTCTTTATGAAGCGCAACAGCTCGCACGTTACGGATTACTACTCGTTGCCGCACAACCAGGTTATCGAGATTGGGCGTCAGGTCAGTATCTGACGCCAGGCAGGCTTAACGGTGTAGTTTACCGTGATCTTTCAGCCAGTGTGCGGTGCGCACAATGCCTTCATCCAGCGTGACGACGGGCTGGTAGCCCAGCTCTTCGCGGGCGCGGGTGATGTCGAGGGTAAAATCGAAGTTCAGCTTCGATACGCCATAGTGGGTGAACGAAGGCTCTTTCGCCGATTTATTGCCGAAACGTTCCATGCTGCGGGCCACCATATCGAGCATCGGGTAGGGCACAGAGCGAATGCGGCAGGTAATGTCCAGCTCGTCGATAAGCTTTTGCACGATGCTTTTCAGGCTACGTGGTTCACCGTTGGTGATGTTGTAGGCTCTGGCCGAGGCGAGCTTATCGCAGGCAGGCTGGCTTGCCAGCCACATGGCATGGACGGCGTTTTCGTAGTAGGTCATATCCACCTGCGCGCTGCCGCCGTGCGGCAGCAGCACGCTGCCGTAGTGATGCATCATCTGCGCCAGACGCGGAATAAACACCTTATCGTGCGGCCCGAACAGGCTCTGTGGACGCAGAATGGTAAAGCGGGTGTTGGGGTTTGCCTGCGCCAGCAGGTTGATGACTTCTTCACCGGCCGCTTTGCTGCGGGCGAATTCATTGGCGAAACGGCGCGGACGGAAATCTTCGGTGATGCCGCGATGGTGGTGGTAGTCGAAATAGAGCGACGGCGACGAGATATGAATAAAGTTTCGCACGCCCCAGGCTACCGACCACTCACCCAGACGGCGGGTGGCGCGGACGTTCGCCAGGTCAAACGCTTCCTGTGTTCCCCACGGCGAGGTGAAGCTTGAGCAATGCCACAGCGTGTCGATTCCGGCCAGCATCACTTTGGCCTGCGAGGAGACCAGCTCGGTTAAATCCGCGTGCACGAACTCGGCGCCCATTTTTTCCAGCAGCCGACCCATCGCCTCATTTCGCCCGGTCGCCCGGACGCTGATGCCTTTGCGACGCAGATATTCCACCGCATTGCGGCCTAAACCGCTGGTGGCCCCGGTGACCAGTACCTTCATATCAATCCACTGTGTCCGAAAAGAATTTCGTGCGCATTTTTCCGTGAATTCCGCTGAGTTGCAATGGGAAACTGCGAAGAAAAACGCCTGGATTTAGACTTTGTCTGTGATTTCCTCTGCAAGCTTCGCAATTCGTTTTGCCATTCCGCGGAAAATAAACAGGTGCGCGGGGATCATGAACAGCCAGTAAAACAGCCCCGGCATACCGTGCGGATGCCACCAGGCGCGGACGTCGAGCTCGCGGTGCGTACCTTTATCGCTAAACGAAAAGGTCAGCCGCCCTAGCCCTGGCGCCTTCATACCGAACAGCAGCGACAGCTGCTTTTCCGGCTCGACGATGATCACTTTCCAGCTATCGACCGTATCGCCGGTTTGCAGGTACTCGTGGGACGGACGGCCCTTTTCCAGCCGATGCCCGACCAGCAGGTCGAGCCAGCCGCGGATCTGCCAGAGAATATTGCCGAAGAAATAGCGTTCTTTACCGCCGATGCGGTTAACGATTTTCCACAAGGCGCTCAGGCTGGCGGTGGTTTTCACCGAGCACCCCGCCTGTTTGGGGTAGTAGCCATATTCCGGACGCCAGCGGGCGAAGGCCTGGGCGTCATAACCCCAGTCGCTGGAGTTGGCCAGGTGCTCTTCTTCTTTCAGCGTACTGCGCACCGCATCGTCAAACGGAATAAGCTGCTGGGGAATCAGCGCCCGCAGCGCGCGATCGTCCGCCAGCAAATCGTGTCGCAGCCCCTGGATCAGCGCTTTTGCGGTGGTAGGCGGCACCGAGGTGATGACGTTCAAAAACCACACCGAAATCCAGCGGGTGGGAAAGGGGACAGGCACCAGCAGGCGATGGCGGCCGCTTATCGCCATAAAATGTTCGAACTGCTGCTGGTAGCTCAGCACGTCCGGGCCTGCCGCTTCAAACACCCGGTTGGTGTTGCCTGGATGATGGAGTAACGCCAGAAGGTAGTGCATCAGGTTTTCCAGCGCGATGGGTGTGGTGCGCGATCGTACCCAACGCGGCGGGGTGAGCACCGGCAGGTTATAGACCATATCGCGCATCACCTCGAAGGCGGCGGACCCGGCGCCGACGATGATCCCGGCGCGCAGCTCCGTTACCGGGACCCCGCTTTCGC
>Ga0213878_10000965_pt1 | contig 10247 bp, 8 predicted proteins | sample VelepicoBEBS_R02_FD_161053 | JGI IMG/M metagenome (GOLD analysis project Ga0213878, IMG submission 161053) | Vellozia epidendroides bulk soil microbial communities from rupestrian grasslands, the National Park of Serra do Cipo, Brazil - BS_R02 | ecosystem: Environmental > Terrestrial > Soil >... | reverse complement strand
GCCGTCGCCGGCTACAGCGACCTTGGCGCCTTTTGCCCTCAATTCCTGCACCAGTCTCTGTTTATCTTCCGGTTTAAGGCCCGCTCGCACCTCGTCGATGCCCAATCGCTGTGCGACTACTTGAGCTGTTCTTGGATTATCTCCGGTTGCCATGGTGATGGTGATTCCCATAGCATGGAGTTGCTGGATCGCAGTCGCAGTCGTGTCCTTAATTGGATCAGCAATACCGATTATTCCGACCGCGCGGCCAGCGCTCGCTACCCAAACCACACTTCTTGCCTGGTCGCTGAGTTGATCCGCTTGATCGCCTAGTTCGTTCGACACGGTAACCCGGTTCCCAACCAAGAACTCTCGGTTCCCCACTAACACTTCACTACCATCTACGACCGCCTTAATACCAGCCCCGGTTATCGACTGGAACTGTTCCGCTTCTTTCAGTTGAATACCTCTCCGCTTGGCCTCGGCAACAACCGCGCCGGCTAAGGGATGCTCGCTGTGAACCTCAAGTGCCGCTGCCAACGATAGCAAACCATCTTGCTCGAATCCGGCGAAACTGAACACATCCGTGACCCGTGGCTTCCCGGCCGTCAAGGTACCAGTTTTGTCTACGATTAGCTGGGTAACTTGTTCCGCTGTTTCCAGAGCCTCGGCATTCTTTATTAGTATGCCCGCTTCGGCACCGCGACCGACGCCAACCATGATCGACATCGGAGTAGCCAGACCAAGCGCACATGGGCACGCGATGATCAATACGGCTACCGCGTTTACAATGGCAAACGCCAGCGACGGTGAAGGACCCCAAATCGCCCAAGCCACCGCAGTAATAATCGAGACTGTAATGACGGCCGGCACAAAGTATCCGGCGACTTGATCCGCCAATTTTTGAATCGGCGCGCGGGTACGTTGCGCGTCCGCAACCATCTGCACGATCTGTGAGAGAACGGTCGCAGACCCGGTTTTCTCGATCCGCATAACAAAGCTGCCCGTCTGATTCAAGGTGGCACCGATTACTTTGTCACCGTCGTGTTTTTCAACCGGGATCGGTTCACCTGTCAGCATTGATTCGTCCAGTGAGCTCGCCCCGTCGGTGATCGTTCCGTCTAGCGGAACCTTCTCCCCCGGTCGCACGCGAACGAGATCTTCTGGCTGCAACGCGTCGATCGGCACCTCCTCTTCGTCACCCGAGGAGGTTAAACGATGCGCCGTTTTCGCGGCCAAACCCAGGAGCCCTTCGATGGCCTTGCCGGTACGTCGCCGGGCTCGCGCCTCGAGCCATTGACCCAACAGGACCAACACCGTAATCACTGCCGCGGCTTCGAAATACAGGTCCAATTCTCCGTCATGTCTAAACGAGTCAGGGAAAATCCCGGGCCATCCGGTGGCGATAGCGCTGTAAAGGTAGGCCGCTCCCACCCCGAGCCCGATCAACGTAAACATGTTCAGGCTTCGATTGACGACCGAGCGCCATGCCCGCACAAAAAAGATGCCGCCGCACCAAAATACGACGACCGTCGCGAGAATCAGTTGAATCCAGTTGTTAACCGGCGCAGGGATCGAGCGATCAATATCCACACCTGGCACCATCTTCCCGAGTGAAAGGAACAGAATCGGAACCGTCAATATCGCGCCGAGCCAAAACTTCCTGGCCAGCGAGTCAGCCTCAGAGTCCTCGGCGTCGATCGACGAACCTGCTTTAGGCTCAAGCGCCATCCCACAGATAGGGCAATCGCCGGGATGATCCCGCTCGATCTGCGGATGCATCGGACAGGTATAGATCGTCGTGCCCATAGGCTTTTTATGCGTGCGGTTGAGTTCCAGCGACATACCGCACTTTGGACAACCACCAGGCTTGTCCGACTCAACTCCCGGGCACATCGGACAATAATAGAGCTTGGTCCGTACATCCGTTGCCGCAGCGTGAGCGCAACCATGACTCCCATGCTGATGCCCATCATGACCATGTCCCTCCATCGGCGCATGAGGCTCCGAGTCGTTACCCTGTATCTTTTCCACAAGCTAACTTAGCCGTGATCTCAGTGATTCTTCTATGATCACCATCATAAAGAACCTATTTTTCCTCAGGCTCGGTCAAACCTTCGTCCGCGAATTCGTACAAGCGTTTGGGCGACAGGATCTCGATACGTCCGCGCTCCGTGGCGATGATTTTGGCCTCGACCAGCTGGCGGGATAACCGGATAGCAGACTCAACGGTAGTCCCGGCCAGTTTTGCCAAGGTCACCCGGCTTTCCGGAATCTCCGGGCCAAATTTTTCGAAAAGATAAACCAACGCACCCGCTATCCGCTTCGGAACATCTTCGATGGTCAACCCCCGCATGTGTTGCGCCTGACACAGCCGCAAACAGGTGTCAGCTAGCACTTCTTTCATAAAATGCGGGTTCCGAGCCAACAGGTCGTGCACCTCCCGGATTGGAAAATACATAACTCTCGCCGCTTGCATCGCTACCGCCGTCACCGGGTATCTGGGACACTCGGAGTAGAAAACCGCTCCAAACAAATCCTGGGGTATGGCCAACTCGATCATAAATTCGTGGCCTTTGGTGGTCAGCTTGATCAGTTCGATCTGGCCGGCTACCACAATCCACACGTCAGTGGCATCCTCTCCTTCGTGATAGAGCACTTCGGCGGCCTCATAATCTCGCAAGTTGGCAATTCCAGCGAGCTCCGCTTGCGAGGCTTCGTCGAGGACCTTGAGAAGCCGATGTTGGCTGATGACGTTGATCGCTTGCGAAAACTGCTTCATTTAGATGCGTCGATCGATCCGAAACTAACTATGATGAAGAAGGAGTTCAAGGAGTTGCAGGAGTTCGAGGAGAGGAGCCAGTAGCCGGAATCCAGGAGTCAGGAGGCGCGCTTAGTCAGATTGACCCCGGTGCAAAAAGCCACCTTGTCTCGTAAGTAATCAGTAACCAGTGTGTCAGTAATCAGTTTGTTATTGGAGCTTCGAACAATCAGGAGTCGCAAACGGGTTTGCGACCGATTACCGATCCGCTGATTACTGACATCATTAGTTTGTCCATCAAACATGCCTGACCGCCACCCTCCTAGCTCCCGGATTCTGGCTCCTGACTCCTCTCCTTGAACTCCTCGAACTAAGACCACAACATCCTAAGCAAACCTTCCGGCAGATGCACTCGGATTAACGCCACCATCGCCAGGAACAAGTTAACATTGGGCCGGAACCCGAAGTAACGTCCTTGCCAATCGGGATGGTATTTCTTTTTAAACTCGTACAACGATTTGTAGCCGTAGAAACGATTGAATCGTTCAAATAAGAAGCGAACCGCTCTTTCTTCCCGGCCGAAGAGCCTCTCATCCGCGTTCGCCAAGGGGGCGTTTCCCAGGCTCACCTCTTCCACACTCAACCCTCTAAAAAGATCAATAGATTCAACGATCAAGAAATCCATCACTCCCTTTGCTTCGGGATAACTGCGCATCAGATCAAGGCAACGCCCTTTTCCTTGGCGAAACGGTAACCAGGTGGCAAACGCTTCCAGTTTTCCTTCACCAGTAAACACCGCCGCAGCTCCTTCCTGTCGGATCTTCGGCAAATCAAACGAGCCAAGATCAAAGGTCATTTGTCTGCCTTGCTTCCTCTTCAGCCATTCGTCTGACAGAAGTTTCAACTGAGCTTCCAAACCGTAGTCGATTGCCCCGTCTCCAGGCTGATACCAACGAAAGGTCTTACCTTCTTTGCGAGCCTTGTTTCTGGCCGTACGCAGATTTTGAAACCTATTCCCTCTGAGATTGAAATCGGCGATGCCCAACCTGGCGTCTTCGCCGATCTTAAAACTCTTTAGGCCGCATTGGTCAAAAACCGATCTGAGCTCGCCTCGAGCCGGATAGAAAACCGGCTCCCAATCTTGAACTGTGCAATAGCGAAGGAACTCGTGCGTCACCGCCGGCCAGACGCCGGGCGGACCGACGGGCCCAACTAAACAGACCGCAATATTTCTCCAAAGCGAGAATGCGATAAACGACTGTTGATCGTCACTGACCCAATAATTTTTATCCGGCAGCAGCGCAAATTCATCCAAAGGATCGCATCCATAGCGATCGATAATTTTTCGAATCACGGCATCGTCGTGTTCAGGCTCGAACGCCCGCTGAAGCACCGGCCTGAGCAGGAACAAAACCATGATGAACCCGGACAACATGCCCCCAGCGCTAACTTGGATAAAGAAGTTGGCTGCCCTCGGTGTTTTCGCGATTTGCGAATCCGTCGACTGCAGGAAGATCAACTCAAGGGTGGTCTGCATGGCGGCTCGGAAATTGTTCTTCCCGACCACTTCGCCCCTCAGCCGCACAAGGCCGACCACACCGTACAGAATCACCGCACAAAGAAATGGCAGCCCAACGATTAATGCCCAACGCATGGAGGGCCGATCAGAAGAAGCGACATAATCGCGGCGACGCCAGATCAGAAGTCCGAGTATCGTAATGGATAAAAAGATATGGTGTACCAGAGTGCCACGGGCGAACTGCAAAATGGTGGTGACAGAAAGAAGGATGACGGCCAACCACCAAGCCGCCCGTTTGCGGCGCCAGATACCTCGAGCAATCGCCAGCAGGAAGAAACCCGTTAAGTACATGCCGAGACGGCTCGACTCCGAGACATCCATCGGGAGGAATTGCGCCATCCACTCGATCACCCTCGGCTCGCGCGGAATCAGGCCCTCTAGCAGATCGATCAACCCTACCGCGGCCACGAACCATGCTACCAGATCGACCCAGCGCCGCGCGTTCTTGAATTCCGCGTTCCATTCGTTGTCCGGTTTCCAATCCTTTCGTAGCTTTGGTTTCTGTTTGACGATCAAATTCATTAAAACATTCTTCAGCTGGGATTCCGGATCCAAGCGATCCCGTCGATAAGGTCTTTTGAAAGGCCCCTTCGCTGTCATTGAGATCGTCACTCGAAAGGTCCAGTTCTAGAGTTGTCGGACCTTACTGCTCATCGGCTTTCGCCGTCACTAACCGGAACATCAACAACAAGTCAATGACCCACGTCCCGTGATTGATCAACTAAGACTTACTAGTGTCCTGTCCCATAAATAGCATGGCTTTTCGTCCGGCCATGGCCGGACCGACGGCCCATTTTGATCGCAACGAAAGCCATGTTATTTATGGGACAGGACACTGGATTCATGCGACGCTTGGCATCGCTGGACCCTCGGGTGATCCCAAAAAAATTTCCAGATTAGTGCAGACGCATCGAAATCCAGGCAAACTTTGCCCAGGAAAAAGCTGGATAGGAGACCAAGCGGGTGCCCTGACCAGGTGTGTCCACCGCCAACGATTCGGTAAAGGACAACGTCCGTTCCAGCCCTGCCTCGAGACCATTCAAAACACTGCGGATAACAGCCGTCATGCGCGGTTCGGTCAGAAACGGGAATCTCGGTACAATCGCGGCGGCACCCATCGGTTTTCGCCCAAAGTTCAGCGGTAGCTTCCACACCAAGTACCTCTCCGCCGTCGTCTGTGATCCTGCCTCCGCGGTAGGGCACGATGGGGTCGCTGGTGCCGTGAATCTCGAGTAACGACATAGGAAACCCCGGATGAAACCAAGTCGAAAACGGGATCGCGATCGAACCGCTAACCGGAGCAATCGCCGCAAAAACGTCGGAGCGATGAGCGGCCAAATAGTGGCAAAAGATTGCTCCGCTCGAAAACCCGGTGGCATAAATCCGTGCATGATCGACGTGAAAATCATGCTCGATCCGCGCAAGCATCGCATCGACAAAAGCGATATCGTCAATCCCGTCTGGGTACGATCTGGCTCGGTTGTTCAGCCTTCCGTCGTTCCAGTTACCTGCATACGCTTCCGGAAAAATGATCAGGGCATGGTGGATTTGGCCGATCTTTTCAAAGCGAGTAATTTTGATGATCGAATCGATCCCGTGACCGGGAGTTTCGGTTCCATGGAAGACGAAAACAATCGGGACGGGATTCGGCAAATCCGAGGGTACAAACAGCCGGTAGATGCGGGCGCGCCCCCCCACTTCTATCGACTCATTGTGAAATCCACTAGCTTTCAGGCGAGGTGAGAAGAAGGGCAGCGCACCTAGAAAACCGAGGCACAGAATCGAAAACCGCATAGGTGCAAGCGTTTGCCCATTTTCCGAGGAGATTTGAAACCAATGTTCATTGAGAACTTTGTTGCCCAGAATTCAGGACCCAATTGATGCCGTCCAGAAGGTCTGCTTGCAAGGCATCGTCGACTCCGTTGAAATCGTGGTTGGAATGTTCTAGCTCACAAAGACGGTGGGGACTTTTCAATGTCTTAATCCAGTCTGTATTGTTCATCCAATCATTTACGGCAGACATTTGAACTACCCGCAGATTCGCTACTGCTGCCGTGAAATCCGTCACTCCAAAAGTACCTTCTCCGTCCGGCTCCAGACCAATTTGTTCGGGGAGCCGCAATCCATATCTGCCGCGTTGATCCATACTCATCAGGACTAGGCCAGCTAAACGAGGAGAACGCCAATCAGGGTCCCCAGAGGCCGCGACCGCCTGCACCGCTCCCATGGACCAGCCGGCGTAGATTACCGGGAGTTCAGGATGGCCAGCTCTGGTGGCCGCAACGGCAGCAATCACGGTAAAATCGCTTACCAGAACATCGAGATCGTAATCGGTCGACGCGTATTTTCGAAAATCGACTCCTACGGTGTAAAACGAGTTTTGTTGCAAGAACAGGCAGACTCGGTTTTCGATCTGACTCCAGCCTCCGTCGCCTGAACCAAAAATGATTATGGCCTTGGGAGTGCCTCGCGGGACAAAATGGTACGTGGCGAATGCTCCACGTCGCAGTGGAATTATTATCGTAGGAGCCTGCGGCTCATCGGCATATACGTTGGCTGCCCGGCACATCAACGCCAAGACAGCGATCCACATCCTGTGATTCATGAACGAAACCGCGAAAGTTAGCGGCGACGTCCATTGGGTTCAAAAAGAAAATTCGTTGGGCTACGAGAGGAAATGAGGAACGCGGCGCCAAAGACTTGGACTGGCTGAGTCCTCTTGGCGTTGCTGTAGAAATGCATCTAAGCCTAAGCTACGACCGGGTCGTTGCACCAAGAACATAACCTGGATAACGATCAGGAAGAAGTACGCCCACGGCCATTCACCGGGAGAACGATAAAGGCCCAACCAGAGGTTGCACGCCATCAGTGCGCCGAGCAAAGCTCCTACCCGGGTAAACAGTCCAATCATCAAGCTTGCCGCAACCAGCACTTCGAAAGCGTAAACTTGCGGAGCAAAGAAGTGGTAATGCTGAAGCACTACGTCTTTTACGAACCATTGCTGCACACCAGTGCTTGCCCACTTCACCATTTGCTCCATCCAATAGTGCAGACCGGTGAAATCAGGGGGCGCTTTCCACACCGATTGTTGCCACCACATTGCTCCGATCACGAATCGGGCTAGCCAATTCCACAAATGGAGAAAAGAGCGCTGCTCTGAGTTCCGGAAAAGATTTACTGCAGCGATAACGATGCTGGCCACGATCAGCGCCCAAAAAACATAGCTCGTCCATTCATCCTGGGTCAGGAAACCAAGTACGTCAGAAAAAGGATTTGTTCGCATAGTGTAGCCGATTGGTAAGAGGTCTCCCCAGAGCTGGTTATTCCCTCCTATCGTGACTGCCGCACTAGTGCATCTTTCTGTTGAGAACTGCCATTTCCTGCGGCAGAAGTTGATAGATGTCGTTCAAGCCCGCGCGATTCTTCAGTTCAGCGGTTGCCATCCTCGCGGCTCTCGCGTGGTTTACGGCGACTCACCACTGTCTGCTCGGACTGGTGAGAGACGCTCAGAGCCCGGCTCCTTCAGCCTGCCATTGCTCCAATCATTGCCAGGATTCCAGCGGTCACGAGCAGGGCAAAATGTTAGCTTGCTGCCAAGGCCTTCTCAGCGTCGCTCCCGAATTTGCTCAAAGTAAGGTTAGGTTTGCTCCAATCGCATCAGGATTTCAGTTAACCGATTTCAATCGGGTCGCTCATTCCGGAGCACTGCAAACTGCTGATGTCATTGCCGAGTACGACACCGGCCCGCCTCGGGAAAACTGCTTTCTTCAGACAGTCCTGAAGCGTTCCTTGCCCGAGAACGCCCCTCCCGTGGCAGCATAGCGAAGCGCCAGCGGACCCTTTCGTTCGGTCAGTCCCTCGCGCTTTTCTCTGTTTCGAAACAACGCTGCGCTGCCAGCGTGAAACTCGGCCTGTAGCCGGGTAGTCAAGCCCATGACCTAACGCGACTGAAAGAAATCTAGAACCCTCCAAATATGACCTTAAAACGGTTTCTGGCGGCCAGTTCGATTCTTGCGCTAACAGCCGCCGTGAGCACGGGGCGCGAGAACGCGGATGCGGCGCGGAGTGTTCAACAACTCGTGCAGGACCGCTCCGGCAAAGATGTGAGATGGGAGAAAGATCAGGCAGCTCGGGAACAAGCTCTCCAAGATGCACGCCGGTTACTGCGTAAGCCATTGACCATTGATACCGCCGTACAGATTGCGCTTTTAAACAATCGTTCGCTTCAGGCCAGCATCGAAGAAGTCGGGCTTTCCACTGTAGATCTGCTGGAAGCCAGTACTATCCCAAATCCAAGGTTCGACCTCGCCGTGCGAGTCCCGAATAAGCCCCCCTCGGGCACCTATATCGACTACGGAGCAGCTATCGATTTCCTCAGCATCATCATGATTCCCCTGAAGAAGCGAGTCGCTAAAGATCAGCTCGAAGCGGCCGCCCTCCGGGTCGCGCACGAAACGCTGGAGCTGGTCTCGCAGGTCAAGACCGCGGTCTATTCGCTGCAGGCTTCTCAACAACTTCTGCGTCGGTTCAAGCTGATTGCAGAGACGAATGCTGCCGCCTTGGATCTGGCCCAACGTCAGCATGATGCTGGAAACATCTCAGACCTGACATTGGCTCAACAACAAGCCGCATCCAGTCGTTCCCGACTCGATATCGCTATGACAGAAGCCGAGATTCGCCAAAATCGTGAACGGTTAGACCGTTTACTTGGGCTGTGGGGATCGGACGTAAACTGGCAGCTGGCTGATGATCTACCGCAGGTACCGGGGGCTGAGCTCCCGTTAGGTGGATTGGAACAACTGGCGATTTCTCAAAGACTAGACCTGCAAGCTGATTATCTGACGATCCAAAGCCAAGCCAAGAACCTCGGTTTGACCAAGGCTTTCCGGCTCGTGGGCGCTCTAGATTTTGGGATCGAGAGCGAACGAGAGACGGATGCTCAAACCCGCACCGGTCCAACTTTTGCCATCGAGCTACCTATGTTCAACCAAGGCCAGGCCCGGATCGCGCGTGGAGAAGCCGCGCTAAGACAAGCCCAAGACCGGTTCGAAGCCGTGGCCGTCGATGTCCGTTCTCAGATCAGAGAGCTTCGAGATCAACTCGTTAGTAAGCGAGAAATTGCGGAGTCCTATCAAGAAGAACTCCTACCCATCGAGCGCCGAATCCTGAATGAAAGCCTCGCTAACTATAATGCCATGCAGATCAGTGACTTCGAACTCTTTGCAACTAAAGCAGAAGAAGAACGTACTGAACGAGAATATGTCGAAGCAGTGCGAAACTACTGGATCACTCGAACCCAGTTGGAGGAGGCCGTGGGAGGAAATCTTAGTCCACAGGTGAGAAGTGAGAGACAGCCATGAGTCAGGTCAAAACCCATCGGACCGTGAAAAGCCTGCCCTGAGCAAGCATTGAGCGCGTCGAAGGGTGAAAGGTGAAAAGTGAAAGGTCGCAAGCCGTTATGACACGCCGTAATTTTTTTGCCAAAGCCGGAGTAACCGGTCTGGCTGGGTTCCTGGCACAATCCGCAGCCGCGGAGGAACTGAATAGCCAGCAGAACTCAAAAACTAGTCCTGGCCAGACAGATACAAGCGAACAATTCGCACCAGGCGAACCCGGTCGCGATTACACGCCGGTGATCACGCCAAACGGAACGGCGCTTCCGTATAAAGTGATCGACGGCGTTAAAATATTTCATTTGATCGCGGAAGAAGTTGACCATGAGTTCGCACCGGGACTTCGGGCTCAATGTTGGGGGTTTAACGGGCGGGTGCATGGGCCCACCATCGAAGCGGTCGAAGGAGATAAACTGAGGATCTATGTAACCAACAAGCTCCCCGAGAGCACGAGCATCCATTGGCACGGCGTGTTAGTGCCCAACGGGATGGATGGTGTGGGAGGACTTAACCAAAAACCGATCGAGCCGGGCGA
>Ga0213878_10000964_pt1 | contig 10249 bp, 13 predicted proteins | sample VelepicoBEBS_R02_FD_161053 | JGI IMG/M metagenome (GOLD analysis project Ga0213878, IMG submission 161053) | Vellozia epidendroides bulk soil microbial communities from rupestrian grasslands, the National Park of Serra do Cipo, Brazil - BS_R02 | ecosystem: Environmental > Terrestrial > Soil >... | reverse complement strand
GCATATCTGAAGCGATACGTAACCGACGAGCAACGCAGCCGCCGGCCCATTTTCATCGCAACCCTCCGGGCCGCGGCCAGTTGGCCGTTTTTCCGCGTTGCTCGCTCCTTACGTATCAATTCAGATATGCTCGTCGCTCGCGCCTTGAAAAACAGCCAACTGACCTGCGGCGAAAGGCATGCTATTTCGGGGACAGGACACTACTTTGGTCAAGTTCCTCGACCAGTTGCAACATGCGCTGGGTTACTTTGCGGATTTGGCTGGGTGTCAGGAATGAGAGACCGAGCAATTCCATGAGTAACAGTCCCTGGGAGGCAAGAAAGAGAATAGCCAGATCTTCCATTCGCAGATTGAGCTCTTTGCAGAGAGCCTGGAAATCGTTTCTGAAGGACTCCCGCATAGGCTCTACCAACTTCGGATCGTTGGCGATTGCCGCTACCACGGCTGTCAAGACGGGGCGTTGCCCCTCCAAGTGCCGAAGTGTGCCGATGATATTCGCTTTCAGTTTTCCATTCCTCTCACCGGTAAGCGATTCGGCGACTTTGGTGTGCTCCGTCTCCAGGAGATGCATTGAACGGCGGATCATCGCTTCGAGGAGAGCTTCCTTAGACCGGAAATGATAAAATAGACCGCCCTTGCTGACCTTCGCTTCGTTCGCTGCCGTCTCGAGTGTCAGGTGGGCGGGCCCGTGTCTGGCAACAATTTCTTCGGCTGCCTGGAGAATCAACTCACGGGAATCCTTTTTGCGTCGAGTGGGAATGGCGGTGGAGCTGGGGGGATGGCTCATAACTAATTCTAAGAGAAACCGACTGGATAGTACAGTAAATAGCGGCCCAATTTCCAATCAAATCAAAAGATCGAGAGAGCCTGCAACGCTCACGAATCTCTGAAAGGTTTGTGAGCGATGCAGGCTAAGTTCGCAAATGCTTGAGTCTAATTCCGCGAACGCTTAAATGGAGGCTCGATCGGAAGGAGTGAGTCATGTTTAGCCTAATTGGAGCATTAGTCATTGGTTTAGTCGTCGGAGCGCTTGCGAGGCTGATTGTTCGCGGAAAAGAGCCCGGTGGTTGTCTCGTCACGATGGTGATAGGCGTTGCCGGGTCGTTCCTGGCTTTCTACATCGGCAGGCTGTTCGGGCTGACGGCCGGACATCCTAACAGTTTGCGGCCGGTAGGATTCATACCTTCCTTGATCGGTGCGATCATTCTGCTGGTCGCCTATCACATGATCCGCCGCAACCGATGAGGTCGCGCGGGAGCGCGACCTTACTAGCCTGCATCGCTCTTAACGCGCACGGGTGATTTGGAGAGGGCCAGCGTTGTCGCACCCATTGGCGCCACAAGGCCAAGGTGAAAGGCTCGACTGAGCTCGTCGAAGTCCTTGGCCCTACCAGATCGTTTGGTAGGGGCGCGCTTCGTCGCGTCCTAGCCCCGAGCCGGATAGATCGCAGCCTAGGAGCCTGTCGGATTTACCGCGAAGCGGTTTAACAGAACAGCCCAGGCCTTCAGGCCTGGGAAGGTTTCATCGAAATCCGCCCTGATGCTGAAGGGGCGACCGACGGGAACGGGTGAAATTGAATACCTTGCGATCCATGTCGAAAGACCATCGCGTTCGGACACCCTTTCAGGGTGACTTCCTTGGGGCAAAAACCCAGGCCTGGAAGGCCTGGGCTATGTTCTCTAACCGCTTCGCGGTAAATCCGGCAAGCTCAACCTGGGTTTAGTCTACGATCGCAACCGGAGTTCCCAGGTCGACGTTGGTGAAGAAGATTTCGGCCATCTTGCCTGGCATACGGATACACCCGTGCGACGCCGGGTAACCGGGCAGATAACCTTTATGCATGCCGACGCCTCCCGTAATCCGCATAAAGAACGGCATCGGCGCGCCTTTAAATTGCGATCCGGGGGGTTTCGGGTCTTTCCCTAACTCGACATCCTTTTGAACGACATTGCCTGCAGAATCGACGTAGTCTCCGTAAAGATTCGACGCGTGGTCCTTATCTTTTTGAATGATCTTGTAGTTCCCAATCGGGGTATTATGACCTTCGCGGCCGGCCGACACCTGGGATACGCCGACCAGTTCATCCCCCTTGTAAAAGTAGGCTCTTTGTTCTTTGAGATAGATCTTGACGGAAGGCGGACCGGAAACGCCGTCACCATCCCAATAGGAGATGGGATCGTAATTCGAACCCGACTCGGTAGAGTTAGGCTCTACTCCGCCGGCCGCAGGTATATAAGCAGTGTTTGGATTAGCCAGACGCGACTTCTCGCTTTCGCCACAACCCACAAAAAGCACTGCAACCACGACAATCGCAAACCTTCGAACACTCATACGCCAGAAAACAGCTCCCGAATAAACTCTCCTATTCGAATCGTCAAGCAACCTGCATTGAAATGCGTCCTGTTTCGATGACAAAGGAGTATCCTAACTGTGCAGGCGCCGTTTGCCGGATTCGACACCCTCTGCTATATCGTGAGCATTACTTATGCCGACCTACGAGTATCAATGTGAAAAGTGCCGTCAGACATTTGAGGCCTTCCAGTCGATGAAGGATGAGGCGTACGACGTCTGTCCGAAAGAGCTCTGCCGGCTGGAGTCCTGGGGTGCGGGCAAAGTGAAGCGTCTTTTAGGGACCGGGGCGGGGCTGATCTTCAAAGGCTCGGGGTTCTATACTACTGATTATCGCAGTTCCAACTATAAGGAGAGCGCCAAGAAGGAAAGCGGATCGCCAAAGAGCGACGGTGGTAAGGGCAGCGACGGTGGCAAGGGAGGTTCTGAAGGTGGCAAGGGAGGTTCTGAAAAGACGGGCGGGTCATCCGGTGCGGCCCCGACGACCGGCAGCTAGTGGAAAGTAGGCGAAGCGTCCCCGCTTTGCACTCTTCAGAACCGAGCAAACCGAGACGGTTCGCCTACGCCCTACCGTGATCCTACCGAGGTGACAAAGCGGGCCGATGGCATATATTGACCGAATGTTTCGGTTGACGCGGGGCGAACAACTGCTGATTGTCGGGCTCGGTTTGGCGCTTCTTGTGGGGGCTGTGGTCAAACACGTTCGAGCAACCGCCTTCCAGCAAGAGCAGGTTGAGTCCAAGTAAGAAAATGCAGAGATCTTTTAACGAAGTTGTTCAGCAAATCATCGATCGAGATTCGCGCTACGAGAAGGAAGCCTATATCTTTTTGAAGGAAGCCCTCGAATTCACCATCAAACAAAAGAAGCGCGGCAAAACTGAGGCTGGGTCACACGTGAATGCCAGTGAGTTGCTCGATGGATTCCGACAACTCGCGTTGAAAGAGTTCGGTCCAATGGTTATGACGGTCCTTGAATACTGGGGAGTCCGAGCTTCTGACGACGTCGGCGAGATGGTGTTTAATTTGATCGGCGCGGGCGTTTTTGGAAAGACGGAATCCGATGCGGTCGAAGATTTTCATCGGGCTTTGGATTTCCGCGTCGCATTCGTGGCGCCGTTTGAGCCGCGAGGTTCGAAGCCGGCGAATTCCTGAGGCTCGAAAAAGTTTTCAATGGAGATCCCCGAGGTTCACGCGTCGTTTTGCGAACTCCCGAATGGCTTGACTGTTATTGTTGCCGAGCAGCATTCCGCGCCTGTTGCCAGTGTTCAGGTTTGGTGCCAGACAGGCAGCATTCACGAAGGTGAATGGCTAGGCGCGGGTCTGACTCATCTACTGGAACATGTCCTGTTCAATGGAACCGAACGGCGTTCCTCGAAGCAGATCAGTGATGAAATCCACAGCTTGGGTGGATACCTCAACGCCTACACGTCATTTGATCGGACCGTCTTCTGGGTTGACTGCCCCGCAAATGCCGTCCGGCAATCTATAGATTTGTTGGGTGACATGCTGTTTCGATCGATCATCGACCCTGCGATGCTGGAGAGGGAAATGGACGTTATCCGGCGCGAATTCGATATGGGACTCGATGATCCGGACCGTGTCCTCAGCTACCTTACCTTTGGAACGGCTTTTCAGGTGCATCCGTGTCGCTACCCGGTGATCGGGATTCGGGATTTGTTTGATCAGTTAAGCCACGCCGATGTCCTCCGGTATTATCGCCGGCGCTATCGCCCGAACAATTTGTTTCTAGTGGTGGCGGGCGACGTGGAAACGCAACGTGTCCGATCAGATGCCGCAGAACTGCTGGGTTCTTTCAAGCGCGGGCCGCTGGAGCCCATCATGCTGCCGGAGGAGCCTCCTCAATTGGGGCGTCGAGAAACGTCGCAAAGTTTCAAAGCTGATCTCGCGTACTTCAATCTTGGCTGGCATGTGCCCGGTATTTCCCATGACGATATGGCGTCCGTCGACGCGGCTTCGGTGATACTCGGCGGGGGCGCGAGTTCCCGGCTTTACAAGGAATTACGCGAGAAGGAGGGATTGGTGTACGGCGTAGGAGCGTACGCGTATACGCCGAGCTTTCCGGGTTTGCTGACGGTTTCCGGGACCTGCGCCAAAGAGGTGGCAGACCGGGTCCCGGACCGCATCGTTCAGTGCGTCGACGATCGACGGGAACGCAGGATGACTGACGAGGAGTTGTTGAAGGCAAAGCGGATGATCACCGTCAACGCGATAGAACAACTTCAGACAGTTAGAGGTGTCGCTTCCGACCTTGGGCTGAACTGGCTGTATGCGCGGAATCTCGAATTCAGCCGGCAATACCTGGAACGCCTTCACGCGGTTACCGTAGCGGACGTGGAACGAGTTGTGGGGCGCTATCTGATCGATTCGAATCTCACTGTCGCAGTGCTCCGTCCCGCAAGGCAGTCCAAACAGATCGCGATATTGAAGAACCAGACCCCTGAGCCGCAGCTTCACGTCTTGAGTAACGGAGCCAGAGTCGTTTTGGTTCCGGACCGACGCCTCCCGATGATTTACTCTTCGGGAGTGTTTCGAGGTGGTTCTTTGTATGAGACAGCCGAAGATAACGGAGTCCACCGCTTGCTGACGCAGGCCATGCCGAAGGGCACCGGATCGAGATCGGCAGAGCAAATTGCGGAAGCAATAGAGGGCATCGGCGGCATGTTGTCCGTCGAGTCCGGCTACAATACCCTGCGGGTTGCCGTCAGTTCTTTAGCCGCTGATTTCGACAACGCATTTGCCGTGTTGATGGATGTGACCGGGAACCCGGTTTTCCCTACGGAAGCAACGGAACGCGAGCGGGAAAGTCAGATCGCAGCAATCCGGGCCGAGAAGGCGCAACCGCAGTTGGTCGCGCGGAACCTGTTGCGAGCCGAGATTTACGGCGGTCACCCGTACGGCCTTAATCCACTCGGTCGTGAAGAAACTGTGCTGCAAATCGGTGAGACGCAACTTGCCCGGCGGCATCGGGAGTGCGTTGTCTGGCCGAACGCCGTTTTCGGATTTTGCGGTGATTTCGATTCACAGCGGATCCTCGATTTGATCGAGACGCATGCACAAGATATGCCGTCTCAGAAATCGTCGACAGACCGATTTTACCCGGCAGTTAACGGTTTTAAAAGCCGCCAGGTTACCTCGCACGAAGGCCGGCATCAAGCGGTCGTTTACATCGGGTTTCTGGTCTGTACCATGGCAGATCCGGACCGGCTCGGTCTCGAATTGTTGGACGAAGCGACAGGCGATTCAAGCTCGCGGTTTTTTGTTAAAGTACGGGAAGAACTAGGATTGGCCTATTCCGTCGGAAGCTCATTGTTTCTGGGGATTGCACCCGGGATTTTTAGCGTCCATGCGGCAACTGCTCCCGAGAGAGTCGAAACCGTATCACAAATTTTGCGGCTGGAATTGGAGAGCCTCGCTGCGCACGGGCTGGAACAAGAGGAGTTTGATCGTGCCAAAACGAGGACATTGGCGCAACTCGCTTTCCAGCTGCAAAACATGGACGCGTACGCGCACAGCGTAGCGCTTAACGAGTTATACGGCCTGGGGTACGATTACGTTCATCAACGGAAGAAGCAGGTTGAGAGGCTAACCATCGATTCCGTCAATGAGGCGACTAGGAAATATTTGATGGATAAACCGGCGATTACGGTGATTGTTAGCCCTTAAGTGAAATGGAAGACCTGATATGGCAGAATACCAGAACACCACTGTATCTTCGGGGGAAATGGCGCAGCGGTTCATCGAGTTCGTGCTGATGCAAGCTCAGAACGCGGCCTTCATGTTGGGCCAGATACCACATCCTCAAACCGGGAAGGCAGAAGTTAACTTGGATATGGCTCAGCTACTGATTGATCAACTGGTAATGATTCAGGAAAAGACGAAGGGTAACTTAAATGCCGATGAGTCCCGGATCCTGGCCGGAACCATCTCGAATTTGCAGATGGTCTTTGTTGAGAAAGTGCGGCAGGAACCGGCCAGCGCGGCCGGAACTCCACCACAGACATCTGCAAAGACCGAACCCGTATCCCAGGAGGAATCGGCACCGGAACAAGCCGAGGCCGACGGTAAAAAAAAGTTCGTCAAGAGCTACGGTTCATGAATCGGCTTCTTGGCGCACGCCGGCGAGATTTCAACGTTTCGGTTCGGCGTTTTCCAAGCAGGCTTTTGAATGGTAAAAAGCTTCGAGATTCAGGGCGTAGAAGTTGGGGGGGCAAGACCGTTTTATATTCTCGGCCCGTGCGTCATCGAGTCTGAGCAGTTCGTTCTGTCGATCGCGAATGATCTCAAAAAGATCTGTGATTCAGTAGGCGTCTCGTGGATTTTCAAGGCGTCCTACGACAAAGCTAATCGGACGTCGGTCAAGTCCTTCCGTGGGATCGGCCTGCAAGCCGGCTGCGAGTTGCTTCGCCGGATTGGCGACGAGCTGCGAGTTCCTGTCACTGCCGACGTTCATTCGCCAGAGGATGCGTACACTGCCGGCCAGTTCATTGATCTACTGCAGATTCCGGCTTTTCTTAGTCGCCAGACCGACCTGATCCGGGCAGCAGCTGAGACGGGGCGCGCGGTAAATGTGAAAAAGGGCCAATTTCTCGCTCCGTGGGACGTTCGTCACATCGCGGACAAACTCGAAACCTTCGGATGCTCATCTTACGTCTTTACGGAGAGAGGTACCAGTTTTGGCTACAACAACCTAGTCGCCGATATGCGTTCGCTCCATTGGATTCGAGAACTCGGCTTTCCTGTCGTCTTTGACGCAACGCATTCGGTGCAACGTCCGAGCGGTGCCGGGGATCGGAGCGGAGGAGATGGGGTGCTGGCGCCCGTGCTGGCACGAGCGGCCGCGGCCGCAGGTTGCGACGGAATATTTATCGAGACGCACTATGACCCCGGTCAAGCGCTCTCAGACGGACCGAATCAGATCCCACTCCGGGATCTTGCGCGTTTGCTGGAAAAGCTTAAACAAATCCATGAACTCAGCCGTTAAAGCGCTTGCGATGGTCGGATGGCTCGTGAGCTTTTCGCCGGCACTGCACGCCGCCGACAACGCGCCGGACCGCAAAATCGACCTACCTGTGCCGATTGGACATGAGGTCAAGGGGTTACGCGTTCCGGTTCGCAACGACGAGGGTAAGATGGAGATGCAGTTCGATATGGAGACCGCAACCCGGCTGGATGATCAGAATATCGAAATGCACACCGTCACGATCCAGACCTACAACCTGCAAACCGGTAAACCGGACGCAAAGATTGAGTTGCAAACATCCATGATGAATCTGGATACGAACGTGATTACGACCAAGGAACCGGTTCGGATCACGAGAGAGGACTTCGTCCTTACGGCCGACGGCGGGGAGTTTAATTCAAAAACGCGCCAGGGTAAGGTGGTCGGGAATATCCATCTGGTGCTTTACAACCGGAATGAATTTCAAACGAAGTCCGGCAGCGGAGGTCAACAGTAAGTCAGTGAAGAAATTAGTCATCCTGTTCGGAATCATCACTTGTTTTGGAACTTTCAATGGTGTTTTGGCACAACAAAAACCCGTTTCCGCAACAAAAACCTCACCGACACCTACCGCAGGGCAAAAGGCTGCTGGGGCGAAGCGACCCCCTGGCACCGCCAAACCGGCCGCCGGAGCTTCTGAAAATGGCGATTTCTTTGGCGGAGACAACAAAGACCGCCCGCAGGGCCCAACCGAGATCACGGCGACACAGGAGGCCCAATTCGACACAAAAACACGCATCGGCGTATTCATCGGCAACGTGAAAGTCGTGGACCCAAGTTTCACGATGACGTCCGATCGATTAACGGTTCATTTGAACAAAGACGAAGAGGGCGGAGGCTTGAATGATGCTACCGCCGACGGGAACGTCATTATCGTGCACGTAAACCAGCCGAAGACGCAGGGGCGCCAGCCGCAAGATCCCCCGGCGGCAACGACGACGGTTCAGACCGCAGCCGCCGGCCAAACCGGTGCTGCCGCTCAGCAACCGGTAACCTCGACTGGAAAAGCAGAAAAGGCGGTGTACGAGGCCAAAGATGGTTCGGTCACGTTGACCGGCTGGCCGCAGGTGACTCAGGGCGCCAACACGCATATAGCAACTGCGCCCGGAGTGAGGATGGTACTTTACAAGGACGGACGGATGCAAACCTATGGCAGTACAAGGACGTTAATTGTGGACAGAACCGCTACGAACAACCCAAACGCGAATGGCGCCCACTAGGCTAGAACTTGAGTCACCCGTCATAGAAACAAGGCGGCACATTGAAAAGCCGATTCTCCGGACCGACAAACTGGTCAAGATCTACGGTGGCCGGTCGGTTGTGAACGGAATAGACATCCATGTCAACAAAGGGGAGATTGTGGGCCTCCTGGGTCCAAATGGCGCTGGTAAAACCACTACGTTTTATCTTATAGTGGGTTTAGTTCGGCCCAACGGTGGTCGAGTATATTTCCAGGATCGTAACGTGACAGGGTTTGCGATGCATCGGAGAGCCCGCATGGGTATGGGTTACCTCCCTCAAGAGGAATCCATCTTCAGAAAACTGACTGTCGAGCAGAACATACTGGCGATCCTCGAGACGCTCCGACTTTCCCGCAGGGAGCGGCTGCGACGTTGCAGCGAATTGCTGACGCAGTTTGGAATCGACAACCTAGCGAAAAATCAGGCCTTGACCTTGAGTGGCGGTGAGAAACGCCGGTTGACCATTGCGAGGTCTCTGGTTACCAACCCGACGTTAATGATGCTCGATGAGCCGTTTAGCGGAGTGGATCCGATCGCCGTCTCTGAAATTCAGCAGCATATCTCTAATCTGAGAAAATCAGGATTGGCAATCTTGATCACGGATCACAATGTTCGCGAGACGTTGGAGATCGTGGATCGGGCTTATCTTATTTACGATGGAAGAGTCGAAAGCCAGGGCACCCGCGAGTTCTTGATTAATGATCCAATTAGTCGACAGCTCTACCTCGGTGAACGCTTTCGAATGTAACTAAAGAACTATGTTGCCGGCTGCCAGCACCTCTAACCCTAGCCAGGAGTCTCTCTCCAAGCGGCAGGGGTACATTTCCTGCTGGATCCCGCCTAGAGCGGAACGATTGTTCGCCGACAGCAAAATTAGAAAGCGCCCAAATATGCAGATACAGAATGCAAATCTACCAATCCAGGTGACTGGGAGGCATGTCAGCGTCACGGAAGCAATGAAAGAATATTGCCGGCGTAGGTTGTCATGTCTTCACCTTGATTATCCGAAGATTATCGAAGTTCAGATGATCCTGGACGTTCAGAAATATCGTCACACGGCCGAGGTGATTTTGCACTGTAACAACCACATTACGCTTGAGGCCACAGCCGAGAGCGGAGACATGTACGCTTCCGTTGACGAGGTGGTCGATAAAGTTGCCCGACAGATGCGCAAGTATAAGACGCGCCTGATGCGGCATCATCGCCCGCGAAAAAATGCGGTCCGGCATTTGGAAGAAAAAGTGTTACGCTGGAAGTGGGTTGACGGAATGGAAGAGGCGCCCGAGGCCGAAGCCGCCAAGGACACTCAAACGGAAGCCGAGACGAATCGCTCGGAACCCTCGGTTGTACATAGTGAGAAATACCCTGTGAAACCAATGTTCATCGACGAGGCCGTTCTGCAGATGGAGATGTCTAACAAGCAGTTCCTCGTTTTCCTGAACGCGAAGACGGAAAGGGTGAACGTTATGTACCGGCGAAAAAACGGAGATTTTGGGTTGATCGAGCCAACGTTCAGCTGAGGCAACCGACAGCCAATGTGTGCCCGGGGATTCAGCGTGATAGACGCGCGGACCCGGGCACTTTCGCGTTTGATAAGCCTGCACCGCGCAAAGATCTTTAGAGATTTTTGCGCGGCGCA
>Ga0213878_10000963_pt1 | contig 10254 bp, 7 predicted proteins | sample VelepicoBEBS_R02_FD_161053 | JGI IMG/M metagenome (GOLD analysis project Ga0213878, IMG submission 161053) | Vellozia epidendroides bulk soil microbial communities from rupestrian grasslands, the National Park of Serra do Cipo, Brazil - BS_R02 | ecosystem: Environmental > Terrestrial > Soil >... | reverse complement strand
CAATGGCTGCTGCTGAAGGACCCTGCGCTTTTGCAACTGTCGCAAGGCTTCGCCGCGGAGACGCAGCCGGCGGCGGAGACGCTCGCGCAAATCCCCGATCCGGACATGACGCGCCTATTGCGCGACGACCGCGCACGCGTTGGCCTTTTGTCTTCTTGGCTCAACGACAGTAGCATGCCGAGTGCCGCGCACGTCGTCGCCCAGTTCGACGTCTTGACCAGCAACCATGCGCAGATGGAAACGCGCTTGCGTCGGCAAGTGCTGATCGAGCGCCGCCAGTGGGCGGACAGCCTGCGCCAGCAGCGCATCGACGCCAACCGCACGGCGATCCTATCGGTGCTGTTGGCGCTCTTCTTGGCCCTCGCGCTCGGTTACGCGCTGTTCGCGCCGCTAGGTAAGCTGCGCGCGCGTATCGGCCGGTTGTCGCTTGGCGTGCGTGGACAATCGTGGCGGGTGGCGGGCCCAAGCGACGTGCGCGACCTGGCCGATGCGCTGGCTCGGTTGGATCAGCGCCTGGAACAGCTCGAATCGGAGAAGGCCAGCTTTTTCCGCCAGGTATCGCATGAACTGAAAACACCGCTGGCGGCCATCAGCGAAGCCTCGGCTTTGCTGGCCGACGAGGTGGCCGGACCGTTGAGCCAGGCGCAGCGCGAGATCGTCGCCATTCAGCAAAGCAACGTCACCACGCTACGCTCGCGCGTCGAGACGCTGCTCAAACATGATGTCGCCCGCTGGTTGGGACAGCAGGTCGAGTTTAAGCCATTTTCGCTGCAGCGCTTGTTGAGCCGGCGCGAGCGCGATTGGCTGGCGTTGATCGAACGCCGTCATTTGCGCATCGTGCCTCAGCTCGATGTGGACGAGGTGCAGGGGGATGAGCATAAGGTTCAGACGATCCTCGACAACTTGTTGATCAACGCCATCCGTTTTTCCCCGGACGGCGGGACGATTTCACTCAGCGCACGCCGCACGGCGGGGCGTATCTTGATCCAGGTGGCTGACCAGGGGCCGGGCGTGAGTCCCGCCGAGGCCAGCCGCATTTTCGACCCGTTCTATACCGGTAAGCCGCCGCAAGGCGAATCGGCCGGGTCGGGTATTGGCTTGACCATGGCGCGCACTTTTGCCCAGTTGATGGGGGGCGATGTCGCTTTGGCGACGAAAACAGGCCCGGGTGCCTGTTTTGAGCTGTGGTGGCCGGAAAGTGGAAAGACATCATGACTTTGTTTCAACGTTTGCTCGTCGCCGGCGGTTTGGTGGCGGTCACGGGGTGTGCCTCGCTGCATAGCAGCACCGCGCAAACGAAAATGCCGGAGCTGTTTTGCCACGATGCCGATTGGGCGTTGGCGGGGCTTCGCGATGCGCGCGTGTCTTTCACCAGCGCCAAGGCTGTTTGCGCAGCCGATCGCCTGAAGCTGGCGGCGCAGATTTTGGTTTCTTCCGACGGCAAAACCGATCTCACGCGCGCGCGCAGCCTGGTTGACAGCGTGCTCAACGGTACAGAGGTGCAACACGACGCGAGCCTGGCCGGCTTGGCGATGTTGCTGGATCGGCAGCTGAACGAGCGGCGCCGCGCCGACGAGCGCGCCGACAAATTGACCGGGCAGTTGCGTGATCAACAAGCGCGCATCGACGATCTGAACGCCAAGATCGCCGCATTGACCGAACTGGAAAAAAGCATGTCGATACGTAAGCGGAGCAATGGCCAATGAGCGCGCATATTCTTTTGGTCGACGACGATCCGGATCTGCTGAAACTGGTCGGTATGCGCCTGACCGCTTCCGGCTATCAAGTCGAGGCGGTCGCCAGCGCCGAGGCGGGGCTGAATGTATTGGGCGCGCGCCGGGTCGACGTGCTGGTCACCGACTGGCACCTGCCGGGGATGGATGGACTCGCGCTGTTTGAGGAGGTGCGACGCCGGTTCCCGCTGCTGCCGGTGATTATCCTGACCGCCTTCGGCACGGTGCCGGACGCCGTTGAGGCGGTTGGGCGCGGGGTGTTCGGCTATTTGGTCAAGCCGGTGGACGGCCGGGATCTGTTGGCCAAGATCGAACAGGCATTAGCGGCATCGGGCGGCATGTCGGCCGAGACGCAGCAGGAGGATTGGCAGCAAGGCGTGATTTCGCGCAGCCCGCAAATGGCCGAGTTGTTGGCGCAGACGCGCATGGTGGCGATGACCGACGCCAGCGTGTTGATCCGTGGCGAGAGCGGCAGCGGCAAGGAAGTGCTGGCCCGGGCGCTGCATCGTTGCAGCGCGCGTAGCCAAGCGCCGTTTGTTGCCGTCAACTGCGGCGCCATTCCCGACAATCTGCTGGAGAGCGAGCTGTTCGGTCACGAGAAAGGCGCGTTTACCGGCGCGTCCAGCCGTCATCAGGGGTTGGTGCTGGAAGCGGATGGCGGCACGCTGTTCTTGGACGAAATCGGCGATATGCCGCTGGCGCTGCAGGTCAAGCTGTTGCGCTTGCTGCAGGATCGCGAGGTGCGGCCGGTGGGCGCGGCGCGCTCGCGTCCGGTCGACATCCGCGTTGTCTCGGCCACGCATCGCGATCTGGAGGCGCTGATGCGCGACGGGCAGTTTCGCGAGGATCTGTTCTATCGCTTGAACGTGGTGACCCTGACGTTGCCGTCGCTGTCCGAGCGGCGCGAGGATATTCCGTTATTGGCGCAACATTTCCTAGCGCAAGTGGCCAAACGCTACGGTCGGCCGTTGCCCGCGTTCGCGCCCGAGGCGCTGGAGTTTTTGGCCGCGTCGCGCTGGCCGGGCAACATCCGTCAGTTGGCCAACGTGGTCGAACAATGCTGTGTGCTGTGTTCCGGCCCGGTGGTCACCTTGACGCAGGTACAGAAGTCGGTAAGCGAGGAGGCGGTGGCCATTCCCTCGCTGGCCGAACACCGCCGCCAGACCGAGCGCGATTATCTGGAGCGGCTGCTGCGCTTGACCGGCGGCAACGTGGCCGATGCCGCCCGCCTGGCCGAGCGCAATCGCACCGAATTCTACCGGCTGCTGCAGCGGCACGAGTTGGACGCCGCCAGTTTCAAAGAGCGCAACTGACCCGGCTGCCTGCCACTCGTATTTGCAGATGGACCCAGAACCCCCTGTCGCCAATGAGCGACAGGGGGTTTTCTTCAGAAATCAGCAAGATAGCGTTGCTATGCTGGCATTTGTCGCCAGCCGGCGACAAAATCGCCCGCGCCGTCCCGGCTGAATTCTCCAAATGATTGATTTTTATTGATTTAGTGGAGCTGGCACGCTTGTTGCGATAAGAACGGCAATTACATCGGACAGGGAGGTCCACCATGCGCAGAATGCTTATGCAGTTCGCTTTGCTGCTCGCGCCCGCTATTGCCTGTGGCGCGCCCTTGACCCAGCAGCAGGCGGTCGAATGGTATGCCGCCGACGCCTCCGCCGTGTTGGCCTCGATACAACCCCTATCCCAGCCCAGCGTCTCGGCCGCCGATGACACGCTGGCGCGGCAAGTTACCGATGCCATCTCCGGCATCATCGCCAGCGGCGCCGCCGACGTCGACGTCGTGGCGCGCGATGGCCGGATCATTCTGCGTGGCCAGGCCGCCAGCCAACAGGTCGAAAATCAACTTTTGGATACAGCCAATGCCGTTTACGGCGTAAAGGAGGTGAAATCGGAAATTAAATTATCTGCCAGCTAATGCCTGTGTTTTGAGTTTGATCTCTACCTTGGGCCCGCCACTCCCCCGGCGGGCGTTTTTTTTCTCAGAAACTGAGGACCTTGTCCGCCGCCAGGGTCAGCTCGGCCAGTTCCGGCATGGTGCCGATGCCGACGCCGGCGATCAGTTGCGCTTCTCCGATGCCGCGCGCGGCGGTGCAAGTGCGACAGACCTTGACCGTGGCGCTTGCCGCCAGCAATTCCTGCACCATTTCCCCCAGCGTCGCGCCGGAGGCCACCGTTTGTCCGGCTAGCGCCGTCACCACCGCGTCCGACAACAGAAAAACCGTGATCCGCGGCTTGGCGGCGGTATCGGTTAACGCCAAGGCCAGGCGTAGGCCGGAGAGGGTACGCTCGCTGCCGTAAGGACTGGCATTCAAGGTGAACACGATGTTTTGCATGATCGATCTCCCCAAAGACGCCATCTTGCGACCCGGTGCCTGTTTGCGCAAGGCGCGAGCCGCGCGAGGCCGGGCCCGCCCTGGCGTTATGGATGGAATATTTTATATTGTCGAACAAAAAATATTTGCTTGGGATATTATAAGAAGTTTGTAACTGCACTCTAAGATCAATAAGCACGCGCATCAAAAAGATCGCGAACGTGCCTACAAAGGGGAAACCACAATGCCATTTCAGCCTTTTGCCCAGCCGCAGCCGGCGATGCGCCGCGCCATCACCGAGGCCTATCGTCAGGATGAGCGGCAATGCATCGAGCGCCTGCTGCCCCAGGCCGCCATGACGCGCGAACAAGTGTTCGCCGCCCAGCGCCTGGCGCGACGCCTGGTGGCCGAAGTGCGCGCCAAGCGCAGCAAGGCCAGCGGGGTGGACGCGCTGATGCACGAGTTTTCGCTCTCAAGCCTGGAGGGCATCGCGCTGATGTGCTTGGCCGAAGCGCTGCTGCGCATCCCGGATAAAGACACCGCCGATCGCTTGATTCGCGACAAGCTGAGTCGCGGCGATTGGCGCGCCCACCTGGGCAACAGCGCCTCGCTGTTCGTCAATGCCGCCGCTTGGGGGCTGCTGGTGACGGGCAAATTGGTATCCTCCTACAGTGAACAAGGGCTGTCCGCCGCCGTGACGCGGCTGGCGGCCAAGGGCGGAGAGCCGCTGATCCGCAAGGGCGTGGATCTGGCCATGCGCATGTTGGGACGCCAATTCGTCACCGGCGAGAACATTGACGAGGCGTTGGAAAACGGCCTGGAGCGCGAGTCGCGCGGTTATCGCTTCAGCTATGACATGCTGGGCGAGGCGGCTATGACCGAAGAGGATGCCGAGCGCTACTTTCACGACTACGAACAAGCGATTCACGCTATCGGCAAGGCCGCGGCCATGCGCGGCGTCTACGAGGGGCCGGGGATTTCGGTCAAGCTCTCGGCGATCCATCCGCGCTATTCGCGCGCCCAGCACGCGCGCGTCATGAATGAACTGCTGCCGCGGCTCAAGGCGCTGTTCATGCTGGCCAAACAATACGATATCGGTTTGAACATCGACGCCGAAGAAGCGGATCGGCTGGAGATTTCGCTCGATCTGATCGAGGCGCTGGCGCGCGACCCCGACCTCGCCGGCTTCAAGGGCATCGGCATCGTGGTGCAGGCCTATCAAAAGCGCTGCCCGTTCGTGATCGACTACCTGATCGCGCTGGCGCGCGAGACGGGGCACCACTTCATGGTGCGCCTGGTCAAGGGGGCCTACTGGGACGCCGAAATCAAGCGTGCCCAGGTTGATGGTCTGCCCGGTTATCCGGTCTATACCCGCAAGGTGCATACCGACGTGTCCTATCTGGCTTGCGCCAAGGCACTGCTCTCGGCGCAGGACGCTATTTTCCCGCAGTTCGCTACCCACAACGCCTACACGTTGTCGGCGCTGTTTACCCTGGCGTCCGGCCTCGATTACGAATTCCAGTGCCTGCACGGCATGGGCGAAACGCTGTATGACCAAGTGGTCGGCAGCGCCAACATGGGACGCAGCTGTCGCATCTATGCGCCAGTCGGCTCGCATCAGACGTTGTTGGCCTACCTGGTGCGGCGTCTATTGGAAAACGGCGCCAATAGCTCGTTCGTCAACCGCATCGTCGACGAGTCGGTGTCGATCGAGGATCTGGTGGCCGATCCGTGCGAGGTGGCCGCGCGCGAGGGCGGGCGGCCTCACGACAAGATTCCGTTGCCGTCGGCGCTTTATGGCGCGAGCCGTTGCAATTCCGCCGGGATCGATCTCTCCAGCGAGCTCGTGCTGGCCGACTTGCAGCAGCGGCTGCAAGACAGCGAGCGCCGCGCCTGGATGGCCTGTCCGATGCTGGCCGATGGCGATCGCCGTGGCGGCGTTGCCCGCGCTGTGCAGAACCCGGCCAATCTGGGCGAGCGCGTCGGCCAGGTGTTCGATGCCACGGCCGAGGACGCGCAGCGCGCGGTGACGCTGGCCGTGGATGCCGCCGCCGGCTGGGCCGCCACCCCCCCGGCCGAGCGCGCCGCCTGTTTGCAGCGCGCCGCCGATCTGCTGGAGGCGCATCGGGCCGATCTGATGGGGCTCGCGGTGCGCGAGGCCGGCAAGACGTTGCCCAATGCCCTCGCCGAAGTGCGCGAGGCGGTCGATTTCCTGCGTTATTACAGCCGGCAGGCGGCCGAGGAGCTGGCGGGCAAGGCGCCGCTCGGTCCGGTGGTGTGCATCAGCCCCTGGAATTTCCCGTTGGCGATTTTTCTCGGCGAAGTCAGCGCCGCGCTGGCCGCCGGCAATACCGTGCTGGCGAAGCCGGCGGAGCAGACGAGCCTGATTGCCGCCGAAGCGGTGCGTCTGCTGCATGAGGCCGGCGTGCCACGCGGTGCGCTGCAATGCTTGCCGGGCCGCGGCGAGGATGTGGGCGCCGCGCTCGTCGACGACGCGCGCGTGCAGGGGGTGATCTTCACCGGCTCGACCGAGGTGGCGCAACTGATCAATCGAACGCTCGCCGCCCGAGGCGGCGACACCGTGCTCGTGGCCGAGACCGGGGGGCAAAATGCGATGATCGTCGACAGCACCGCGCTGCCGGAGCAGGTGGTGGCCGATGTGCTGGCTTCGGCGTTCGACTCCGCCGGACAACGCTGTTCGGCGCTGCGCGTGTTGTACCTGCAGCACGACGTGGCCGACAAGATTCTGGCCATGCTGCGTGGGGCCATGGACGAACTGATCATCGGCGATCCGGCCCAATTGGCGACCGACATCGGCCCGGTGATCGATGACGAGGCGCGCGCGGGGCTACTCGCGCATATCGACAAAATGCGCGGCGTGGCGCGCACCATGCACCAGACGGTGTTGCCGGCCGAAACCGCCGGCGGCCACTTCGTGGCGCCGACGCTTATCGAGCTCGATTCGCTCGCGCCGCTTACCCGCGAAGTGTTCGGCCCGGTGCTGCACGTGCGCCGCTTCGGCGCCGATCAGCTCGATCTGGTGCTCGATGAGGTCAACCGCAGCGGCTACGGCCTGACGCATGGCGTGCACAGTCGCATCGACGAAACCATCGATTACGTGGCGGATCAGGTCAAGGCGGGCAACGTCTACGTCAACCGCAATATCGTCGGCGCCGTGGTCGGCGTGCAGCCGTTTGGCGGCGAGGGCAAGTCCGGCACGGGGCCAAGGCGGGCGGTCCGTTCTATTTGTACCGGTTGACCCGCGCCGCCTGGCGTCCGCACTTGGACGTGGCGCAGCTTGAGGCACGGCTGCCGGGTCTGATCGCCTTCGAAGGCGCGATGACGCATTGGGGCTTGGCGCCGGCGGAACTCGCCCGGATGCGTGAGCAAGTGACCCATGCACGGCTGGCAAGCCCCTTGCTGACTCTGGTGAACCTGCCCGGACCGACCGGAGAGCAGAACACGCTGCGCTTCGCCGCGCGCGGCGTGGTTGCGTGCTTGGCACCCGAGCGCGGCGAGCTATTGCGGCAGATGATCGCCGCGCTGGCGTGCGACAACCGCATTTTGTTGCCGCACAGCGCCGAGAACGACGCGCTGTGCGCGCTGATGCCCGGCTGGGTCGATACCGCCGACGCGCCGCTGGCGGCGCCGCGGCTCGATGCCGTGCTGTTCGCCGGGCCGGCCAATGTGGCTGATTCGGCGCGGCGCGAACTGGCCGCGCGCGACGGCGCCATCGTGCCGTTGATCTGCGCCGGCGCCGACGGTTACGAATGGCATCGGCTGGTGGTGGAGCGCGCGCTGTGCGTCAATACCACGGCCGCCGGCGGCAATGCCAGTTTGATGAGCATGGAAGCGTAGTAGTAGTTGCCAGGGGGGTATTCATTAGAAATAATGGGTGGCCTCCTGGTGAGGAGAAACCGCGCGCTCTCGATGGCAGTGCGGATATAAACATAAGGAGAAGGACGAACGATGCAAGCGAGCAAACTGACTGCAGTTTCCCTTACCGTGGCGTTGGCCCTGGCCGTGACCGCCTGCGGCAAAAAGGACGATACCGCCGCTGGGCAGGCGGGCGCCTCCGCGGCGTCGGCCGACAATAGCCCGGCCGTGGTGAAACTGGGCTTCGTCGCACCGCTGACCGGCCCGCAGGCGCACTATGGCGCCGAATACAAAAACGGCGTGACCCTGGCGGTCGAAGATGCCAACGCCGCCCACCCGACGCTCGGCGGCAAGCCGGTCAAGTTCGAGTTGGAACCGATGGATGACCAGGCCGATCCGAAGACCGCCACCGAAGTGGCGCAGAAGCTGATCGACGATAAGGTCAGCGGCGTGATCGGCCACTTCAACTCGGGCACCTCGATCCCGGCGTCCAAGCTCTATTCCGACGCCGGCATTCCGCAGATCGCCATGGCCACTGCGCCGGCCTTCACCGCGCAAGGCTTCAAGACCACTTTCCGTTCGATGACCTCCGACACGCAGCAGGGCAGCGTGATGGGCAACTACGTGGTCAAGAAGCTCGGCGCCAAGAACATCGCCATCATCGACGACCGAACCGCCTATGGCCAAGGCCTGGCGGACGAGTTCGCCAAGGCGGTCGAAGCTGCCGGCGGCAAGGTGATCAAGCGCGAGTACACCACCGACAAGGCTACCGATTTCGCTGCGATTCTGACCGCGCTCAAGGGGCAGCATCCGGACGTCATCTATTACGGCGGCGCGGACGCGCAGTCGGCGCCGATGGTCAAGCAGATGAAGCGCTTGGGCATCAGCACGCCGCTGGTCTCGGGTGAAATGACCAAGACGCCGGACTTCCTCAAGGTGGCGGGCAAGGATGCCGATGGCACGCTGGCGTCGCTGGCCGGCCTGCCGCTCGATCAGATGCCCAAGGGCAAGGACTACGCCAGCCGTTACAAGGCGCGCTTCAGCGAGGACGTGGCGACCTATTCGCCCTATGGCTATGACGCCACCCGCGTGCTGATCGCCGCCATGCTCAAGGCCGACTCGTCCGACCCTGCCAAGTACCTGCCGGTGCTGGCCGGCATCGACTACACCGATGCCGTCACCACGCCGCACTTGGGCTATGACGGCAAGGGCGACTTGAAGATCGGCGGTATTACCGTGTACAAGGTGGTCGACGGCAAGTGGACCGTGCTGGAGAGTGTCGGCGGCGCTACCGCATCCGCCGCGCAATAAGCCCGCGTCGTTGGGCCGCAAAAGCCGCTTCCTCGGAAGCGGCTTTTCTAATTGAATAAGTTGCCAGGCTCAGTGTTTGAGCTGGTCGAGCTCCTGCGCGGAAAGGCCTGTGCATTGCATGACGACAACACGGTCGATGCCGTTCATGAGCATGGATCGAGCCACCTCTTGCCGTCCTTCTTGCCGTCCTTCTTGCCGTCCTTCCTGACGGCCCACCTGCAGGGCTTCCTCACGGAGTCTTTCCGCAATGGTCATGACAACCTCCTCGTACTGCGGCGCGCTGTGCGCCAGGGCGTCCAGCAGGACGTTCGGCTGGGTCGTATCGCCAGCCAGCAGCATGTAATTAATTAAACTTTCCAATTGCTCTCGGCTACACGTGCCGAGGCTCAATAAGAATCGTAGGTCATCGATCAGTTCCATCATATCACGCTGACGGTGATGCTTCTGTACCAGCTCCAGCAGTGCCATGCGCCCATGGCCCCGGATTTCCTCGTCCGGGATCACGGTCACGTCGACCAACGCAAAGGCGTGACCGTACAACTGGGCGGCCATGTCCGGCTCGGTAAACAAATCGAGCCAGCACGTGCTGTAGGGGTAAGGCGACGTGGCGCCATGATAGAACAACAACGGCACGACCAAGGGTAGCGTGTCGTACCCTTTTTGCAGATGGCTTTGCATCGCGTCCAGGCAATAGGACATCAAGCGAAAGGCCATCCACTTGTCGGGTGACGATTGGTGTTCGATCAGACAATAGATGTAGGCCGGTTTGCTGCGCATTTGGACCGAATAGAGGATGTCAGAATGGCGCGCGCGCAGGTTACGCTTGATGAAGCTGCCCGGTTCGAGTCGAAGCGTCGACAGATCACATACGCCATGCACGGCCGGCGGCAGGTGAATGTCGAGAAAATCGCGCGCCGTGGCCGGGTCGGTCAGGAACTGTTTGAAGACGGCGTCGTGTGGGGTGGAGATGGGCATGGGCCGATGATAGCGGCCCATGGCTTGGCTGGCAC
>Ga0213878_10000962_pt1 | contig 10269 bp, 6 predicted proteins | sample VelepicoBEBS_R02_FD_161053 | JGI IMG/M metagenome (GOLD analysis project Ga0213878, IMG submission 161053) | Vellozia epidendroides bulk soil microbial communities from rupestrian grasslands, the National Park of Serra do Cipo, Brazil - BS_R02 | ecosystem: Environmental > Terrestrial > Soil >... | reverse complement strand
ACGCCCGGAGAGCGTCACTTTACCCTGCGGCAGACCGGGTTTGGTGGTATCCCAGCTTACATCGGCATTACCGCTGAAGACCCCGCTGGCCTGGGTCGCTTTCGGCAGGAACGGCTTCACCATCGCGAGGTCGAAACGGTTGAGATTCACCACCGCACGACCTTCAGCGCCCGCGTCAACGGTCTGCGGGACGCACAGCTCTGCATTCGGGTTATTCCAGCAGTGCGGCCCAATGCTGATTTTCTTCTCCAGATGACGGTAGTCGAGAGCAATGGGACGGTTGAGCGACCACGGTCCGACCGGCGTCTGGAAGCGGGTGTTGCTGAGCGCCCCTTTCCAGCGCGCCTCCTTACGCGAGAAGCTGCCGGCAAGATCGAGCTGGCCGGACACCGGGTCGCCCTGAATACGCAATTGCAGCTGGTGCTGCGCCTCGCTGCCTTTGGCGTTAAGCGTCACAAGGCCGATATTGACGCCCGGCTGCGCGATGCGCTCGACGCGAACATCCAGGTTCCCGGCAATCTGATCGGTGGATTTGATATCGCCATTAACCCGTACCTGCGCGACCGACAGCGCCTGCCAGCGTAGCCCGCGCGCGGTAATATCCGCCAGCAGCTGTGGAGCGTCCGCCGTACCGCGAATCTTAATTAACCCCTTCGCCGTACCGCCCAGCCCCGGCAGGGCATTGTCGAGGTTTGGCGCGTCGATGGCAGCGTCGAGGTTAAGATCTTTAACGCCAAGCTCCCCTTTTACATCAGCGCTGTTACGCCCAAGCGCCAGGTGCAGCCCGGGGATCGTCCACTGCAGATAGCTGTTGCCCTTCAGCGAACCTTCTACGTTGACCTTGTTCCGCTTCACGTTACCGGTCAGTTTAATTTCCGGGACGTCGACCTGCCAGCTGCCGCCATAGAGGCTGCCGCGGGTTTTGATCAGGCCATTGAGCTTCGACGGCCAGTCCGGCACCTCTTTGGCGGTGCTGATGCCGTCCAGCGTCAGCTCGCCGCGCCAGCTGATAGCCTGCTGCCAGTCGAGCAGCGCCTTCAGTTCGGTTTTCCCTTCCAGCGCCGCGACGGTGAGTTTATCGAGGTTCAGTTGCCGCTCATTACCTTTCGCATTGAGGGTAATGGCCGCAGGCGGCACGCCCTGCCCCTTCACTGCGGTCGCAAACGACAGGGTGTAGTCGGTCATTTTGCCGCTCAGCTTGAGCGCCAGGTTGTCGGCCTGGAACTGCTTCTCGCCGGTCAACGGCCAGTACAGCTGCTTGCTGGTGATCTCAACGTTGAGCGGCAGCCCCGCCTGCGCGAGCTCGGTCTGCGCCTTCAGGGCGACATCCACCGGCCCGGACAGATTGATGCCGACATCCAGCTGCTTGCGCACCTCGCCGCCGACCTTCATGTTGATCTTCTCGCCCTTGAGCGGGTCGATATTCAGGGTACTGCTCAGCGTCAGGTTCACCGGCCAGCTGTCTTTCAGCGTCGCTGTACCGCTGGCGTTCACGCTGCCCTGGCTTGAGTCGAAATCCAGCGCGTCGAGCTTCAGGTCGCCGTCGATGCTGCTCACTTTCAACAGCATCTTGTACACCGTCAGGTCGGTATCGCCGGTCAGGCGCAATTGCTCGCCGCGAAACGCTTCGATATTCAGGTTCAGCGGCAGATGGACGTCGGCCATCTCCGGCAGCATCGGCTTCGAGAACAGATCTTTCATCGTCTCGCCGAGCGGTTTTTCCTGCGGCTGCGGATGCTCAATCTTCGGCTCAACGACCTGCTCCTGCGCCACTTTCGCCGCCTTCGGCAACGCAATCAGCAGGCCCTGCAGCGAGGTAGGCGTCAGCGTCAGGTTCTTCTCCTGCCAGCGCAGGCCGGTGGAGAAATCCATCACCGATACCGTGGTGTTATCAATCCTGACGTTGACATTATCAAGCGCCACCCGACTCAGGACGAGCGGATACGGTGTAGACAAATTCAGCGGCCCGCTGTCGGTCTCTGCAACCGGTGCCGATGGCGGCATCTTTTTGCTGTCGATGACGACGTTCACATCCTTAAGCGAGAGGTCATCAACGCAGAGGCTGCTTTTCCACAGGCACTGCGTTTTTACCGCCAGATGGAACTGTCCGGCATTGACCGCGACGCCCGGCTGCGTATAGCGCACATCCTTGAGGGTTAAATCTTTCCAACCGCCGCTCACCTGGCCGATGGACAGGCCCGGCACCCAGCGGTCGGCGGCCTTAAACAGCAGATGCAGGCCCGATGAGGTACCTATCAGAAAGGCTACGGCGCCCAGCAGCAGGACGATAAACGCCAGGACGCCGAGGCTTATCTTCTTCCATAAACTCATAATTCAGGCCCCAGACCGATGTAGAACTGCAAACCGTGTACCTCTTTATCGCCAACCGGCGCCGCGATATCGAATTTCACCGGCCCGATGGGCGACGCCCAGCGCACGCCAACGCCTGCGCCGGTTTTAAAATCATGATCGCGGAAATCATCCACCGCTTCGCCGCTGTCGACAAACACCGCGCCCCACCACTTGCCGGTCACGTTGTACTGGTATTCCAGCGATCCGGTCGCCAGCTTTGAGGCGCCGGTCAGTTTGCCGCTACTGTCTTTCGGCGAAATGGACTTATAGCTATAGCCGCGAATACTGCGGTCGCCCCCGGCGAAGAAACGCAGGTCTGGCGGCACTTTGTCGAAATCATTGGTTTCTATCCAGCCCAGGTTGCCGCGGATCACGAAACGGTGCTTGTCGTAGAGGGTACGAATCCAGGTGTTTTGCGCCTGGGCGACGATAAAGTCCACATCGGAACCCCAGGCAGTGCTGGAATAATCCACCGAGTAACGCTGGGAGTCGCCCCAGTTCGGCATCAGGCCGCCGCGTGAACGGGTGCGGCTGACCATCACGCCCGGATACAGCAGCATTGTGGTGTTGGTCACCTGCGCCTGGGTAAAGTGGTCGAGGCTCCAGCGTAGGTTAATGGCGCGCTGCCAACCGCTGGAGAGATCCCAGTAGCGGGAGACGCCGAGCGTGGTGGAGTCTGATTTGGTATCGTTCAGGTTAGTCCGCTTAAAGCCACCCTGCACCAGATAATATTGCTCCAGCGGGTTTTTCAGCAGCGGCATCTTATAGGTGAAATCAAACAGCTGCTCTGGCCCGGACAAGCTGATATCCGTGCTCAGGCTGTGGCCGTAGGAGTTCATCCACGGTTTTTTCCACGACGCCTTCACCCGCGGGCCAACGTCGGTGGAGTACCCCACCCCGGTTTCAATGGTGTTTTCAGTACGCGGCGACACCACGCCGTGCAGCGGCAGCACTTTGGAATCGCGCGCTTTATCGAATACCGGCGCCACCACCACCGAGTTAAACCAACCGGTCGCCGACAGGCGGCGGTTCAGCTCGGCCAGGTCTGCGGAGGTGTAGTAGTCGCCCTCTTTAAAAGGGACGAGGTTTTGCAGGTACTGATCCTGAATCTGCGAGCCTTCAAAGGTGACGTCGCCAAAGCGATAGCGCTGGCCGCTGTCGTAATCGATATCCCAGAACGCCTGATGCCGGTCAAGCGAGATGCCGAGCTGGCTCTTTTTGAACTCGCTGTCGAAATACCCTTTGCGCAGCGAGATGCCGGACAGCTCGCTTTTAAAATGGTCGTAATCGCCCTGATTTAGCACGGTGCCAATGGCCGGGCGCTGCTTCAGGAGGGTGAGATAGTCGCGGTCGTTGCGCGCGCCGCCGCGTAAAATCACGTCGGTACCGCCAATTTTTATCGGGATCCCCGGCGTCACGCGTACGACCAGCACCTGACGCCCCTTCTCCGGCGGCGGTTTGAGCTCGAAATCAATGGTCGGCTCATAATAGCCCAGCGCTTTTAGCCCTTCCCGAATGGCATCATCAACACGCGCGCGGAAACGGCGATCGGGGGTCACTTCGTCGCTTTGAATGGTCGACAGCTGAGCGCGGACGTTTTTTTCCAGCTCGCCCGAGAGCCCCTCGACCTGCAAACGGACGTTTGCCGCTCCGGCAACCCCGCTGACCAACAGTAAACTGGCCCAACATAACTGGCGAATTTGTGGCACGTTTTCTCCCAAATATCCTTGTTTCCACCCCACCGGAAACACAAATGCCGAACCTTGGCATAACATAAACTCAACAGCTGTGGTTGAAAAAGCGACTTCTGTCCAAATATTTCTTATATCTATATATAGCTTTATACGTATTCGTCATATTCATTGTGTTAAAAGACACGCGACATGACAACCTTAACCACACTTTCCGCCGACCGGAGGCCATATCGTGGGCTTATTTGATAAAAAACAGACGATTTCCTCGTCTGATGCGCTGCCAGGGCGCAACACGCCAATGCCCGTCGCTACGTTACATGCGGTGAACGGGCACTCCATGACCAACGTCCCGGACGGGATGGCGGTGGCGCTGTTCGCAATGGGCTGCTTCTGGGGCGTGGAACGCCTCTTCTGGCAGTTGCCCGGCGTGTACAGCACCGCCGCAGGCTATACCGGCGGCTATACGCCAAACCCCACCTACCGTGAAGTATGTACCGGAGAAACCGGTCATGCCGAAGCGGTTCGCGTGGTATATGATCCAAACGTGATCGACTACGAAGAATTGCTGCATGTGTTCTGGGAAAACCACGATCCTGCACAGGGTATGCGTCAGGGCAACGATCGCGGCACGCAGTACCGCTCGGCGATATACCCGCTGACGCCGGAACAAGAATCTGCGGCCAAAGACAGCCTGTCGCGTTTCCAGAGCGCGATGCGCGACAGCGGCGATGCGCGCACCATCACCACCGAAATTGCGCCCGCGAAACCGTTCTATTACGCCGAGGACGATCACCAGCAGTATCTGCACAAAAACCCGCATGGATACTGCGGAATTGGCGGCATTGGCGTGTGCCTGCCCCCGGAACAGGGCTGACTACGGGTTCAGCGCCACGCGAGCTGCGTGGCGCGTGGCATTGCTCACTGTTCCATATTCCATCCTCTTGCCCTGCAACAACAGATTATAAACCGGCGCCTGCGGTCGATTGAGCCGCGTTTGCAGCAGGTGAACGGCCTCAATGCCGAGCTCACGACAGGGAACGGTAATCCCCGTGACAGGCATCGCCAACCCGTTTTGTAGATTCCAGGCAAGATCGGTGGTGATGATAGAGATGTCCTCCGGGACGCGCAGTCCATGGCGCTGTAATGCCCTGAGCACACCTTCCGTCATGCTGGTGCTGTTGGGAAAAATCACCTCCGGCCACTGCGCGCTGTCGTGGTTTGACAGCCACTTATCCAGCGCGCGATCGGCCTCCTCTGCAGTAAACCACTCCGTCACCAGCAAATCGCGCTGCGGCTCAAAGGCAACGTGAAAATGGCGATATGCCTCTTTGATACCGTCCAGCCGGGTATAGAGCGTTTCCCGGCGCAGACAGGTTATGGTCAACACCCGCCGGTGTCCTTGCTCAAAGAGATATTGCATCGCGGTAAATCCAATCGCACGGTGATCCGGCGAAACGGAATCCAGCCCCCGTTCCCTGTCGACAGAATTAATTAATACGCAGGGTTTATTGAGCATACTGGCCAGTTTGAATATGGTGGAATCATCCGTGCCAATGATAATTATCGCGTTAATATTTTTATGGCTGGCTTTTTCGAGAAATAATTTTACATCCGCATGCTGCTCTTCTAATCCGCAATAACTGACCCACACATTGTGCGGCGCGCTGGCTTGCGCAATACCTTTGGTCACTTCCAGATAAAAAATATCGCCACGTCCCTGAAAGGTTCTTTCCGGGGCAAAGACAGCGATACCGTTAATTAAGAGTCGACCGCTCGCCATCGACTCAAGCACACCCAACTCCCGCGCGGTACGGACAATCGCGTCCCGTGCTTTATCGCTGGTATAGGATTTGCCGCTTAACACCCTGGAAACCGTGCTGACGGAATATCCCGTCAGGGAGGCAATCTCCTCCATTTTTAACCTGCCCGGCATAGTGTGACCTCGCTCTCAATCTGTTTTTGCAAATATTTGCAGAAACAGCATCTTGATTTTAAAACCAAATTTCAGAAACGTTCGGGTTTACTTAAGGAGCTTGCGAGTATTCTCACAAAAACACATTGTCGCTGCGACTCCCCTTTTCTATTTTCCGGTCATCACTCTTTTCGACTGAAATTAAGGTGTGACATGGAGAAGGTACGTGTTGGCATTATTGGTATAGGTAATATCGGTACAGTCCACGTGCGCTACTTACTGGCAGGGGCCGTTAGCGACGCCTGCCTGACAGCGGTTTGCGATAATGCGCCGGAGAAACATCCGGCCATTCGCCAGCTGGTGGGCGCCATCCCGCTGTTTGGCGACGCACAAGAGATGATCCAGAGCGGGCTTATCGACGCGGTCATTGTCGCCACGCCGCATTACGACCACCCGCGCCTGTCGATGCTGGCGATGCGCAATGGGATCCATACCCTGTGTGAAAAACCTGCGGGCGTATATACCGCACAGGTGCAGGAGATGAACGCCTGCGCCCATGAGTGCAACGTGGTGTTCGGCATCATGTATAACCAGCGCCCGAATCCGCTGTATCAGAAAGTGAAAGAGCTTATCGACAGCGGTGAGCTGGGCGAGATCCGCCGCTCTAACTGGATAATCACCAACTGGTATCGCTCGCAGAGTTACTACAACTCCGGCGGCTGGCGCGCCACCTGGAAAGGAGAAGGCGGCGGCGTACTGCTCAACCAGGATCCGCATCAGCTCGATCTCTGGCAGTGGCTGGTGGGTATGCCGGTACGCCTGCGCGCGTTTTGCCAGTTCGGTAAGCATCGCAATATCGAAGTCGAAGATGAGGTGACCGCTTATGCGGAATATCCCAACGGCGCAACCGGGGTATTCATCACCACCGTGGCGGAAACGCCGGGCACGAATCGCCTGGAGATCACCGGCGATCGCGGCAAAGTCGTCGTTGAAGAGGGAAAACTTCGCTACTGGCGGCTGCGCGAGTCCGAAACCGCGTTTAATGCCCGCTGGCAGAACGGTTTTGGCGAGCCCGAATGCTGGGAGGTCACGGTTCCGGTCGCCCCGGAATGCAGCGAACACCCTGTCATTACCGCCAACTTCTGCGCCGCCATTCTGCGCGGCGAGCCGTTGATTGCGCCCGGTCTGGAAGGCATCCGCGGACTCACGCTTTCCAACGCGATGCACCTGTCCACCTGGACAGACGACTGGGTCGAGCTGCCGCTTAACGAAAAACAGTATCTGCGTCTTCTTCAGCAGCGTATTAACACCTCGGTTGATAAAGGGGCGACCAGCATCACGCTGGATGCCTCTGGCAGCTGGTAACCCGGAGAAATCACGATGTTAAATGTCGCCATCGTAGGAACAGGAAATATCTCGCATAACCATATCCAGGGTTATTTGCAGTTGGGTCAGCGCTGCCGGATTGTCGCGCTGGTCGATATCTACCCGGAAAAAGCGCACGAGAAAAAAGCGCGCTACGGACTGACGGACGCCCGCGTGTATGAAAACCATCAGCAAATGCTGGCGGCTGAGCCGAACGTAGACATCGTCGATGTCTGCACACCACCCTATGTACATGCGGAAATCAGCATTGATGCGCTGCATGCCGGTTGCCATGTGCTGTGCGAAAAACCGATGGCCGCTTCGCTTGAGGAGTGCGACGCGATGATCGCCGCTCAGCAGGCGAGCGGCAAAACGCTCTCCATCATTGCGCAGAATCGCTTTACCGATGCCTTCTGGCGTTTAAAAGCGGCGCTGGACTCCGGGCTTGCGGGCAATATCTGCCATGCGCAGGTGGATTCGTTCTGGTGGCGCGGACACTGCTACTACGATCTGTGGTGGCGCGGCACCTGGGAGAAAGAGGGTGGCGGCTGCACGCTTAACCACGCAGTGCATCATATTGACGCCATCCAGTGGATGCTCGGCTTCCCGTCTGAAGTGGTGGCGATGATGACCAATGTGGCGCATGACAACGCCGAAGTAGAAGATCTGAGCGCCGCTGTCTTCAAATACCCCAGCGGCGCGCTCACGCAGCTTACCGCCTCGGTGGTGCACCACGGTGAAGATCAAAAAATCATTATCCAGGGCGATAAAGCGCGTATCTCCGCGCCGTGGCAAGCCTTTGCCAGCGTAAGCGCCGATAACGGTTTTCCGCAAGCCACGAATGACCAGCAACGAGAAGCGCAGCTCAACGCCCTTGTCCAGGAGACGCCGAAACTCGCGTGGACGCTGCACACCGGGCAGATTAACGATCTGTTACAGAGCATTGAACACGGCACAGATCCGTTGGTGGATGGACTGCAAGGCAAGCGCTCGCTGGAGCTGATTACCGCGATGTATAAATCGGCCATTACCCGCACCGTCGTTTCGCTACCGATTCATCGCGATGATCCGTTTTACCGAACCGGCGGGACGAACGCCCTTGCCCCCCGTTTTTATAAAAAATCCGCAAGCGTGGCCAATTTCAGCGAAGTGGGCGCTATCCCTCTGGGTAAAGATCTGGATCGAGGAATGTCATCATGAACAAAAATGATGGAATGAATTACGCGCCGGTCGGCAAGCCGCGCCCTGTCGTCCACGCGGGTGAATTTGTTTTTGCCGCCGCCGCGCTCGACCACGGTCATATCTACGGGATGTGTAACGGCCTGATTGAAGCAGGCGCCACCCTGAAGTGGGTTTACGATCCCGATCCGGTGAAAGTGGATACGTTTGTGCAGCAGTACCCGCAAGTAAAGGTAGCGGATTCGCTGGAGGCCATCCTCGCCGACAGCGAGGTGCGTCTGATCGCGGGAGCGGCCATTCCGTCTGAGCGTTGCGCGCTAGGGCTAAAATCGATGGCCGCAGGTAAGGACTACTTTACTGACAAAGCGCCGCTCACCACCCTTGAGCAACTGGCTGACGCCAAAGCGATGGTTGAAAAAACCGGGAAGAAATACGCGGTTTACTACAGCGAACGCCTGCATGTGGAGAGCGCGGTCTTTGCCGGGCAACTGGTACAACAAGGGGCGATTGGTCGCGTGGTGCACACCCTGGGGACGGGCCCGCACCGTGAAGGACTGGGGCGCCCGGACTGGTTTTACGATCGCCGGTACTTTGGCGGCATCCTGTGTGATATCGGCAGCCACCAGATTGAACAATTCCTGTTTTATACCGGCAACAGTAATGCCGCCGTGGTCGCCAGCCAGACGCGGAACGTCACTCACCCGCAGTACCCCGACTTTGAGGATTTCGGCGATGCGATGCTCAAAGGCGAAAACGGCGCCCGCGGTTACTTCCGCTGTGACTGGTTCACACCCGACGGGCTTTCCACCTGGGGCGATGGCCGCCTGACGCTGCTCGGCACCGACGGTTATATCGAAATCCGCAAGTATGTCGATTTAACCCGTGGAGAGCAGGATGTGGTCTACCTCGTGAATAAAGAGGGGGAATTCCGTTATCCGGTGGCCGGACAAGTCGGATTCCCGTTCTTTGGCGAATTGATCCTCGACTGCCTGCACCGCAGCGAAAACGCCATGACGCAGGCGCATGCCTTTAAGGCTGCGGAATTGTGTGTGAAAGCACAAATGCTGGCGAACGCGGCGGGATAACGGGAGGCGACGATGACCATCCCGAATACGGCGATTATCGGCGGCGGAGCGATTCACGGTTGCCATGTGAATGCCCTGCGCCAGATCCCAGACGTGACGCTGCGTGCGCTGGCAGACATCGACAGCGCCAAAGGACTGAAGCTGGCGATGGCTTATCAGTGCCGCTTTTATCAGGATTACCGGGAAATGCTGCTGGATGAGGCGATTGACGTGGTACACATCTGCACGCCCCACTTCGAGCACAAGAGCATGATCCTGGCAGCGCTTGCCGCCGGGAAGCATGTTTTCTGCGAAAAACCGGTCGGCATGAACGGCAGCGAACTCCTTGATATCACCCGTGCGGCTAAGTATGCGCCAGGTCTGCTGGGCGTTTGCTATCAGAACCGACTCAACCCGACCAGCCTGCGCATTCGCCAGGAACTGGTGGACGGCGGGCTGGGTAAGATGCTCAGCATCAGAGCGGTGCTCACCTGGTCGCGCTCGGGCGCTTACTACACCGAGAGCCCGTGGCGTGGCCAGCTGGCAACGGAGGGAGGAAGCCTGCTGATCAACCAGGCGATCCATACGCTTGACCTGATGCAATGGTTCGCAGGTCGTGTCACACGGTTGAAAGGCGTTGTCGATAGCGGCGAGCTAACCGACGTCACCGAAGGCGAAGACAGCGCCATGGCCACGCTGCATT
>Ga0213878_10000961_pt1 | contig 10275 bp, 12 predicted proteins | sample VelepicoBEBS_R02_FD_161053 | JGI IMG/M metagenome (GOLD analysis project Ga0213878, IMG submission 161053) | Vellozia epidendroides bulk soil microbial communities from rupestrian grasslands, the National Park of Serra do Cipo, Brazil - BS_R02 | ecosystem: Environmental > Terrestrial > Soil >... | reverse complement strand
TGTGACAACGGAAAACGAGGGAGGCGGTTATGTCTCCCTCGTTTCGTTTTCGCGTTGTCACCCTGAGCTTGTCGAAGGGTGAGAGACGATCGTGCTTAAGGCGAGGCTTCTTGCTGTGCGAGCTGCTCGATTCGCTTCTTGATCTCGGTGACGTCGCATTCGATGCGGCTCGCGATCTGCAGCAACACGTCTTCCTGGAGCTCCTGATGGTAGAGCAGCCGTGAGATCGAGTCGTGGTCGTGCTCCGCGCGCAGCTCGTCGTGCGCGACCGATTGCCGCTGTCCAACCGCCAAGATGAAGATCAGGATCAGCTGCAAGATGTTCGAGCACGTCAGCAGGAAGGCGAACGGGTACGGGTCCCATTTCGAGATGATCCCGACCGGGATCCAAATCATCTGGACCAGGACGGCGAGGCCGAGCGCGAGCGGCGCGCCCGTCCAGTCGGCGATTTGCTTGCAGGCGCGCTCAACCGGGGTGAGCTGGTCCTGGTGCTCCTGGTTGACGTCGTGGACCAGCGGGTGTTCCGTGACGTCGGCGGGCGCGGCGGAGAGCGTGGACGTCGCATTCATGCAGCCAGTATACTACGCGCGATGGCGAAACTGAGGGTCGGACTCACCGGCGGGATCGGCTCGGGGAAGAGCGCCGTGGCCGCGGTGTTCGCCGAGCGCGGCGCCACCGTCATCGACGCCGACGTGCTGGCGCGCGAGGTCGTCGCGCCGGGCTCAGAGGGGCTGCACGAGATCGCCGCGCTGTGGCCGCACGCGGTCGGCGCCGGCGGCGCGCTCGACCGGGCGGCGCTCGCGGCGCTGGTCTTCGCCGACGAGGCCGCGCGCGCGAAGCTGAACGCGATCACGCACCCGCGCGTCCGCGCGCGTGCCGAGGAGCTCGAGCGCGAGGCGCCGGACGGGCTCGTCGTCCACGTGATCCCGCTGCTGTTCGAGGGCGATTACTGGCGGCGCTGCGAGAAGACGGTGGTGGTGATCGCGCCGGCCGAGGCGCGGATCGCGCGGGTGATCGCGCGCGACGCCCTCGAGCGGCAAGCCGTCGAGCGGCGGATGGCGGCGCAGATCGATCCCGCGCTGGCGCGGACGCGGGCCGACTACATCGTCGAGAACGACGGTGATCTCGGCGCTTTGCGCGAAAGGAGCCTGCGCGTCCACGACGCACTGCTGCGCGACTTGCGAGCGAAGGAGGATCAAGCGTGACGACGACCGCTGCCGTACAAGCTCCGGGCCCCGTGCCGTTCGACAAGCTCTTCGCCCAGTCGTGGGTCGTCTTCCGGAAGAACTGGATCGTCGCGCTTCCGCCGGTCATCGCGTTCGTCGTGGTGACCGCCGCCTTCTGCGCGTTCGCCGCGTTCGCGGTCATCTGGGCGGGCGTGGCGCTCGCGAAGCAGTCGGTGCCGGCCGGGACGGTCACCGGTTTGCTGATCGCCTATCTCTGCTTGGTCGCGATCGCAATCGTCGTGTTCCTGTGGGCCTACGTGGCGATGTTCGGGATGGCCGATGCGGCCTGGACCCGCGGGACGGCGACGTTCGCAGACGGCTTCGCCGCGTTCCGCGAGCGCGCGGGCGCGGCGTTCCTCGCCGGCGTCGGATTGTTCGGGCTCTTCATCGCCGCGGTGTTGCTCGCGCTGCCGACGCTCTTCGCCGCGTTGCTCGCGTACCCGGTCTTCACGATGTACGTGATACCGTCGGTCGTCGTCGGCCGGCGCGGCGGCTTCGAGGCGATCGGCGAGTCGTTTCGGCTCGTCCTGCGCTTCTTCGGCGGCTCCGCGCTCACGGTGCTCATCCTGTACGCGATCTCGTACGGGATCAGCATGATCGGCGCGTTCGCGCTGATCCCGCTCCAATTCTCCGTCCTGCCGACCGGAACCGACACCGAGTTCCACATGCCGCCCATCCCGCTGGTAGTCGGCAGCGTGCTCGGCTACGTGCTCTCGCTGGTCGTTTCGATCGCGTACTCGGGGTTCGTCGCGACGGTGCTGGTCGGCATGTATCGCGATCTGATCGCGCAGCCCGAGCCGCCGCCGGCCGCTCCGCCGCCGAACCCCTGATGTTACGGCGGCGGTGAGGGGCCGTTGTCGAACGCCGGCGCGCTCCGGCCGACGTCGAAGACGCGCTCGTCACCGAGCGCGTCCATGAAGCCGCGGACGACGAACGTCCCGCTCGTGCGCAACCCGAGCGCGCGCGAGAGGCGGATCGTCCCGGTCGCGTCGCGCAGGCGCGGCGTCCCGCCGTCGACGTACGGTTCGCCCGCGATCGTGATCACCGTGCCGGGCTTCGTCGCGAGCGCCTTCGCGATGGTGTCCGGCGGGTCGAACGTGATCGGCTTGTCGACGATCACGCCGAAGTTCGTCCCGAGCATCGCGACGCGCACGGTGTAGCGGCCGGGCGCGAGGGCGCGGCGGTCGTCGGTCGTCGAGTCGACGATGACCTGCGCGAGACGCAGGTGGCCCGGCGGGACGTCGAGCTGGCGCGTGATCGGGATCGGCTTGTGGCCGGTCACCGACGACCACACCGGCGTGTCGTCACGCAGCAGGTCGACGCGGAACAGCTCCGCGGTGGGGAAGCGCAGCCGCACCGCGTGGCCCGTCGGGTTGTGCAGCGCGATCGCGACGGTGAACGGCGCGAGAAGCGCGGTCCCTTCGCGCTCGAGCATGACGTCGGCCCACACGCCGCGCGGCGAGGCGGACGGCGCCGGCCGGGACGGCCCGGACGACGCCGGGCGCGGGCTCGCCGTCGCCGCGGCGAGCGCGGCGAGGAGCGCGGCGCGCGTCATCGGACCGGCCCGGGCCGGCCGGCGGAGCATCGGGCGAACGAAAGCGCGCGCGGCTGCACCAGGATCGTCGTCTTGTGCGCCGCGGCCCGAAGTCCCCACCGCCGCGGCCGGCCGGTCAGCCCCCGTTGCGCAGGACGCGCCCGGGGCGCGCGCCGGTGGGCGCGCCGTCGCGCAGCACCGCGCGGCCGTTCACGTAGACGTCGCGGATCCCGTCGGGCGGCGCGAACGGCTGCTCGTACGTCGCGCGGTCGACGACGTGCTCGTCGTCGAACACGACCAGATCGGCGTGCATCCCGGGCGCGATCGTTCCGCGGTCGCGCAGGCCGAACTGCCGCGCGGGGAGCGAGGTCATCCGCCGTACCGCTTCCGCCGTGTCGAAGACGTGCCGCTGTCGGACGTACCGCCCGAACACGCGCGGGAACGTCCCGTAGGTGCGCGGATGCGGGACGCCGCGCGCGGTGATCCCCGCGAACGCGCGCGCCGACGCGTCGCTCCCGACGCTGCAGAACTCCGCGCTGAACACGGTCGCGACGTCGTCCTCGCTCATCGAGAAGAACACCGACTCGACGCGCATCCGCTCTTCCGCGAGCAGCCGGATCACCGCGCGCGCCGGCGTCGTTCCCCAGCGGCGCGCGATCGCGTCGAGACGCAGGCCGGCGAGCTCGGCGTTCCGCTCGCTGCCCGTGCCGGTGATCAGGATCGTGTCCCAGCCGTCGCCGCCGAGCGCGGGATCGCGCGCCAGCTCGATCGCGAGCGCGATCGCCGTCGCCTGCTCCGGATCGCGGAGCCGTTCCAGCGCGGCTTCATCGCCGCCGTCGCGCGCGCTCTTCGGCAGCACCGTCGCGAGCTCGGTCCACGACGCCACGTAGGGGTACGCGTCGCACATCACGGACAGACCGTGCGAGCGCGCGCGGTCGATCGCCGCGAGCGTGCGGTGCACCTTGCCCCAGTTCTTCTTCCCGGCCGCTTTGTGGTGCGAGCACTGCACCGCGACCTCGGCGCGCTCGCCGACCGCGAGCGCTTCGGCGATCGCGTTCTCGAGCTCGTCGCCTTCGCTGCGGACGTGCGAAGCGTACAGCGGCGTGCCCGCGTCGCGCGCGGCCTGCGCACAGAGGACGAGCTCGTCGAGATCGGCGTAGCGCCCCGGCTCGTAGATCAACCCGCTCGAAACGCCGAGCGCGCCTTCCTCGACGGCGCCGCGCACGAGACGGCTCTGCGCCTCCAGCTCGTCGCGCTCGAGGCGGCGCGCGTCAGGGCCGGCGACGCACGCGCGCGTCGTTCCGAGCCCGACCAGCGAGGCGACGTTGAGCCCGACGCCTTCGCGCTCGACCAGGGTGAAGAACGCGTCGAACGTCGTCCATTGCACGTCGAGCGCGTAGTCGCGCGCGTCGCGCCGCTTCTTGCTCAGTGCGGTACCGTACAACGGCGCGACGGAGGTGCCGCAGTTGCCGCCGATCTCGGTCGTCACGCCCTGCCGAATCTTCCCTTCGCAGAGGGGGTTTACGAGCCACAGCTCGTCGGTATGTGAGTGAACGTCGATGAAACCCGGCGCGAGCGCGGAGCCGTCGCACACGACGCGTTCGTGCGCGTCGCGGCCGGAGAGGTCCCCGATCGCGACGACTCTGCCGTCGGCGACGGCGACGTCGGTGACGAACGGCGCGGAGCCGGAACCGTCGTAGACCCGGGGCCTCTCGAAGATCGTCCAGAGCACCGTTTAACCTAGCATTCGCTGGGTACAGGGCAGTCGGTGGGCCGACAGCTCAGGGAGACTATTTCCAACATGGCGACCAACGACAACGTGACGACCACGGGCGGCGGTATGAGCGTTCGTGAAGCCGGGAAGCGCGGCGGCGATCGGGTGAAGGCCAAATACGGGTCCGAGTTCTACGAAGCGATCGGGCGCAAAGGCGGCGAGGCGACGAAGAGCAAGTACGGGCCGTCGTTCTATGAAGAGATCGGCGCAAAAGGCGGCCAGAAGCTGAAACGTACCGCGAAAACGAGCGGCTGACGCATGGCCGACCCGAAGAAGCCCGCGGCTACCAAAGTGCGGACGGAAAAGGTCGACGGCGAGATGTCGGTTCGGGAAGCCGGGAAGAAGGGCGGCGACACCGTCCGCGACCGGTACGGTTCGGGATTCTACGAAGAGATCGGGCGCAAAGGCGGTCAGGCGACACGCGAGCGCCACGGCGCGGAATTCTATGAGTCGATCGGCCAAAAAGGCGGCAAGGTCGTGAAGGAAAAGTACGGGCCGAACTTCTACGAGCAGATCGGGCACAAGGGCGGTCAGAAGGTGAAGAAGCTGATCGCCGAGGCGAAGAAGAACTCGCACGAAGAGACCTAGCGGCACGCGCCCTCGCGAACGAGCCGCCTGAACTCCGCCAGGATCGCGCGCGGATCCGCCTCTCCGTCGGGCTGCAGCGCGTACACCATCCCGTGCGGTGTCGTCCAAGCGACGCCGCGCGGTTTTGCGTTGCCGCCGATCGCGTGCACGTCGCGGCAGCGCCCTTCCGCCGGGAGCGGCTGGAACGCCGCGAGCGTGCCGCCGTTGCGCGGCCATTCCAGCAGCAGCCAGCCGCGCCCGCGCGGGCCGTACGCGTAGCCGATCCCTTCGTTCGCCGACGTCTGCGCGCCGTGGAACGGCGGCAGCAGCGCGACCTCGTGCGGCGTTCTGACCGGGACGTACGGGCGGAACGCGATCGCGCGCTCCGCCGCGGCGCGGTCGGTCACGAACCCGCGCACACCGAGTGCGGACGACGGCGAGCTCGCCGCGAACGGCACCTGCGCGCCCGCCGGCGCACCGCGCGCGGCTAGCGCGGCCGCAACGAGTGCCGCGGCGACACACGCCGCACGCGCGTCGCGAAGCGCGCTCACGTCTTCGTGCCCAACAGCGGCCCGAGCGTGACCGCACCGGTGCGGAAGTTCACCGACGCGCTGGCGACGACGACCGTCGTCGTCCCTTCGGTGATCGTCGCTTTGTGATCGAGCGTTAGCTCGTGCGAAAGCCCGTTGTAGTGCGCGCCCTTCGTCACGAACGTCCGCGTGCGACCCGGGCCTTCCTGCTCGGTGAACTTCACGTCGCCGCCGATCTGGATGTCGTTGGTCGTCGTGTTGGCGCTGACGTCGTCGGCGCTCATCAGCACGTCGGGCTTGCCGTCGCGGTGCAGGCGCCCGTCGCGCACGTGCGGGATCCGCACGAACGAACCGTCCGGGCTCATCGTGATCGTGTCGTAGTCGAGCGACCACGAACGCCCGTCGATCCGTTTGCCGTGCATGCTGCCGTGCACGAACGTGTTCGGCCCGGCGCTCTTCTGCACCGCGATGTCGTTTCCGGCGCGGCCGATCTCGTATCCCACCCACGCCAGCAGCGCGAGCACCGCGACCGCGGTCGGTATGCGCCAGTTCACGCGCGTCTCCGCCGCCGCGCGCCGGCGAGCGCCGGCGCGAACGGAAGCACGACGATGACCGCCATCAGCGCGCCGACCGGAAGCGGTCCGATGCGCGCGTACGAACCGGGCGCCGGCGGACCGACGTCGCCCACCACGACCGCCGCGCCGCCGAGCGGCGTGCGCTGCGTCCACGTCCCGTCCGGCGCGACGATCCCGCTGATCCCCGTCGCCGCGGCGCGCAAGACCCAGCGCCCCGTCTCGACCGCGCGCAGGGTCGCCGCCTGCGCGTGCTCGTACGGGCCTTCGGTCGTTCCGAACCATGCGTCGTCGGTCGCGATCAGGAACAGCTGCGGATCGTCGCGCAGCCGGTCGTGCGCGAGATCGCCGAACACCGACTCCCAGCAGATCAGCGCGGTCGTGCCCTTGTACGTCTCGAACGCGTTGTGCCCCGGCCGGAATGCGCCGATCTGATCGGCGTACGGCAACGTGCGCAGCCATGCCGGCCCGGGCAGATACTCCGCGAACGGCACGAGCTGCTCTTTGACGTAGATCGCCGAGACGTCGTGCGCGTTCGCGCGCGGATCGAAGACCATCAGCGCGTTCTCGAGCCGCGTCCCGTCGTCCCAGAACCCGCCGGCGTACAGCGTCGCGCCGAGCCGGTCCGCGAGCGCCGCGAAGCGCGCGCGCAGCGCGGGGTCGCGCAGGAAATCCGTCGTGATCACCGTTTCCGGCCACAGCACGAGCGCGGGATGCTCCGCGCGCAACGGCTCGGTCATCGCGGTGTAGCGTGCGAGCGCGAGCGCGAGCCCCGCATCGCTGCGCTTCACGCTCTGTGCGATCCCGCCTTGCACCGCGGCGACGCGCGTCGCCGGCGCGGCGTAGTGCCGCGCGGGCCACGCGGCGTACGCGATCAGCGTGCACGCCGCGACGCCGGCCCACACGTACGCGCACGTCCACGCTCGCGCGCGGTCGCGAACGTCGCGCAGCCACCATCCGAGCGCCGCGCCGAGCAGCACCGTCGCGAACGTGAGCCCGTAACCGCCGGCGAACGCCGCGAGCGGGCGCAGCGGCGAGTCGATCATCGTGATTCCGAGCTGCTCGAGCGGCACGCCGAGCGCCGTGCTCGAGCGCACCTGCTCGCCGAGCGCGAACGCGGCCGCCGCGACGAACGGCACGACGCGCGCGTCGCAGCGCCGCGCCGCGAGCGACGTCATGCACGCGGCAAACGCGAACGCGAGCGCTTCCGCGACCGACGGGCCGAGATCGAGGACCGGCGCGGCCGGACCGACGAGCGCGCCCGCCGTCTCGCCGAACCATGCGAATCCGAAGGTGAAGAACACGAGCCCGCTGAGATAGCCGGCGAGCGCTGCGCGGCGCGGTCCCAGACCGCTCCAAGAAAACACCAAGCCCGCGCACGCGAACGGTGCGAGCCACCACCACGCCGTCAGCGGAAAGGCGAGATGCAGTGCGAAAGCGCACACTACCGCGAGGGCCGTGCTGCGAACGGTCGCGAAGGAGAACAGCGTGCGTCGGCTCGTTACTGCCGTGGTCGTTGCGGCGATGATAACTCTCTCAGGCTGCGGGCGTCAGGTCACGGGTCTCGATCTGCCGAGCGGTTCCGCGATCGCTCCGCTCGGCGATTCGCTGATCCGCTTCGAGACCGCGGGTCCGCTCGACTTCCAGAACTTCACGTACGTCATCGTCTTCAACACGACCGGGAACAACCAGCAGCCGTACGCGCAAGGCCTGAACAGCGACTTCAAGAACTGGTCGGCGTTCTTCAGCGTCGGCGGCGGACCGAACTTCGCGAACAACCCGCAGCTCGAGCAAGTCTTCCAAGACCCGAGCTCCGGATCGCCGCGCACGTTCAACGTCCCGATCCCGGCCGGTACGCTCACGTTCCAGCCGACCGTGCCGAGCGCGGCCGCGGCGTACGGCTTCCAGATCACGTTCAACAACTGTCTGCTCGATCTCGCGCCGCCCACGGCCGGAACGCCGGTGGTGAACACGAGCCATCAATGCCCGCCGTACAAACAGATCGCGACGTACTGGAACGTGAGCCTCTTCACGCTCGACCGCAACGGCTCGCCGGTCGACTCGCTCGGTGTGAACGGTCCCTCCGACACGAGCTACACCTTCCAGTACGACACCGCCTCGAACGCGCCGCAGAACAAGTTCAAGCCCGCCGGCGGCGGGACGGTGCAGAACCCCTCCGCGCAGATCACCGGCGTCGAAGCGTTCGTCACGCCGCCGACCGGCGCCGTCACGGCGCCCTCGCCGACGCCGACCCCGGCCCCAACGCCCGCTCACTGATACTACTCAGCGTCGCAGGGCGGGTGGCCGCACGCGCACGTCATCTCCATCTCTTCGTCGGTCGAGTCGCGCTGCTCGCAGACCTCGCTGCAATAGGACGCGCCCTCCAGGCCGCCGGTGACGGTGCAGTTGCACTCCTGGTACTCGCAGGGCTGAGTGTAGGTGTTCATATCCGCAGTGTACCTCGCGGGCGCCCCGCTCAGTACCCGAACGACGCGGACGAGAGGCTCTGCGGGATGATCGACCCCAGCGAGGTCTGCCCGATCCCGAAGTTGACCGCGTGCGAGGGGAACGCGAGCAGGTCGACGGTCGCCGTCACCTGCTTGAGATCCTGGCTGTACGAAAGCCGGATCTCGTAGCAGTTTCCGACGATGTGCCGGTAGTAGATGTTCTTGCTCTCCAGCCGCGCGTGGTTCTTCCAGTCGACGAAGGTCGAGAACTGCAGATCGCTCTGGTAGCCGAACGGCGTCGAGAGCTGCACGCTGGTGCGGTCGAACCCGTTCCCCGAGCCCGGCACGAAGCTGCCGCCGAGCGCGAGCGACGAGCGCGGTGAGGGCCGCGAGGTGATCTGATACCCGACCGACTGCGCCTGTCGGTTGAAGAACGTCGAGGCGGTCAGCGAGACGGTGTAGATGTCGCTGTTGAAGATGCGCAGGTTGTCGCTGGCCTCTTTCGTTCCGTTGAAGAGCACGTCGAGCCCCTTGAACGGCTCGGCGAACGGCCCGTTCACGTGCTGCTCGTCGTACGTGATGACGTTCACGAGGTGGTTCCACAGCGAGGTGGTGAGCGTCGCGTGCTGCGCGATCTGCGCCTTCAGGTCGCCCGTCCCGTATGCGTCCTGCTGCACGGTGACGTTCGCCGACAAGTCGCTCCCGAGGATGTGCGCGAGGCCCGGCCCGAGCGTCAGCCGCGCCTCGCCCTTCGAGGTCGTCAGCCCGAGCTTGTCGATGCTCGGCTGCGCCTGCGGGTCGCCGTAGATGCCGAACGTATACTGCGCGGTGATCGGAAACCACTTGAAGCGCGGGAAGAGCGGATCGTGCGGGTGGATCGTGAGCTCCGGCTCGCGCTGCACGTAGCTCGGGATGGTCGTGTCCTGGCGGTCGTAGGTGAGGTCGTAGTCGTACGAGCGCCCTTGGAAGCGCGTCTCGGTCTGGAAGTGCAGCGCCGAGGTGATCGGGTAGCCGATGCTCGCGCTGCGCGTGAGCGAGAAGGTGAAGTCGTTCGAGAGCCGGGTCGAGAACGCGCGGTGGTCGGTGAACCCGTAGTCGTTCGACGACGAGAGCGTCCCGGTCGAGCTGCGGTGGAAGCTGTAGTTCTGCGTGTTCCCGCGCTCGCTGCCGTGGCTCACCGCAGCCTCGAGATCGTACTGCGGCGGCAGCGAGACCAGCGGGCCGTAGTTCCCGGTGTACCGCAGCGCGAACTTCCCCTGCAGCGAGCGGGAGAACGCCTCGGTGTCGTTCACGGTGAGGTTGTTGCTGTTGCTGCCGTCGGCTTTGTTCTTCATGCGGAAGAAGTCGACGTCGGTCTTGCGCCGGCCGTCCTTGCGGATCAGCGTCCCCACGTAGCCGAGCCCGAGCCCGATCTTGGTGTACTCTTCGACGCGGTAGTAGCCGTAGTAGTAGTCGCTCGGCGAGAACCCGATCCGCGCCTTGACCCAGAACCCTTCGGTCGCCGAGTACCCGACCAGCGGCACGAACCCGGGCTGCCGGCGCGTCCCCGGCTCGTCGTGCCGCAGCGAGATCACCACGACCGGCAGATAGAAGATCGCGAGCGCGCCGAGGAACAGCACCGCGGA
>Ga0213878_10000960_pt1 | contig 10277 bp, 9 predicted proteins | sample VelepicoBEBS_R02_FD_161053 | JGI IMG/M metagenome (GOLD analysis project Ga0213878, IMG submission 161053) | Vellozia epidendroides bulk soil microbial communities from rupestrian grasslands, the National Park of Serra do Cipo, Brazil - BS_R02 | ecosystem: Environmental > Terrestrial > Soil >... | reverse complement strand
TGAAGCGCGATGCCCAGAACGTTCTGGGTCAAAGCCCAATTCCGGGGCGATTCCCCCACGTTTCTCCTGAAAGCCCAAGAACTTCATTGGTTCACCGACGCGATTTGACCTATATTTCAGCCGCTGCTCGAAAACACGACGATCATGAAATCGGATTCTCCCTCAGCCGCGAATGTCATAAGTGTTCTAATTGCAGACGATCACCCGGTCGTTCGAGAAGGGTTAGCGGCGATTTTTAAAACTCAAAAGGATATAAAGATTGTCGCGGAGGCTACCAACGGCGAAGAAGCTTTGAAACTGTGCAATCAGCATTCTCCCGATATTCTTCTGCTCGATCTGCGGATGCCGAAGAAGGATGGGCTTCAAGTCATCACTGAACTGGCAGCCAGCCGGTCTTACAAACCACGGATCATCGTAATGACGACGTACGAAAGCGAGGAAGACATTCGTCGCGCTCTGAAAGCTGGAGCGAAGGGTTATCTGGTCAAAGGGACTGCCCCTCAACAGATCAGAGAATCGGTTCGTAGAGTCGCTGCCGGGGAATCTTTGCTTCCAGCGGGGATTGCTTCAAAACTGGCTGAATCAATGGCTCATCCGGAACTCTCTGAGCGAGAGCGCCAAGTCTTGCAGCATATCGCCAATGGCCGCAGCAATAAGGAGATCGGGCAGATCCTCTATATCAGCGAGCACACAGTAAAAGCTCACGTGAAGTCTATCCTGACGAAATTAGACGCCATGGGTCGGACCGAAGCTATTGCCGTCGGGATCAAACGTGGACTCGTCCGGCCGGTTGGCTGACGGGCTCTGCATGGAAATTACGCTGGGAGCCGATAATACAAATGGCATTGAATACGCACGGCCGCAGACCTACCCTTTAATCACCCGAAAGAGCCAATTACTATCTGCTCATTTTGGTTAGTTTCCTTCATCGTTCTGCTCCATTGCGAAGCCGATTCATATCCATGAGGATCTACCATGCAACCTATTTCGGATGACTGGACAAAAATCAAGACGGGCTGCTTTGATGTGGCCAAAATAGCCGCTTCACTGCCCGAAACGGCAACGACGCTACTAGTCGATCATTATCTCACGAATCGAGCCACGGCGAGTGCGCGCGTATTTCGGGTCTACAAACCTACTCCGCCTCATTACCACGCCACCTGCGATGAATACCTGTACGTCTTCTCGGGTCGAGGGACATTTTGGATGGAGAACCCTGAATCCCAAGTCGAGTTTGGTCCTGGGCAATTACTCTTCTTTGAACGGGGCACGGTGCACGCCATACCGGACATTCTCGAAAGTCCAATGATTTTCCTATCGATCGACACGCCACGGCGGGATCCGAAGGATGTCATTTTCGTCAACCCTGAAGACGGAACACCCGAAAGCTTTATCCGGGCCACAAATGACTAAGGGCCACTCATGCCCGATGCCGGCGAATGAGGACGAACTCTAGCTTTGGATTTTGGGCCAAAAGAGCCGAACGTCCACGAACGCTCGCCGGCGTTCGTTGACGTTCGCTTACACACTAACAACGTTTATCGAAGCACCCCGGTTGAGCTGTTTGTTCCCGAGGTTTGCCTCCCTTGTGCGTTGTAGGTAGCCCAGGCATTGCTTGTTTCCCAGGCTTGATTAGCAGGAGTATTTGCGATGCGATACTGCGAACTATACCGAAGTCCGCCTGGGTTTCCGGCCGAAAAGTGACCGCCCATCGTACCACGAGCAAAAGCGCCATCCGCACCAATTGTCAGAAGGCCGATGGCCAGCAGACCTGCTATAAAACGAGTAGTTAATTTCATATTGATTGTCTTTCTCTTCGGCTACAAGCTCCGCTAGAATTGCCCTCGACTGTTAATTATCAATTTTTATCTCCCATCAGAAAATCTGATGTCTGGCCGTTGCGCGGGAGCGCGCCCCTGTTGCGAAATAGATTGCCGCAAAACAGCGGCGAAGCCGAGACAGAGGATAGCCTAGTAGCCTGTCGGATTTGGCCGCGAAGCGGTTAGCAGATTTCAGCCTAGGCTGAGCTTGCGAGGCCTAGGAACAGGTAGCCAAAGACGTTAAACGCTGAAGGCGCGGAAGATTGGACCGACGGCACCAACCTACGAGGCGGTTTGGTTCTGGCGCCCAAATCCGTCAATCATTCCCCGAATCGCATCTGTCGCGCCTTCAGCGCTTGCCTCCTTTAACTAACTTCTCCTAGGCCTCGCAAGCTCAGCCTAGGCTATCATTTGTCTCGGCTTCGCCGCTAAATCTGCTAATGGCCAGACGCAACGAAAACGCTACGTTCAATGGTTCACTGAGCAATTGATCCAGAGGCACACCGCCGGGATCCTCCGAGACAAGTAGCATACGGTCCCAATGGCGAGTCATAGCAATAGGTCGAGCGGCCCACTTGGAATCCAACTCTTCTCTCAGAGAATGTGCGTGTTCCAGTCGTTTGATACTTTCCGGAGTGGGATACTCGGCCACCGGGGAAAGCACCAGAACCCGACTACGCGAGACGCTTTGTCGCGGCCACTGCCCTACGTCATCCTCGTCCGAGACTTGGGGCGCGCCGTAGCTTGCGGAGGCGACATTTACTGGAGCGGCCTCATTCCGCCCGCGGTAAAGGATAAACCCTTCATCCTTCCGCAGCGCCTCGAAGACATATCGCGATAGGTCAATCATAGGCATGGCTGCAGCCCCTCAATTAACACCATAACCTTGAAAACCTTAAATAGCCCCACGACTCCACGCCATTGCTATTCCTGTGAGGCTTGAGCTGGTCGCGGCGTCTCTACAAATAGGACCGATAGGACCCATAGGACCGATAGGACCCATACGCCCTATGGGTAGTGGCTCCGCCCGGTGGGTGCATACCTGCATCCACCATCAGCCCGCCGCGGTAACGCCTGTCACGCCGGAATGCCGCTTGGGGCCGCAGGGACCATTGACAGTGTCAATTCTTTGAGACCTTCGTGGCCTTCTGTTCAAACCCTCTTCGCGTTCTTCTGTGTTCCCCATCGGCCACCAGCCCGCCGCCTGTCACGCCGGAATGCCGCTCGGGGCTGCAGGGACCATTGACAGTGTCAATTCTTCGAGACCTTCGTGGCCTTCTGTTCAAACCCTCTTCGCGTTCTTCTGTGTTCCCCATCGGCCACCAGCCCGCCGCCTGTCACGCCGGAATGCCGCTCGGGGCCGCAGGGACCATTGACAGTGTCAATTCTTTGAGACCTTCGTGGCCTTCTGTTCAAATCCTCTTCGCGTTCTTCTGTGTTCCCATCTGGTAGGCACGCGCTTCGTGTCGCATCCTAGCTCGAAACTGCACCGCGCCCGCTCAAGAACTTTTCCAAGTGGTGCAGTGCGATATCCGCCTTGGCCGACATGGCTTCAACCGTGTCAAAACCGATGTGCGGTAGCAGAACAGTGTTCGGCGACTTGAAAATCGGATGATTAGCAGGCAACGGAGGCTCGATGTCAAACACATCGAGGCCTGCGCCGGCGAGACGATGCTGATCCAACGCTTCTATCAAGGCCGGCTGGTCCACGACCGGACCGCGCGCCGTATTTATCAGGATGGCCGAGCGTTTCATCCGGGCTAACTGCTCGCGTCCGATTACGCCCCGTGTTTCGGTAGTCAAGGGTAGATGCAGACTGACGATGTCGCTTCGGCTCAGCAGCTCATCGAGCTTAACTTGCTCGAGCGCCACATCATCGATTCGGAGCCTATGATTTTCGAAACCGAGCACATGGCAGCCGAAGGCGTTCCCCAGACGGGCGACCTGCAAGCCGATATGACCACATCCGACCACCCCCAGGGTCTTGCCGAACAATTCATTACCAGCCAGATCATGATTGCTACCGCCAGAGCGGATGACCGTGTTCGCCGACACGATTCGGCGTAACAGGGCAATCATCAGACCTATGGCCAGCTCGCTTACCGCATGGACAGCATAGCCTGCCGCGTTATGAAGAATGATACCGCGAGCCTTACACGCCTCTTGATCCACGTGGTCGATGCCGGTGAACGCCACACAGATCAGCTTCAGCTTCGGGCAGGCCTCGATTACGGGCCGAGAAAGCGGGCGGTTGCTCAGCAAGAGGATGTCAGCGTCCCTCACATTTTGGATCAACTCGCCATCGGTCAGGCCTCGTGTGTCGGAGATGAAAAGGTGATGACCGCCCTTTTCAAGCAGATCTTTGAGCCGGGCCCTGATCGCTGCTTCTGATTGCCCAATGGGTTCAATAATTTTTATATTCATGAGTTCCCTTGCTCTACATATAGAGCATCACGGAAACGCCGCTTAGAATGATAAGCAGGCAGATCAGGGTCAGCGTGAGAAATTCCAACGCCGGACGTTTATGCAGCTCCTCGCCACTCGTTTCTTCGGCTCTGTTCATTTTTGCCTAAAGAGGCTATCAGCAATCAAAAATTTCTCTATCATCCTAAAGAGCTCTTTTTGATCGCCCATTCGCGTGATCCGAAACCGCTCATTGCGGTCGGGATCATCTGTTTTGTTGACCCGCAAATACCCAAATCGAGTGACCAGGGACCCCTCATTCGAGCTATAGAATTAATTGTAATCAGCTGTAAATTCCTTGCGGACCGAAACGCGCCGCGCTTTCAGTCACAAGCGCAAAAGAATCTTACAAAAATCTATAGACTACCCATGAATAATCTTATCGACTCGTTGGCTGCAACTACTCTTGCAGTTGTGATCGCAGGAGCAGTACCAAACATGGCCGGCGCATCCGAGAGAGCATCACTCAATCCCGTGCAACTTGGCAGACCCGGCAGTTTGATCGTCTTTGCCGAAAACGAAACGAAACCGCAACATCCCGCTCGGATCAAAGTGATGCTAAAGGGCTATGATCCGGTGGCCTATTTCAAGCAAGGCAAAGCCGTGAGGGGTAAACATTCCATCTGGAGCACTTACAATGGCGTGACCTATTTTTTTGCCTCTAAAGCTGATAAAGCCGACTTTGACCAGAATCCCAAAAAATTCGAGCCACAGTACGGCGGGTTCTGCGCCAACGGCATGGCAGACGGAAAAAAGTCAGCTTCTGATCCGACCGTATTTCATATCTACAAGGGGAAGCTCTACGTTTGCAGCTCGCCCGCAGAAATGGCAGAGTTCAAAAGTGACCCAGACGCCAAGACTTCAAAAGCAGATGACAACTGGCTAAAGCTGGGGCCGGCAACATACAATTCAGAAGAGCACAGCTTTGACGAACCGTGGCCGTTTGGGCCGGAAGCCAACCCACAGTAATTGTAGCATGGGCGTCCCGCCCGTGGTCTTCGTCGGCGCACGGGCGGCTCCGCCGTGTTGACCCCGATTGTTAGCTTGATCGCCAAGGCCGTTCCTCTAGCTAAAGCGGCGAAGCCGAGACAGAGCATAGCCTAGGCTGAGCCTGCGAGGCCTAGGAACAGATCGCCCAAGACGTCGAGCGCTGAAGGCGCGCAAGATTGGACCGGCGGCACCACCTTGCGAGGCCGTTTGGTTGGTGATTGTCGCGGATCGCTCATTGTAACCTGGTGAGGAGCAAGAGAAAACATGAGATGCGCTAACTGTTGGGAAGAAATTTTTTATCCTCCACCAAATAGTGCGGAGTTGGAGATCCACCGGATTTTCGACGGATGGGTAGTCTGTCCTGTCTGCCATTCGATCTTACGGGAACTGGAGTTAGCCGAGTAGCCGATGCGGCGTGGTCCTGGGCGGTAGGGCGAGGCCCCCGACTCCGCCCCTGTAGCCCCTTGCTACGTCGGGCTAGCAGGGGCGGAGTCGGGAGCCTCGCCCTACCGGCTTGGCAGCACGTCCACATCGTTGCAGCGTGCGACGCCCTTCCTTCGCCTCATTGCGAGAAAGACCCGATGGGTCCGCTTACCCTTTTTCCTCGATGCCAAACCGCAGCTATCTTTTCTGTGTTCTGTATGTCGTCCAAAGGATTGGCAGTCAATACGACCAAATCGGCGAGCTTGCCCGGTTCAAGAACACCTCGATCACTGAGCCCGATGAGCGCCGCAGCGTGACCTGTGGCACACTCCAGTGCTTGCAGCGGCGAGAGACCACTTTCCACCATGAGTTGCAGTTCACGGTGCTCGGCAAAACCCGGTATACGGAGAGGGATCGCTCCGGAGTCCGTTCCGAAGCCGACTTTAACCCCCGCGTCGTATAACTTCTTCAGATTCTCCTTGTTGATGGCCACCGCCTTTTTGAATATCGGTACCTTCGGGTTCCTTTGCGCCCCCTGTAGATAAATGGGGTCGCGGAGTTGATCGCGCAACGCCGGTTGAAGCGCATTTTGAAAGAAACTCTCTTTTGTCCACTCCGGCTCTTCGGCATAAATGTACGACGACTCGTTAAGGTTAATGGTCGCAATATACCAGGCGGATCGGGTCTTCATCGCGTCAATGAACTCTTTGTCGACTGGCTTATCGCGAACACCATGGGCGATAATATCAGCTCCAGCACGCAGCACCCCCTTTGCGTCCTCCAGATAATAAATGTGGCAAGCGACGCGTAGACCCAGTCTGTGCGCTTCCTCGATCGCCGCTTGATAGACTTCCGGCTTCATCTTCGGGTCGGCACCGAGCTGATCATCAACCCAGATCTTGATCAAATCGGGATGACGAGCCGCCATCTCTTGAACAGCCGCTTTAGCTTCTTCAGGCGAGGAGGCTCGATAGAGCTGATCTTTGCCTACAGGAAGTAAAGCCATCGGAGGCGCGGTATTGGGCGCACCTATACCGCGATCGGCCCCAAATATATCGGCTCCCGGCGATTCGCCCGAATGCTGTTCCTCGCGCAGTTTGTAGAACAAATCAGCGTTTAGGCCAAGCGCCATGACCGTGGTTACGCCGTAAGCTTCATACTGTCGTAGCTGACGGTGGATGTTCTCGCGATTATAGTTCTCGGGTTTGACACTGATACCGTCCACCAGACCGAGATGCGAATGATCGGAAATCAGACCAGGAATGATGGTCTGACCATGGCAATCAATCACTTGCGCGTCCTCCGGGTACTTAACTGAACCAGCTGGTCCCACCGTGGTCAACTTGTCGCCCTCGATAATCAGCACGGCATTTTCCACCGGAGAACCCTGTGTCCCGTTAATAAGCCTGGCCCCGATTAAGACAATCGCCTTCCCGTCGTTCTCGCCGGCACGAAGACAAATCCCGCCAAATAAAGAAAGCAGGCAAAAACAAAAAACGAACATACTGGATCTGCGACGCATATTTCTCTACTTTCTAGCACGGAACCCGTCGGATTGCATCTTCAACGCGGCCGTGACGAGAGGAGTACGCAGGCTAAAATCCAGCGTCGTTTTCAGCGGCTCACAATCCGCCTGAGGCTGACCCACTCTGCCTCTGATCCCAGCAAAGCGCGATGGCGCTCAAGCCAGCGTTGCAGGTCCTCCTTCGTTGCGCGGCGCCGTAAGAAAAAGCGCTCATCGCCTCGATAGTCTGAGAAAACCAGGATCTCATTCCTCATTATAGAGACTCCACCCTTTCCGTTGTTATAACCTTACTGACAGCCGTAAATAATTCTATTACTCCAAAGTACCATTTTGAGCGACTCGAAGGTATCCAACAGCGGCGAAGCTGTCCTACCGCGAAGCGGTTAGAGACTATAGCCCAGGCCTTCAGGCCTGGGAAAGCTCCATCCACATCCGCCCTGAAGGGGCGACCGATGAGAACGCGTGAAAATGCATACCTTGCGATCCATGTCGAAACACCATCGCATTCGGACGCCCTTTCAGGGCTAATTCCTGGTGGCAAAAACCCAGGCCTAAAGGCCTGGGCTGTTCTGTTAAACCGCTACGCGTTAAGTCCGACAGACTCTTGGGCTATTCCTCGCTCTCCGCTTCGCCGCTAAACCTCCTACCATAGGGCTAAGTTCACCCGGAGACTGGCATTGAGCGCGAGCAAAGCTATGAAAGGTGCCAGGATGATTCCCGTGCACACGGTTGCGGCCAGCAGGTTAACAAGACCGCGAAAGCTCGCTGGCGCATCACTTCGAAGCGCATTGATAAGATAGGTGGATTTAGTTCTTGTCGGAATTAGCTTCTGCATTTTCACGTTTCAAAATACAACTAAAAATGGGGCTCAAGGTCATCCTATGTTATGATGGGCCATCACGGACCATGATAGCCGTTCCTGCCTCCCCGAAATTGCGATTTTTATCGTTCATCAAAAAAGCCACACGATGATCTCGCTCGTGTTCCATCCGACGTGCCTTCGCCCGTGATTTTTCTGCTTGGTTCCGCATACAGCCGAGCTTGTTCCAGGAAAAGTCACGGACTTGGTACACTAGCCCTTTCGAGTAGGAATAAACGACCCACAAGGCCGATAGCAGCGTAAGACCCCTCAGCTTACAATCGAATCACAGCTAGACAGCCAAGAAAGAAGCATGAGCGCCTCAACCTTGAAGATAGATGAACTGCAACCACCTAAAACTGTTCCGAAAAGACCTGGAACCGGCCGGAAACTGCTGCTCTTCATTGTTGGAAGCGGTGTCTGCATTTCTATAGCTGCCGTTGTTCATACGCTGAGGTGCTCTCGACCGGAACATCCTCGGCCGGCCGTGCATACGGTACCCGAGGCACCAGTGACCGTTGTTCATCCGGCAAAGCCGGAAGCGTTCACCTTGCAATTGCCCGGGCAGCTATCCGCTTACACCGAAGCCCCCATCTACGCCCAGACCACTGGCTACTTGAAAGCCTGGTACTTTGACATTGGAGCTAAGGTAAAGGCTAATGCCGTTCTGGCAGAGATCGATACTCCGGAGGTTGATCAAGAGTTGGCTCAGGCAAAGGCCCAACTCCAGGTGGCCCAAGCCGCACTCAAGCTGGCTCAGGTGACCTATCAACGCTATCAGACCCTTTTCATTCAGAAGGTTCTCGATGCAGAAACCCGCGACAGCGCAGCTGACAGCTATCGCGAAGATCAGGCCACCGCCGCGGCTGACGAAGCTAACATCGATCGACTGAACGCACTCGAAGCGTTCAAGATCGTGCGGGCGCCATTCGACGGAATCGTCACCGCCCGAGACATCGACGTAGGCGCCTACGTGGCTAACGGTTCAGGCCTTCAGCTCTTCCAGGTGGCGCGAATCTCGCCTTTACGCATTTATATGAGCGTACCGCAGCTCAACGCGCAGCTTGTAAAAATAGGTATGGACGGCGACCTCACTCTCCCTCAATTCCCCAACCGAATATTTCAAGCGCACGTTACTAACACGGCCGAAGCGGTCGATCCAACCTCCCGCTCTTTGCTGACAGAACTACAAATCCCAAACGAATCAGGCGAACTGCTTCCTGGCGCCTACGCTGAAGTGAGTTTTAAATTCACGCAAGATTCCCGTTACCTCACTATCCCGGAGAATGCGCTGCTATTCCAGCGCGAGGGACCGACCGTTGGCGTGGTTCATCCGGACGGTAGAGTCGAGATTCGGAAGATCACGATCCATGACGACTTCGGCGACAAACTAGAGGTTTCCCAGGGGCTATCTTCCTCGGACCAAGTGATCCTGAATCCCTCCGACAGTTTAAGCGATGGCATGATGGTCAGGATAACGGAGCCAAGTTCCGGGGGCTAAGTCGAGTCTTAGTCTAAGTGCAAGATTACGCTGAACAAGAACAGGGAATTCCAAAGATGGAGCAACCGATGACGCAGATAGCTACGACGAAAGTTCTGGTTGACTCACCTGTCAATCCAAAAAAGAAGAACCCGATAGCCATGGTGTTTTTCCTGGCCGCTGCGGGAGCCCTGTTTATCGGCATCGCCGTCTTCGGCATTTACACGCGCGATCAATGGACAACCGCGCTTCAACATCGCACGAACGAAGCAGCGCGGACGTTGGTTCAAGTAGTGCATCCAGAAAAGTCGACCGGCGCCATTCAGCTGCAGCTACCTGGCCAGACGATGCCTTACACCGACGCACCAATCTTTGCCCAGACCAGCGGTTATCTGAAGAAGTGGTATTTTGATATCGGATCGAGGGTGAAAGCCGGCGACGTGCTGGCCGAAATCGACACCCCCGAAGTCGATCACGAATTGGCGCAATCGCAGGCGCAGCTTAAGGTGGCCGAGGCGGCGCGTGATCTGGCACAGGTAACCTACCAGCGGTATCAGGACCTCTTCAAAACTAATGTGATCGCTGCACAGGACTTCGATACTGCGGCCAATAACTATACGGGGGACCAGGCTGCGGTGATCGCTGATCAAGCCAGCGTGGGACGCCTGGAAGCGCTCGAAGCATTCAAAATCCTGCGCGCTCCATTCGAAGGGATTG
>Ga0213878_10000959_pt1 | contig 10290 bp, 9 predicted proteins | sample VelepicoBEBS_R02_FD_161053 | JGI IMG/M metagenome (GOLD analysis project Ga0213878, IMG submission 161053) | Vellozia epidendroides bulk soil microbial communities from rupestrian grasslands, the National Park of Serra do Cipo, Brazil - BS_R02 | ecosystem: Environmental > Terrestrial > Soil >... | reverse complement strand
CGCTGGTCTCGTAGACGGCGCGCATGTCCCCCATCCCGAGATGCGTATAGACCCGGACCTTGTCGCGAACTCTGCCGCCGAGCAGTCTCCAGACGGGCACGCCAAGCGCCTTGCCGGCGATGTCCCACAAGGCGATCTCGATGCCGGAAATTGCGCTCATGCCAATGGCCCCAAGGCGCCAGAAGGAGTGCTTCTTCATCACGCGAATCGCCTGCTCGATGTCCCGCGGGTCGCGCCCGATGAGCAGCGGCTTCAGATCCTCCACGGCGCCGACAACGCCCCGGGTCTTCCATTCGAGTGTCGCTTCGCCCCAGCCAAACAAGCCCGCCTCATCGGTCTCAACGCGCACGAACACCCAGTTGCGCATCTCGGCATTCACCACGCGCGTCTCGATGGCCGTTATGCGCAAGACAACCTTCCTTCCAGATCACGGCCTTTTTCATCATATGATTTATGGACGCAAAGGAACTGCAGTTTACTAGAAATCGTTAAGAAGCCGCCGATCACATCCGCCGCAATGACAATATCTGGCCAAACCGACGGTCACGAACCACTTTCCTCCACGCATTTGGATCATCTGCGATTTATTTATCGTATGAATAGGTCTATCACACGCGACAGACGCAGGTCAAGCAGCAAACGGAAGGTCGCTGCAAGGAGTGAGCGGATTCTAGCCGAAGCGGTGCTCCGGACGGCCGTGCGTCGAGGCGTCGACGGCGAAGAGCGCGCCCTCCTCGGGGTGGGCTGCGATATGCTCCGCCGTCATCGTGAAGCGCGCCGAGGTCACGTAAAGCGTCGCGAAACCGGGCCCGCCGAAGACGCAGCTCGTCGGCCACGTGCAGGGCAGTTCGACGAGCCGATCGAGCTCGCCGTGCGGCCGGAAGCGCGCGAGGCAGGCGCCGCCGGCCACCCGGCAGTTCCACAGGAACCCGTCCGTGTCGAGGCAGGAGCCGTCCGGCGCGCCACGGTCGAGCGGCGTCGCGAAAAGGCGCTTGTTTAAGAGCGCGCCGGCGCGAAAGTCGTAGGCGTAGATCGCGTTGCGCGTCGTATCGGCGGTGAGAAAGCGTTCGTCGTCCGTCCACGCCATCGTATTGGCGATCCCGAATTCGCGCGGCGTCAGCTGGCTCACCCGGCCCTCGCCGTCGATGCGGTAGATCGCGCCGCTGTCGCGGGTCATAGCCTTGGGCGCGCCGTCGGGTTCGAGATTGTTCTGCATGGTTCCGGCCCAGAAGGCGCCGTCGGGGCCAACCCGGCCCTCGTTGAGCCGATTGTCGGGCAGGTCGGGCTCGACGATCGCCAAGGTGCGGAACTCGCCGCCGAAGTCCCACAACGCCACCCGGTCGCGGAGGCCGACGACCGCCCCGCCGTCGGCCCGCAGGCCGATCGAGGTCGGAAAGTCCGGCGCCGGCCAGACCTCGTGGCGGCTCCCGGACAAGTAAAGGCGATGGATGCGCTTGCCGCCGATGTCGACCCAGACGAGCGCGTCGCGCCGTTCGTCGTAGACCGCGCTCTCGCCGACGACGTCCGCGGCGGCGAAGATGAGCCTTGGTCCCATGTTGCGCTCCCCCTCACGCTAGCCGCTCACCGGCCCGTCCAATGGGCCATACCTATCCGACGAAAAAAGGAGATTGACAAGCGTATTGCCGCCTGATTGCCTACAGACTTAGGAAAGCTGTCATACTGGTTGGAGTCATGGACCTGTCTCTGGCGCAACCGAGGCCGCAAGCGGAGGGGGGGCTGGTTGACGGCGCCATGCGGGCGATCAACCAGCGTATCCGCGTCGAGCGCTTGCGCGTCGGCGATCCTGTCCCGTCCGAAGCAAGGCTCGCGGCTGAGTTCGGCGTTTCGCGCACCGTCGTGCGCGAAGCGTTCCGGGCGCTCGCCGCGCTCGGAATCATCGATCTGGGGAACGGGCGACGGGCGCGGGTCGGGACGATCGACAAGGACGTGTTGGGGCTCGTCATCGATCACGCGGTTCATACTGATCAGGCGTCGATCCAGCAGATCTACGACGTGCGTCGCACCATCGAAATGCGTACGGTCGCGCTCGCGGCGCTGCGCCGCACGGAGCCGGAGGCCGAGGCGATCAACGCCCGTGCCGCAGCGATGCGCCAGGCGTTTTCCCGTCCCCACGAGGCGATGGAGCACGACATCGCTTTCCACAGCGCAATCGCCGTCGCCTCGCGCAACCCGCTCTTCGCCCTCATGGTCGGCTCGTTTAGCGTTGTCACCCGGCAGACATGGCGCATCGGCTGGGACAGCCGCTCTACCGACGCCGAACGGCTGGCCAACGTCGAGTGCCATGCGCGTATCGCCGCGGCGATCGAGGCCCGCGAACCGCGCGCGGCCGAGGCGGCGATGGCGGAGCATTTCGACGGTTCCGTCAAAGCCCTTCTTTCGGCCGGCGTGATTTGAGGCGGCGATGAAGATCACCGCTCTCGAAACGATCCGCATCGCCGAATTCGCCAATCTCCTTTGGCTCAAGGTGCACACTTCGGAAGGAATTGTCGGCCTCGGCGAGACCTTCTTCCTCGCCGAGACCGTCGAAGCTTATGTTCATGAATGCCTCGCGCAGAAACTCATCGGCCGCGATCCGCTGGAGATTGACCGCATTTCGAAAGACCTCGTCGGCTATCTGGGATTTCGCTCGACCGGCGCCGAAATGCGGGGCAATTCCGCGCTCGACATCGCGCTCTGGGATGTATTCGGCAAAGTCGCCGGACAGCCCCTTGCACAGCTTCTTGGCGGCTTCTCGCGCCCGAAAATCCGCACCTACAATACGTGCGCCGGCACGACCTACATGCGCAAGGCGATCGGCCAGACGACGATGAACTACGGCACTGCCGTCGGCGAGCGCGGCCCTTGCGACGATCTCAACGGCTTTCTGCATCGCGCCGACGAACTGGCGGGTGAGCTTCTGAGCGAAGGGATCACGGCCATGAAGATATGGCCGTTCGATCATGCCGCAGAGAAGACCGACGGAACCTATATCTCCTCCGAGGACCTCAAAGCGGCGCTCATTCCCTTCGAAAAAATTCGCAAGGCCGTCGGCGACAAGATCGACGTCATGGTCGAGTTCCATTCGATGTGGCAATTGCTGCCGGCGATCACGATCGCCCGCGCTCTTCGACCTTTCGGCACCTTCTGGCACGAAGACCCGATCAAGATGGACAGTCTCGGGTCGCTCAAGCGCTACGCGGAGGCGTCCACGGCCCCCATCTGCGCGTCGGAGACTCTCGGCGGCCGGACTGCGTTCCGCGATCTCCTTGAAACCGGGGCGGCCGGCGTCATCATGCTGGACCTTTCCTGGTGCGGCGGCGTCTCCGAAGCCAAGAAAATCGCCGCCATGGCCGAAGCCTGGCACCTGCCGATCGCGCCTCACGACTGCACCGGTCCGGTCGTGCTGGCCGCCTCGACGCATCTGGCGCTCAACGCGCCGAACGCCTTGGTTCAGGAGAGCGTGCGCGCCTTTTATCGCACCTGGTACCGCGACCTCGTCACCGGTCTTCCGGAAGTGAGCGACGGTCAAATCTCCGTCGGCCGCCAGCCGGGACATGGCGTCGAGCTCCACCCGGATCTGGCCAAACAATTCACCGTCGAGAGCCGCACTACGGTTCTCGGAGACAAGTAGAGAGACGTTCGACAACAAAGGAAACTGTGGAGAGGAGGAACCTCATGGTCAAGCGCACTATCGCATTGCAGGTGTTGGGCGGGGTCGGCGCAGCGGCGTTGTCGTTCGCGCTGGCGAGCCCAGCCGCAGCGGAAGAGAAGCTCAACATCGTCTTTACCCATCATTCATCAGCATCGAACCCCTTCTGGCAGGCGGTGAAGAAAGGCTTCGACGACGCATGCGGCAAGATCCAGGCCAATTGCCAAATGGTCTTCACCCAGACCGAAGGCTCGGTCGACCAGGAGGTGGCCAATCAGCAGGCCGCGCTCGCGCGCAAGCCCGACGCGCTGATCACGACGCTGGTCGACAACAACGCCTTCGTCGCCAATTTGAAGGACGCCAAGGCGAAGGGCGTAATCGTGATCGCCTCGAACGTCGACGCCACGGAAGGTCCGGAACTCGAACTGCGCCAGGCCTTTGTCGGCCAGAACTTCATCCCGGCCGGCACAACGCTCGGACGTCGCATGGCCGCTCTCTTTCCGAAGGAAGGCCCGATCCGGGTCCTGGTCGGCGTCAACGCCCCCGGCCAGAACTGGTCGGAGCAGCGCGCCAAGGGCATCATGAACGGGCTTGAGGAGTTCAAGAAGGCCAATCCGGGCCGCGAGATCACGATCGACCGGCTCGATGTGAGCGCTGAAGGCGCAATCGTCAGCGATCGCGTCGGCGCCTATCTCAGCGCCCACCCCGATACGACGGCCTATATCGAGACCGGGCTCTGGCATTCCAACGTCGCGCGCATGCTGAAGGACCGCAACATCCCGCCGGGCAAAATTCTGTTGGGCGGATTCGATCTTGCGCCCCAAGTGATGGAGCAGTTGAAGGCCGGCTATATCCAGGTGGAAATCGACCAGCAGCCGTACGAGCAGGGATTCCTGCCGGTCATGCAGGTCTACCTCGAGAAGAAAATCGGGCTGGCCCCGGCCGACATCGACTCGGGCGAGGCGGTGTTCACGCCGGAACAGGCCGATCAGCTGATGGATCTGGCCAAACAGGGCGTCCGCTAGACCGGGCGGGCTAGAGAAGTCCCGGGGGAGCCCGGCTTCCCCCGAAGTTCCCTGACAACGTGAGCGCGGCAGGGGCGTCCGTGAGGAATCTGTTCCGAATCTATCTCGAAAAGCCGGAACTGGCGGGCGTCGCGCTGCTCGTTGTGCTTGCCGCATTGTTTGAAGCGCGCTCGGGGGGCGCTTTTCTGTCGGGCGACAATCTGCGCGGCATTCTCGGACTCTTGCCCGAGGTCGGACTCGTCTCGATCGGCGTCACGGTTCTGATGATCTGCGGCGAATTCGACCTTTCCGTGGGCTCGACATTCGCGCTGACGCCGATGGCGACGTCGCTCCTGATCATCGCCGGCGTGCCGACCCGGGCGGCGATCCTGCTTGGCCTTCTGCTCGCCGCCGCGATTGGGTTCGCGAATGGGTTCATTACCCTGACCTTCGCCATCCCCAGCTTCATCGCGACGCTCGGCATGCTGTTCATCGTTCGTTCGCTGACCGTGGTGATCTCAGGCGGCTTTCCGCCATTGCTGCCGGACGATCTCGCCACTGGCGAGTTCACCCAGTTCGTCGGGCCCGGCGGACTGTTCCGCACATCGTTCATCTGGTTCCTGGCGATTGCCTTCGCCGCTTCGGCGCTGATCGCCAATTCCAACGTCGGGAACTGGATCAAGGCGACGGGCGGCCATCTCGAGGCGGCGGAAGCGATGGGCGTGCCGGTTCGGCGGGTCAAACTGTTCTGCTTCATGCTGTGTTCCGTGATGGCCGGCTTCGGCGGCATCATTCAGGTGTTCCGCCTGCATTCGCCGCTGCCCTCGATCGGCGACGGGCTCGAGCTCCAGGCGGTCGCCGCGGCGGTGATCGGGGGAACCGCGCTGAGCGGCGGCGTGGGGACCGTGCTTGGCGCGGTCGTCGGCGCCTTGTTGATCCGCGTCATCGACAATGGACTCGTGATGACCCAGGTCGACGCAAACTGGTTCAAATTCGCCGTCGGCGCTTTGACGATCTTCGCCGTGGTCTCGAACACGTGGCTGCGTCGAACGGCGCGGCGGATCAAAGTGGCGGGCTGACATGACCCCTCCGCTGATCTCCGTGCGACACATTCATAAATGGTACGCGGGCGTCCACGCGCTAAAAGGGGTCACTCTCGATGTCCAGCCGCGCGAGGTGGTGGGGCTCGTGGGCGACAACGGCGCCGGAAAGTCGACGTTGATCAAAATACTCTCGGGGGTACTGCAGCCCGACAAGGGTGAGATTCGCGTCGGGGGACAACGGGTCGCGATCACTTCGCCCAAGGTCGCCATGCGCTTTGGCGTCGAAACGATCTACCAGGACGCCTCGATGGTGCCGACGATGTCCATTGCCCGAAACCTCTTCATCGGTCGCGAGCCGTTGCGTCTCGGGATCGGCGGCATCGGCCTGATCGATCATGACCGGATGCGCCGGGAAGCGATCAAAGCGATCGCGGACGTCGATCTGCATCTGCGCTCGCCCGACGCATCGCTCGCGGACCTGTCAGGCGGACAGCGTCAGGGCGTGGCGATCGCGCGAGCGATGCATTTCAAGTCGCGAATTCTCATCCTCGACGAGCCAACCAATCACCTGTCAGTCAAGGAGACGGCGAAAGTGCTGGGTTTCGTGCGCGGCCTGCCAGCGCAGGGGGTCACCGGCATCCTCATCAGTCATAACCTGCACCACGTCCTGCAATCCTGCGATCGGGTCGTCGCAATGGCGCGCGGCGAGATCGTGTTCGACAAGCAGGTCGCCGAGACCTCAGTCGAGGAGGTCTCGGATGTCCTATAACGGGGGCGTCGTGAGGATCGACGGCAAGACTGTATTGCTCACCGGGGCGCTCGGCTCGCTTGGACGCGCCCAGGCTTTGCGGCTGGCCGCGGCCGGCGCAAGTATGTTTCTGCTTGACCGTCCGGGACACGAAAACGGCGAGACATTCGCCGCGGAGGTGACGAAGGCGGGCGGCAAGGCGGCGACATTCGTGGGGCAAGACCTCGGCGACCTGGCGGCGGCGCAGGACGTCGTACGAGACCTGGCCGAACACATCGGCGGCTTCGACGTTCTGATCAACAACGCCGCGGTCATCATCAACCGCCCGTTCATGGAATTTTCGATCGCCGAATACGAAGAGCAGATGCGCGTCAACGCCTCGGCCGGTTTTGCGCTCGCTCAGGCGGTCGCGCCGGGCATGATCGCCAAGAACTACGGCAAGATCGTCAATTTCTGCTCGGTGACGCTGAACGGCGTGATCGAAGGCTACGTCCCCTATGTCGCGTCGAAAGGCGCGCTCTACGGCCTGACCAAGACGCTGGCGCGCGAGCTAGGCCGCCACGGAATACGCGTCAATGCGGTGAGCCCCGGCGCGGTGCGCTCGGAAGCGGAAGATCGCGTATTTGGCGATCGGCTTCAGCAATACAACGACTGGGTGCTCGATCGGCAGTCAGTCAAGGAACGCATACAACCGGAGCATGTGGCCGACCTGGTGCTGTTTCTCTGCTCCAGCGCGTCCGACATGATCGCTGGCCAGAACATCGCGATCGACGGCGGCTGGTAGCGCGAGGATGGCGGCGCCGCGTCTCGTCACGCTTGCCGACGGCGTCGCCGAGGCGACGGTCGCTCCGGACCTCGGCGGCGGCCTCGCCTCCTATGACCTCGTCGGGGCGAATGGGCGGGCGGCCCTGTTCCGGCCATGCCGCGATCTATCGCAGGCCGGGCCGTTCGACCTCGCCAACAACCTGCTCGTTCCCTGGTCGAACCGGATTTCCGGCGGCGGATTTTATTTTGGCGGACGATTTCATCCGCTCGAACCGAACCTGCCGGGCGAGCCCTATCCGATTCACGGCAATGGCTTTTCGAGCCCGTGGTCGGTCGAGAGCGCCGCCGCCGAGCGCGTCGAGCTTCTGCTGACGTCGAACGGTCCCGGCCCGTTCTGCTACATCGCCCGAGCGACATACGAGCTCGACCGCGGCGCGTTGACCATGGGGCTTCGGCTGGGCAATCTTGCGGCTGAGCCGCTGCCCTTCGGTCTCGGCTTTCACCCCTGGCTCGTTCGGACCCCGGTCGCCCTTCTGCAGGCGAAAGCGGAGCGGGTCGTGTTGGAGAACAGCGGCCATCTACCGGCCGGCGAGGCGCCGGTCGCTTCGCACGCCGAATGGAACTTCGCCTCGCCCCGCGCTCTTCCCGCCGGCTGGATCAACAACGCCTTTCTAGGCTGGGACGGACGCGCCGCCATCGTCTGGCCCGATCGCAAGCTCGCGCTCGATGTGGAGGCCGACGCGGCCCTCTCGACCTATATCGTCTTTTCGCCCGCCGCAGGGGCCGACTTCTTCTGCTTCGAGCCGGTCAGCCATCCCGTCGACGCCCACAATCTGCCTCGTGGCCCCGAGGCCAACGGTTTGACCATTCTCGCGCCGCAGGAAACCATGTTCGCGAGCTGTCGGTTTCGTCCGCGGCGCCTGACCTGAAGAGAGTGATTCGCTTCGGGGTCGGCGATGGGCATGACGCGAACGCTTTGGTCCGGCCCGCTCCATCGTCGCCATCGTCTGTCCGTCGGCGCCAAAGCGTGGCGCCCAGAACGCAAAGGGGCGGGAAGACCCCGCCCCTTCGAACAGCGCGATCAGCCGATCAATAGTCCATTCCGCCCATTCCGCCGCCCGGCATGGCGGGCGCCTCCGGCTTCGGCCGCTCTGCGACCATCGCCTCAGTCGTGATCATGAGGCCGGCGACCGACGATGCGTCCTGCAGCGCGACCCGGACCACCTTCGCCGGATCGACGATGCCGGCTGCGAGCATATCGACATATTGCTCGGTCTGCGCGTCATAGCCAAAGCTCTGAGCCTTGTTTTCGAGGATCTTGCCGACGACGACCGAACCCTCGACGCCCGCGTTCTCCACAATCTGGCGGGCCGGCGCTTCGAGCGCCTTGAGCACGATGTTAATGCCGGCCTGGACGTCGGCGTTCTCGCCGTTGAGCTTGCCGATGGCGGCCTTGGCGCGCAGGAGCGCAACCCCTCCGCCGGGAACGATGCCCTCCTCGACCGCCGCCTTGGTCGCGTTCATGGCGTCGTCGACGCGATCCTTTTTCTCCTTGACCTCGACCTCGGTCGAGCCGCCGACGCGGATCACCGCGACGCCGCCCGCAAGCTTTGCCAGACGCTCCTGCAGCTTCTCCTTGTCGTAGTCCGAGGTGGTCTCCTCGATCTGCGCCTTGATCTGGCCGATGCGCGCCTCAATATCCGCCTTCTTGCCCGCGCCGTCGATGATCGTGGTGTTCTCTTTGTCGATGCGCACGCGCTTGGCTTTGCCCAGCATCTGCAGAGTGACGTTCTCGAGCTTGATGCCGAGGTCCTCGGCGATGAGGGTCCCTCCGCTGAGGATCGCGATGTCTTCGAGCATCGCCTTGCGGCGATCGCCGAAGCCGGGAGCCTTGACTGCGGCGACCTTCAAGCCCCCGCGCAGCTTGTTGACGACGAGGGTCGCGAGCGCCTCGCCGTCGATGTCCTCGGCCACAATCAGGAGCGGCTTCGTCGTCTGGACGACCGCCTCGAGAATCGGCAGCATCGGCTGCAGTGACGACAGTTTCTTCTCGTGCAGGAGGATGTAGGGGTCCTCGAGCTCGGCGACCATCTTCTCCGCGTTGGTGATGAAATAGGGCGACAGATAGCCGCGGTCGAACTGCATGCCCTCGACGACATCGAGCTCGGTCTCGGCGGTCTTCGCCTCTTCGATCGTGATGACGCCTTCGTTGCCAACCTTTTTCATCGCGTCGGCGATCATCTTGCCGATCGACTTGTCGCCGTTCGCGGCGATCGTGCCGATCTGGGCGATCTCCTCGGAGGACTGCACCTTCTTCGCGCGGCGTTCGATGTCCTTGACCACCGCCGTCACGGCGATGTCGATGCCGCGCTTCAGATCCATCGGGTTCATTCCGGCGGCGACGAGCTTGAGCCCTTCCTTCATGATCGAGGCGGCGAGCACGGTCGCGGTCGTCGTGCCGTCGCCGGCAAGATCGTTGGTCTTCGAGGCGACCTCGCGCACCATTTGCGCGCCCATGTTCTCGAACTTGTCCGCAAGCTCGATTTCCTTGGCGACGGCGACGCCGTCCTTGGTGATGCGCGGCGCCCCGTAGGACTTGTCGAGAATTACGTTGCGGCCCTTGGGACCGAGCGTCGCCTTGACGGCGTTATTGAGGACGTCGACGCCGCGCAGCATCCGGTCGCGCGCGTCCGTGGAGAACTTGACATCTTTCGCAGCCATGATCTTCGGTTCCTTGTGTTGAGACGAGAGGGATGCGGCGTCAGGCCGCTTTCTTCTTCGTGGCGGCGGCGCCCTCAATGACGCCCATGACGTCGGACTCCTTCATGATCAAAAGGTCCTCGCCGTCGATCTTGACTTCCGTGCCCGACCATTTGCCGAACAGCACCCGGTCGCCGCCCTTGAGTTCGAGAGCCTGGAGCTTGCCGCTCTCGTCGCGTGCCCCCGGCCCGACGGTCACAACCTCGCCCTCTTGCGGCTTCTCCTTGACGGTGTCGGGAATGATGATGCCGCCTTTCGTCTTCTCTTCGCCCTCCAGGCGGCGGATGACGACGCGGTCGTGCAACGGACGGAATTTCATTT
>Ga0213878_10000958_pt1 | contig 10293 bp, 7 predicted proteins | sample VelepicoBEBS_R02_FD_161053 | JGI IMG/M metagenome (GOLD analysis project Ga0213878, IMG submission 161053) | Vellozia epidendroides bulk soil microbial communities from rupestrian grasslands, the National Park of Serra do Cipo, Brazil - BS_R02 | ecosystem: Environmental > Terrestrial > Soil >... | reverse complement strand
ATGACAGGCAGTTTCCTCAACATCGCGGGACTATCGCGATACCCCTGCGGATAACGAAGATTAACAGGATATCGGGCGACACCCTCCACCACCTCCCCCATCTCAGCACCGCCAATCGCCGATGAGACAAAAAGCTGCACGTCGCCAACCGTCATGCCGTAGCGCGCCGCTTTCGCCCGGTTAATATCGATAGCCACATACCGCCCCCCCTCCAGGCGCTCAGCCAGCGCGGAGGTTACGCCGGGAACTGTTTTAGCAATCTCCTCAATGCGTTGCGCTGTATCATCAAGATCCGCCAGGACCGGGCCGGACACTTTAATGCCAATTGGGCTTTTGATCCCCGTAGACAACATATCGATACGATTACGGATAGGGGGTACCCAGAGGTTTGCCAGACCCGGTAACCGCACCGTTTTGTCCAGCTCTTCAATGATTTTGTTGATGGTCATTCCCGGGCGCCACTCGCTTTCCGGCTTTAACTGGATGGTGGTTTCGAGCATTTCCATGGGCGCTGCGTCTGTTGCGGTATCCGCTTTGCCGCTTTTACCAAATACGGAGGCGACCTCGGGGACGGTTCTAATCAGCTTGTCGGTCGTTTGCAGCAGCAGAGTCGCTTGCGCCGGAGAAATGCCCGGAAGCGTGGATGGCATATAAAGCAGATCGCCTTCATTAATCTGCGGCAGAAACTCGCCCCCAACCTTATCCAGAGGCCAGATAACCGTAAAGATCGACAACGCGGCGACCAGCAGCGTCAGCTTCGGCCATTGGAGTACCTTCAGCAGCAAAGGGCGGTAGATTTTTATCAGAAAGCGGTTCAGCGGGTTGCGGGTCTCAGCCGGGATTTTGCCTCTGATCCAAAAGCCCATCAGGATAGGGATCACCACTATCGCCAGTACCGCCGCCCCCGCCATGGAGTACGTTTTGGTAAACGCCAGCGGGCCGAACAGCCTCCCCTCCTGCCCTTCAAGGGTAAAGATAGGGATAAACGACAGTGTGATGATAAGCAGGCTGATAAACAGCGCAGGCCCCACCTCTACTGAGGCGTCGGTAATCACCCTCCAGCGGGTGTCGTTACTGATGCGCTCGCCGGGGTGGCGATGCTCCCACTCCTCCAGCCGCTTATGGGCGTTTTCGATCATCACTATGGCGGCATCCACCATCGCCCCCACCGCGATAGCTATCCCCCCAAGCGACATAATATTGGCGTTCAGCCCCTGGAAATGCATGACGATAAACGCAATACACAACCCCAGCGGCAGAGAGATAATCGCCACCAGCGCCGAGCGCATGTGCCAGAGGAACAGGGCGCAGACCAGCGCAACCACGATAAACTCTTCCAGCAGTTTATAACTGAGATTATCAATCGCCCGGTCGATAAGCTTGCTGCGATCGTAGGTGGTCACTATCTCAACCCCTTCCGGCAGGCTCTTTTTCAGCGTATCGAGTTGCTCTTTCACCGCCGAGATCACCTCGCGGGCATTTTTACCCGAACGCAGAATAACAACCCCGCCAGCCACCTCCCCTTCCCCATTCAGTTCAGCAATACCCCGGCGCATTTCAGGGCCAATCTGTACGCGGGCAACGTCTTTTAGGTAAACGGGGATACCGTTTTCCCCTGTGCTGAGGACAATATTGTTAAAATCATCAATGGATTGTAGGTATCCCGTAGCCCGTACCATATACTCGGTTTCAGCCAGTTCAACCGATGAACCTCCGGCCTCCTGATTAGACGCATTCAGTGCATTTTTGACCTGCGACAGCGTAATGCCGTACTGCGACAGCTTTATGGGATCTATCTGGACCTGGTATTCTCTGACCATGCCGCCGATGGAAGCCACCTCCGACACATTGGGAATCGTCTTCAGCTCATATTTCAAGAACCAGTCCTGTAGTGAGCGTAAGTCCGCCAGAGAGTGCTTTCCGCTCTTGTCCACCAGCGCATATTCAAATATCCAGCCAACGCCTGTGGCGTCCGGGCCAATCTCGGAAGTGACGCCCGGCGGTAGCTGCGCCTGCGCCTGGTTGAGGTACTCCATCACCCGTGAACGCGCCCAATACTGATCGGTACCATCCTCGAAGATAACGTATACGTAAGAGTCGCCGAACTGGGAAAAACCGCGCACGGTTTTCGCGCCCGGCACCGACAGCATGGTGGTGGTCAGGGGGTAAGTCACCTGATTTTCAACAATCTGCGGCGCCTGCCCCGGATAGCTGGTTTTAATAATCACCTGCACGTCGGAGAGGTCGGGCAGCGCATCCACCGGGGTGTTGACAATAGTCCAGGTGCCCCACACGCTGAGAAACAGCGCGCCCATCATCACCAGAAAGCGGTTGGCGACCGAACGCCGGATAATCCATTCAATCATCGCCGTCTCCTCAATGACCTGAATGCGCGTTTTCCGGTGTCTGCGCATGACGCATACGTTCCAGCGCACCGCTGATATTCGCCTCCGAGTCAATCAGGAACAGACCATTGACGACGATGGATTCCCCTTCCTGCAGCCCGGCGCCAACGCCCGTCTGACGCTGCGACTCATGCAGCACCTTGATGACTTTCGACACAAAGCGCCCATCGCTGTCGACGGTGATGACGCGTTGCTCGTTGCCGGTATCGATAACGGCCTGCGATGGGATAAGCAGCATTTCTTGACTCTGGGTATTCAGTTTCAGGTAAGCGTTCATACCGGGTTTGAGTGCGTCATCCGGGTTGTCCACCTGAAGGCGCACCTGCAGGGTGCGGGTGGTTTGATCGACGCTGGGCAGAATGATCCATTTTTCAATGTGGAACGTCCTGTCAGGGTATGCCGGTACCGAAATGGCGAACTGCGAGGTCTCTTTGAGCAGGTAAGCAATCGACTCCGGGACGGCGGCGCTAACCCACACCGGATCCATCCCCTGAATCTGGGCCACCACTTTATCTTTCGAAATGTTCATTCCGGTTCGCAGATCGAACGCGGTGATAACACCGTCGATCGGCGCTTTGATGGTGAAACGGGTCTGGACGGTCCGTGAACTGCGCAGACGCTGGATATCTTCTTCCGGCATACCGGCCAGACGCAGTCGTTCCAGTATCCCTTTCACCTGAGTCGGCGAACCGCTGGTCGCAGACAGCAGCAGGTATTCGCTCTGCGCCTCGACCCATTCCGGAATGGTGATATCAATCAGCGGCGTTCCTTTTTTCACCTTATCGCCGATGGTCAACGGGTAGACCTTTTCAACAAAGCCGTCCGAACGCGCCTGGACTATCACGAACTGGTAGTCATTGAAGCTGACGTTGGCCGGAATGGTCTGGGAGTACTGCAAACGGCCTTTGCTCACCTTGTCGGTCTTAAGCCCGAGATTTTGCACCAGAGTGGGGTCGATACGAATACCATCACTGTTTTGCGCATCGCCCTCATCAGCGTATTTCGGCACCAGATCCATATCCATAAACGGCGATTTTCCCGGTTTATCGAATTTGGTATCGGGTTTCATCGGGTCATACCAGAACAGAACTTTGCGCTCTGACGACGGCGATGCCGCCGCGTTGTCCGCAGAATCCATAAAATGGTAAGCCGCAACGGAAATGACGCCGCCCACAATAAGGCTGCTGATTATTGTTGCCGCATATTTTAAAGAAGCCATTATCGCTCCGGCTAAATCGAGAAAAGATCAGGACGGGATGACGTTAATATTCTTCAGCAGCGAAATATTACCCTGCTGGATAAACGAGAATTTAACCTTGCTGCCTGGTTTTAACGCATTGATGCTGTCATCCTCGGTGGTGAAGGTAAAGCGCATGGTCATCGCCGGCCAGCCGATAGCCGGAATAGCCTCATGGCTAATGGTTATTTTTTTATTTTGCAGATCAATGTCTTTCACCACACCGCTGGCGTTAATGACCTCTGACGGTGCGCTCGCTTCGCTCTCAGACATCGCCATTCCCTGATGCGGCTCGTTGGCCTGTACGGCCTGCGCCATCACCAGAGAGAGCACTCCGGATAACGCGATTTTTATTGACTGACGCATACGCTTTACTCCTGATGTTATCAATAGAAGAGGTTATTCCGTCCAGCCGCCGCCAAGGGCTGTAAAGAGGTTTATCTCATTTACCTGTTGGGAATATTTCAGATCGAGGATGGTTTGCTGAGTCGCAAATAATGAACGTTCGGCATCCAGCACTTCGATATAACTCACCGCGCCGCTGGCATATAATCCGCGGGCACGCTGTAATGTTATTTGCAAAGAGGCAAGGTAACGCTGCTGAGCGGCTATTTGTCCGCTGATGCTATCGCGCAGCGATAAGGCATCGGCGATATCCTTAAACGCCGTCTGTATTTTCTGTTCGTAATTCACCACCGACTGCTGCTGACGAACTTCCGCCAGGGTCAGATTGGCCTGGTTACGACCGGCATTGAAAATTGGGATCTCAATTTTCGGCACGAAATTCCACATGCCGCTGGACGCCGTAAACAGGCTCGACAGGTCCGTACTGCTGCTGGAAATCCCGCTTGTCAGGGTGATCGACGGGAAGAACGCCGCTCGCGCCGCGCCGATATTGGCGTCCGCCGCCCGCAGCTGGTGCTCGGCCTCCATAATATCCGGCCGTTGCAGCAGGATCGTCGAGGAGAGGTTCGGGGGTAACGTCACCGGGTTAAGATCGCTTTCCAGATTGCGTTTGTCATTCGGCAGCGCGTTATAGGTGCCTAACAGCAGCTGTAGCGCATTGTTTGCCTGCGCCAGTTGCCCTTCCCGTTTCGCGATATCGGCGCGGGTGCTTTCAATCACCCCGCGAGCCTGCTCAAGAGCCAGCACATTGGTGCTACCGGTGACCAGCTGTTGCTCAACGAAAGCATAGGATTGCTGGTAGTTCTGCAGCGTTTCTTTGGCAATATTCAACTGCTCCCAGGCCAGACGCTGGTTAAAGTAGCTTTGTGAAACGTTGGAAATCAGCAGGATATGCACGGCTCGCTGGGCTTCCTGACTGGCAAAAAAGTTCTGCAGATCCGCTTCGCTCATATTTTTCAGCTTGCCGAAGAAATCGAGATCAAAAGTCAGCGCCATCCCGGCTTCATACTTTTTGGTGGTGGCGTTGTCGCCATTTAACCCACCTTCGTAGGTGGCGTCTGACGCGGCATTCAGCTGCGGATAACGGTCGGCATCCGTCACATTGTACTGCGCGCGCGCTTCCTGAACTTTCAGCGAGGCCATTCTCAGGTCGCGGTTGTTACGCAGCGCCACATCAATGAACCGCTTCACCTGCGGGTCGGCAAAAAAGGTGCGCCAGCCGGTATCCTGATAACCCGCGGTTGTCGGGACCAGCGCATTACGGGAGAGTGAAAACTGCTGCGGCACCGGCAGCTCCGGGCGCTGATAGTCAGGCGCCAAAGAGACGCACCCTGCCAGAATAAATACCGTACCGACCGCCAGTTGTTTTAATTTGAACATATCGCTTCTCGTCCCGGCATGCCCTGTCACATGCTGCCAATCGTTTCCAGATGATGATGCCGGACACCTTAACTGAGCGACTCTGTTTGCAGGGTGACAGGATAATGACAAAGCTGTCATTTTCGGTTTACGTCGTTGATCTCGTGCTTTTGCTCGCTGAGAATGGCAGGTAAACAGACGCGGCGGGGGGGCCGATGAAACTACTGATTGTCGAAGACGAGGTGAAAACCGGGGAGTACCTGAGCAAAGGGCTGACCGAGGCAGGGTTTGTGGTCGATCTCGCCGATAATGGCCTGACCGGCTACCACCTGGCGATGACCGCCGACTATGACCTTATCGTGCTGGACATCATGCTGCCCGACGTCAACGGCTGGGATATCGTCCGTATGCTGCGTACCGCCAATAAAGGCATGCCGATTCTGCTGCTGACCGCGCTCGGTACGATTGAGCATCGGGTGAAGGGCCTTGAGCTTGGCGCGGACGACTATCTGGTGAAGCCGTTCGCCTTCGCCGAGCTGCTGGCGCGGGTGCGAACTCTGCTGCGCCGCGGCGCGGCGGTGATCCCGGAAAGCCAGTTTCAGGTCGCCGATTTAACGCTCGATCTCGTGTCACGCAAAGTGAACCGCGGCGGCGCCCGTATTACGCTGACCAGCAAAGAGTTTACTCTGCTCGAATTTTTTATCCGTCATCGCGGAGAAGTGCTCCCCCGCTCGCTTATCGCCTCCCAGGTCTGGGACATGAATTTTGACAGCGATACCAATGCCATCGACGTCGCCGTTAAACGATTACGGGCCAAAATTGACCACGAGTTTGATCCCAAACTGATTCAGACCGTACGGGGTGTCGGCTATATGCTTGAGGTACCGGATGAAGATTAACTGGCGGCGCAGGCCATTTTCTCTTGAGATCCGCCTCACCTTCTTTATCAGCCTTGCGACCATCATCGCCTTTGCGGCTTTTGCCGGCATTATGCTGCATTCCGTACAGAATCACTTTGCCGAGCAGGACATCAAAAACCTGGAGCAGATCAACACCACGCTGTCGACCATCCTGGAAAACCCGGATGAGTCCGGGCAGCAAAAAGTGGAGAAAATCGGCATTATCCTTGCCAGCTATCGGCATATTTCGGTATTGCTGCTGGACCCGCAGAACCAGGTACTGTACCGCTCGACGGACGGTCCCAACCTGATGCCGGTACTGGCGACTACCGACTTCAGCCGGAAGCTGAGTTCCGGTAATATCTTTCTGTGGTCCGATAAAATGAGCCAGACCACCTACCGGATTATCGCCTCCTCCGTCGCCTCGCCGTATAACGAGAAAACCGCAACCGACACGCTGCTGATCGCGCTCTCCATTGATTTTCACCTGCATTATCTTGATGCGCTGAAGCACAGCCTGCTGATGATTGCCTCGGTGATGAGCCTGCTGATTATTTTCATCGTGCTGTTCGCGGTGCATAAGGGCCACCAGCCGCTGCGCAACGTCAGCATGAAAATCAAAAACATCACCTCGGAGAATCTGGACGCTCGTCTGGAGCCGGAGCGCGTGCCGATCGAACTTGAACAGCTGGTTATCTCCTTTAACCATATGATTGCGCGTATCGAGGATGTCTTCACCCGGCAGGCCAATTTCTCCGCCGACATCGCCCACGAGATAAGAACGCCGATCACCAACCTCGTCACCCAGACGGAGATTGCCTTAAGCCAGCCGCGCACGACAAAAGAGCTTGAGGACGTCCTCTACTCGAGCCTTGAAGAGTACAACCGGATGGCGAAAATGGTCAGCGACATGCTGTTTCTCGCCCAGGCGGACAACAATCAGCTGATCCCGGAACGGATACCGCTGGATCTGCGGGCGGAAACCATAAAGGTCTTTGAGTTTTTCGAGGCCTGGGCGGAAGAGCGTAACGTCGGCCTGCAGCTTGAAGGCCAGGCCTGCATCGTGGAGGGTGACCCGCTGATGCTGCGCCGGGTTATCAATAACCTGCTATCCAACGCCATCCGCTATACCCCGGAAGGCAGCTCGGTCACAGTGCGCGTACATGAGCGCGACGAGTGGGTGGCGTTGACGGTGGAGAACCCGGGCCTTCCGATTGCGCAAGAGCATCTGCCGCGCCTGTTTGACCGCTTTTATCGCGTCGACCCGTCACGGCAACGCAAAGGCGAAGGTAGCGGCATTGGGCTGGCCATTGTGAAATCAATTGTGAGCGCGCATCAGGGGAAAATCAGCGTGGTATCCGATGCCGTGTCGACCCGTTTTACTCTCTGTCTTCCCCGGCTCGCAGCAGGAGATCGAAAAACACCGTGAGATGATAGCGTCCAAATAATAATCGGGGCGAATATGATGTGATACAGGAGGTCAATTGCGGTGCCGGGTGCCTCCCGGTGAGTCAGCCAGTCCAACTGACCCGCATGCATTGTGTTTACTGGGATTTCAAAAACCTGACTGAGCGCCCCGCCGCTTAGGGGGATTCACCGCTCCCAAACAATAATGGGCGCCAGTCATTTTCGAAAATAATGTTTTGTTTATTTTTACATAAGCAGACAGCGTGATTACGGATGTGGGGGGAACAACAGATCCGTGGTTTTTTGGTCAACCGCGCCACTGCGTTTGCCGTCCATCCCGTAATAACGATCCTCACGACACAGCTTTTCCTTCACATCGCAGAAAACACCGTTGGCAAAGGTGAACTGCGTATGATCGAAGTCGCCCTGCGAGGTCAGCTTCTTACCCGCATTTTTCCCCAGATATTTTTCCGTGAGCGGTGCGGAAAGGCCGTTTTTGTCAGCACACACGTATTTATCGCATACCACGCCAGGCACCGGCGCTTTCAGTGCCTGTTTGCTGCTTGCCGCCCCGGCACTCACCGCGACACCCAGCAGCGCTAATAAACCCCATGCTCTTTTCATCCAGCTTCCCTTTTCGCTTAGCTATGAAGAGACAAGCTTATTGTCTTGATCGCCCGAACGCAACGCCCCTCCCCATCGCCTCGTCGGCGTGTTGCCCATTGACCGTTTCGCAAAATCCTGTCGCAAACGGACATTTCCGGGGAGGCGCCATCCCCTGCTGTACGGCGCAAAACCACCGTATTCGTTGATAACCGTCACACATTAACACCCCGGTTGTTTCACAGCGCCCCTATCAATAAATGATAACCCCATCAATAGCAGGTCTTTTAACGAACACTTATGGGCTTCGAAAAGAGGAATTATCCTATGACACATCGCATTATATTGAATGAAACCGCGTGGTTTGGCCGGGGCTCGGTCGCATCGTTAGTTGAGGAGGTGCATCGCCGCGGCTATCGCAAGGCTCTGATTGTGACCGATGAAAACCTGGTGCGCTGTGGGGTCGTCGGGAAAGTCACCTCGCGGATGAACGACGCCGGACTTGCCTGGGAGGCGTTCACCGGCGTTATTCCGAACCCGACGATTCAGGTGGTGAAAGCGGGCCTTGAGGCCTTTCAACACAGCGGGGCCGATTACCTTATCGCCATCGGCGGCGGCTCGCCGCAGGATACCTGTAAGGCAATTGGCATTATTCATAACAACCCCGAATTTGCCGACGTGCGCAGCCTCGAAGGCCTGTCGCCGACCCGCCGCGCCAGCGTGCCGGTGATGGCGATCCCCACGACCGCAGGGACTGCGGCGGAGGTGACGATAAACTATGTCATCACCGATGAAGAGAAGCGCCGCAAATTCGTCTGCGTCGACCCGCATGATATTCCCCAGGTCGCGTTTATCGACGCCGAGATGATGGACGCCATGCCGCCCGCGCTAAAAGCCGCCACTGGTGTGGATGCGCTGACGCACGCGATTGAAGGCTATATTACCCGCGCCGCCTGGGCGCTGACCGACGCATTGCACCTGAAAGCCATCGAGATTATCGCCGGCGCGCTGCGCGGCTCCGTCAACGGCAACCACGATGACGGCGAGGCCATGGCGCTGGGGCAATATATCGCCGGGATGGGTTTTTCGAACGTCGGTCTCGGGCTGGTTCACGGCATGGCGCATCCGCTCGGCGCCTTTTACAACACGCCGCACGGGGTGGCGAACGCCATTTTGCTACCGCACGTGATGCGTTACAACGCGGCTCACACCGGCGAGAAATTCCGCGACATCGCGCGGGCGATGGGCTGCGCCGTTGAGCACCTGGCGCTGGAGGAAGCCCGCGCCGCCGCCATCAGTGCGGTGCTCTCGCTCAACCAGGATGTCGGCATCCCGGAAAACCTGCGCGCCATCGCGGTGCGCCAGGAAGATATCCCCGCCCTGGCACAGGCGGCGTTTGACGATGTCTGTACCGGTGGAAACCCACGGGAAGCGACGCTCGACGATATTATGACGCTGTATCAGCAGGCCTGGTAAACGCGGCGTATAATAGCCTGTTACCCTCGGTGACAGGCTATTTATCCCGCCAAGGCGCAATCCAAACCGCCAAGTAAATTTTCATTTAAAAATAGGCTTTGTTGAATAAATCAGATTTGAGGCGAGTCTTCCTGTAATAGGCCACTGTTCAGGCAATAAGTACACTTTCAGGCATACCCGCCTTCGTCATTTTGTTCAGCGCACGTACCATGGCCAAAGCCTCTGCAACCTGGCCGTCGTAGTCCCGTAGCGTCAGCGAACCGCCGAACAACTGCTTTACCCTGTACATTGCCGTTTCGGCTATTGAGCGACGATTATAATCTGTCGTCCATCTCCACCGGGCATTGCTCCCGCTCAGCCGTTGATTCGCCACTGCACGGTTTCGGTCTGCATATTCACCTGACCAGTATCCCGCACCTTTCCGGGGAGAGATAAGGGCACTGATTTTCTTGCGACGCAGTTCGTCGTGGCATAACCGTGTATAGTAAGCCCCGTCTGCCGC
>Ga0213878_10000957_pt1 | contig 10297 bp, 7 predicted proteins | sample VelepicoBEBS_R02_FD_161053 | JGI IMG/M metagenome (GOLD analysis project Ga0213878, IMG submission 161053) | Vellozia epidendroides bulk soil microbial communities from rupestrian grasslands, the National Park of Serra do Cipo, Brazil - BS_R02 | ecosystem: Environmental > Terrestrial > Soil >... | reverse complement strand
GCGTGTGGCGGCGGTAGTCCATCGTCACGGCGAAGCGCTCGAAGATCTCGAGCCCGAGGATCCCCGCGAGCGGCGGCTGTCCCGCGCCGCGGTCGGTGAAATCCTTGCCGTACGGGATGACGAACATCGGAAAATCGGTGATCTCCGCGCCGCCGATGCGTAAGCTGTGCACCTGCGCGTATTGCTGCGCCATCGTGCCCTCGCCGGCGCCGCCGGAGACGCCGCCGCCGCGCGCGGTCAGGCCGAGCTGTTTCGCGGCGTCGGCGGTGAGGATCGCATGGCCGCCGGTGTCGAGCACGAACGGCAGCGGGCCGTGTCCGTCGACGTACGCTTCGACGACCGCGACTCCGTTCGCGCTCTGCAGCGAGACTTCGGTCGACGCGGCGCCGCCCGTGATGCGCTGGTTCGACGGATCGGGCGGGCGCGCGAAGTCCGCGGCGGTCAGCGTCGTGCGGACGCGGTAGCGTTCGATCGAGCGCACGACGGTGTCTTCGGCGCCGGCGAACGTTTCGGTGATCTCGTGCGGCAGCAGCAGTCCGCCGGACCGGCGGTACGCGCCGTAGTCGGTGGTCTCGACGTACATCGGCGCTTGCTGTTGCGTTCGGACCACGACATGCGCCGCGGGATCGATCCACACGATCACCGGGCGCCCGCCGCGCGGCTGAATGCGAATGCGGCGCAGCAGCGTGCCGTCTTGGCGCGCGCCGGTCAGACATTCGAATGAGGCCGGGTCGGTGGACGGATGGAAGTAGCCGTTGCGCGCGAGATACGCGGACGTGCGCGCCGCCGCACGGGCGTCCGGCGCGTCGAGCGGGTGGACGCCGTACGTGAGATCCAGTTTCCACGTGGCGTTCGATGAGGAGACGAGTCCCGTGCGAACGATGCCCTGATCGTCGACGACCGAGGTGGCACCGCGCGTCGTGTCGATCGCGGTGCGCGTCCGCCCTTTCAGGCCGCTCGACTCGACGACGCCTTCACCGACGACGTCACGCACCGTGTCCCAGCGGCCGCCGCCCGTGTGGGCGCGCACGTCGCGGAAAAGCGCGGCGGCGGACGCGCACTGCGCGGGCGGTCGTGGGCGCGGAGGCGTTGCGGCGAGCGCCGCGGCGACGGCGAAGGCTGGCAGCATGGTGCGATCGTAGCGCGAGCTCGGCCGGGGCGTCTTGGAGAAATTTAGCGCGTGAACGCGCCGCGGTAGCGGTTCGGCGAGATCCCGGCGCTCTCGCGAAAGACGTTGGTGAGGTGGCTCTGGTCGGCGAAGCCGCACTCGTTCGCGATCTCGCTCAGCGCCCGCGACGATTCGAGCAGCATCCGCGATGCGGCGCGGACGCGTTCGCGACGGCGGTAGCGGCCGGGCGTCATCCCGACGTGCTTGTGAAATGCGCGCGCGAAATGAGCGGGGTGCGTGCCGGCGAGCCGCGCGGCGTGCTCGATCGGCACCGGCTCGATCCAGGGAAACTCGTCGAGGACCGCGCGCAGCCACTCCGGCTCGCGCACCGCGTTCGGCTGATGCGGCGGAAACAGCGCGTTGCGAACGGCGCGTTCCAGGCTCGGGTGCGTCGCTCGCACCGCGTGCACGAGGTGCTCTTGCCAATCGCGGTCGTCTTCACGGAAAACGAAGTTCACGCAGCGGCCGGGCGCGAAAAAGTAGTCGGCGTGAACCTCCCCGGCGGCATGGGGCAGTACCGTGCCCGGCGCACAGTAGCGCGGCAGCCCGTCGTGCAACTCGGTGTACGCGCCCTCGACGAGGACTGACACGTAGGCACGCTCGTGCACGTGCGAGCGCAGCACGCTGTCCTTCATGTAAGCGACGTCCGAAACGGCGACGGAACCGCTTCGCATTTCGTTCAAGACTCTGCCGCGCGGGGAGCTCATGTCCCCATCATACCGCTCGAGACGGGCCGGGTGTCGGGTCGAGCGGTAGACCGACGTAGTTTTCGGCGAGGGAGCGGGACGCGGCTTCGGACGTGGTGACGTAGTCGAGCTCGGCGAGTTGCAGGCGTTCGCCGAAGGCGTCGTCGTGCGGGGAGCGGTGGAGCATCGAGGTCATCCACCACGAGAAGCGCTCGGCGCGCCAGACGCGCCGCAAGCAGCGCGCGCTGTAGGCGTCGAGCTGGGCAGTGCCTCCGTCCGCGTAGAACGACGCGAGCGCGTCGGCGAGGACCGAGACGTCGGCGATCGCGAGATTCATCCCCTTCGCGCCGGTCGGCGGGACGATGTGCGCGGCGTCGCCTGCGAGGAACAGGCGGTTATACTGCATCGGCTCGACGACGAAGCTGCGCATCGCGGTCACGCCCTTTTGCAAGATGGCGCCGTCGACCAGGTTCGGCACGTCTTTGCCTTCAAGGCGGCGATGCAGTTCCGACCAGATGCGGTCGTCGGGCCACTCGGCGAGGTCTTCGTCGGGCGCACATTGGAGATACATGCGCTGGATCTGCGGCGAGCGCTGGCTGAAGAGCGCGAAGCCGCGCGCGTGGTGCGTGTAGATCAGCTCGTGCGCGACCGGCGGCGATTCCGAGAGGATCCCGAGCCATGCGAACGGGTAGACGCGCTCGTACGCCGTCAGCACGCCGGCCGGAATCGCGTCGCGCGCGATGCCGTGGAAGCCGTCGCAGCCGGCGACGACGTCGCACGCAATCGTTTGCTCCGCGCCGTTGGCATTGCGGTAGCGGATCGTCGGGCGGTTGGTCTCGAGATCGCCGATCGCGACGTCGCTCACCTCGAAGTGCAGCGGCTGATTTGCGGCGAGGTGGTCGGCGATGAGGTCTTTGACGACCTCGTGCTGGCCGTAGACGGTGATCGTCTTGCCGGTGAGCGCGGGGAAGTCGATGTGGCGGCTGCGGCCGGCGAAGCGCAGGTAGATTCCGCCGTGCACCAAGCCCTGGCGGCGCATTCGCTCGCCGACACCGTTCGCTTCGAGGAGCTCGACCGTGCCGTGTTCGAGGACGCCCGCGCGGATGCGCTGCACGCAGTACTCGCGGCTGCGCGCCTCGATGATGATCGACTCGATCCCGCGGCGGCGCAGCAGCAGCGCGAGCACGAGTCCGGCCGGACCTGCGCCGATGATCCCCACTTGCGTGCGGGTCATGCGCGCACCGCGTTCACCGCCATTCGCCGCCACTTCGCGCCGGCGCGAGGGTATCATGCGGCGGCTCGGGCAAGACCAAGGCGCTCGGGGCGCGCGTGTCGCCCGGCTTCCACCTTTCGAGCAGCTGCGTGAGTGCTTGGGCGAACGTCGCGTTCGGGTTGATCGCGTCGGCGCGCGACGCGAAGCGCGCCGCGTCGTCGCGGTCGCCGCGAACGAACGCCGTGAGACCGAGGCCCGCCACGCCGTCGGCATCCGCGGCGTCGATGCGCGTGATCGCGGTGAAGTCTGCTGCGGCGGCGGTCGTGTCGCCGCCGCGTAAGCTCGTCATCCCGGCGTCGAACAAGTACTTCGTGTTCAGCGGCGCGGACCGGCTGGCCGCGGCATAGTCGGCGTTCGCTTCAGCGTCGTCGTGGAGGCGTTCGGCGAGCAGTCCCATGCGCCACCAGCTGTCGGCGACGTCGTTCGGGCGCAGCCCGATCGCGAGGAGGCGGTCGCGAATTCGGCGTTCGAGGTCATGCGCGTCGCGAAAGTGATTGCGTAACGCGAGCGCGTAGACGATCCGCTGCAGCGCTTCGTCGTCGCCCGCGTCGAGGTAGAGCCGGACGGCGTCGGCTTCTCGTCTGCGAGCTTCCGCGATGCGCGCCTCGAGCTCGCTGCGCATCACACCGGGCGGCAGGCGAGACGCGCGCGCCGCCGCCCGCGCTACGTCGTTGTGATCGAGCGCGTAGCCCGCGAGCGCCGCTTCGACGAACGGCAGCGGCACGATCCGGTCGATCGCCTCGTACGGGCGCGCGCCGAGCGCGCCGAGGCGTGCGGGCAGCGATCCCGGCGCGGCGACCGACCCGTAGAGCGCGCTCGAGGCGACTTGCACGAATGCGCAGACGCCGACGAACAGCAACGCGGCGGTGAACGCGATGCGGCGGCCGAGCGTGGCGCCGTCGCGACGGGGCGGCGCTCCAGACTGCGGCGCATCCTTCGACAAGCTCAGGATGACATTGGGGTTGGGCGTGACATTGGGGTTGGGCGTGACATTGGGGTTGGCGATGACATTGGGGTTGGGCGTGACATTGGGGTTGGCGATGACATTGGGGTTGGGGGTGACATTGGGGTTGGGGGCGATATGAGAGCCGCTTGCGCAGACGAGGGCGAGGCCCATGAAGGGCAGCCAAAGGCCGAAGACGACGATGCTGCTCGTGTCGATGAGGCCCTGGACCCAGGTGCCGAGCAGTCCGGCCGCGATCGCCGCAGCAATCGCGCCGAACGGGCCGTCGCCGCGCACCCGCGCGCGAAGCTCGCGCGCGAAGCGCCACCAGCCGAACGCGATCGCCGCGACGCCGAGCATTCCCGTCTCGGCGGCGATCGTCAGCACAACGTTGTGGGCGTGAAAACCGAGCGGCTCGCCGCCCGGGTCGCGCAGGACGTGGTAGAGGCGCGGAAACTCGAACGGACCGGTGCCGGAGAACGGAAAGTCGCGCGCCATCGCGACCGCCGCGTGCCAGATCGAGAGGCGCGTGAAGTTTTCCGACGGGTCGTGGTGCGCGTTGAACGCCAGTCCGACGACGACGATCGCGAGCCCCATGATGCCGACGGCGTAACGCACGCCGCGCTCGCGGCGGCGCATCAGCACGTACGCGGCGACCGCCGCCGCCATGCCGAGGTAGCCGGCGCGCGAGAACGTCAGCGCGAACGCGATGGCGGCGAGCGCGAAGCCGGTCAGCGCAAGCGCTCGCAGGCGCGGCCGCGTACGCGCAAGCGCGAACGCGACCGGGACGTAGACGATCAGATAGCCGGCCAGCTCGCCGGGGAGCACGAACGTTCCCGTCGCGCGGCCGTGCCCGATCGTGTACAGCGCGACCGGCGTCTTCGTCAGCAGCATGACGATCGCGGTGAGCGCGGCGAGCGCGCCGGAGAGCAGGTACGCGCGGAAGATCGTCGTCAGCGCAGGCTCGCCGCGCGCGAACCGCAAGATCGCGGCGTGCCAGACCACGCCGCCGGCGAGGATCGCGACGAACAGCGCGCCCGCGAGCGGGTCGAAGCCGAGCAGCGCCGAGATCAGCCCGGCGGCCGGGAACGCCGCGACGGCGACGACCGTCGGCATCGGCTCCTTCGGCGCGTGCAGCAGTGCGGCGATCCACGCGACGGCGAGCGCGCACGCGAGCGCGAGCAGCGCGACGGTGACCGCTGGCGGCAGCAGCACGACACCCGGGACCGGCGCGCCGGTGAGCGCGATGAACGCCGGGTAGAGCGGGATCAGAAAGAACGCGATCCCCAGCGAAGCCGCGAGAACGCGCTGCCGGTCCAACGCCGACTTCTTGAAGCGTCTCTGAACATTCGTCCTGCCGCGGTTCAACGATCGCTCATGCGGCGGCGGTACCGTCCCGGCATGATGATCAAACAGCTATGCGCTTCGGCGCTCCTGGCCGTCTCGCTCGCCGCATGTGGCGGGGGAGGCTCAACCGGGGCCGGCTACTCCGCCCCCACCGGCGGCCCGACGCAGCCGCCCTCCACCTCACCGCTCACCACGGCGTCGATCAACGGCAGCGCCGGGTTCGTCAACGCGAACCAGCGGACCGTGTACGTCTTCGACGCCGACCTCGGCACGCCGAACGCCTCGACCTGCACCGGCGGCTGCGCCGGCGCCTGGCCGCCCGTCACCGTCGCGCCCGGGACCTCGCTCCCCGCGCCGTGGACCTCGTTCCAGCGCACCGACGGATCGATGCAGCTCGCGTACAAGACGCGCGCGCTCTACACCTACAGCGGCGACGTCGCCGCGGGCCAGTTCAACGGCGACGGCGTCAATGCGTTCGGCGGCCTGTGGCACGTTGCACGGCCGTAACCGTCACTTGGCCGTGAACGGGACCACCGCGTTCGGCGTGCCGACCTGGCGCAGCACCGTGCTCGTCTTGTCGGCTCGCGCGATGGCCGTGACCGAGCCGTCCTCGCCGCTGCGGCACGGGGCGTTCGCCACGTAGACGAAGTCGGCGCTCACGGCGAGCGCGGTCGGGAGCGTGATCCCTTCGTGGATGCGTGCCGCGGGTTGGGCGTGCAGGTCGGTGAAGACGTCGATCTCCGCGTTGGAGGTGACGCACGACGGCGTTCCGGCGAGGACGATCAGCGTCCCGTCGGGTGCGCTCGCGAGCATCCGCGCGGGGAGGCCGACGTAGCGGAGCGTCGCGGTCTGCTCGAGATCGCTCGTGTACGCGCGGACCTCGTTGTCGGTGAGATCGTTCACGGCGAAGCGGCCGTCCGGGAGCGGGACCAGCGAGTTCGCTCGCATCGTCTGCTCTTTGCGGACCCGGCCGCCGCGGTCGTAGACGCGCAGGCGGTTGTCCGTAGTAAGGACGACGACCGAGTCGCCGACGCCGAGCGCCTCCGCGATCCCGAGCGGGAGGAACGGCGTGCCGACGACGTTGCCGTTCGCGTCGTAGCGGCGCAGCAGCTGTGAGATCGGCTCGACGGCGAGAAATCCGTCGACCGCGCGGAACACCAGCGTGCCGCGCGAGAACAGCTTCAGCGTGCGGGGGCGCAGCGACGGCGAGACCGTCGCGACGATCTGCGCGAAGCCGTCGTCGTAGGTGACGAGTGCGCTGCCGTCCGGCGTCGTGCCGATGATGCGGTACCCGCCCGCGAGCGAGCCGCCCACGGCGGGCCGGCGGCGGTCGCCTTCCGCGTAGATGAGGAACGACGGCGTGGAGACGAGCACCGACGGGACGGGCTTCGCCTCGGCGGCTTGCGCGGCTTGCGGCGCATCCTTCGACAGGCTCAGGATGACATTGAGGCTGAGGACGATCGTCAACGCGACGGCGCGGGGGCGCGTCATTGCGGCGCGGGGCGCGTCATCGCTGCGCCGGGGGGCGTCATGAGGTTCGGTGGCGGCCGATGTTGGCGATCAGGGCTACGGCGATCAGGGAGACGATCAGTGAGGTGCCGCCGAAGCTGATGAACGGGAGCGGGACACCGGTGACGGGCCAGGACGACGTCACGACGCCGATGTTCACGAACGCTTGGATCACGATCATGAACGTGCAGCCCATCGCGAGCAGCATCCCGAAGCGGTCGGGCGCTTTGATCGCGAGCATCGTCGCGCGGACCGCGAAGACGACGAAGAGCGCGATCACCGTGATGCAGCCCAGCAGGCCCAGCTCCTCGCCGAGCACCGCGAAGATGTAGTCGGTGTAGGCTTCGGGCAGGTAGAAGTATTTCTGGCGCGAGGCGCCCAGGCCGAGGCCGAAGAGCCCGCCGCTGCCGAGCGCGAGCAGCGACTGCACCGTGTGGTAGCCCGTGTTCTGCGGGTCTTTCCACGGGTTCAAGAACGCGAAGATGCGCGCGCGCTTGTACGCCGAGGAGCCGATCAGGATCGCAGCGCCCGGCAGCATCACGAGCGCGCACATGATCAGGTGCTCGATCCGCGCGCCGGCGGTGAAGAGCACCGCGACCGCGATGAAGACGTAGAGCGAGGCCGTCCCCATGTCCGGCTCGGCGAAGACGGGCGCCGCCAGCAGCAGCGTCACGAACAGCGCCGGCGCGACGCCCTTCGAGAGCGAGCGAATCCCTTCGCCGAGCTGCGAGAGCTTCGCCGCGAGAAACAGCACGAGCGCCAGTTTCCCGAGCTCGGACGGCTGGAACGAGAGCGCGTGGAAGCCGAGCCAGCGCCGCGCGCCGCCGGTCGCGTAGCCGACGTGCGGGATCATCACCGCGACCAGCAGCACGAACGTGAAGATGACCAGCCCGGGTGCGAGGCCGCGCAATTTGCGGTAGTCGACGCGGTACGCGGCGTAGGCGAGCACCAGGCCCACGATGAGATACGCGACTTGCCGTTTGAAAAAGAACGCCGTGTCGTGCTCGTAGCTGTACGCGATCGCGCTCGAGGAGCTGAACACCATCGCGAGGCCGATCGTGATCAGGAACGCGACGGAGCCGAGGAGCAGGGGGTCGGGCGGTCTGAGCGGGCCGCGGCTCTGGAATGCCGCGGTCGCCGGCGCACCCTTCGACAAGCTCAGGGTGACATCGTGGCGGGGGCCGGTGACGTCGGGGCGAGGCGCGGTGTACGCGCTGCGGTCGCGGTCGGGGCGGCGGGCGGGTTGGGTTCCGTACACCGCGTCAGCGCGCTCCGGCGACCGGGTTGCGCAGCGCGTGCACGGCTTCGGCGAAGAGGTCGCCGCGGTGCTCGGCCGAGGTGAACATGTCGAACGACGCGCAGCCGGGCGAGAGCAGCACGACGTCGCCGGGTTCGGCGAGGTCGGATGCGCGCATCACCGCCTCGTGCATCGAGCCGGCGTGCTCGACCTTCGCGCGCTTCACGACGCGCGCGATCTCGTCCGCCGCTTCCCCGATCAGGACGACGGCCTTCGCGCGCGAGCTCAGCACCTTGCCCATCTCCGCGAAATCGGTGCCTTTCGCCTTGCCGCCCGCGATCAGCACGATCGGGCGGTCGAAGCTGCGCATCGCCGCGATCACCGAGCCGGGATTCGTCGCCTTCGAGTCGTCGACGTAGCGCACGCCGTCGATCTCCGCGACCTCCTGCAGGCGGTGCGCGAGCGCGTGGAACGAGCGCACGCCCTCGCGGATCGCCTCGAGCGGGAGGCCGGCGGCGAGCGCGACCAGCACCGCGCCCATCACGTTCTCGACGTTGTGCGCGCCGAGCAGCGGGATCTCCGAGACGCGCAGCACGTCGACCGGGCGCGGGTCGCCGGTCGGCGGCGCGTAGACGATCGTCTCGCCGTTGCGCAGGTAGAGCGTCGACTGGCGGTGCGGCTCGGCGGAGAACCACAGCGCGCGCGACTTGATGCGATTTCCGTCCTCGCCCGGCGCGCCCGCGACGATCGGGTCGTCGAGGTTGCCGACGAACGTGTCGCCGGGGCCCTGGTTCGCGAAGATCCGGAACTTCGCTTCCGCGTACTCCTCCATCGAGTGGTAGCGGTCGAGGTGGTCGGGCGTCACGTTGAGGATCAGCGAGATCTTCGGCTTGAACGAGCGGATCGACTCGAGCTGGAACGATGACACCTCGGCGACGACCCAGTCGCCGGGCGCGGCGTTCGCGGTCTCCGCGATCAGCGCGTTGCCGATGTTGCCGCCGACGTGCACGGTCTCGCCGGCCGCGGCGAAGAGCGCGCCGACCAGCGCGGTCGTCGTCGTCTTGCCTTTCGTTCCGGTCACCGCGACGATCGGCGCTTTGCACAGCCGGTACGCGACCTCGACCTCGCTGAAGACCGGGATCCCCTTCGCCTGCACCCGGCGGACGAGCGCGTTGTTCAGCGGGATCCCGGGCGAGAGCACCGCGACGGTGATCTCTTCCAGCGCAGCGTCGAGCTCGCCGGGGTCGATGAAGCGGACGTTGTGCTCGCGGAGCTCGGCGAGCGCTTCGGCGAGCTTCTCGGGCGGCGCTTCGTCGGTCGCGGCGACCGAGCCGAGGCGCGTGCGCAGCACCTCGACGCTCGCGCGGCCGCTGCGGCCGAGGCCGATGACGAGTGCGTGGTCGGTGCGGTCGAAGCGGCCGCTCGTCGAGTGAATCATGATGCGGTGCGCGTGATCAGGGCGAATCCCAGCAGCGAGAGCAGGAGCGATGCGAGCCAGAACCGCGACGTCACCTTCGTCTCCGGCCACCCGCCGAGCTCGAAGTGGTGGTGGAGCGGGCTCATCCGAAAGACCCGGCGGCGCGTGGTCTTGTACGATGCGACTTGGATGATGACACTCAAGGTTTCGGCTGCGAAGACGCCGCCGATGAGCGGAAGGAACAGTACCGTACCACTGAGGATCGCGACGCCGGAGAGCGCGCCGCCGAGCGCGAGCGAACCGGTGTCGCCCATGAACACGCGCGCCGGGTGCCGGTTGTAGAGCAGGAAACCGAGCACCGCACCGAGCGTCGCCGCGGCGAAGACCGGGAGATCGATGCGCAGCGGCATCCCCTGCAGGCCGATCGCGCAGATCAGCACCAGCAGCGGCGGGATCACCGTGCCGCTCGCGAGACCGTCGAGGCCGTCGGTGAGGTTGACGGCGTGCGTCGTCGCGAGGATCGCGCCGAACGCGAGGCCGTACCACAGCCACGCCGGCACCGGGCCGATTCCGGCGAAGACCGTCGGCTGCGGGCCGGCGACCAGGAAGAACAGGATCGCGGCGATCCCGGTCAGCGCGAACTTCGGGAGCGCGCGCAGGCCGCGGTTCTTCTGGTTGCGGATCGACATCAGGTCGTCCCATGCGCCGATCAGCATG
>Ga0213878_10000955_pt1 | contig 10314 bp, 7 predicted proteins | sample VelepicoBEBS_R02_FD_161053 | JGI IMG/M metagenome (GOLD analysis project Ga0213878, IMG submission 161053) | Vellozia epidendroides bulk soil microbial communities from rupestrian grasslands, the National Park of Serra do Cipo, Brazil - BS_R02 | ecosystem: Environmental > Terrestrial > Soil >... | reverse complement strand
CCAGCGCCTGATAGATCGGCACCGTGCCGATCGGCACGGGCGAATTGCGCACAATCCAGGAGCGGATGTTGTGGATGTTGCGCCCGGTCGAGAGGTCCATCACCGTGTCGGCGCCCCAGCGGATCGCCCACACCATTTTCTCGACCTCTTCGGCGACGCCGGAACTGACCGCCGAATTGCCGATGTTGGCGTTGACCTTGACGAGAAAGTTGCGGCCGATCGCCATCGGCTCGAGTTCGACGTGATTGATGTTGGCGGGAATGATCGCGCGTCCGCGCCCGACCTCGCTCATCACGAATTCCGGCGTGACGAAGTCCGGGATTTCCGCGCCAAAACTCTCGCCGTCGGCGATGGTCGCGGCGGCGTCCTCGACCGCCGTCTCGCGGGCGAGATTCTCACGATGCGCGACATAGATCATCTCTTCGGTGACGATGCCGGCGCGGGCAAATTCAAACTGGGTGACGAGCTGCCCGGGACAGCCGGCGCGCAGCGTCCGGATCGCCGGGCAGAGGGGCGCCAGATGATCGGCCGAGACCGCGCCGTTGTCCTCCGGCCGGATCGCGCGGCCTTCGATCGCGGAATAGCCGCGCGCTTCGATCCAGGCTTCGCGGACGGGCGCGAGGCCGCGCGCGAGATCGACCCGCGCCACGTCTTCGGTATAGGGGCCGGACGGATCATAGACCCGGACCGGCGGCTCGTTCGGATCGCTGAGCGCGATTTCGCGGAACGGCGCGCGGATGTCGGGGCGGCTCTTCGGCGCGGCGTAGACCTTGCGGGAGCCGACGATCGGCCCGATGGTGACGGTCTCAGGCGCGGCGAATTTCGGAATCTCGTTCATGGCCGTCTCCTCTTAAGGATCGACTCCGACGGCCGGAACAGGCGGCGCGAAATAAAGCTGGCTGCCGCTCATGTCCCTTCGCCGGCATGACCCGGATCAGGTTCAAAGGGTTCGGCGTCTCGCCGTCTCAGCCCCGTTTTAAGGGACGCCCCTCGAGCACCGACGAATCTGGGCCTTGCGGGGCGGTGTGTCAACTCCGTCGTGCGGCGATCGTCCCAAATCTCTGCAAACGGGAGAAAGCCCTGTCTCGGGACAGTCGACCTGCCGTCATTGATCCCCGCGCACTCAAGCAGGCGTCTGCCATGAACTTGACTCCAGCAGCCGCGCGCTCTGCGCCATCTCCTCGCGCCGACGAGCCAAAGGAGCCGGTTGTCGATCTATTTCGGCAGACAGTTCAGCAATTCGGACCTGTCCTCGGCCCGCGCCATGACGGCGACGGCAAGACGGCGCTGCAGGGCGGCAGGATGCGCCGCGTCGCGCCTGACCGGATTGGGCAACGCGGTCGCCAGCAACGCCGCCTCGCGCGCGTCGAGCCGGCTCGCCTTCTTGTGAAAATAGTGCTGCGCTGCGGCCTCGACGCCAAATATCCCGTCGCCCCATTCGGCGATGTTGAGGTAGATCTCGAGGGTGCGCGCTTTCGACCAGACCTGGCCAAGGACCAGCGCCATGGGGATCTCGACGCTCTTGCGCAGGACCGAGCGGCCCGGCCACAAAAAGAGGTTCTTCGCGGTCTGCATGGTGATCGTCGAGGCGCCGCGCCTGGGACCTTCAGCGCCGCTGAGGACTTCATGCAGGGCGCTCCAATCCACCCCGTGGTTACGACAGAAGGTCGCGTCCTCCGACGCGATCACTGAAGCCGCCGCCACGGGCGCTACGCCGCTGAGCGGCACATAGACGCGTTCGTAGCTCTTACCCAGGATCGTGCGGGCGAGCATCAGCGTCGAGACGGGCGGGGCGATTGCGTAGAGCGCGACAAGCCCGATGAACGCCAAAGCCAGCGCCACCCCCGCGACGAGGACGCCGCGCGCCAAGACGCGGAAGAAGGAGCGCCGCCGGACCACGCCTGTGCCTTGGCGCATGTCGTTATGTGGGGCAAGCCTAGGACGCCGTCGAGCGCGGGCTACCCGTTGGTTGGTACCGGCGGCCGGCCGTTGGCGGCGCGCTTGCGGGCGGCGAAGCGGGCGGCGAGCTGGGCGACGCCCGGCGTTCGTGTCGCCATCGCGGCCGCACGCCGCCGCCATTGCCGCAGCAGCGCCGCCGCCGCGTGCTTATAGGGCGCGACGATGCGGTCGGCGTAGTGATGCCAGGCTATCACCTTGTCGTAGGCCCAGACGAACCAGGGCATCGTCATCAGCTTGTACTGGGTGAGATCGAAGATCGCAGGAATGAGGGCGATGGCGAGCAGTTTCAGCAGGACCCAGGCGATCACGCCGGTGACCACATAGCCCATCGCGATCGCAACGACGCACAGCGTCAGCAGCGGTTCGATGATCAGCAGGGGTACGAGGAAGATCAGCAGGACCGCCGGCGCTGGCAGGAAATCGACCACGACGGCGAAGGCGTACTTGACGCGCGTCCAGGGGATGAGCGGGACGATCAGCCGCTCGATCGCGATCAGGCCGTCCCAGATCGTCGCGAGAGCGAGGAACGCCATCGCCAGCGCCAGAAGCGCCATCCGCCTCGCCTTGTGATGCTTCATCCCAGCGAAAATCCTCGGCAAACCGCCCATTCACGATCTCGTGACAATGCAGGTCAATAGGGGCGTGCGCAAGGCTTTTGGCGCCGCAATATGGCCATTAAGGCCCTATTAACGCTCCGCCGGTTTCCCCTGCATTCGTCAAAGCGCAGCAAGAGACCGGTAAGGTTGCCGGAACCTTGCCTTAACCGTTCGGCGCCTAGTTCAGCGCGGGGCTGAGCAGTCAGGAGCGTGGCATGACATCGGTCGGCAGGGGTTCCTTGGTCTTGGCGGCGGCGTTTGCCCTCGGGTTGGGCTTGGGCGCGTGCGCGCGCCAAAACAACGAGCTCGCGGCGGGCGCGGGCTACGGCGCGGCCGGCCCGGGCAGCGTGCAGGAATTCAACCAGACGGTCGGCGACCGCGTCTTCTTCGACACCGATCAGACCAATCTCTCGCCCGCCGCCCAGGCGACGCTCGACAAGCAAGCCGCTTGGCTCAACCAGTACAACCGCTATACCTTCACCATCGAGGGCCACGCCGACGAGCGCGGCACCCGCGAATACAATTTCGCCCTCGGCGCCCAGCGCGCCCAGACGGTGCACGACTATCTCGCCGCCAAGGGCGTCGCCGCCTCGCGGATGAAGACGATCAGCTATGGCAAGGAGCGGCCGGTCGCGGTCTGCGATGACATCTCCTGCTGGTCGCAAAACCGCCGCGCCGTGACTGTACTGAACGGCGCGCCCGCAAGTTGAGCGTGGATTTCGGGGGCTTGAAACCCACATCGTCGAGGCGTATGGGCCCCCGCTTTGAACAGATGCTGAGGTCGCCGTCCGTGATCTTTCTCCGAGCCCTGAGCCTGACGGCGGTCCTTCTCGCTTTCGTCGGCCTCGGGTCAGCGGCCAGCGCGCAGGGGTTTGACCTCTTCCACCGCCAGGCGCAGCAGGCGGCGCCGCCCGCCGACATTCCGGGAGCGACGGAGGACGACGCAGGCGGGGCGCCCGAGCTGGTTCTGCGCATCAACCGGCTTGAGGAGCAGCTCAGGCAGGCGAACGGCCGGATCGAGGAACTGGAGAACGCCGAGCATCGGCTCGAGGATCAGCTGCAGAAGTTCCGGCAGGATGTCGAGTTTCGCTTCGGCGAGCGCTCCGGCCAGCCGCAGCCGCCGGCGCCGACAGCCTCAGCAGCGGCGGCGCCTGAAGCCGTGATCGAGGGGTCCGCAGCGGCGAAGCCCAAAAAGTCGGACGCCTTCGATCCCGACGCCGCGCCGAACGCGCCCGGCGCGCCGCGACCGCTCGGAACCACCGCGCCGAGCGCGCCGCTCGTCCGTCCCGCGCCACCCGCCGGAACCCCGCTCGAACTCGGCAAGGGCCCGGCGTCAGCGCCGCCGCCGCCGACCGCGACCGGGCCCCTGATCACAGGTTCGGGCGTCGCGATGCTGGACGCGCCGCGCGAGCAGTTCAACACGGCGCTGCAGGCGTTCCAGACCGGTCAGTACCAGCAGGCAGAAGACGGGTTCAAGGCGTTCATGGCCGCCAACAGCGGCCATCGTCTGACGCCGGACGCCATCTTCTATATCGGCGAAACCTATTTCCAGCGCTCGCGTCCGCGCGAGGCGGCCGAGCAATATCTGAAGGTCACGACCGACTATGCGAAGTCGCCGCGGGCGCCCGAAAGCATGGTGCGGCTCGGCCAGACGCTCGCCGCGCTGGGCAACGGGGAGCAGGCCTGCGCGACTTTCACCGAATTCGGCAAGCGCTACCCGACCGCCACGCCCTCGATCAAAAGGCTCGCCGACCGCGAGATGGCCAAGGATCATTGCGGAGGGTGACCGGCGCCGACGGCCTTTCGGCGGCTGAGGTCGACGCGCTGCTCGCGCCGCTGGAGGATGCCCCATCGTTGCTCGTTGCTGTCTCGGGCGGTCCCGATTCCACCGCGCTTTTGCTGATGGTCGCCGAATGGGCGGCGCGGCGCGGAAAGATGAGGATCGCCGCGGCCACGGTCGATCATGCTTTGAGGCCGGAGAGTTCGGCGGAGGCGCAGAGCGTCGCTCATCTTTGCGATGGGCTCGGCGTCCCTCACGCCATCCTCCGTTGGACAGGCGCAAAGCCGACCACCCGCTTGCAAGAGCGGGCGCGTGAGGCGCGCTACCGGCTGCTCGCAGACCATGCGCGGGCCATCGGCGCCGGCACAATCGTCACCGCCCATCACGCCGACGACCAGGCGGAGACGGTGCTGTTTCGCCTCATGCGCGGCTCGGGAGTGGCCGGCCTGCGCGGCATGGAGGCGACGAGCCGGCGCGACGGCGTCTCGATCGCTCGGCCTTTGCTCGGCGTCAGCAAGAGCGCGCTGATCGCGTTCGCCAGGGCGCGCGGCGCTGCCTTCGTCGAGGATCCGTCCAATGTGGAGCTTCGATTTGCGCGCCCGCGTCTGCGCGCCCTGATCGCGGGCCTCGCCGGCGAAGGTCTCAGCGCCGAAGGCCTCGCCCGTCTCGCCCGCCGCGCGGCGGAGGCGGACGAGGCGTTGGCCCGGATGACGGCTGAGGTCGAGGCGAGGCTCGGAGCGGACGGACCGATCGACGCCCGCGCCCTGTTCGAGGCGCCGATTGCGATCGTCCAACGAGTGCTGGCCGGCCGCATCGCCGCGGCCGGGGGGCGCGACCCGAGCCGGATCGGCCTCGAGAAGATCGAGGCGCTCGCGCTTCGCCTTCGGGAGGCTTCGCGTGAGGGACGTGCGCTCAAGGCCAATGTCGGCGGCGCGGTCGCCCAGCTTGCCGCCACGGGCAACCTGGAGTTTTCGCCCGAGCCGGCGAGGCGGACCGCCATGACGAGTAGGATGGCCCGTCGCCGGTTGCCGATTGCCGACTGCCGCTAGAACCCGCTATCCTCCAAGCGAGCCAAGTCGGGGAGGCAGCCATGCTCTGGGGGATCGATCCGCTGTTGGACGCGGACCTCCTGTACGCGTTGCGCAGAATGGGCCATGGCGACGAGATCGCCGTCGTCGACGCGAATTTTCCGGCCGCCTCGACCGCGACATCGACCGTGACGGGCGCGCCGATCCTGATGGCGGGGGTCTCATCGGCGCGCGCCGTCGAAGCCGTCCTCTCGGTCATGCCGCTCGACAGCTTCGTGACCGACCCGGCGCTGCGGATGGAGGTCGTCGGCGACCCCGTCGCGGTGCCGCCCGTTCAACAGGAAGTGCAGCAGGCGATCGACCGCGCCGCGGGCCGGCGCGTGCCCCTCGTCGGCATTGAACGCTTCGCCTTCTACGACCGTGCGAGCGAGGCTTTCGCCATTCTCGTGACCGGGGAGCGGCGCCACTACGGCTGCTTCATCTTCAAGAAGGGCGTGCTGCCGCCGGAGTAGGCGCGCCTTGAGGATTGCGGCCCGCGCGGAAGCGTCGGGGATATCTGGCGCAATCGAGGAACGCCGGCGCGTATGAGAACAATCCCTGACGATCCCGCGAACCCCGAGCGGGCCTCCGCGATCAAGACCGCCTCGACGCGCGTGACGCTGATCGTCGCCATTGTTCTGGCCATCGCCAAGCTGGCCGGATGGGTCGTGACGGGTTCGATGGCGCTCCTTGCCTCAGCCATCGACGCGCTGGTCGATACCGGGGCGAGCGTCGTCACGTTGCTGGGCGTACGCTACGCCCAACGGCCGCCCGATCGCGACCACCGCTTCGGCCATGGCAAGGGCGAGGCGGTCGCCGCCTTCACCCAGTCCACCTTTCTTGCCGGCGCGGCGGTCGTGCTGGCGTTTCAGTCCATCCAGCGGCTCGTCTTCCCCGTGTCGCTCGACGCGCTCGAGACAGGCTTCTGGCTGATCGGCGCAAGCCTCCTGACTTCGTTGGGACTGGCGGCGATGCAGACCAGGGCGGTGCGCAGGACAGGTTCGACAGCCATCGCCGCCGACCGGGCGCATTATCTGGCGGACATCGCCCTAAACGCAGCCGTTCTTCTCGCCCTCGCTGTGACCCGGTTGACCGGATGGACGCGCGCCGACCCTGCCTTCGCGCTGGCCATCTCGGCCTACATGCTCTGGAACTCCTATTCGATCGCGCGCGAAGCGTTGGAGCAGCTCCTCGATCAGGAGCTTCCGTCGGACGATCGGCGCCGGATCAAGGATGCTGTGCGCGCCTGCGCGGGCGTACGGGACATCCATGATTTGCGCACCCGGTTTTCGGGAGACCGGACGTTCGTGGAATACCACCTCGAGGTCGATCCACGCGTGACCGTCGAAGTCGGCCACGCCATTGGCGACGCCACCGAGACGGCCGTGCAGAACCTGCTGCCCGGCGCCGTCGAGGCCACCGCCCACCTCGAACCGCACGGGATCGACGACGAGCGGCTGGACGACGCCATCGCGCAGAAATCCTCGGCTTCCGAGCAAAGTTAGAGACCGCCCGCGGGCGTCGCACAAAAAAGAGAGCCGCCCGCGGGCGGCTCTCTTCGGCTTTGTCTTCGGCGTCACTCCGCCGCCGATTTCGACCGCTCCTTGCGCGGGACGGGCTCGACCGCGGGCGCGGCGAGCGGCAAGGCGGCCGGCGCCTCGGAGGCCTCCGCCTTCTGCGCCAGGATCAGCGTGTCGCGCATCGACGCGATCGCGCGCAGCTTCGACATCGCGGCGCCGGTTCCGGCCGGGATCAGGCGTCCAACGATAACGTTCTCTTTCAGGCCCTCGAGCGTATCGACCTTGCCGTTGACCGCGGCCTCGGTGAGCACGCGGGTGGTCTCCTGGAAGGACGCCGCCGAGATGAAGGAGCGTGTCTGCAGGCTCGCCTTGGTGATGCCGAGCAGCACGGGCGTGCCCACTGCCGGCTTCTTGCCCTCGGCCACCGCCGCCTCATTGGCCGCCTCGAGATCGCTCGCGTCGACCTGCTCGCCGACCAGGAAGTCGGTGTCGCCGGGCTCGGTGATGTCGACCTTCTGCAGCATCTGGCGGACGATCACTTCGATATGCTTGTCGTTGATGCTGACGCCCTGCAGTCGATAGACTTCCTGAATCTCGTTGACGAGATAGGCCGCCAGTTCCTCGACGCCTTTGATGGCGAGAATGTCGTGCGGGGCGGGATTCCCGTCGACGATATATTCGCCCTTCTCGATCACGTCGCCGTCCTGCAGATGGATGTGCTTCGACTTCGGGATCAGGTACTCGACCGGCTCTACGCCCTCTTCGCTCGGCGCGATCGTGAGGCGCTGCTTGTTCTTGAAGTCGCGCCCGAACTGCACCGTCCCCGAGATTTCGGCGATGATCGCGTGATCTTTCGGACGTCGCGCCTCGAACAGCTCCGCCACCCTCGGCAGACCGCCGGTGATGTCGCGGGTCTTGGCGCTATTGATCGAGATGCGCGCGACGACGTCGCCCCCGCGCACGGCCGCGCCGGGCTCGAACGAGATGATCGACTCGACCGGCAGCAGATATCGCGCGTCGCCGCCCCGCGGCAGCTTCGCAAGCTTGCCGTCCTTGCCCTTGATCACCAGTGCGGGCTTCAGGCTCGCGGTGCGCGGCGTCGAGCGCCAGTCGGTGACGATGCGCTTGGCGATGCCGGTCGCCTCGTCGACCTGCTCGGACATCGAGGAGCCTTCGACCAGGTCCTCGAAGCCGATGACGCCGTCGACCTCGGTGAGAATGGGCCGCGTGAACGGATCCCACTCCGCGATCCTTTGGCCGCGCTTGATCTTGTCGCCGTCATCGACCTTTAGGCGTGCGCCGTACTGCACCCGGTGCACCGCGCGCTCTGCCCCGCTGCGGTCGTGGATGACGACCGCGACGTTGCGCGCCATCGCCATCAGATCGCCGTTCGAGTTGCGCGCGAGATTGCGGTTGCGGATCTTCACCTCGCCGTCGAAGTTCGACTCGATGAATGACTGGTCCGCCAGCTGCGCCGCGCCGCCGATGTGGAAGGTGCGCATGGTGAGCTGGGTGCCCGGCTCACCGATCGACTGCGCCGCGATGACGCCGACGGCCTCGCCCATATTGACGGGCGTCCCGCGCGCAAGATCGCGTCCGTAGCAGGCGGCGCAGACGCCGTTGGGCGCTTCGCAGGTCAGCACAGAGCGAATCTTCACCTCCTGGATGCCGGCGGCGATGATCGCGGGCATGTCCTCTTCGACGATCATCCGGCCGGCTTCGACAATGACGTTTCCCTCGAGGTCGCGCAGCGTCTCGGCCGATGTGCGGCCGAGAATGCGGGTCGCGAGCGAAGCCACCACCGTGCCCGCGTCGATGATCGCGCGCATGCTGATGCCGCCCTGCGATCCGCAGTCGAGCATGGTGATGATCGAGTCCTGCGCCACGTCGACGAGACGGCGGGTCAGATAGCCGGAATTCGCGGTCTTCAGCGCGGTGTCCGCGAGGCCCTTGCGCGCGCCGTGGGTCGAATTGAAGTATTCGAGAACCGACAGGCCTTCCTTGAAGTTCGAGATGATCGGGCTCTCGATGATTTCGCCGGAAGGCTTGGCCATCAGGCCGCGCATGGCGGCGAGCTGGCGCATTTGCGTCGGCGAGCCGCGCGCGCCTGAGTGCGACATCATGTAGATCGAGTTGATCGGCTTGTCGCGGCCGTGCTCGTCCTTGCGAACGGCCGAGATGCCGGCCATCATCTCCTCGGCGAGCCTGTCCGAACACTTCGCCCAGGCGTCGACCACCTTGTTGTACTTCTCGCCCTGAGTGATGAGGCCGTCGTTGTACTGCTGCTCGTACTCCTTGGCGAGCGCCGACGTCTCGGCGATGAACCGGGCCTTCGAGTCCGGCACCACCATGTCGTCCTTGCCAAACGAAATGCCGGCCTTGAAGGCCTCGCGGAAACCGAGCGCCATGATGCGGTCGCAGAAGATGACCGTTTCCTTCTGGCCGCAGTTGCGGTAGACGATATCGATCATGCTGGAGATTTCCTTCTTCGTCATCAACTTGTTGACGACGTCGAAGGGAATCTTGACGTGCTCGGGCAAAAGCTGGCCTAGAAACAGCCGCCCGGGCGTCGTGTCGAAGATCTTCGCCACACGCCCGCCCGTTTCGTCATAGGTCCAGGCGCGGCCCTTGATCTTCGTATGCAGCGTGATCGCCCCAGCGGCGAGGGCATGTTCGATCTCGCCCATGTCGCTGTAGAAGCCGCGGATCGGCCGCTTCGTCTTGGGGTCCTCCGCGTACTGCCCCGGCTCGCCGTCGCGCATCAGCGACACGTAGTAGAGGCCCAGAACGATGTCCTGGCTCGGCACGATGATCGGCTGGCCGTTGGCGGGGTGCAGGATGTTGTTGGTCGACATCATGAGCACGCGCGCTTCCAGCTGCGCTTCCAGCGAGAGCGGCACGTGCACGGCCATCTGGTCGCCGTCGAAGTCTGCGTTGAAGGCCGAGCAGACGAGCGGATGCAGCTGGATCGCCTTGCCTTCGATCAGCACCGGCTCGAAGGCCTGAATGCCGAGGCGATGCAGGGTCGGCGCGCGGTTCAGCATCACCGGGTGTTCGCGGATCACCTCGTCGAGGATGTCCCAGACTTCCGGCTTCTCCTTCTCAACCAGCTTCTTGGCCTGCTTGACGGTTGCCGACAGACCCTTCGCGTCGAGGCGCGAATAGATGAACGGTTTGAACAGCTCGAGCGCCATCTTCTTCGGCAGGCCGCATTGATGGAGCTTGAGCTCGGGACCGACGACGATGACCGACCGGCCCGAATAGTCGACGCGCTTGCCGAGCAGGTTCTGCCGGAACCGGCCCTGCTTGCCCTTCAGCATGTCGGCGAGCGACTTCAGCGGACGCTTGTTGGCGCCGGTGATGACGCGGCCGCGGCGGCCGTTGTCGAACAG
>Ga0213878_10000954_pt1 | contig 10315 bp, 7 predicted proteins | sample VelepicoBEBS_R02_FD_161053 | JGI IMG/M metagenome (GOLD analysis project Ga0213878, IMG submission 161053) | Vellozia epidendroides bulk soil microbial communities from rupestrian grasslands, the National Park of Serra do Cipo, Brazil - BS_R02 | ecosystem: Environmental > Terrestrial > Soil >... | reverse complement strand
CCCCGTGGAGAGCTGCCTCGCTTGCGAGGCCGATGCGGTCGGAACCCGAAGGGTATCGGTATAAACTAACTAACTCGGTTACAGACAACCAGGAGATGGACCGCTGAGATCAAAATCAACACGCCTGGGGTCAATTATCAGCAGAATATAGCGGTCCATCGTTCTCTTCAGTGCGTCCCGGACGGCATTAAATCTGGGCTATTTCCTGATCTCTTCTGATAATATTGTAAGTTCTGCTCTGTCTCCGCGATGTCGTTTAAAAGGTCGTCGCGCTCAAGGACCCTGTCGCTATCGCGGAGATTTTTCATTATCTCCAGCCCTTCAACGATGTATTTAACTCCTCTTTTAACATCGCCTGTCTCGCTAATTGCCCCGCCGTATCTCGCGAGGCAACTCGCGTAAAACTCCCGCTCAGCCGGATAATCGCGCGCTTGGAGATTTTGTCGCAGTAAGGCGATTGCCTTTGAGAAAAGCTCTTCCGCATCTCGCCAGCTCTTGCTTACGTCCGCAACTTCGGCTTGTGAGACGAACAATCCGCATTCCCTAAAGCGGTTATTCTGTTGGTTCGAATCCAATGCCATGAGCCGTCTTGCGAGCGGTATTATCCTCAAATTAATCGCTCGTGCCGACTCAACGTCCCCTGTCCGTGTGTAGCAAAACACGAGATTGACGGAACCGTAATATTCTAAGTCTTCGAGTTCGAAATTGGCTAACCCTTTCTGATCAAGCCCCTCCACCACATGAAGCACCTCTTGTTCCAGCTTGATTGCCTTCGGGAACTCGCGTCGCCCGACAAAGAAACTTCCACTATTATAGAGTTCGCAAACCAGATCCTCGTCGAGGCTAACATTGTTAGGATCGATTGCAGTTAGCCGGCGCAAGATCGAAAGTTTCTCGCTCGAAGATGCCGATTCATCGCCTGAATTATCAGCAAAGGCTAAAATTCCCTCCCAACGCCCAGCAGCTTTGTCCGAGAGCCGCTGCAATGTGACGTTATTTGGCGCCTCTAGCGCCGCTTTGCGGCGAATAGCGAATGACTTCTCAAGGGTCTCTCGCAGGAGGCTACGCTGACCCGCATAATTGTAGAAAGTCGCCAATGCTTCAAGGCTATTTGCGTAGGCATCTATGCCCTCCGTTTCAGATGGTTGTGCAGTATAGGCCAGCGCACCGTACTTAATTGCTTCGGTAAGCATTCGTAAAGATGTCTGAGGGTCGGCTAGTAAACTATGGCTCCGTGCCTTGAGCGATAGCGCATCGCAAAGGAGAATCTCTAGCTTATGCCGCGGATTCGCCGTCAATGCCGCCGTCTTCTCTATTCCCCGCAGTGTTCGAATAGCCTCCGCCAACATCCCGTCTATGGTTTCCGGCGTTCCCGATTGCAATGCTACCCGACAGTTAGTAACAATGGCTTTTGGCAGCAGGAGTTCGTCGTCAACGTTTTCCGGTCGTGCTTCTACCAACTTTCGTGCCAGCACTTGCGCTCGCCCTGCGCGTTGCATGGCGCCGCCAAGGTCACCCAGCTCCTGTAGCGAAGACGCGACAATCATTTGAGTTTGAATGTCCGCCCTCATTTGGAGCCCGCTCATAACGGGATCGAAGGCGTCGCGGCTGCTTGAATCGATCCCGTCGAAAATTGCTGCTACGGGATTCAGCAACTCGAGCCGATGCTCGATCGGTGCGGACATGCTTTCTTGCGACGACGCCATCTCATTGAGCATGGTCCGAGCCGCAGATGCCGCTAGGTCGCGCTGACGGATCGCGTAGTTGCGTTCCTGAGTCGCCACTCGATTCGAAACCAGGATGCCGGCAATAGCGAATCCCCCTACAAGCATGGCTGCTGAAACTGAGACTGTTGCAGTAGGATGACGACTGGCCAATCGATGCGTTCGGTACCACCAGCTTTGAGGTCGCGCTAGAACGGGGCGACGTTCCAAGAAATGGCCAATATCGTCAACAAGATGTTCAACGCTCTTGTACCGATCGGAAGGCTTCTTTCGCATTGCCTTTAGGACGATCGCCTCCAAGTCGCCTCTTAGCTTCGGGTAAAAAACGCGGCCGTGGCTACGGGCGCAATCGGCGACTCGCTCCGGTTCCTCTCCGCAAATGCGGCACAGGACCTCAAACCCTGCCGTTCCCGCGTCCTCCGTTCTAACAAAAGGGTGAGCTCCCGCTAGAAGTTCGTAGAGTAGAGTTCCCAGAGCAAAAATGTCGGCTGCGGTTGTCACCTCTTCGCCACGGATTTGCTCAGGACTTGAATAGCGAGGTGTACACGGTCCGATACCGATCGTTTGTTCGATCAGATTACTGCTAGCTTCTTCGACGGTTAAAAGCTTTGCGATTCCGAAGTCGATCAACCGAGGCGTACCATCGGCAGTGACCAGGATATTTGAGGGCTTGAGATCGCGATGAACAATCAAATTTCGGTGTGCATAGGAGACAGCTGAACAAACCTTCAGAAACAGGCCCAAAATCTGGTCCAGCTCGAGCTCTTGATTGGCGCAATAATCCTTGATCTGTTGGCCATCGATATACTCGAGCGCGAAGTAAGGCTGCCCGTTCTCCATCGCACCGCCTTCCAGGAAGCGAGCGATGAACGGATGGTTCAATTGGGAAAGAATCCGCCGTTCACGCCGGAACCGATAGGTAAGCAGCTCCGGATCCACCCTTTGCCGCATGACCTTGATCGCCGCGCGCTGCTTGACAGATTGATCGCTTTCTACAGCCCGCTCGGCCAGATAAACTGCACCCATCCCGCCGGAGGAAATCTTGCGTACGATTTCCCAGGAACCAACTACGGATCCAGAAGCAAGTTCGGTCGTGACATTTTGCCAGTTAGTTTCGCTAACTGACTGCGTATCCTGAACGCAAGCCGGACTTTCGAGGAATCGGCTGTCCGGACTATCATGCTCCAGCAGTGAAATCACTTCACGAACGACTGCAGAGTCATCGGCGCAATGCTCATTCAACCAAGCTGGTCTCCCAACTGTGTTAATCTGAATTGCTTCAGCGAACAGTCTTCGTAACCTTTGCCAGGTCTTTGGTCGTGAGTCTGACGATTCCGCGCCGGGATCACTCTCGGGTTTCGTTCCTCGCCGGCTAAAGAAAGAAATCGGCAGTTTTTTCACTAAGAATCGCTCCAATTACCAAGCCGCAGCGACCCTCAAGCGCCGTCTGAGCCACGCTTTCGCCAATCTCCAATCTCGCTTCACCGTGGTGCCGAGTAGGGGCGCCTTCGATGAAGTCGTCTCACTGTGAGCCGACAGACGTCGCGGTCCAGGAACACAGCCGTCCATGCTCAGCTCCAATTCTGATCGAATCTGAAACATTAAGAAACCCGACGCAGAGCCTCTAGCAAACAAATTACGGAGAGCAACGTCAAGGCTTCTTCCATAAGCGTTCTCGGCTTTTGGAAGTCGCAAAACGATGGGCCACGAAATCGTCAAGAGTTTGCATTTCTCTTTGGGAAGTTACAGCGCCGAGCTTCGACGTTATCGCCCCGAGGGTTGCTAATTTTTGGCGAGGCAGGCTTAGCCCGACCGTTCACCCTGAACTCTTCAATATTGCTGTCCCGTGGGAGCATGAGATCTTGCCCACCATGCTGATTGAACATGACGGAAAAGCTCCGACGATCGATCCGTCGGCACGGATTGCGCCGACGGCGGTTGTCTGCGGCGATGTAACGATTGGCGCCGGCACGTCGGTCGGGTTTGGTGCGGTACTTACGGCGGAAACCGGACCGATCACGATAGGTTCCAAGTGTGTAATCATGGAGAACGCGGTTTTAAGAGGAACAAAACGTCACCCGCTATCCATATCCGATAATGTTCTAGTTGGTCCACACGCGCATCTCACGGGATGCACCGTTGCCGAGAACGTCTTTATCGCCACCCAGGTCTCGATCTTTAATGGCGCTTCGCTTGGAGACGTTCAGTCGTAAGAATCGGCGCGATTGTTCATTTCAATAGCCGTTTGCAGCCGGGAGACAGTGTCCCCATAGGTTGGATCGCAGCCGGCAGCCCGGCTCGAATGTTTCGGCCAGATCAACACGAAGAAATGTGGAAAGTGCTTGGGGTTTTCGCCAAGACTGTCTGGGGCTTAGACGCGGCGCCACCAGGAGAAACGATTATGCCCGTGGTTCTCGACCGTTATACTCGGGCCTTGGCTCGCCACCGAAACGACCGCATCCTGGAACGTCTTTCATAGCTGCAACAGACGTCGCCAAGGCTATGTCGGTCAAGAAGGAGCGCAAAGATCGTAAAGGGACCGCAAATGCACGCGAAGATAGTTGCACGTGAAGCCACTGGTCACGCTGATTCAGCTCCAATCCTCAATCTTTAGACCTGGTACGCGCCGGAACTCGCCCATATTTCTTGTGACCAGAACCAGGCTTCGGGCTCTCGCTTGGCCTCCGATTAACACATCATACGGACCGATCGGTGTCCCCTGCAACGTGAGCCAAGCCCGCAGTTCGCCCGCTTCGCGCGCATCTTCGGAATCAAACTCGATGATGGGAAAGCGCAGTTTCTCAATCAGTGCAACATTCTGTGCACGGCGCGCACTTTTGAATGCGCCATAGTAAAGCTCGTGCGCAACTATCGCCGAAATGGCGACATCACCGGGCTTATGTTTACGAAGACGACGCGCTGGACGCGAATTTCGATCATTCAACAGAGCGATCACCACGTTAGCGTCTAAGAGATACCTCATCTCTCCCTGAAAAATTCGTCTAACTCGGGTCTCTCTTGTGGTACTGGCTGCTCATTAACAGCCTCCACGAAATCGTCATCCAGTTTCGCGGTCACCGCGTCGAGCCATTGCCAATCATCCGCCAGAGGCTCGAGGATAACTGCATTCCCGCGTCGACGAATCCGGACTTGATCGGAATCAAATCGAAATTCTTTTGGCAATCGGACGGCTTGGGACCGGCCTGACCAGAAAACCTTGGCAATATCCATATGCTATATATAGAAAATATATAGCATGATGAGCCACTATAGGCAATTTTCAGCGATCGCGAAAGGTAGCGAACGTGGACGAAAGCAAGGCACGCTCCGCGGTGCCGACCACATCGGCCTCGCAAGCGAGGCAGCGCTCCACGGGAAGGCGCGCTCCACGAGTCGGAATTTAGCGTTTCAAGTCAGTCAATGACTCTCTTACCGAGTCCAGATCCGCTTTCCAATCCGGGTGCTCGCCGTGCGATTGGATCAGGTGCGCCAGAATATCGAGGCTAGTTTGACAATTCTGTCCGGCGTTCGTGGTGTCCCCTTGTGCTTTTTCTACCTCACCTAGGCCCTTATAAACGCCCGCCAAATGATATTGATAATCGGTATTACCCGGATCTTTCTTAACCAGCCCTTGCAAAATCACGAGAGCGTTCTGGTACTCGGCTTTGGCGTTGACTAACTCGTTTCGGTCCTGAGAGACATCTCCGAGTTTCTGGTGAGCAACCGCTAACGCATGTTGCCAATCGCCATTACCAGCATCTCGGCCAACCAGTTTCTGAGTGATGTCAAATGCAGCTTGGTATTCTACTAAGGCGTTATCCAAGTCCTTTTGCGCTCGGCAAATGTCGCCTAAGCCCTCATGAGAATCCCACAAATTGTATCGCCAAGTGGTATTGTCGGGATCCTGGTTCGCAAGTTTCTGAATAATCGCGAGTCCATCTAGAGCTTGCGCCTTGGCTTCGCCCAGATTTCCTTGTGCTAACAGCAGGCTACTCAGGACGTCATAACTCACAAACAAGTCGCATTGCCATCCGCTATTAGTCGGATCTTGTTTGGCCAATCTATCGATGCCCTTGAGTCCGTTCTCGTATTGAACTTTAGCGCCATTAAGATCTCCCAGCGACCTGAGAGCATCACCGAGCCGGTTATAGCTCGCCACCAAATTCCGTTGCCAACGGGTGTCGCCCGGCTCCAGCTTCACTGTGTTTTGGATAGCATTCAGCGCGTCCTGGTACTCGGTCTTTGCTCTGGCAAGATCGCCTTGCAACGAAGCGAGGTCACCGAGCATCACGCGGCAGATAAACAGGTCGTCCTCCCACTTGGCATTACCAGGCTCCTTCGTAACCAGTTTTTGCGTTATCTCCAGGTTGTGCTCGAATTGGGTCCTCGCGCCGCTCAAGTCCCCTTGAGCTTTGAACACATCACCGAGCCTCTTATAACAAACCGATAAATCGCGCTGCCGCGCGCCGTTAGGCGGGTCCTGTTCGGCAAGCCGCAGCCTGATCTCAAGTTCACTCTGGTATTGGGCCTTCGCACCATCCAAGTCTCCTTGACTCATCAAAACGTCACCCAGGCACTCATGGGCAACTGATAAACTCCGTTGCCAGGCCGCCTCACCCGGAGCTTGCTCGACAAGTTTCTGGTCAATGGCCAATTTCTCTTGATACTTGGCTTTAGCTCCGTTTAGATCGCCCTGCGCTAAAAGGCGGTCACCTTCTTGCTGCAGTAGTGTCGCCCAATTATTGGCCGCGTTTGGATCCCGCTCGCTGAACCCGAGGTTCTTATAGTAGTTCTCGACCTGCTTTTGCACATCCTCGACAATATCGAGGTGGCCAATTGGCTCGAGCTTGCCGCTCAGTTGGTTCAGCAAATAGTTTAGGATTTCTTCTGCGCTTTGGCGGGCAGCATTTGCGCGGTGTTCTTGGACTAACGCCAGTTTCCGTTGTTTTTTTGCTTCTCTCTCCTGGAAAACCGCATACCCTGCGATTCCCGACATTGCCGCCGATAATACCAGTGCGGCGGAGGTGATTCCGGCGAGCTGCCGGCGCCGGCGTTCGTGTTCACGCTGCTTTAAAGCATCGAATTTTACGTCCAGAAGCCCAGCCAAAAGTTTTAGCTTAGCATTAAGCTTTCCATCTTTTCCTTCTCTGACATCACCGGCGATTGACTCCGAGCAATCCGGCAAAAGCATGCCGTCCGCATCCACCCGGTGCATGAGTGCTTCAGGAAAACACTCTTTTGAAGAGTCCGACGCGTGCGGCTCGCCCCCTACGATCAAGCTAAATACGCGATCTTCCCGACCCAGTTTTTTGAAGCACTTTATCTCTTGGTCGACCCAAAGCGATTGTGCGGCGTTGGGAGAACAAACCACAACTAAGTAACGAGACTCAGCCAATGCTTCGTTAACCCTGCCGCTAAGGTCCGCCGATACGGGCAGCTCCTCCCGATCACGAAAAACCGGGAATAGCCTCCCGGGTCGGGTGCCATCACGATTAGGCTGCCCTACCAAGCGTCGCGGAACTCGGTAGTTCTCTAGTGAACGATGGAGCCAGTCACCCCATTTCTTATCGCGGTGGCTATAACTGATAAACGCCCAGTATTTGAACCCGCCGGTCTGAGGAGCTGTTACCAATTGAATTTCAGGCGGTTGCTTTTAGCATCATCCTGAAAATTTTCGTGGATTCAACGTGTTTACGCTAGAACACCCGGGGAGCGCTGCCTTCCCACGGCCGCGGGACGAGGCCGATGGTGAACAAAGATAGCGGTATGGCAGACCTCACGCTCTCGGCGCTCGTAAGTATGTGCAATAAATGCATCTCGGTCCGACCGGTATGCGGACCGACAGTATCCGGTCCCGACATAGAGCGCGAGTGCAATCAACTTTTCTAGAGGCCTTAGTGCGCTTCACTGCGCCGACCGCGTCGGCCTCGCAAGCGAGGCAGCGCTCCACGAATCACTTCTCGCCTTGAGAGTGCACCTTGGCCGCAACCTTCAGTCGTAACGCGTTCAACGCGATAAACCCAGTCGCGTCCGACTGGTTATACGCCTGCGTTGGGTCAGCTTCCATGGTCGCAATGTCCGGATTGTAGAGGCTGACCGGGCTCTTACGGCCGGCTACGATCGTGTTGCCTTTATAGAGTTTAACCCGGACAACCCCGGTTACATTCTTTTGCGATTCGGCAACCAAGGCTTGGATCGCTTCGCGCTCGGGCGCGAACCAGAACCCGTTATAAACCAATTCGGCGTACTTCGGACCGAGAGAATCGCGGATATGCATCACTTCCCGATCGAGAGTGATCGATTCCAAATTCCGGTGCGCGAAATGTAAAATGGCGCCGCCGGGAGTTTCATAGACCCCCCGGCTTTTCATACCAACAAATCGGTTCTCGACCATGTCCACCCGCCCGATTCCGTTGCGGCCGCCTAACTGGTTCAGAACCTTCATGACCCACAGCGGAGAAAGTTTGGCCCGATTTTCCTTGGTCTTGGTAACGGTTCCTTTAAATCCGAGACTCCCCAAGATCGTATCGATTTTCTCATGACCAACCGCCTGGCAGACACCAGCTTCGAACTCGAGCTCAACAAATTCCGGTGTGCCCGGGGCGTCCTCGGGATCGACGCTCAACTTATACATGTCCTTCAACTCCGGTGCGCTGGCGTCAGTCCACGGGTCTTCGAGTATACCGCTCTCGAAACTGATATGGAGAAGGTTCCGATCCATTGAGTACGGCTTCTTCGCCGTAGCCGCGACCGGGATCCCCTGATCTTCAGCCCACCGAATCATTTCTGAACGACCGGGAAATTCCTCTCGAAACTCGGCGAGCCGCCAAGGGGCGATTACCTGGATATCAGGCGCCAGTGCAGCAGCCGTCAATTCGAATCGGACCTGATCGTTACCTTTACCGGTAGCGCCATGAGCGATCGCATTGGCGCCTTCCGCCCGGGCGATCTCAACCATCCGCTTAGCGATTAACGGCCGTGCAATACTGGTTCCAAGATAGTATTGGTTCTCATACAGAGCCGACGCCTGGAACATCGGGAAAATGAAGTCACGCGCGAACTCCTCCTGCAGATCATCGATATAACATTTCGATGCACCGGTCTTCAGCGCCTTTTCTTCCAATCCCTCCAGTTCTTCCTCCTGCCCGATATCAGCGCAAAAGGCGATAACCTCAGCCGAATAAGTCTCCTTGATCCACTTGAGAATAACCGAGGTATCAAGCCCTCCTGAGTAGGCAACGACGATTTTCATGACCGCTCATGAATACACGGACCTGTGGGTGCCGTCGAGGCCCATAATAACCGCGCTCTTTGCGGCTTAATCGTGCTCGTGCTCGGGCTCGTCCTCGTGCTCGATTTCCGGAGTCGTGTGCCATCAACAGCTCTCTTTCGCCCACGATCTTCCTGAGTTGGTCAGAGATCGTCGGTATCGTAGCGATCCGTATCCTCCCGGACCCGGAATTCATCGGGATCAAACCGTTGGACCAGCCGCGTCAGCATCGCCACGACCCTAGCCAACATCTCCTTGCCGCCCCGGATACGATCGTTTGTTGCAACCCGCTTTGCGACAGAAGCGTCCAAGCCGGCGGCACATTCCAAAGCAGAGCCGCGGGCATCATCGAAGAACTTAGCCCTCTGACGGCCTTGTCGCCTCTAATCGAGCCCGAGCACGGGGACGATTGATAAGGCTCACGCCTCATTTCGCCTGTGTAATATGCGGTTCCTTTAAATAGATCGGCTCACCGAGAGCCCCGTAGCTCTCATCCCGGCTCAACAAATACCGAGCATGCGGCAACAAGACTTCGACATCAGGTAGCTCCGCAACCGGTGAGGTCGCGAAAACCCGCTTTAGATTTGCCTTAGAGATCTCGGCCCCGAGTTCCGCTCTGGGAACCAAACGGGGTAGCTCCGGGAGCTTGCCCGCCCGGATTTCACCTAGAAAAAAAGCGCCTCGCCGGGCGTCACCTATCACCAGATAATTCTCCTCGGCATAACCGAGCACCGATGGACAGCCAAAGGTTCGGCAACCAAGCCCTAACTTCATTCCGAGCGCAGTTGCCACTGCGACCCGCAGCCCGGTGTATGAACCAGGGCCGATCCCCACCACGATCTCATCCAATCGATCGATCCCCTTAATGGTCGCGTCAGCCAAACTCGCGAGCTCTGCTGAACCTTGGAAGGATTTCTCCAGCAGAAGCGATCGGTCCCGAGCCAAAACGATACTGCCTGTCGGGCCGGAATTTTCTATAATTAACCGGGTCACCAGCAAATCAGTCGTTCATTGTTTTCTGCAATCGACAGCGTCACCCATATCGCCGTGCCTGGAATTCTCTTGGGGAACCGGTTAGCCCATTCAACGGCGCAAATACCTGGCCGACTCAAATATTCGTCGAAGCCGATTTCATCAAGTTCATCTTCGGAACTGAGTCGGTAGAAATCCAAATGATAGAGCGGTAACCGGCCACCCCGATATTCGTGAATCAAGGTAAAGGTTGGACTGGTAACCACCGCCGATGAACCGAGGCCGGCAGCTAAACCTTTCACAAACTCTGTCTTACCGGCTCCTAAATCGCCGACCAGCGCTAGCACGT
>Ga0213878_10000953_pt1 | contig 10323 bp, 10 predicted proteins | sample VelepicoBEBS_R02_FD_161053 | JGI IMG/M metagenome (GOLD analysis project Ga0213878, IMG submission 161053) | Vellozia epidendroides bulk soil microbial communities from rupestrian grasslands, the National Park of Serra do Cipo, Brazil - BS_R02 | ecosystem: Environmental > Terrestrial > Soil >... | reverse complement strand
TTCCTCCCGATTTGCCGCTCTGGAGACTGCACGGCTTCTCGGATGCAAGAGCGTTTTACGATTCCAATGGCACAGGCATAGTCAATGCCTGCTTTGCGCTTGTGGGCCTGTGGCTACCCCGGCGAAGCCGCTGGCTGAGATGGGCGTGGTCCATTCCCTTCGTGGCGTCGACAGCCATCAACAGCTATCTCTATCTCTAGCAAGCGCGCGTTCAGCCGTTGGTGATGTAAGGCACCACGAAGTACATACCGAGGCACAGCCAGCGTAGCCATCGGGGCATCCGCTGGATCAGGACCGCAGCGATGGCAATCGGCGTAAGCAGGATATGTATCGCAGCGGCCACGAGATAGTTTTGCTGGGATTTGTATGCCCACACACCAGCGACTGCCTCGGCGTTGAACGGATATTGCTCCGGAAAATGCCAGGCGTGCCACATTTCCACGGTGAGTGCTATGCCCCAAAAGACCAGAAGGCCCGTGGCAATCCATTTAATAGATGACGTCAAGGCTCATGTCCTTTGCGTAGTAGATGAATTCCTTGATAAACGCCTGCAAGGCGCTGGTCAGGTCGATGCATCCAAGCGACCCGGGAACGGTCCCACCGTGTATCGAGAAATCCGATCTGCCAAACGTTTCTGTTCCGGCCTGTGGTTTCAGCCAGACTCTATGAGTTCCCCATGCGACTGATCCACCGGGAAAGTTCGTCCACGTATCAAATGGATAGTAGCTGGCAATTTTCCTTATCAGACTGAGGTCATCCCACCGCTGATACTGGGATTGCATTGCCGTGTAGCGTCCGGCCAGTATTGGGCCCGTACTCCGCTTGTGTTGATGTTCGGGGCCCGAGAATCCCCGCTTGCCAGAGGTTGCCGGCCATTGATGCGTGACTCGTCCATCTTCAATCCAGGCGAGCGATGTGCCATTGAAACGCAGTCGAGCATGGCGGCGCTCGATGCGACGCGTTACCTCTTCCAGATTCAGGTACCGGACCATTTGCAGCGTCGAGATGTCCGGGGACATAAAGCCACCGAGCCGGTGAAATTCCGAGCGAAGGTTTTCGTTGTCGATGATCCAGGCGATTCTTGATGCATCCATGATGCTTCTACCTCTTCCAGTTGGCTTGTTGTCTGAAATATTCTTTTCACTGGGGGCCATCGATCCTGCCACGCCCCGCTCTCCCCCGACTAGGCCAACCGAGCGATATGCAATGCACTTTCGCTGATCCCCTACGCCCATAAGCACGCCCCCTCAGAGATCCGCCATGCGGAACCCCTTCCCGCAACCCAAGCGCCGACGCGCGACCTCTGCCAAAATGCTTCATCCAACAAGAGAAAAGCACACTGGAGTCGAGATGAAGTTGCAGCTGTACGTGCCGGATGGCCGCTATGCGCCGTGGATCGAAGGCTTTGCCGAGGTATTGCCGGAAGCGCAATGCCTGACCTGGGAAGAGAGCCAGGGCCAGCAGGTGGACTACGCCGTGGTGTGGCGTCCGCCGGTGGAAATGCTGCGTGGCCGCACCGATCTGAAGGCCGTCTTCAATCTCGGCGCCGGTGTCGACGGCATCCTGCGCCTGCGCGACCGCGACCCGCAGGCGCTGCCCGCCGGGGTGCCGATCGTCCGGCTCGACGACGCGGGCATGGCCGCGCAGATGAGCGAATACGTCACTGCTGCCGCGTTGCGCTACTTCCGCAAGCTTGACGCCTACGACGTGCAGGAGCGGGCCGGTACGTGGAAATTCCTGAAGCCGCATCGCCGTGCCGATTTCACGATCGGCGTGATGGGCATCGGCACCCTCGGCTCGCATATCGCGCGCACGCTGGCTGGCTTCGGCTTCCCGGTACGCGGGTGGAGCCGCTCGCCGAAGACGGTGGAGGGCGTGCAGTCATTCCATGGCGACGACGGCCAGGCCGCATTCCTCGATGGTTTGCGCGTGCTCGTCAACGTGCTGCCGCTGACGCCCGAGACCGAGGACATCATCGACACTGGCCTGCTGTATCGCCTGGCGCACGGCGCCTATGTGATCAACGTGGCGCGTGGCCAGCACCTTGTGGAAGAGGACCTGCTGGCAGCCGTGCAGGACGGCCAGATCGCGGGCGCCACACTCGATGTATTCCGTACCGAGCCGCTGCCGGCCGATCATCCCTACTGGCAGGAGCCACGTATCACGATCACGCCGCACATCTCGGCGCTGACGCTGCGCGAGGACAGCATCGCGCAGATCGCCGGGAAGATCCGCCTGCTCCAGGCAGGCAAGCCGATCGTCGGCGTGGTGGATCTGCAGCGCGGCTACTAGCCCACGGCAGCCACGCTTTCACCGGGGAACAGGAGACAGACATGACAATGCCCCAATACGTGAAGATCGTCGAAGTCGGCCCGCGCGACGGCCTGCAGAACGAGAAGGCTATCGTGCCGACCGACGTCAAGGTCGCGCTGGTCAACAAGCTGTCCGACGCGGGCTTCGTCAATATCGAGGCCGCGTCGTTCGTCTCACCCAAATGGGTGCCGCAGATGGCCGACGGCGCCGACGTGATGGCGCGCATCGCGCGGCGTCCCGGCACGCTGTACTCGGTGCTGACGCCGAACATGAAGGGCTTCGAGGCCGCCGTGGCCTCCGGCGCCGACGAGGTCGTGATTTTCGGCGCGGCCAGCGAGGCGTTCTCGCAGAAGAACATCAACTGTTCGATCGCCGAGTCGATCGCGCGCTTCGAGCCCGTGGCCGCAGCCGCGAAGGAACAAGGCGTGCGGCTGCGCGGGAGCATTTCGTGCGCGCTGGGCTGCCCGTATCAGGGCGAGGTGCCGGTCCACGCCGTGGTCGACGTGGTGCGCCGCATGCGCGCGCTGGGCTGTGACGAGATCGACATCGCCGATACGATCGGCGTCGGCACGCCGACGAAGGTGCAGGAAGTGATGCGCGCGGTGTCGGCGGAGTTTCCGATCGATCGACTGTCGGGCCATTTCCACGACACCTATGGCCAGGCGCTGTCGAACATCCTGGCCAGCCTGGAAGTCGGTATCGGCATCTTCCACGCATCGGTGGCGGGCCTGGGCGGCTGCCCGTACGCGAAGGGGGCCACCGGCAACGTGGCCACGGAAGACGTGCTCTACATGCTGCACGGCATGGGCCTGCACACGGGCATCGAGCTCGATGACGTGGTGCGTGCTGGCGACTTTATCTCGCAGGCCATCGGCCGCCCCAACAGCTCGCGCGTTGGCCGGGCGTTGCTCACCAAGTGGGCAGCCCAGGCTGGCGAGACCGCCTGCGCGTAATCCACGTCGCCGCCGCGTAGTAGTTCTGGCGGTTCAGCGCATGCCCTGAACCGCCCAAGCCCTCTCTCACGGCCGCACCCAGCCCGCCTTGATCGGCCGGGCAAACATCACACGGTACAGGCGCTCCGCCGGGCCCAGCAGGGCCTCCCCAGCCGTGCCCCAGAGCACCCCGATCACGCCGCAAGCCACTGCGGAGACCACCACGGCGCCGACCATATCGAACGGGTAATGCACGCCCAGGAAGATGCGCGCCCAGGCTACGGCAAGCCCGGTCCCGAATACCACGGCAGCCAGCCGGGTTGCCCCGCCCAGCATCAACGCCAGCCCGACCGCGGCGAACACCGTGCCGTGATCGCTCGGGAACGAGGAGTCCGGTACGTGTTCGAGCCAGGCATGTCCCAGGCCGATCATGAACGGCCGTGGATGCATCCAGAACAGCGCGATGACCTGGTTGATGCCCAGCGCCAGCAGCGTGGCCAGCAACGCCTTGGCCGCCAGACGGCGGCGATCATGGCCGCCCCACAGCCAGAGCGCCAGCATCAGCGCCGGAAGCAGGTAGATCAGCCATTCGGCGATGACGTAGGCGGTATCCACCAGCCAAGGGGGCGTCGCGGCGCCACCGTTGATGTGCAGGAACAGGGTGCGGTTGAGGGCTTCGATCTCTTGCATGGATCTCGTATTGATTCAGTTGTTCGGCAATACACGGGACCCGCAAATGTGCGTGATACGTAGCGCGACTGCAAGTCCTCGGGGATGGGCACTCGGACCGCCACCGGGCGACGAGAGTTCCTGAGGCCCGACTGCGCCCCCCTCGAATGCCTGGATGCTTGCCGCCATCCCGATCGCGCCTAGACTCAGGGTCTGTGAAGTCCGCTCGGGAACAAGATCATGAGACACCAACGGCGGCCGCACTCCTGCCCTCTACGTCCTCTACGTCCTCTACGTCCTCTTCGTCCTCTCCGTGCCAGGCGCCGTGCCTCGGGCGCTGTCACGCTGCCCATCCCGGGCTGGATGCTTGCGTACCGGAAAGAATGGCTCGCGCCGGACGCGATTGCCGGCCTGACGGCCGCCGCGGTGGTCATTCCCAAGGCCCTTGCGTACGCCACCATCGCGGGCTTGCCCGTCGAGGTTGGCCTGTACACCGTGTTCGCCCCGCTACTTCGTGAACGCGCGGCGCATCGGCCAGAAGCTGCGGCCGCTGATTCTCCGCGAAAGGCCAACGGTGGTCGCGCTGGACCGGACTGCCGTCCCGGACCTGGAATACACGGCGCTGCATATGCTGACCGACGCGGAGCGGATCTTGCGCGAGGAGGATGGCGTCACGCTCTGGCTGGTCGGCATGAATCCTGATGTGCTCGCCGTGGTCCGCCGCTCGGCGCTGAGCCAGATCCTGACGCGCGAGCGGATGTTCTTCACGCTCGACCTGGCGGCGGCCAGGTACCAGGTGGAGCATGCGGACGCCATTTGGCGGCCGGCGGCCTCGCCATCGGAATCCCGCTAGGCCATCGGTTTCCGATCCCTGGCCCGAATACCACAGCCAGTCATCAAAAGCGGCTGGGGCGGATGCGCCACCCGCCAAGCCGGGTACACTCCTGCCTGGAGGATTCTTGCATCCTCCCTGTCGGCGCCGGGCAGGGGCGCCGCGATGATTTTCCGCGTGCCCCCGCCTTGCGCTGTCGATCGTTCCCCCTCCCGGCAACACCGTCATGTCGAGACTCGCCCCCGGGCCGCGCCGCGCGCTGCTGTGCTGGCTGCCCCTGTTTTGCCTGTTCGTCGCAGGCCTGCTTCAACAGGCCCATGCTGAGTGCAGCGCAAGTCATACCTCCGCTGCCGATGCCGGCCGGCCGCGCATTGGGCTGGTGCTATCGGGCGGCGGCGCACGCGGCTACGCCCATATCGGCGTGCTGAAGGCGCTCGAACAGTTGCATGTACCGATCGACTGCATCGCGGCGACCAGCATGGGGGCGGTCGTCGGTGGACTGTATGCGAGCGGGATTCCCGCCGACGAACTCGATAAGCGCCTGTCGGAAACCAACCTGAGCGACATCGTTTTTGATCGCAACGAGCGCGCCCATCTGCCGCAGGCGTTGCGCGAGGACAGCTTCCAGTATCCGATCGGCTTCGAGGTCGGCTATGGCGATGGCAAGGTCAAGCTGCCTGTCGGGCTGGTGCAAGGCAACAGGCTGCTGGCGCTGCTGCAGGACTGGACCGCGGCATGGCCGGGCGAGATCGACTTCGACAAGCTGCCAACCCCGTTCCGCACCATCGCCACCGACCTCGGCACCGGCACCCCGGTCATCCTGGGACATGGCTCGCTGCCACGCGCGATCCGCGCCAGCGTGGCCGTGCCGGGGCTGTTCGCGCCCTTCAAGGTGGATGGCCGCACGCTGGTCGATGGCGGTCTGGTCAGCAATCTGCCCGTGCAGATGGCGCGCGACATGGGCGCCGACATCGTCATCGCGGTCAACGTGGCGTCTCCGCTGGACGACCCCGCCACCCTCGATTCACCGGCAGCCGTCACCCAGCAAATGGTGACGATCCTGACCAACCAGAACCTTGCCGCCCAGAAGGCGCTACTCGGGCCCCGCGACGTGCTGCTGGAACCCGACCTGGGCGATCTGTCGTTCACCGACTTCTCTCACGCGCGCCGTGGCGTGCAGCGTGGCTACACGGCAGCCCAGGGCATCGCGCCCAAGCTGGCGGCGCTTGCCCTGCCGCCCGCCGCGTGGGACCAGTACGTCGCCACAAGGGCGACGCACAGCGCCAAGTTCGAGCCGAAGCGCATCGACGCGATCGAGGTCCACACGTCCGGCCGCATTCCGCCTGCCTATATCAAGCAGTACCTGGGCGCGCGCGAGGGTGACGCCTATGACCCCGAGGCGATCAACCGCGATCTCTCGCAGTTGTCGACCACCGGCGATTTCGAAAGCGTGACGCAGGACGTGGTCACCGAGAACGGCCGCTCGGTGCTCAAGATCGATGCACAGGAGAAATCGTGGGGGCCCCAGTTCCTGCTGTTCGGCTTTGGCATGTCGACCACGTTCGACGGCAAGGGCGCGTTCAACCTGCAGGTGGGCCACCGCTATCCGTGGCTGACGCAAAGCGGGCTGGAATGGCGCAATGACATCGTGCTGGGCAGCATCCAGGCCAAATGGCACACCGAACTGCGCCAGCCCGTGTTCGACCGCCTCGGCTTCTACGTCGCGCCCTATCTGGAATACGGCCGCAAGCACGTGGACATCTACTCCGATACCAGCCCAAGCCGCAACACCACGCCGCTGACTGCCGCGCGCGTGGATACGGCGATGGCCGGTATCGACCTTGGCATGCCGCTGGGCCGCCTCGGCGAGTTCCGGCTTGGCGCGAACTACCAGGAAGTGCGCTACCACTCGGACTTCCTGCTGACCAACGTGCGGCGCAGCCTGTTCGACAACAACTACGTGAAACAGCCGGTGGTGCGCGCGCAGCTCACGATCGATCAACTCGACGATCCGCTGTTCCCGCGCAAGGGCTACTACCTGTTCGCCGTGAACCAGATGTCGTTCGGCGGCACCAACAACAGCTATGACGATATCCACGCGAAGGCGCTGTGGGCGGGAAGCGTCGGCCGGCATACGCTGAACATCGCGGCGGAAGGCGCGGCCACCTACAACGATCACCGGTCAGACACCAGCGTCAGCGGCGGACTCGGCTTCACGCTCGGGGGCTTCCAGCATCTGTCCGCCTACGCGCAGGACCAGTTCTCGGGCAACTACCTGCTCTACGGCCGCCTGACCTACCTGAACGAGCTGCGCGAATTCGTGCTGCCGGGCCTGCGCACCACGGTGTTCGGCGCGAGCCTCGAGGCGGGCGACGTCTGGCTGACGCGCCGCAACTTCGGCAGCGGCCCGTACAAGTCGAGCGCGAGCGTGTTCATCGGCGGCAACAGCGTGATCGGCCCGCTCTACTTCGGCTTTGCGGCGGCGCCGCAAGGGGTGTGGAACATCTACCTGCAGCTCGGCCGCGTGTTCTAGTTCCTAGCCCGTCAACCTGGCCAGTGCCTCGGCGCTGGCCGCGTCCATCTCCTGGCGATATTCGACCGCGCGGATGCGGCCATTGCGTAGTTGCAACATCTGGGTGCCGCGCACCTGCAACGGCTCGCCATTGAGCTGGAAGGACACGTCGATATCGATTTCCACGGTCTGGCCGTCGATGCGCGGCGCGCCGGCAACGTCGATGCGCACCGTGTCGCCGGCCAGTTGCTCCACACGCTGGAACAGGCTGATCACGGCATCGCGGTCGGCATACACGCCGGCCAGCGGATGCTCGCCCAGGTGCCGCCATTCGATGGCCGGGTCGAGCAACGGATACACGGTCTCGAAATGCCGCGTGGTCAACGCGGCCAGGTATTCGACCGCCAGCGCCGCGACGGCCTCCGCAGACATCGGCACTTCCACGGACCGGCGCGCACGCGGGCGGCCCGCGGAAGCCTCCAGCTCCAGGAACTCCAGCACGCTGGCCATGACCTGCTCGCGGTCATTGTCCACGCAGACCATGTGATAGCTGTTTTCCAGCACCACGCCCTGCACCTGCGGCACCGCGCCGAGCAGGAAGTCGTAGGAGCGCAGCGTCGTCAGTTCGTCCTCGCGCGCGTTGATGATCAGCGTCGGGCAGGCCACGCGGTGCGCGCTGTCGAGCACCCATCGGCGCAGGCGGTCCACCTGGCGAATGCACGCCAGCGGCACCCAACGATAGTGGAAATTGTCGCCACGCTCGAACTTGGCCTTGACGATCGCGCGCACGAGGTCGTTCTTGATGCCGAACGGCTCGTTCTCCTCCACCTTGATACGCGCGGGCAGCCCCGGCAGGTGGTAGACCAGATGCCGCAGCCAGCGGTAGGACGGTGTGGACCAGCCATCGATATAGACGGGAGCGGCCATCGCCACCAGCCGGCCCTTGCGGTGCTGGCGCAGCGCGCCGAGCTCCAGCGCGAGCAGCGCCCCCATGCACATGCCGACCACGTGGAACGTCTCGTACTGGTCGACCAGTTCGTCGTAAGCCTGCGTCACCGTTTCAAGCCACTGCTCGGCCACCACGGGCAGCAGGTCCTCGGGCACGCCGCCATGGCCCGGCAACGTGACGGCGTGCGTTTCCACACCCGCACGGCGCAGCACCTTGTGCATCGGCCCGAGGTCGTACTGGGTACCACCCAATCCGTGAATCAGCAGGGCTCCGGTACGTGGAGCCTGTTGCGTTGTCATGCCGCGCGCCGCCCTTCCGTATCGTGGGTGGCGATCACGCGCCAGGCGCCCGCGATCAGCGCTACCGAATCATCGCCGTCAAGCAGCGGACCACTCATGTCGACGACCGTCGTCGTGGCACCCGCCGGCAGCAGCAGCCGGAACGTCAGGTCGCCGCGCGCCTCGCCATCGCATTCGCGCAGCCAGCGGCGGCGCACCTCGGCGCGATCGTCGGGGTGCACGCAGGCCAGCACGCGGTCGAGCGTGGAAAACGCCGACTCGGGCATGCCCAACGCCTGTTCGACACTGCCGCTCCAGCGCAGCCGGCCGGTATGCGGATCGAGGTTGTAGACGAGCTGCGCGCTGGCGGCCAGCGCCAGTTCCACATCGTTCTGACGCGTGGCGGCCTGCTCATGAAGCTGCTCGCGCGCCGTGCGCAGCGTGCTGATCAGCAGCGTCAGCAGCGCGGCCACGGCCAGGTAAAGCTGCGCGATCAGCAGCGAGTCGCCATGGGCCAGCGCGGTTTCGGCAAACGGACCGTCGCCCTGGGCCGTGTTGACCAGCACCAGCACCGTCAGCAGGGCCACGGCGACCGAGCCGCCGCGCCCGCCCAGCAGCAGCGCAACGATGGCCACGAAGAACAGCGGGATATAGGTCAGCGCGTACGCCACGCCGAGCGAAAGCTGCGCGAGCCGCGTGCCGTCGAACACAATCGCGGCGGCCACCAGCACGCACGCCATGGCCGCCAGGCCGAAGAAGAACTCGCCCGGCTGGCGTCCGCCCGAGCGCGTGGCGCGAAAGCGCGCCCAGCCCGCGAATACGGGGGTGACGATCAGCACCCCGACAAAGTCGGCTGCGGCCCACACACGGGCGGTGTCCCAGAAAGGCACATCGAGGAACATCCAGAACCAGCCGGCGCCGAAAGCCGCGCCGCCGACGCTGGCGATCACGCCTGCCAGCAACAGCCCGCGCAGGAACGCCAGGCCCTCCAGCGAGAATTTCGTCAGGTGGATCACGGCCACGGCCAGCGCTGCGAAGCCGATTTCGTCCATCGAGAACAGCACCATGCGGAACGCGTCGCGCCCCTCCACCACGCCGAGCAGCATCTGGGCGACCAGGAACGCCAGCCCGAGCCCGAGCCAGCGCCGCACCGGGGCCAGCATGAAGGCAGCCATCGTCACACCGGCGGGCAGCCAGATATAGCCGGTTGCCGCGAACGGCCCGTTGATCTTGTGCGAGACGTACCCCAGGACGAAGTACAAGATTGCCCAAAGCGGCAATGTGACGGCCCGGTTGGTTAGATTCACTGTGATTTTCCTGATACTTGCTTCTTGGCGGTCGCCTTGATTGAACGGCAAGACGGGGCATGCCGTTGACCGAGGCCGGCCAAAAGTGTGGCGATTTGTACACAACGAGGCCGAATGGCCTCGCCGGTGCAATCAGTTCAAGCCGCTATTGTCGACGTAATCGAGCGCTTCGCGCACGGCCCGGCGGGCCTTCAGCACATAGCAGACACGGTGGTCACGGATGGCGAGCGTCAGAATGCCGGCTTGCACCATCTCCTGGAAGTGATGCGCGGCACGGCGCAACGTCACGCCGGCCTGCTCAGCCAGGTCCACGGCGGGCAGGCCTTCCTCGCCCGCCTCCAGCAGCGCGCGGCAGATTGCGGCACGAGCGGGCACGGCCAGCAGTGCCACGGTCAGGTTCAGGGCGCTTTCCTGGGTCTCCATGATCCACCTCTCTCCTTGCCCGCTAGTTACCCACTAGTTGTTGTGTGAGGAAAGCGTCTGCGGCTTGCCATCTTCCGCCTACCTTCTACGCTGCACATCGCGGCAGCG
>Ga0213878_10000952_pt1 | contig 10329 bp, 10 predicted proteins | sample VelepicoBEBS_R02_FD_161053 | JGI IMG/M metagenome (GOLD analysis project Ga0213878, IMG submission 161053) | Vellozia epidendroides bulk soil microbial communities from rupestrian grasslands, the National Park of Serra do Cipo, Brazil - BS_R02 | ecosystem: Environmental > Terrestrial > Soil >... | reverse complement strand
ATGCTGTCGCGAAGCAGGTGCTGGCCGTCGTGGAAAAGATGGGAAAGACGGCTTGAACGGGGCTTCGATCGAGGACCGATGAACAGAGGCCTCAGTGCGGCGCGGCGCCCTCGAAAGCGTGTTCAAGCAGCCGCAGGATGCCTTCACGGGTCAGCGGCGCAGGATTGGGATAGGGTGCCCGCAGTGCCTGGTCTGCAACACGGGGCAGGTCCTCGCGCCGCACGCCGAGATCGCGCAACGCCAGCGGTGCGCCAAGCTGAATGGCCAGGCGATGCAGGCCCCCGGCCGCATCGTCTGCCTGCAGTGCACGGGCAATGCGCGCCATGGCCTCCGGCGCGGCTGACGCGTTGTACTGAACAGCGTGCGGCAGGATGATCGCGTGCGTTTCCGCATGCGGCAGGTTGAGCATGCCGCCAAGCGTATGGCAGAGCTTGTGATGCAGCGCCACCGCGCAGCTTCCAAGCACCGAGCCCGCCAGCCACGCGCCGTAGAGGCAATCGCCGCGCGCATCAATGTCGTCAGCGCGGTCCTTGACGCGGGGCAGACCCAGTGACAGCGCGCGAATGCCTTCCTCGGCCATCAGGCTCGTGATCGGCGTGGCGTCGGTCGCATAGAGCGCTTCCACGCAGTGCGCGATGGCATTGAGCCCGCTGACCATGCTGATCGATACCGGTAGTGCGAGTGTCAGGGCAGGGTCGTACAGGACCGTGCGTGGCAGCACCTGCATCGTGCGACCGGTCTGCTTTTCGCCGGCCGTGGTGATCCCGTAGATCGGCGTCATCTCCGAACCGGCGTAGGTGGTGGGAATGGCGACGATCGGCAGGGGCGATTCCAGTGCGATGGCCTTGCCGAGGCCGATCGTGGAGCCGCCGCCGATGGCAATCGCGCAATCGGCATTGAGCCGGGCAGCCAGCGCACGCGCTTCGCGCGCAACTTCGATCGGTACGTGCATGACGGCGCCCGGGAAGACACCGACATGGCGATCGCCAAGCAGGTCGGCCACCTTGCCCGCCAGCGCGGTCTGGCCGGGGGTACACAGCACCAATGCCCGCCAAACATCGAGCCGGTCCAGCTCGGCGGCCAGCGTCGAAAGCGATCCGGCGCCGAATACCACCCGCGTCGGGAGGGGCATATGGACGAATGGTTGAGTCGGCATGACAGCTCCCCGCAGGCCTTCCAGGCGTATGAGGAACAGATGTTAGCGCTGATCCGCCTCAGCTGGCGTCAACCAGCGCCAACCGGCGTCATCGCCGCTTTCCTTTTCCTGATGCATCAGATACATTGGCGTTTCACGATCTGCTCAAAGTGCCGCAAATTGCCGTGAAACACTACACCTACGAAAACTTCCAGCTCACGCAAAGTATCGGATTTCATCTCAACCGGGCGCGCAACATGCTGCTGGTTGAGATGGATGCCGCGTTGCGGCCGCTGGGCATCACGGGCCAGCAGATGGGCATTTTGCTGGCGTTGACACGCGGCGCAGCCACCACGCCGTTCGAGCTCAGCAAGGTGCTGGGCATCGATACCGGCCTGATGACGCGCATGCTGGACAAGCTTGAGATGCGCGAACTGCTGCAGCGCCAGCGCAGCATCGAGGACCGGCGCGTGATCAACCTGGTCCTGACCGACAAGGGGCAGGAGGTGGCCGCCGAGATCCCGAAGATCGCGCCGGAGGTGCTCAACCACCGGCTGCGCAATTTCTCCGCCGAGGAGTTCGACGAGTTCATGCGCCTGTTGCGGAAGTTCTCCGACGCGAACTGAGCTCAAACTGAGCCCAGGCAGGCTGTTTATGCCTGCTGGTCGAGCAGGCGCGACAACGCGGGCGGCAGCCCGGCATTGGGTTTGCACGGCGGACGGGCGAAGCTCCCCTCCCGCGCGCTGCCGGCCTGCAGTGCCACCAGCGATTCGCAATGCCGCACGGCGCTGCTGACGCCGTCCACCACAGGTACCGGAATGCGACCCTTGAGCGAGCGGGCCAGGCCGGCCAGCGGCGCGCCGGCCACGATGATCACGTCGGCACCGTCTTCGCGCACGGCCTGAAGCGCAAGTTCCTCCAGTCGCGCCGCATGGTCCTCCTGCACGCTGCCGATATCGCGCAGCGGCTCCTGTAGCGAGCGGATGCTGGCCAGCCGGTCGACCAATCCGTTGGCGGCCACGCATTCGCGATACCACGCCTGGATGCGGTGCGAGATCGCGATGATCGAAAAGCGCTGGCCCAGCAGGCACGCGCTGGCCAGTGCGGCTTCAGTCATGCCCACCACGGGGACATCGAACAGTTCCTTCAGGCCGGACAGGCCGGGGTCGCCAAACGCGGCCACGATCAGGCCGTCGAACTTGCCCGCGTGCTCGGCGGCGGCGCAGGCGGTGGCATAGCCACCCACCAGTGCCTCGAAGCGCGTTTCGATATAAGCCACGCCGAACGCGGCGGTTGCCATCGTGATGGTGGTGTCCGGCGATGCCGTGCGGCAGGCTTCCGCGTGGATCAGCCCGGTGACCGATTCACTGATGTTCGGATTGACGATGAGCAGGTTCATATTGCTTCAGATCTCGGGTTGTCCGGCTTCGAGGAACTTGCCACGGCCGGCAGCGGGCTCCAGGTATTCGCCATTGCGTACGATCATTTCGCCGCGAGAGAACGTGGTCATCGGCCAGCCGGAGACCTCGATGCCTTCGTACGGCGTGTAGTCGACCGCGTGGTGCAAGTTGCTGTTGGCAATGCGTACCTTGCGCGACGGGTCCCAGAGCACGATGTCCGCGTCGGCGCCGACGGCGATCGTGCCCTTGCGCGGATAGAGCCCGTAGATCTTCGCCGGCCGGTAGGACGTGAGCTCGACAAACTGGTGCAGCGACAACTTGCCGCGCGCCACGCCATCGAACAGCAACGGCAGGCGCGTCTCGATGCCCGGCACGCCGTTGGGGATGTGGTCGAACGGCTGTGCGGTGCCCCCGAGCTTCTTGCCTTCGGGATCGTCATAGTTGAACGGCGCATGGTCCGACGAGAACACGCTGAACACGCCATTGGTCAGCGCGCGCCAGACGGCGGCCTGGTTTTCCGGGTCGCGCGGCGGCGGGCTGCACACGCACTTTGCGCCTTCGTAGCCGTGGTCCCCGGCCGCGCCCATGTCCTCGGCGGTCAGGTACAGGTACTGTGGGCAGGTCTCGGCCAGGATCTTCATGCCACGGCCCTGCGCCCAGCGGATCTGCTCGATGGCTTCCTTGCCGGAGACGTGCACGATCAGGATCGGCACATCGACCAGTTCGGCGAACGTGATGGCGCGATGCGTCGCTTCGCGCTCGACGGCATCGGGGCGCGCCAGCGCGTGGAAGCGCGGTGCGATGCGGCCCTGGCCGACGAGCTTGTCGGTCAGCCACGAGATGCAGTCGGCATTTTCCGCGTGCACCATGACCAGCGCCTTGTTCTCGCGTGCCACGTCGAGCACGGACAGCATTTCGCGATCGGACAGCTTCAGGTCGTCGTAGGTCATGTAGACCTTGAACGAGCTGTAGCCCTGGCGGATCAGTGAAGGCAGCTCGTCCTGCAGCACGGCCGGGGTGGGATCGGCCACGATCAGGTGGAAGGCGTAGTCGATCACGGCTCGGCCGTCGGCCCGACGGTGGTAGTCGGCCACGGCCGCCTTGAGCGAGGCCCCTTTCTCCTGCGCGGCGAACGGGATCACGGTGGTCGTGCCACCACATGCGGCCGCGCGCGTGCCGGTGAAGAAGTCGTCGGCCATGCGCATGCCGTCGGGCATGGGCTGGTCCAGGTGGCAGTGGCCATCCACGCCGCCGGGCAGGGCCAGCAGGCCGGTGGCGTCGACTTCGCTGTCGGCCGGCGGCAGGTCGTGCCCAAGCGCCACGATGCGGCCGTCACGCACGCCGATGTCACAGCGGAAGCGATCGGCGGCGGTGACCACGTCGGCATTGCGGATCACCAGGTCGAGTTTGTTGTCGGCGGGCATGGTCATCACTCCGAAGCGTTATTCATTGCCGTCATTCGACTTCGCGGAACAGGCGGCCCCAGCCTTGCAGTGCGCGCGTGTCGACGCCGGCCAGACGCAGCGACTTCCACACCACGGTGGCAATCGTGTCGTAGACGGGGATGCCGGTCTCGGCTTCGAGCGCTTCCACCAGATGCGCGGCGCGCAGGTTGGTGCAGAACGTGGTGATGGCCTGCGGCTTTTCGGCGGCGAGCTCGCGCACCATCTTGCGGATGGTGTCCTCTTCCACTTCCGCGAAGCTGTAGTTCACGTGCAGATCCAGATGGCGTTCTGCCGAGCAGTCGAAGCCGCTGCGCTGGTAGTTGGCGACGATGCGTTGCTGCACGTCTTGCAGGTACGGCGTGGCCAGGCCGAAACGGCGCGCGCCGGTCTTTTCCAGGATTTCGTTCAGCGCCAGCACTGACGTGGTGGCCGGGATGCCGGTGGCCTCGGTGATTTGCCGGCACAGCGCTTCATCCTTATCGAAGCCGAGCCAGCCCGACGAGGTGCCGTTCCATGCGATCACGTCGACGCGGGCATCTGCCAGCAGACGCGCGGCCGCCAGGATCTTCTCCAGGTCGAACTGGCCGAGCGCCTGGTCGCGCAGCGAGATCTCGGTCACCGTGAAGCGCGAGAAGTGCGCGCTGACGTTGGGCAGGCCATTCACCATCGCGCTGGTAATGGGTTCAAGCGCGGTGTTGGACGACGGCGTGAGCATGCCGAGGCGAATCTGTCTGGTCATGATGAATTACTCAGGAGTGGGACGGGCGCCGTCCGGAGGGCGGCGCCTCTGTAGTCGTTCGGGCCGTACTGGCTTCGGACCCCGGCGTCAGACCGGAATCTTCTTTTCGTAGTTGATGTTGGTGGACGCAAGCAGCAGGCCGACGCCGCACACGGCAAAGAACATCAGCGCCAGGAAGTAGGAGCCGGTGGCCTGGACGATCAGGCCGACGATGATCGGCACGCTGATGCCGGCGATATTGCCGCCCAGGTTCATCACGCCGCCCAGGAAGCCAACCTTGTTGCGAGTGGCCAGCATCGACGGAACGGACCAGAACAGGCCGCACCAGCGCAGGAAGAACAGCGTGGACGAGAGCAGCACCACCACCGCCACCGGGTCAGTGACATAGGCCACCGAGAAGATCGAGATCGTGGCCACCACGGCCGCGATACCGAACAGCGTGCGCATCACCACATTGGGACGGCCGCCGGCTTCCTTCCACTTGTCGGCGATCCAGCCGCCGATCAGTTCGCCGATGAACCCGGCGAAAAAGATAATGAAGCTGGACCCGCCCATGGTCTTGAGGTCGAAGCCGCGAGCTTTACTCAGATAGGTGGGCATCCACGTCAGCAGGCCATAGAACACGGCGTTGAAGCACATCCAGCTGATGGCCATGCACCAGACCGAGCGGTACTTGAAGAAGTCCAGCGAACGGCCGCTCAGATTGGTCGGTTCCGCGCTGTGTTCGAGTGCGTGCGCGTCCTCGATGTGACGGGCTTCCTGTTCATTGACGCCCTGGTGTTCGCGCGGCGAATTGCGGATGTACCACCAGGCCACGGCGCCGGCGAGCACCGTGCCCACGCCGGCCACCACGAACGACATGCGCCACGACCCCAGTTCGCTGATCAGCCCGGCGATGATGAGCGAGCCGAGCGCCGCGCCCAGCGGTGCGCCGCCGTCCAGCAGCGTGGCGCCGCGGCCGCGCTCGTTCTGCGTCATCCAGATGGCATTGAGCTTGCCGCCTGCCGGGTAGATCGGCGCTTCGGCGGCGCCGAGGCCTAGCCGGGTCAGCAGCAGCGAAGTGGCGTTGGTGCAGACCGCGGCCAGCGCCTGGAACGCGCCCCAGAAAACGGTGGCCGTGGCAATCACGATGCGCGGTTTGTATTTGTCGGCCAGCATGCCGCCCGGCACCTGCATGAATGCGTAGGTCCAGAAGAACGAACTGAGGATCAGTCCCTGCATGGCGGGGCTCAGGTCGAACTCCTTCGCGATCAGCGGCATGGCCACCGACAGCGATGCGCGATCGATGTAGTTGATCGCCACCAGCATCAACATCATCAGGAAGATTTTCCATCGCACGCTGCTACGGGGAACCGCGAGCGTGGCGGCGGGGCTTGTGGATTGCATGACGGGTGTCTCCTTTCCCTTGAGTCCTTCGATTGAGGCGTTTTATGTAAGGTGTCGCGCAACGGTCGCAGTATAGGATACGTAATCTGTAATTACAACACTTGTAAGTTGTTGATTTATATAGATCGTGTATGTGCAGTTTTGGTGTGTGGTAGCCTTTCGCTGGTGCAATTTCCCAAATCTGGTGATGTCTGTGACACAAGCGCTCCCCAAAACTGCTCGACTGCGCACACTCGGCATGTCAGCCGAGATCGCGGTCCGGCTACGTACGATGATTCAGGAGGGGGAGTTGCCGCCAGGCGTGCGCATCGACGAAAAGGCGTTCTGCGAAGCGTTCGATGTCTCGAAGACGCCGCTGCGCGAGGCGTTGAAGGTGCTGGTGTCCGAAGGGCTGGTCCTGCATCGCCAGTACATCGGCTATCGCGTGGCGCCGCTCGATCTCGACGAGTTGCGCGAGACCTTTGAAACGCTGCACGGGCTGGAGGCGAACGCCGGGGAACTGGCAGCACAGCGGCTCACAGACGCGGCGATGGCCAAGATCGAACGCCGGCACCAGGCGATGATCGACGCGCACGATGCAGGGCGCCGCACCGACTACTTCCGCATCAACCAGGAAATCCACCAGCTCATCATCGACGGCGCGGGCAACGCCGTGCTGGCCGGCATCTACGCCATGCTGATGAGCAAGGTCCATCGCGCGCGCGGCGCTGCCAACGCGGACATGCTGCGCTGGCAGGAATCGCACGAGGAACACGAGGCGATCATCGCGGCCCTGCGCGAACCGGGCCGCCCGCGCCTGGCCCAGGTACTGCGCCAGCATTCGGAGAACACCGCGAAGGAGGTGATGCGCGTGGTGGAGCAGACATTGGCGGAGCCTGCCGCGGCGGCACGACGCTGATGGATTTGCTGCTGTCCCGGCGCTGACCGACGGGTGGGGCAGGTGGGGCGGGTGGCGCCTCAGGCCGGTGGCCGAAAATCGGGTTGCCGAACGGATGGCCGATGCCTCAGGATCGCTCTTCAGGAGAAATGAAGACGGGTTCAGCGTTTGCGGCTGGCTGTGCTGCCTGTGTATATCTATAGTCCACGCCTGCGCGGCGCCGTCCCGGACCGTGAAAACAATGGAGACAACACGATGATCAGGACCTGCGTCGCCGCATGTGCCGCGGCCGCGACACTGCTTGCCCCGTCAGTGCATGCCGAGGACCTCCACGTGATGACGTCGGGTGGATTCACGGCAGCCTACAAGATCCTCGGGTCGAAGTTCGCCGAGCAAAGCGGCGACAAGCTGGAAACCGCACAGGGGCCGTCGATGGGGCAGTCGGCCGAGGCCATTCCGAACCGGTTGGCGCGCGGCGAGCATGCCGACGTCGTCATCATGGTGGGCTATGCGCTCGACGACCTGATCAAGAAGGGGGTGGTCGATCCGAATTCGCGCGTCGAGCTGGCCGATTCGCGCATCGGCATGGTGGTACGGCAGGGTACCGTGGTGCCGGATATCCGTACCGTCGATGCACTGCGCCGCACGCTGATGCACGCAAAGTCGATTTCCTATTCCGACAGTGCCAGCGGCGTGTACGTCGAGCGCGAACTGTTCAAGCGGCTTGGCGAGCAGGACGCGCTGCGCGCCAAGGCGAGGAAGATCGAGAAGGTTCCTGTCGCGTCGGTGGTGGCCAGCGGCCAGTACGAGATCGGCTTCCAGCAGGTGAGCGAGCTCTTGCCGATGGCCGGCGTCACGTTTGCGGGGCGCATTCCTGAGGAGGTGCAATCGGTCACGCGATTTGCCGGGGGTATTCCGGTCAATGCCGAGCATCCTGCCGAAGCAAAGGCGCTGCTTGAATACCTGGCCGCACCGGCGGCCCAGACGGTCGTCAAGGAGACGGGCCTCGATTCGGTGCCTAACTAGGCACCTGACCAGGCGGCCGCGAATGGCTGCCCGCTCCCCCTGATCTTCTGCGGCAGCTGTACTGCCCGGGGCCGGCCACATGCCGGCCCTTTTTCATGTCCCGAGCCGCGCCGCAAGACAATCGCAAAGATTTGTAAAAATGTGGCGAATATGCACCATCTCAGGGATTCCGTTCATATTCTGTAACCACGTCAACCTGTAATATTTCAAAGCGTTACGGCATATTACGAGCCAGGCCTGCGTTCCCCACATCACATTCAGAAAAGACAGGTCGGTTCTCGCCCCCGGCATCGCCGGGTGGTCAGGGTTGAAATTCGCACATATCGCGTCCGAGCCAGGGCAGGTGTGTGTCATTCAGGGGAGCAGTCAGTCGTGCAAGAACCGGTGTCATACCTGCAGGGGCTCATCCATGCCCGCGCGGGGGGGCTTTTAGATCTCTATCCAGCGTATTACCTGCGCTACCTCACCTCGGTGGCATCGATTTCAGCTTTTTGTTACCCGTCCGGCAGCCGGAAATGGCTGACCCGACGTGTCAAGCTGGTAACGATGTCGGCGGTGCGCGCCGGTACGGCCCTGCCTTGGCTGGCGGCGGCGAGTTCGTCTCCGCTGCTGCAGCGCGTGGTGGCCGCGCGGCCGTTGATCCTGGAGAAGCCGTTCCGCCCGCTGGGCGTGCGGGGCATGGGCTTTCGAGACCGCGCGCGTTTCGTGGTCGACCATTACACGCTGGCTGAATCCGCGCTGCCCGCTTGCGTGTGCGACCGCATTTACCTGGCCGGCGGGCTGAAATGGTGGTCAGACGACGGCCGCTACATGCTGCGCCTGGCCGATTCCGGCCCGAATCCGCGGGAAGGGGAGCTCGCGTTCTACTGGAGCGACACCCAGACCGGGGTTTGCCTGGCCCAACTGAGCTTCTACTTCAGGCGTGGTGATGACGGCCCGGAGATTTTCGTCGGCGGCCTGCAGGGTCCGATGGGCGAGCAGAGCCGTGAACTGATCCGCGAGGCCACCAAGGCGAGTGAAGGCCTGCGTCCCAAGGACGTGGTGATGGAGGCGCTGATCGCCTTCGCCGCGCACGTGGGCGCGCGGCGCGTGGTGGCCGTGTCCCGTGCCAATCACGTGGGGCGTCAACGTCACACGCCGCGTGAAATCCACGCTGACTATGAAGGTTTCTGGATGGAATATCACGGCGAGCCACTGGCGGACGGCAACGTCGCAGTGCCGGTTTGCCAGCCGCAGCGCGATATCACCGAGATTCCGTCGAAGAAGCGATCGGCATGGCGCCGCAAGCAGGCAATGACGGAATTGGTGCGTGGCGTTGTGGCTGGCTGGCTCGACGCCGATGCGCAGGAGGCCGGCAACGATCCGCTGATGCCTGTTGCCACGGCTGCTGCTGCCTGATCCTGCACGGCAGAACGTCGGGGCGTAAACCCTAGTAGTCTAGCCAGCTAGACTTTTTATAGAGTCCGGTATCGACCTGATGCGTCGGCGACCACGCCGACGCGCACTTCGCATGCCGGACGCCCACGACCTCCTCTCACGCAGCCGCGAGCCCGTTTATCTGCAGCTCGCCACGATCTTTCGCCGCCAGATCGAAAGCGGCGCGTGGCGGCCGGGCGAACAGATTCCCTCCCTCGAGGCGCTTTGCCGCCAGTACGGCGTGGCGCGCATGACGATGCACCATGCGATCTCGCGCCTGGACGCCGAAGGGCTCGTCGCGCGCTCGCGCGGACGCGGGACATTCGTCAAGGCGGCCGGCCGCGAGCGGCGCCAGCTTTCGCTACCTGCCAGTTGGGACCAGGCCGTTGCGGTGGGCGATCAGCTCTCCACCGAGGCGATGGTCGAGTCCACCGCGGACGTCCCCCTGCCCGACGACCTGGGCATGCCCTGCGATGGCCGCCGCGCCGACGCCTACCACTTCCTGCACCGCGCGCACCGCATGGACGGGCGGCCTTTTGCAGTGGGCGAGGTCTATATCGCCGCCGATGTGTTCGCGCGCGAGCCGGAGGCATTCCGCCACGGTGCCTCGGTGCCGGTGCTGGACCGCTTTCCGGGTCTCAAGGTCAACGCCGCGCGCCAGCGGCTGTCGATCGTCCCGGCCGGCGCCGACTCGGCCGGCGCGCTCGAACTTCCCGTGGGTGCACCGGTGGCCGAGCTGCGGCGCTTTGCCTGCGTCGACGACGTGATCGTCTATTACGCGCGGATCGAATTCCCGACCGAGTATGTCTGTCTGGACTTCGACCTGCTTGCCCGCCATACCTGACAACACACAACAAGCACGGAACCTGCAATGGACGCAATTCACGCACTGGAGACTCAAGATT
>Ga0213878_10000950_pt1 | contig 10342 bp, 8 predicted proteins | sample VelepicoBEBS_R02_FD_161053 | JGI IMG/M metagenome (GOLD analysis project Ga0213878, IMG submission 161053) | Vellozia epidendroides bulk soil microbial communities from rupestrian grasslands, the National Park of Serra do Cipo, Brazil - BS_R02 | ecosystem: Environmental > Terrestrial > Soil >... | reverse complement strand
GGGTTCACCCCGCCGGCCTTGACCAGCGCGACGTCGCGGCGGACGCGCAGCGTCTTCGGGTCGTAGTCGTAGATCAGGCGGAAGGTACCCGCGACCGCGTGGCCGTCGGGCGTTCGGATGAACGCCTGCAGCGCGTTGCCGTACGTTTTCGTGTCGAAGTCTTCGTTGTGCGAGGGCTTGATCGAACGGACCCGCGCGACTTGGCCCATCGCGTTGGTCTCGACGGTGAACTCCACGTGCAGCGCCTTCTTCGGCGCCAGCTCGCGCGGCTGAGCCTTCGTCACGTCGAACGGCGTCGGCTTCGCCGCCGGTTTCGGGGTCGGGGCGGCCAGCGCCGCGACGCCGCAGGCGAGGACCGCGGCCGCGGTCAGGACGGGGATCCGCATCAGTTCCTCGAGAGGGCCGCGAAGGCGGCGCCGCAGGACGCGCAGGCGACGATCACTTGGAAGGTCGCGCCCCGGTCGCGCAGGTCGCTCGAGCGCTGGTCGGTCTCATGACTCCCGCAGTAACGGCAGCGGGTCGAGGTCGAGTTCCCTCCCGAACGATCGTCGGTCACCCCCAACCTGTTCCCGGATAGGCGGGCGCCGCCCTGGAGGGCGCGGGACGGCCGCCCGGAGCCGCCGAACGCACGGCCCGTCATGGTCCACCGTCTCGCCGCCGCGCTGGTGCTCGCGCTGAGCCTCGCCGGCTGCAAGGAGCCCGACTCGAGCCCGCTCGGCCGCCAGTTCTTCCAAGGCCAGGGCGACGTCCGGGTGATCGAGGCGCACATCGTGCCGACCGGCGAGGCCTCGGCGCAGACCGGCGGCGGGACGCTGCAGTACGTGATCGCCCGAGTCGAGCTCACCAACGACCTGGGCTACGACCTCACGCCGGACGTGACGCACTTCTATCTGCTCGACCGCAACAACAACCGCTATCAGGCGAAGGACAGCGGATCCTCGGTGTTCACCGGCGTGAGCAACTCGACGATGCCGCTCAAGCAGGGCGAGAAGCGCGAGTACACGATCGGCTTCCGCACCAACGACCCGAACGTCGCGGGGACCATCTTCTACGAACGTTGAGCGTTTCGCCGCCGCGCTGGTCGCCTTCGCCCTAGCGTGCGCCGCGCCGGTGATGGCTGCGCGGCCGCTGCCGGACTCGGGGAAGTGGGACCGCACCTTCGCGCTCTACGCGCGCGACGTCGCCGTGCTGTGGAAGCGGATCGCGGTGCGCCTCGACACGTACAGCGGCGCGCCGGTCGATTTCGCCGCGTACGAGGTCGACCCGGCCGACGTGCTCGTCGCGGGGACGGCGCGCGTGCGCGCGGTCGACACCTCGCACCGCAAGCCGGTCGCGAAGTGGCGCTTCACGCCGCCGCCGGGTCTGCGCTACACGCCGAACGACGTCGAGGTCCCCCTGCAGAACCGCGAAGGCTTCTACGTCGTCGAGGCGCGGCGCGGCGATGCGGTGCAGCAGGCGTGGCTCGACGTCACGCGCGCCGGCCTCCTCACCAAAGAATCGCCGGGCGGGATCGTGCTCTACGCGGCCGATCTCGGGACCGGGCGCGCGCTCGCCGGGATGCGGATCACCTACCTCGTCGGCACGTCGTTCCAATACGGCAAGACCGACGCGCACGGGATCGCGCACGCGCCGCTCTCGCCGCGGCCGCGCTTCGCGCTCGCGGAGTGGGGGAAGAGCAAGACCTTCGTGTCCTTCCTCCCGCAGGCGCCGGTGCCCGCGATGCTGATCGGCGTCCGCGCCGACCGCGCGAACGTGCGCGCCGGCGACCGCGTGCGCGTCGTCGGCTTCGCGCGCCGGCGCGCGGGCGCGGCGTACCGCCCGGCCGCGGGCGAGGTGCGCGTCACCGTCGCGGCGCGCGGGCGGACGGTCGCGAGCGCGCAGGCGCGGCTCGACGGCGCGGGCGCGTTCGGCGCCGAGCTCGCGCTGCCCGCCGACACGCCGGCCGGCGACGCCGCGGTGCTGGCGACGACCGGCGGCGCGAGCGGCGGAGCAGCGATCCACGTCGACGGCGTCGGCGACGTCGTGCTCTCGGTGAGCGCCGCGTGCGGCGCGTCGTGCGCCCCCGACGAGGCCGTCCCGGTGACGGTGGTCGCGCGGCGCCGCGACGACGGGACGGTCGCGCCGAACCGCGAGGTGCGCGTGCGCGTCGTGCGTTCGCCGCACGTGGTCGCACCGGGCGGCGGTGACGAAGCGGCGAGCGCGTGGGGGACCGCGCCGGTCGCCGACGTGCGGCTGCGCACCGACGAGAACGGCGCCGCGCGCTACGCGATCCCCGCGCCGACCGACGGGCTTCCGTCGACCTACGGGATCGTCGTCTCGAGCGGCGCGTCGACCGCGTCGGCGCGCGCCGTCGCGCCGACCGCGCGCGTCGCGCTGGAGGTCGTGCCTGAGGAGAGTTCGATCGACATCGGTGCGCCGGCCTCGTTCGACGTGCGCGGGTTCGACGCGGCCGACGGCCGGCCGGCGAGCGGCCTCGCGGTGCGGCTGCGGCTCGTGCACGGGCCCACCGAGCAGTCGCAGCAGCTCGTGCTCGACGCGGACGGGCGTGCGCGCGCGACGTTCCGCGACGTCGTCCCGGGGACGAATCTCGCCTTCGCCGAGGCGCTCGTCGAGGGCAAGACCGCGCGCGACGTCAACGCGGTGACCGTCGCGCCGCAAGCCTCGCTCGGCGGCCGCTCGCGGCGCAGCGTCGAGGTGCAGATCGCGACCGACAAGGCGCGCTACCGCGTCGGCGAGCGCGTCCGCGTCGACGCCTCGCTCGCCGGCGCGATCGGCGATGCCTTCGTCGACTTCGAGGGCGCGCGCGCGATGGGCGAGCAGACCGTTGGCGCGAGCGGCGGGCGCGCGAGCGCGTCGTTCACCGTCCCCGAGACGGTCGGCGACGCGGCGGTCGGCGTCGCGTTCGTCCGCGACGGCGCGCTCGAGTACGCGACGCGGCGGCTGACGGTCGACGGCCCCGGGCACGCGCGCGCGACGGCGCTCGCCGCCGACAAGCCGTCGTACGCGCCGGGGAGCGTCGCGCACATCGCGATCGCCGACGGCAACGAGACCGCCGGCGCGACGCTCGCGATCCGGCTCGCCGACGCGCGCGCCTCGAGCGGCGCCTCGTTCGAGGACGCCGCCGCGGTCCTCGCCGGCACGGGGACGACGACGCAGAACCCGGCGTCGGCCGATCCCGCCTGGCACGCTTCCGTCGTGCCGGTGCGCTCGACGGCGGTCGATCTCGCCGCGAACGAGCGCACCGCGCCGGCGGCCGAGACGCTCGGCGCGCCTTCGGAGCGCGCGCTGGTCTGGCGGATCGACCGCGCCGCGAAAGAAGGCTTCGACGTCACGCTGCCGACGACGCCGGGGCGCTACGTCGTCTCGGTGCTGAAGGTCTCCGACGACGGCGACGTCGGCGCGGCGACGCTCGCGCTCGAGGTGCGCGGATGAGCGCGCAGACCGAGATGCCGCTGAGCGTCGCGCCGGAGACCGCGCGGCTGATGCTGCTCGACACGTACGGCCTCGTGTACCGCGCGTTCTTCGCGCTGCCGGAGCTGACGACGACGCGCGGGATGCGGATCGAAGCCGCCTACGGCTTCACGATGATGCTCAACAAGCTCATCACCGACGAGAAGCCGACGCACGTGATCGCCGCATTCGACAAAGGGCTGCCGCACGCGCGCCTCGCGCTCTACCCGCAGTACAAGGCGCAGCGCAGCGAGACGCCCGACGAGCTGCGCGAGCAGTTCGCGCTGGTGCGCCGGATCTTGGCGACGTTCGCGATCCCGATCGTCGAGATCGACGGCGAAGAGGCCGACGACGTGATCGCGACGCTGGCGCGCCAAGCGGAGGCCGAGCGGCAGAACTCGCTGGTCGTGACCGGCGATCTCGACCTGCTGCAGATCGTCGACGAGCGCACGACCGTGCTGACGACGCGGCGCGGGATCACCGAGCTCGGGCGCTACGACGAAGCGAAGGTGCGCGAGCGGTTCGACCTCGAGCCGCGCCAGCTGCCCGACTACCGCGGGCTCAAGGGCGATCCGTCCGACAACCTCCCCGGGATCCCCGGCGTCGGCGAGAAGACCGCGACCAAGCTGATCAAGAACGCGGGCTCGCTCGACGCGCTGCTGGCGAACCCGGCGCTCGCGGGGACCGCGAAGCTGGAGGCGCTGGTGCGCGAGCACGGCGAGCAGGCGCGCGTGTGCCGCGACGTCTCGCTCATCAAGCGCGATCTCGCGGTGAGCGTCGACTGGGAGAGCGCGCGGTTCGCGCAGCCGCCGAACGACGTGCTCTACGCGCTCTACCGCGAGCTCGAGTTCAAGACGCTGCTGAACAAGCTCGAGCCGCCGGCGACGCCGCAGCCGGTCGCGACCGAGGAAGTGCTACAGGGCGAGTACGCGTCGTACGTCTCGGTCACCGATCCGCCGGACTACGCGAAGCTCGCAAAGCTGATCGCAGACGCGGCGTCGTGCGAGCGCGTCGCCGTCGCGCAGCGCGGCGAGGTGTACGCGGTCTCGACCGGCGACGGCGTCGCGTTCGCGTTCAACGCGTCGGCGACCGCGAGCGCGCCGGACGTCGGCGCGGCGTTCGCTTCGCTGTGGACGCGCGTTCCGCAGCTCGTCGTGCACGACGCGAAGTCGGTCGCGAACGCGGCCGGGTTGCCGGTGCGCGTCTTCGCCGACGATCCGATGGTCGGCGCGCACTTGCTGAACCCCTCGCGCACGTTCGCCGACCTCGGTGCGGCGTCGAGCGAGTTCCTCGACCGGCTGCTCCCGGAAGACCGTCCGGCGGCTGCGGCGGACGCGGCCGGGCTCCTCGCGCGCAAGACGCGCGAAGAGCTCGAGCGGCGCGATCAGCTCGCGCTCTACACCGACGTCGAGCTGCCGCTGGTCGCGGTGCTGGCGAAGATGGAGCGCGCCGGGATCGCGCTCGACCGCGAGGCGCTGCGCGAGCTCGCGGTGCAGGTCGACGCCGACGTCGAGCGGCTGCAGCGCGAGATCTACGAGATCGCCGGCGAGGAGTTCAACCTCGGCTCGCCGCAGCAGCTCGGCCGCGTCCTCTTCGAGAAGCTCGGGCTCCCCGCGGGCCGCCAGAACAAGACCGGCTACGCGACCGGCGCCGACGTGCTGCAAGGGCTCGCGAAGAGCTTCCCCGTCGCGGCGAAGGTGCTCGAATGGCGCGAGGTCTCGAAGCTCAAGAGCACCTACGTCGACGTGCTCCCGACGCTGGTCGACGCGAACGGCCGCATCCACACGGTCTTCAACCAGACGGCGACCGCGACCGGACGGCTGTCGTCGACGAACCCGAATCTCCAAAACATCCCGGTGCGCACCGAGCTCGGGCGGCAGGTGCGCAAGGCCTTCGTCGCGCCGTCCGACGAGCGCGTGCTGCTCGCGGCGGACTACTCGCAGATCGAGCTGCGCTTGATGGCGCACCTGAGCGGCGACGAGGCGATGCGGCAAGCGTTCCACGAGGGCCAGGACATCCACGACTTCACCGCGCGCCGCATCTTCGACGTCGGCCCGCTCGCCGAGGTGACGCGCGGCCAGCGGACGATGGCGAAGTCGGTGAACTTCGGGCTGCTCTACGGGATGTCGGACTTCGGACTCGCGCAGCGGCTCGAGATCGACCGGGCGACGGCGCGCACGATGACCGAGGCGTACTTCGCGCGCTTCCCCGGCGTGCGCGGCTACATCGACCGCTGCCTCGAGGAGGCGCGCGACCGCGGCTACGTGCAGACGCTGCTCGGGCGGCGGCGCTTCATGCCCGACCTGCGCTCGAAGAACTACATGTTGCGCGCGGCCGCCGAGCGCGAGGCGACGAACGCCCCGCTGCAAGGCTCGGCCGCCGACCTGATGAAGCTCGCGATGGTCCGCCTCGACCGGCGGCTCGAATCGGCAGGGCTCGACGCGGTCATGCTGCTGCAGATCCACGACGAGCTGATCTTCGAGGTCGCCCGGCGGGACTTGGACGCGGTCGCGCGCGTTGTGAAGTACGAGATGGAGCACGCCTACGAGCTGAGCGTGCCGCTCGAAGCGACGCTGAAGGCGGGAAAGAACTGGTACGACGTTGAGAGCTACGACCTCGATCACGCGCAAGCCGACGGCTGACCGCGCCGCCGCCGCGCTCGCCGCGCTGCTCGCTGCGGCCGCGCTCGTCACGGCGACGCCCGCCGGTGCGCAGCAGATGGACCAGCTTCCGTATTGCACGCGGATCCCGCTCCCGCTCGCCTCGTGCCGGCCGCTCGACGTGTACTCCGGCCGCGTGACGCTCCATCTCGCGCTCGCGTCCGACGAAGCGCAGCGCGAGCACGGTTTGATGAACGTGCGCGCGGTTCCGCGCGGACAGGGGATGCTCTTCGTCTTCCCCGACGGCGAGCAGACGCGCGAGTTCTGGATGAAGGACACGATCACGCCGCTCGACATGCTGTTCGTCGACAGCGCCGGCACGGTGACCGGCGTCGCCGCGAACGTCCCCGCGACGAAGCGCGGGACGCCTGACGCGAAGATCGCGCGCCGCCGCGGGCTCGCGCAGTACGTGATCGAGCTCGGCGCCGGACAGGCGAGCGCGCTCGGCCTCGCGGCGGGCTCGCGCCTGTCGATCCCGCCGCTGCGCGCGAAATGAAGCGCGCGGCGCGCGTGCTCGCGGCGTTCGGCGTCGCGCTCGCGTGCGCCGCGCAGTCGCCCGCGCCCGACGCGCTGAGCGGCGACCAGCTCCTCGCCCGCGTCAAGGCGGTGTTCCGCGCGTATCCGCGCCCGCCGTACGTCGCGTACACGCTGATCCGCCGCGACCGCCACAACGGCGTCCCCGATTTCGAGAACAGCTACACGCTGAAGATCTGGTGCCGCACCTCGGACCGTTCGGCGCTCGCGCGCCGCGCGTGGAAAGGCAAGGCGATCGGCGACTTGCAGAACATCACGGTGATGTTCGACAAAGAGGTCGACCCCGGGCCGCCGACCGCCGACATGTTCGAGAAACGGCTCTTCGGCGCGCTCCACGCGCGCACCGACGCGGCGAGCGGCGCTGCATCGACCGCGAGCACGTCCGAGCCGCTCAAAGAGATCGGCCGCGTCTCGGCGCTCGACGGCGACTACCGCGTGCGCTTCGCGCGCGAGGGCGAACTGCTGCACCTCTGGCTCGTGCCGAAGACCGACGCCGATCGCAATCGTCTCGATGAGTTGTGGGTCGACGCGCAGACGTACGACATCCGGCGCGCGAAAGTGCGCGACCATCTGTATCTCGGACTCACCGGGCAGTCGCTCGAAGACGAGTTCGACGTCCGGTTCACGCCCGGGCCGGGCGGGCTGCCGCTGATCTCGGCGATCCACGGCCAAACGCAATGGGATCAGTTCGAGACCGACTACACGTTCAGCGACATTCGCTTCCCGGAGTCGTTACCGATCTGGTACTTCATGCCGCAACAGTATGGACTCCATCGCTCGGACGCGCCGGCCTAGAATCGTTCGCGAACCGCTCCATCGGCGACACTCTTGTGTCACCGCTAACACCGGCCGGTATGGTACACTACCCGTGCGGCAGAGGTGCCGTAAGGGGTTTGTATGCAGAAAACGATTGCATCGTTGGCACTCGTTGCGTTGCTTGCCGGTTGCTCCGGCGGCGCGACGAGCGTTTCAACGCAGAAGTCCGGAACCGTCGGGTCCGGAGCGCTCAGAGCGCCGCGCTACAACGGCGGTCCGGGCACCACGACGTTGACCTACTATGACACGTACGCGCCGGTCGGACAGTGTCATACCGGCGTGCTCACGCTCATGAACTACTACGCGCCGGTCACCTCGCTCCACTTCGCGGCGGGGAACGGTCCGCCGCTGGTGGTGTCCAACTGCAACTTCTCGACGCCGCAGTACGTGCTGGTCACGCTCGGAACGCCGGATTACGGCTCGCCGTACATTCGGCAGTCCGACTACACCGTGACGGTCGACGCGCCCGACAAAGCGAAGGTCGTCGCCACGTGGACGGCGCTCGGACCGACGCTCCCCGGCTCGCCGGGCACGAGCGGCAGCGTTTCGTACACGATCGATCCTCCGGACGGCGGAGGCGGTCTGTAGCGAGCGCCGCACCGGCCGGGCGCGCACCGTTCGCGTCCCGGCCGGCGCGGGCGGAAGCGTACGGCTCGCTCCGACCCGCTCGCCTCCGCGCCGCAACGCTCGCTTCACCGTCCGTGTCGTAGGACGAGGTGCCCGAGCTTCCCGAGGTCGAGACCATCGCACGCGGTCTCGCCGACGCCGTCAGCGGCAAGACCGTCGCCTCCGTGACGGTCACGATGCGCAAGATCGCGATCGCGCCGGACGGAGAGTCCTTCGAGCAAGCCCTCGCCGGCGAGACGATCGCCGGCGTGGGCCGGCGCGGGAAGTACGTCGTCTTCATGCTCGCCTCGGGGCGGCGGCTGGCGGTCCATCTCCGGATGACCGGCCGGCTCATCGTGCATCCGGCGGGCTACGACGAACCGTATCCTTACACGCACGTAAACCTCGGCTTCACCGACGGGACGCGGCTCAGTTTCGCCGACGTCCGGCAATTCGGCCGCATGCGGCTGCTCGCGGCCGGCGACCCCTGGGACGCCGACGGCGGGATCGAGCCGCTCTCCGAGGGGTTTACCAGCGAGGCGTTTGTGAGTATGCTGGACGGGCGTCGCACGCCGATCAAGTCGCTGCTCCTGGACCAGACCAGGATAGCGGGGGTCGGAAACATCTATGCGTGCGAGGCCTTGTGGGAAGCGGGGATCCGGCCGAGCCGACCGTCCCACAAGATCAGCAAGCCGGCGAGACGCCGGCTGCACGGCGCGGTCCGAGACGTGCTCCACCGGGCGATCGAAGCCCGAGGGACGTCCGTGGACGACTACGTCGACGCTGAGGGGCTGAAGGGCGGGTTCCAAAACCAACTCGCCGTCTACGGCCGCCTCGGTGAACCGTGTCCCCGGTGCGGGAAACCCATCGTGCGCACGGTCATCGGACAGCGCGGTACCTGGTGGTGCCGAGGCTGTCAAAAATAAAAAAATATAGCGAAGGAAGTCAACTCACCATTTCCACCACGATCGAGGCGCCCGCCACGGCGCACGCCCACGAAGAAGAAGACCAGCTGGCGCTCGAGCAGCGCCTCTACGAAGAGTCCCTGAAAGTCCTCGACGAGGGCCAGGTCCTCAGCGGCGTCATCGTCGCCAAATACCAGGACGAGCTGCTCGTCGACATCGGCGGCAAGTCCGAAGGGATTCTGCCGTTCCGCGAGCTCTCGCTCGCGATTGAGCCGAAGGAGCTCAAGGTCGGCGACACCCTGGAAGTCATGATCCACCGGATCGACGACCAGGACGGCCAGCTGTATCTGAGCGAGCGCCGCGCGCGCGCCCTCAAGACCTGGGAGAAGGTCATCGAGGCGCACGACAACGACGAAGTGATCGAAGCGACCGTGACGCAAGTCGTCAAGGGCGGCGTCCTCGTCGACCTCGGCATGCGCGGGTTCGTGCCCGCCTCGCAGATCCGCCGCCAGCCCGTCGGCAATCTCGACGAGCTCGTCGGGAAGAAGCTGCGGCTGAAGGTCATCGACCTCGACCACAAGCGCCACCGCGTCGTGCTCTCGCAGCGCCAGGTGCTCGAGGAAGAGCTCAACGCGAAGAAGCAGGAGCTGCTCGGAACGCTGCAGGTCGGTCAGATCCGCGAAGGCGTCGTCGTCCGGCTCGCGGAGTTCGGCGCATTCGTCGACCTCGGCGGGATCGACGGGCTGATCCACAACAGCGAGCTCTCGTACGCGCGCATCAAGCACCCGTCCGAGGTCGTCAAGATCGGCGACACCGTCTCGGTCGAGGTGATGAAGTTCGACCCCGAGGCGAAGAAGGTCTCGCTCTCGCTCAAGCACGCGCTGCCCGACCCGTGGGTCGAACACGCGGACAAGCTGTGGGAGGGCAACAAGCTCGTCGCGCAGATCGTCAAGGTCACGCCGAACTATCTCCTGGTCGAGATCGTCCCGGGCGTGCTGGCGATGGTGCCGAAGGGCGAGTTCGACGCGAGCGTGCAGTACTCGCCGGGCCAGGAGGTAGACGTCACGCTGCTGACGATCAACCACGGCACGCGCCGCATCACCGGCTCGATCCAGCACGTCGCCGACGTCGCGCCGGAAGAGCTCGAAGCGATCCCGCTCGAGGACGGTTTCGGCCCGCTCGGCACGGAGCTCTCGCAGAGCGTCTGACGGCGAGAATGGTCTCTCACCCTTCGACAGGCTCAGGGTGACAACGGAAAACGAGGGAGGCGGTTATGTCTCCCTCGTTTCGTTTTCGCGTTGTCACCCTGAGCTTGTCGAAGGGTGAGAGACGATCGTGCTTAAGGCGAGGCTTCTTGCTGTGCGAGCTGCT
>Ga0213878_10000949_pt1 | contig 10370 bp, 7 predicted proteins | sample VelepicoBEBS_R02_FD_161053 | JGI IMG/M metagenome (GOLD analysis project Ga0213878, IMG submission 161053) | Vellozia epidendroides bulk soil microbial communities from rupestrian grasslands, the National Park of Serra do Cipo, Brazil - BS_R02 | ecosystem: Environmental > Terrestrial > Soil >... | reverse complement strand
GCGGCGATCACGGCGGCGGTAATGGCGGCGGCGATCACGATGGCGGGCACCACGGCGGCGGACACCATGGCGGCCATCACGGCGGCGGACACCACGGCGGCGGTAACGGCGGTGGCAACGGCGGAAATGGTGGTAATGGCGGCAACGGTGGCAACGGTGGCAACGGTGGCAACGGCGGCGGCAACGGCGGCGGCAACGGCGGTGGCAACGGCGGCGGTAACGGCGGTGGCAACGACGGCGGTCACAGCGGCGGCAACGGCGGTGGCCACAGTGGTGGCAACGTTGGCGCTGATGTCAGCGGCAGCAGCTCCGGAGGTTCTGGAGGTGGCAACACCGGTGGAACCACGGGGGGCGCTGGCGGGACCTTGGCCGACAATAACGGTAACAACGGCAATAACCAACTGGGTAACCAGTGCCAGCCTACTGACAAAGGATGTGCATTCCGCTAGCGGATTGATGGCATAGCGTAAGATAAAGGGTTCATGGTAACACCATGGACCCTTTTTAATGGGCCGCTCCCAGACCTGTTGATGTATTCATCCCGTTCAGTTCATCCCACGAGTGGTACAAGGCAAACACACTGCTTCATTAGCGTCATTCTGAAATCGACCGTATTTCCACGGCATCTATTTTTATGCTGCTGGCAATGGTGTGGGATTTTCGTATAGAAAAAAGACGACCACCGGAGCGATGGTCGTCTTGCTGTCGCGACAGGGAATATAAACGAGCGCGACATACCAGAGGTGGGTGAACACAATTGTATTTTTTAAATATCCCTCTGCACTATTTGCCGCTGTGATGTTTTGCTCATCGTCCATTGATTACTCAGTGGCGTTATTATATCGCTGCTATCAATGCTGCAGTGCAAAGGAATAATTGCTGTATGTAATATATCTTCAAATTCGCACAAGAACGATGATATGGTCACTCATGCGAGCCAATAGTCAGGCACAATAATATTGTGGAGTACAACCACTGTATGCACACTGACTATCGCTTAGTTGTATATATCCTGGAGAGAGCAAAAGTAAAAGTGGTTCCGCTTTACGTTCCGTCACCGCAGATTTCTGTTGGCCCAAAAAACAGCCTGGGTTCGGTTCTTGACCGAAAGTTTCTTGAACAAATTATAGATATGCGTTTTAACCGTGTTTTCACTGATAAAAAGCAAATGGGCAATTTCAATATTGGAGGCCCCCTGACGAAGCTTACAGAGGATCTCTTTTTCACGACGCGTAAGTTCAACGCACTCATTCCATTGCGGATGAGAAAGATTAAGTTGCTGGACAATGTAGTCATTGATGACTTTTGGGAAGCATTTCTCTCCCCGGCAGACGTTTTTGATACCGTCAATCAAATGTTCTTCATCCGTTTCAGTGTGAAAAACGCCGCTTATCATGGGCCATTCAACAATGTCACGGTTGTGGTAGTGCTGAGGTGTGTTGAAGAGCAACACCTTGAACTGCTTTGGGCAGTTTTGCAGGGCGAAGCACCACTGATGCATGGCCTGGCTGTCAATAGACTGCATATCGAACAGCAGAAGGTCGCCGTCGTCAATGATCTCGCTATCAACCACATCGCAGTGCTCCAGTGTGACGTCGTTGTAAAAACGTTTCTTAAGTGCCTGAAGCAACAGTGTCGATTGTAAGGAAGGTCTTGTAATTAATAACAATGACCTAAGAACTGATGGGGTTTTATCCGTTCTCATGATTCACTCCAGATGCTGTGATAGTCATTTTTATATAATTAAAGCATTGAGTTAAGTACCAGTGGTCAGGGTTGTACAAGTTGTACAGGGAAATAAGTAATACAAAAAATCATTCGAGATGATTAATTTAAAATCTAGATAATAATAATTGACTAAACAAGTCTGTATTCTGTAACTGGATGTAAAATTAAATGTCATTTTATTTTTTGGTTGAAAATCAGATAAAAAAATATTTGTCATACTAAATTTATAAATTAATATAACATGCTGTATTTTAATGTTATTTAAGAAGTAATAAAAAAGTATTAGATGCAAAATTGCAATAAAGCCCGTTACTTAACTTTAAATGATTGTCGGTCATGATTTATTTTCTGATAAATGCATTCGACGTTAATTATTATTTTTTATCAGATGTGCCGGAAGTGGTATGAAAAATGTATTGAGGGGCTCCAGGGTTTAAATCTGGCAGGTTTTTCTGTTTCATTTGCATGTGATTTCTGGATAAAAGGACAACAAAATCATATGCAAATCTATATTCTTATATTAATGATATTTTCTTGTTCTTCCGCTGTCGTGCTGGAGAGTCACCTTCTGGGGTGAATTGAATGCCTGCAGACAATTCCCGCGTTTTACGATGGCGTGTTGATGAAAAAGAACTGAACGCGTCAGCCAGACTCATCTCACCTGCGTCATCCTGCTGTAAAAACGACTTTTTCCCCGTTTTTCAATCCATTGAATCCTGAGTGTTGCGTTTTAATCATGCGTGCGCGCTGCGAAAACGTGGGTGTGACTCATTGGAGGTACTCATTGGCGGGAATGCCCCTTCGTTATTATTTTTAACAGTGTGGTTTGGCAGTGTCGTGATGCAAGAGCGTACGTCTGCGGGGCAGCGTACATCCCTTACTCTTCACGGATGATGTGGATACATAGAGCTACGCGATGAAAACATTGGTTAAGTCTGTATTCCCTTTTGTTTGCCTCTCCTCCGCGTTGTTTTCTGCAGGTGTGCTGGCATCCTCGCCACCAGCCCAGGGCGGTATCATTCATTTTGTTGGCCAGGTCGTTGAGGACCCTTGCGATATCGCGACCAACTCACATGCCGTTTCACTGCGATGTCTGCGAAACGGGCAGGTGAGCACCACGGCCATTTCTTATCAGCAGGCAGAGGCGGGTAAGACAATGACAAACGACGTCGCCAGCATCAGCATGCGTTACCTGAATCCTCAGCATACGCTGGCAACGGTTATCGTGGATTACAAATAGCGTACTGTACATATCCTGCCGGGCGATACTGCCCGGCAGCGTTTTGGCAGGTTATGACGCTGAAGTCTGAGGTACGGTATGGCGTGGTTGCGGTTTCCCGGAGAAAAGGAAGCGAAGCAGGGGAACACGCAGGTGCAGTTCGTACAAAATAACGGCAACGCCAATAACAAAAACGAGTCCGGTAATAAAACCCAGCGTATTCGAGGGAATAGCAGGCGCTATCCAGGCGCCATACAGCAGCGTCAACGGGTGATGGACGAGGTAAATAAACAGGGATGCATTCACAAAGTAGGTGACGCGCGCTGACTGGAAATTTAGCAAGCGATGACCCAACGAAAAGACCACATTCACCATCAACAATCCAAGCACCATAGTAATGACATAATCCGTTTCATACATCCACGCATCGCCGGAACCAAAGTGCTGGTTTAATCGGTAGGCGACAAAACCCAGCAAGGCCCCTGCGATGCACCAGGGCGAAGGGGTAATGAACAGGGTTTTTAGCCGGGCATTGACGAATGCCTGCGCGCCAAGGATAAAGAAGGGCAGGTAGAAAACAGTCTGCATCACGACAAAATTAAACAGCCCGTCGCTGAGTATATGCGGGAAAAAGATGAACAGCGTACGACGCAGCGCGGCATAGAAAATACCTAATCCCAAAAACACCAGCGTCAGCTTACCCATCGTGACGTTGTCGAAAAACGCCGTAATGGATGCCTGCTGGCGCTGCTTAATCCATCTGAACATCGCCAGGCCAAGCGTGGTCAGCACGACCAGTACCAGCAGGAACCAGAGGTGCGAGACCAGCTCCCACGCCAGTGTATTGAATTTGTCGTACCGCGAAAGGTCGCTCCAGCTGTCGGCCTTGCCTTTCACATATTGCAGCATAATAAACTGCGGCAGGGTGAGGAGGGGGATTGCGGTCAGCATCGGAATACCCACACGTTCGACGCGCACCTGCCACCATTTTTTCATCGGGTATCGCAGGTAGAGCATGTAGGAGAAATAACCGGAAATGACAAAAAAAACCTGCATGCGAAACGAGTGAATGAAGTCATTAAACAACGTGAGCCACCACGACGGTTCGAGGCTATTCACGTGCCAGACATGGCTGGAATAGATGAGCGAGATGTGGAACGGAATTCCGAGCAGCATCAGCCAGGCGCGGATGGAGTCAAGGAAGTATTCACGTTGTACAGGTACTTTATTCATAGAATCAATGAATTCTCGGACAAATCGTCTTATCGCACGGGGCGAAAAAGGGGTATATTCGCAGCAACCCTACACCAAGTACGTAAACCTGTCTCCAGGATAAGCACGCAAAGTGCAAGCGCAGGTAGACGGTTGTTTAATCCCTAAGCCACCAGGCCGAACAAAACCGGGATTATGTTGTCGGATTGCTTGAGTTTCCAGTAAAATGGATCGGATCGATTTAAGCACACAAAGGGGGAAGTGCTTACTTATTATGAAACATAAACCACAGATGATGAAACTGCGTTGGTTAGGCGCAGCCGTTATGTTGTCCCTGTGTACTTCATCTGCATGGGCATTCAGTATTGATGATGTAGCGAAGCAGGCCCAGTCTCTTGCCGGAAAGGGCTATGAAGCGCCGAAAAGCAACCTGCCTTCCGTCTTCCGCGACATGAAATACGCGGACTACCAGCAAATCCAGTTCAATCACGATAAAGCGTACTGGAATAACACTAAGACCCCGTTTAAGCTCGAATTTTACCATCAGGGTATGTATTTTGACTCGCCGGTGACCATTAATGAGGTAACCTCGACGTCCGTTCACAAGATCAAATACAGCCCGGATTACTTCAATTTTGGCGATGTCCAGCACGATAAAGATACGGTTAAGGATCTGGGCTTCGCGGGCTTCAAAGTACTCTATCCGATCAATAGCAAAGACAAAAACGATGAAATCGTCAGCATGCTCGGAGCCAGCTATTTCCGCGTGATTGGCCAGGGGCAGGTTTACGGTCTGTCCGCGCGTGGCCTTGCCATCGACACGGCGTTGCCGTCAGGGGAAGAATTCCCGCGTTTTCGCGAGTTTTGGGTTGAACGTCCAAAACCAACCGATAAGCGCCTGACAATTTATGCGCTGCTGGATTCGCCGCGCGCGACGGGCGCCTACCGCTTTGTCATTATGCCGGGTCGCGACACGGTCGTTGACGTGCAGTCTAAAGTCTATCTGCGTGACAAAGTGGGCAAACTGGGCGTTGCGCCGCTGACCAGCATGTTCCTCTTCGGGCCTAATCAGCCTTCTCCGACCGTCAACTACCGTCCTGAACTGCATGACTCCAATGGTCTTTCTATCCTCGCGGGCAACGGCGAGTGGATCTGGCGTCCGCTGAACAACCCGAAACATCTGGCGGTGAGCAGCTATGCGATGGAGAACCCGCAGGGGTTTGGTCTGCTGCAGCGTGGTCGTCAGTTCTCACGTTTTGAGGATCTGGACGACCGCTATGACCAGCGTCCAAGCGCGTGGATCACGCCAAAAGGCGACTGGGGTAAAGGCAAAGTCGAACTGGTGGAAATTCCGACCAACGATGAGACTAACGACAATATCGTCGCTTACTGGACGCCGGACCAGTTGCCGGACGCTGGTAAAGAGATGAACTTCAAGTACAGCATCACCTTCAGCCGCGACGAAGATAAACTGCATGCGCCGGACAACGCGTATGTCATGCAAACTCGTCGTTCTACTGGCGATGTGAAGCAGTCCAACCTGATTCGTCAGCCTGACGGCACGATTGCCTTTATCGTTGACTTCACCGGCGCGGACATGAAGAAAATGCCGCAGGATACCCCGGTGACAGCGCAAACGAGCATTGGCGACAATGGTGAAATCGTTGACAGCAATGTGCGCTATAACCCGGTAACCAAAGGCTGGCGTCTGACGCTGCGCGTGAAAGTGAAAGATCCGAAGAAGACCACGGAAATGCGTGCCGCGCTGGTCAACGCTGACCAAACGCTGAGCGAAACCTGGAGCTATCAGCTACCTGCCAATGAATAAGACAACTGAGTATATCGACGCAATGCCGCTCTCCGCTGCAAAGAAGGCGGCATTGCCGACAACGGATTTTTGCGTCCTGCATCAGGCGCTGGATGCCGATCATCAGCAGTTTGCGCGCGAGGATGACTCGCCGCTGGGGTCGGTAAAAGCGCGTCTTGAGCAAGCGTGGCCGGATTCTCTGGCTGACGGGCAACTGGTTCGCGACGACGAAGGGCGCACTCAACTGGAGGCGATGCCGAAGGCGAAACGTTCCTCCATGTTTCCGGACCCCTGGCGTACCAACCCGATTGGGCGCTTCTGGGACCGTATGCTGGGTCGTGACGTTACGCCGCGCTACCTGGCGCGTCTGACCAAAGAAGAGCGTGAGCATGAGCAGAAGTGGCGTACCGTCGGCACCATTCGTCGCTACATTCTGCTGCTGCTAACGCTGGCGCAAACCGTTGTCGCCACCTGGTATATGAAGACCATTCTTCCGTACCAGGGCTGGGCGCTGATAAACCCAATGGACATGAAAGGGCAGGCGCTGTGGGTCTCTTTCATGCAGTTGCTGCCGTATGTGCTGCAGACCGGGATATTAATCCTGTTTGCCGTGCTCTTTTGCTGGGTCTCAGCCGGGTTCTGGACCGCGCTGATGGGCTTCCTGCAATTGCTGATTGGCCGGGATAAATACAGTATTTCGGCCTCGACGGTCGGGGACGAACCGCTCAACCCTGAGCATCGCACCGCGCTCATCATGCCAATCTGTAACGAAGACGTGGATCGTGTTTTCGCCGGTCTGCGCGCCACGTGGGAATCGGTGAAGGCGACCGGGCAGCAGCAGCACTTTGACGTTTATATTCTGAGCGACAGCTACAACCCCGATATTTGCGTTCAGGAACAAAAGGCCTGGATGGACCTTATTGCCCAAGTGCAGGGCGAAGGGCAGATTTTCTATCGTCGTCGTCGTCGTCGTGTGAAGCGTAAAAGCGGCAACATCGATGACTTCTGCCGTCGCTGGGGCAGCCAGTACAGCTATATGGTGGTGCTGGATGCGGATTCTGTCATGACGGGCGAGTGCCTGACGGGGCTGGTGCGTCTGATGGAAGCCAACCCGAATGCCGGTATTATTCAGTCGTCGCCGAAAGCCTCCGGTATGGATACCCTGTACGCGCGCTGCCAGCAGTTCGCGACCCGCGTCTACGGGCCGCTGTTTACTGCCGGTCTGCATTTCTGGCAGTTGGGGGAATCGCACTACTGGGGTCATAACGCCATTATTCGCGTGAAGCCGTTCATCGAGCACTGCGCGCTGGCGCCGCTGCCAGGCGAAGGCAACTTTGCCGGGTCGATCCTGTCGCATGACTTCGTCGAAGCCGCGCTGATGCGCCGTGCCGGATGGGGCGTGTGGATCGCCTATGATTTGCCTGGTTCGTATGAAGAGCTGCCGCCAAACCTGCTGGATGAGCTCAAGCGTGACCGCCGCTGGTGTCAGGGTAACCTGATGAACTTCCGTCTGTTCCTGGTAAAAGGGATGCACCCGGTTCACCGCGCGGTGTTCCTGACAGGGGTGATGTCATACCTGTCCGCGCCGCTGTGGTTTATGTTCCTCGTGCTGTCGACGGCGCTACAGGTGGTGCATGCGCTGACCGAGCCGCAGTACTTCCTGCAGCCGCGCCAGCTGTTCCCGGTGTGGCCGCAGTGGCGACCGGAGCTGGCGATTGCGCTGTTTGCGTCAACCATGGTGCTGCTGTTCCTGCCGAAGCTGCTCAGCATTATTCTGGTCTGGTGCAAGGGGTCGAAAGAGTACGGCGGTTTCTGCCGCGTAACGGTATCGCTGCTGCTGGAGGTGCTGTTCTCCGTGCTGCTGGCGCCGGTGCGTATGCTGTTCCACACCGTGTTCGTGGTGAGCGCGTTCCTGGGCTGGGAAGTGGTCTGGAACTCGCCGCAGCGTGATGACGACTCAACCCCCTGGGGAGAAGCGTTTATGCGCCACGGTTCGCAGCTGCTGTTGGGGCTGGTGTGGGCTGTGGGGATGGCATGGCTGGATCTGCGCTTCCTGTTCTGGCTGGCGCCTATCGTGTTCTCGCTGATCCTGTCGCCGTTTGTGTCGGTTATCTCCAGTCGCGCGACGATGGGCCTGCGGACCAAACGCTGGAAACTGTTCCTGATCCCGGAAGAGTATTCGCCGCCGCAGGTGCTGAAGGATACCGATGCGTATCTGGAAATGAACCGGAACCGTACGCTGGAAGATGGCTTTATGCATGCCGTGTTTAACCCATCGCTTAATGCGCTGGCGACCGCGATGGCGACTGCCCGTCACCGTCAGAGCAAGGTGCTGGAAATCGCACGTGACCGCCATGTGGAGCAGGCGCTGAATGAAACACCGGACAAGCTCAACCGTGACCGTCGTCTGGTGCTGTTAAGTGACCCGGTGACGATGGCGCGGATGCACTATCGCGTCTGGGCGGCGCCGGAGAAATACTCCTCCTGGGTAAGCCATTACTCGACAATTGCGCCGCTGGCGTTGAACGTTAAGTAAGCCGTACAGCAAAATAAAATACCGGCCATTGTGCCGGTATTTTTTTCACTGTCTGAAATGTGTTGAGGTGTCGTGTGAAATTACTCGCGGTGAGCCTGATGGTGCTGCTGCTCAGCGGATGCGGAAGCGTTATCAGCCGAACCATCCCTGGGCAGGGACACGGAAAGCAGTACTATCCAGGCGTGCAGTGGGACGTCCGGGATTCCGCCTGGCGTTATCTCACTATTCTCGATCTGCCGTTCTCATTGGTGTTCGATACCCTGCTATTGCCGCTGGATGCGCATCATGGGCCTTACGAATAGTGCATTTAGCGCTCATCCCATTCATCCGCTGCGGTCTGGCCTTCTTCGTTGTCCAGCGGCGGCTCCAGCTGAAATTCGCCCTCGTCCCATTCATGAAGCGTATTCTCTTCAAGCCACTCCTGGCTTAATTCAATTTCGTCGAAATCACCGTCAAAGACGCTCTGCGCGGCTTCACCGCTGAGGACGGGGAGGCATTCGCCTTCTTCGCCCTCTTCGGCAAAAAACTCGGCCTGCCACATAATATCGCCGTCCTGGAGAATGTACTTCTGGATGTTTAGCTGATTAACCACGGGTGAATCGCCTTCTGAGTCCGGGGCGTCAGCAAGAAACTCTTCACGTGCTGCATCAATGGCTTCATCAAGGGTGGCATACATAGTCATCTCTTTCTCCCTGCAAGTGGACGAGATATTCAGGGAAAGAATAGCTGAAGATTCCATTCTGCAAGGGCGAAGGAATAAAAATCATCATCTTGAATGAGAAACGCCGGTTAAGGCTTAGCGCACCAGCGAGGTATCATCCTTTTCAACGTCCTGGACAGGCTGTGCGGGCAGCGCCGTTGTGCCGGTCCGGCGCAGGCTAAGGCCAGTGTAGATAGCATTGAACAACACCACCGTCGCGGTGACCAGAAATACGGCGCGAAAACCGTAGCTGGCAGAAACTGAAGCGCCGATAAGCGGGCCGGTTACGTTGCCGATATCGCGAAACGACTGGTTGTAACTGAACACGCGGCCCGCTATCTGATTCGTGGCGTTATACACCAGTAGCGTCTGCACGGCGGGGAGCAGGGCGCCATCGGCGGCACCCAGCAGAAAACGCAGCAGGCCAAGCTGCCAGGGCGTCTGAACGAAGGACATCGGGATGAGCAGCAGCACCGATACGATAAGCGCCGTAATCAGGATCTTTTCCGGCCCGATGCGGTCGCCGAGTTTCCCCAGGCGCGGGGCGCTTATCAGCGCGGCGACGCCGGGGACGGAGGCGATCATGCCGCTGATAAAGGCGATATCTGTGACATTCCCCGCCAGATCGCGCACGTACAGCGTGAGTATCGGCGCGATAGAGCCGGTCGCGACTTGAATAATCAGCGTGGTGACAAACAGACTCAGCACCAGTTTGGGGCTTTTAAGCGAGGCGATTACCTCTCTCGCGCGCAGCATCTCTTTTTTCGCCACCGGTTGGAATTGCTCGCGGATAAATAACAGCGTCAACAGGAAGCAGAGGAAGAGTACGCTGGCGGTCATAAAGAACACCGGACGCAGGCCATAGTTATCGGCCAGGAAGCCGCCGACGAGCGGGCCGAGCAGGGCGCCGCTGACCGCGCCGGTCGATAGCGTACCCAATGCCCAACCGCTCTTGTGACGCGGGATTTGGGTCGCGATAAGCGCGTTGGCGTTAGGAATAAAGCCGCCAAGCAGCCCCAACAGCGCCCGCAAAATAAGGAACTGCCAGATGTTCTGCGCCAGCCCCATCAGCACCATGACAATGGCCATACCTAACGCAGAGCGCAGCAGCATAATTTTGCGGCCTTTGCGATCCGCCAGCCCGCCCCAGAAAGGCGATGCGATGGCG
>Ga0213878_10000948_pt1 | contig 10375 bp, 8 predicted proteins | sample VelepicoBEBS_R02_FD_161053 | JGI IMG/M metagenome (GOLD analysis project Ga0213878, IMG submission 161053) | Vellozia epidendroides bulk soil microbial communities from rupestrian grasslands, the National Park of Serra do Cipo, Brazil - BS_R02 | ecosystem: Environmental > Terrestrial > Soil >... | reverse complement strand
GTTGTTAAGGGCGGGTTATTGTTGTTAAGGGCGGGTTATATATGGAAAAATATGGAAAAGCTGGCAGGCATTGATACCATCGTGCTCGACAAGACAGGCACTCTCACAATGGGCGTGCCGGAAGTCACAGCTATTCGAGTTGCAGATGGAGCAACCGAACACGACGTACTGCAAAACGCGGCTATCGCCGAGCAACATTCCGAGCATCCGCTCGGCGAAGCCATCATTCGTAGGGCTCGAGCCGATAGGGTATCTCTGCGTCAATACACGAGTCTTCGATATAGCCCCGGCAAAGGCCTGATCTGCCTCGATAACGCGAGCAAAATATTAGTCGGAACGCAAACGCTACTTGCGGAAAACGGAATTTCTTTGGATGCTGACACAGTCAAGTCTTTGGAAAAAGAGATCAGGCCGGGTGAAACCCTGGTCTATGTAGGACGCAATTCGGCTCCTCCTAGGAGCGCTAACATTTGCCGACCGCCTTCGTAGCGAGGCAATTGAAGCTGTCAACGATCTGAATGGAAAGGGCTATCGCACCATACTCTTAACGGGTGATAGCAGCGAGGCTGCATCGGCCGTTGGTGCTCAGTTGGGAGTGGACCTGGCCATTGGGAATCTTCTTCCAGAGGAAAAGCTGGAGAAGATTCGTGAACTCCTTAGACAGGGCCACAGAGTCGCTATGGTTGGCGATGGGATTAATGACGCTCCGGCTCTCGCGGAGGCAACCGTGGGCATCGCCATGGGGGGCGGAACGGATGTTGCCCTGGAAACCGCCGATATTGCGCTGATGACGAGCGATCTGAAGCGCTTCGTTGAGCTGTTTGGAATTGCCAAAAGGTGCTACGGCGTGATCATGTTTAACTTTTGGGGCACGTTGATAATCGACATTTTCGGAATGTTATTGGCCTTTCTCGGCTTGCTAGCACCGATCGCGGCTGCACTGATTCATGTCGGTTCGGAACTTGCTTTTATTCTCAACTCTGCTCGACTGTTTCGCTCACCAGCCGACACCACCGTCGCTGAAAAGTTATAGGTATCTAGGTTGCACGTGGACGAGCTGTTTGGTTGGAAATGAATGATCGCCGCATCTGGAAGATCGAGAGGCAGTTTTTACTCGGCACACTGGTTTGTGCGGTCCTGCTGATCGTTGGCTATCTGAGTCTCGTAAGCACGGTCTGGGGACATCAGCTCGACGACGACGGGCTCCTTGCACGTAAGCTGTTGAATTGGAGAATCATAAGATTGGATTCAGACATCCTCGATCTTGTGAACGAGGCCGCACTATTGGCTGCGGCAATCGCGCTGCTCATTGTCGCGACTGTCCGGCGCTGTATCCTCGTGGGTGTAATTTCGGTCGCGGGATTTGGATCTGCGGTCATTGGCGCAGAGATGTTGAAACATGCGCTCCCGTGGCGCGCGTTGGTCTGGAAGGATTTCTTGCTCGAGAGTTGGTTTCAAAGAAATACATACCCCAGTGGACACGCGACGATTGGCACGTCACTTGTCTTGAGCTCGCTTTTGGTCTCGTCATCCCGGTGGAGGCCGTGGTTAGCTGTTGCCGGAGGTTCTGTGAGCTCTACTTTCGCGACTGGCGTACTTTTCGCGGGTTGGCATCGGCCCTCAGACGCGATCGGTGCACTGGCATGGTCCGGCCTCTGCATGAGCGTGGCGGCGGCCTGCGCAATCCGATTGCGAGGCCGACCCAAACCTGTGACCGCTGACCCGGCACGTGCTGTTTTCGCCGGTCTGGCATTGGCGATTGTCGTCGTAGCCGCGACGTGGCTGATCGCAGCCTTGGGACCACCAGAATATTCCCACGGGGATCAACCATTTTTCATGCTGACGGCGCTTATGATCGTGGGCGCATTCTCACTGATCGCGTGGTACGCGTGGCAACTGCGAGCGGTCGATTGGGTCGGACCTGCGCATTAGACTAACCCAGAGCCTGTCAGGCTCGGCTCAGCAGGAGCTTCGTACCACTAAGCCCATCCTGGACATGGCGGGTGCCATGCGGCACCTTACCGACTAAACAGGAGACTCTCTGTCAAATTAAGCATCCCCCTAAACCCAGAAAGGAACAGAAGATGACCCGAAAGACAGTGGCGGAGATTCTTGTTGAAACTGTAATCGCGGCGGGCGTGACCCGGATTTACGGCGTCGTGGGCGACTCGCTCAATGGCATTCTGGAACAGATTCGCCGGAGCAAAAAAATAGAGTGGATCGGCGTGCGCCACGAAGAAACAGCGGCATTCGCAGCGGGTGCTCAAGCTCATTTGACGGGCGAACTGGCTGTTTGTGCGGGGAGTTGTGGCCCGGGCAATATGCATTTGATTAACGGGCTCTACGATTGCCACCGGAGCCGCGTGCCGGTTCTGGCAATTGCGGCGCAGATTCCGAGCTACGAGATCGGCAGCAATTACTTTCAGGAAACGCATCCCGACCAGCTTTTTCGGGAGTGCAGCCATTACTGCGAACTGGTTTCACAGACCGCTCAAGTTCCGCGAGTGTTTGAAATCGCCATCCAAAGCGCGTTGGCGAATAAGGGTGTGTCCGTGGTGGCGATTCCGGGCGATATCGCCCTGAAGGAGGTAAGTTACCGCAAGCCGAGCGCAGCAATTAAGGTGTGCCATCCAGAGGTGATTCCTTCGGAGGGCGAGTTTAAGCAGCTAGCGAATCTCCTCAACAAGGCGCAAGCCGTCACGATCCTTGGCGGCGCCGGATGTGCCGGAGCTCACGCTGAGTTGATGCAATTGGCCGGCAAACTGCAATCGCCCATCGTCTCGGCCTTACGCGGCAGGGAACACATCCAGTACGAGAATCCCTACGATGTAGGATTGACAGGCCTCATCGGTTTTTCCTCCGGCTACCACGCGATCATGGAGGCCGACACGCTGCTGATGCTTGGCACCGATTTTCCGTACACTCAGTTTTATCCAGAGAAGGCAACGATCATTCAAGTTGATTGGCGGGGTGAGAATCTTGGACGCCGCACGCGGTTGGATCTGGGCGTAATCGGGGATGTCAAGGCAACTCTGCGCACGCTCGAGCCGCTTCTCGACGTGAAAGAGAATGACGCGCACTTGAAAAGATTTACGCGCCATTACCGTGAGACGCGCAAGGGTCTGGATGAGCTCGCGGTCGGACATCCGGGCCACAAACCGATGCATCCCCAATATGTCGCAAAAATTGTCGACGAGCTCGCTGCAGACGACGCGATCTTTTCTTGCGATGTCGGAACGCCGACCATCTGGGCTGCGCGTTATCTCACCATGAATGGAAAACGACGCCTGCTCGGTTCGTTTAACCATGGATCGATGGCAAATGCCATGCCCCAGGCCATTGGCGCGCAGCTTACGTGCCCGGGGCGCCAGGTCGTCGCCTTTTCCGGTGACGGCGGACTCTCCATGCTGCTTGGCGATCTGTTGTCGCTGCATCAGCATAAGCTGCCGGTTAAGATTATCTTGTTCAGTAATAGCGCCCTGGCCTTTGTTGAGTTGGAGATGCTGGCCGCCGGCATTCTCGGGGAGGGAACGGATCTGATGAATCCTGATTTTGTTGGCCTGGCCCGTTCGGCAGGAATGTTTGCTGTGCAAGTGGAGGATCCGGTGGACTTGAAAAATGCTGTGACCGAAGCATTTCATCACGATGGACCGGCGCTGATTGATGCAGTGGTCAATCGGACGGAGCTTTCCATGCCGCCTACGATTAAGCTTGATCAGGCGGTTGGGTTTAACCTGTGGGCTGTTAAAGCCGTGCTGAACGGACGCGGCGACGAGGTCGTCAATCTGGCAGTGAAGAACATCATCCGATAAGCGGTGCGCCGCGGTGTTACAGCTGGTTTTCGCACTTCTATCGAATATGAGCGACTCTACCCCAGTCCAAAATAAATCGTTATTGGAAAGAAGAATCTGATTCCAGGTGCTTCGCCGTCGGGGGTTACAGGTTCAATGATTCGCTGATTTTATGGCGCACGAGGTTTTTATCAGTCACGCACATAAGGACAAGGACATTGCCGACGCAATCTGTAAAAAGCTTGAATCTGCACAGGTGAGCTGTTGGATGGCGGCGCGGGATATTTCGGCAGGCGAAGATCGCACAGAAGCCACTCGAAACGCAATCGGTTCCAGTCGCGTGATGGTACTTGTGCTCTCAGATAATGCAAATGCTGCGCCCCATATCGAAAGGGAAATCGCCCATGCCTTCTACACGAGGCGGACGATCGTCCCGATCCGGTTGGCGAACACGCTTCCGCGACGCGACTTTCTCTTTTATCTCGGCAGCGTTCGGTGGTTCAACGCTTTCAGTCCATCTGCGACCCAGCACCTGGCGGCATTGACCGCGCATATCAAAAGTCTGATGCCAGATCGGACCGCCGCTTTAGATGGCAGGCCCCATCGCGCTGTGACAGGGATAATGGCACGACCGAATTTGTCGAACTCCTGGTCAGGTGCGCTTCGAGTTCCTCACTACTGGAAGTTGGGAATATTGAAATGGGTTACGGTAGCGGCATGCCTTTATTTGCTATGGCTTATTTATTTTGCACCTCAGAAACCTAAGGAAGGGGCGCCAGTGGCCGATGATAGCGCCGGATTAACGTCCTCTGGCACCTCTCCAGGCTCAGCGCCCCCAGCCAAAGCTGAAACGCCGGTGTCGAAATCGACGTCCACGTTCACCCGCTTTGGGCTGTGGGAGACTCCGAACACTGGTCCGACGCCGTTAGCTGAGTCGACGCCGTTGGCTCAGTCGGCGCCGCAGGTTGCGCCTCTTGTTACCGCGGCAATGTCGTCGCCAACGCCTGTTATTACCGCGGCGAGACCCTCGCCAACGCGGAACTTCGACCGGAGCACTACGGATAAGGCCAACGCTACGGATAAGGCCAAAAAAGTGGCGATCGAAGAAGGCGCGACGAATGACTCTGCGCTAGATGGCTCTCCGCGGAAAATTACACGCCACGCAGCGAAGCTGGCTTCTTCACGGAAATCTGACGGCGCTTCCCTACCACGTGCAGTACCTCTGGCGCCAGACTCCCATCATCAACAACATCGTGAGCCAGATCGCAGTATTACCTGGCACGACTGGCAAGAACTGCCAACCTACGAATTGAGGACCCGCACGGGGGAGCGCTACCTGGGTGGCGAAGACTGGGCACACTATTTGGGTTTTGAACTCGCGCCTTCGACTCAAAAAGTGATCAAGGTCTCATCGATTCGTCTGCAGGGAGAGACAGCGCCCGACCGCGAACTTTCACCGATTACACGCGATGTAATTGTTACGATTGTGGATCATCACCCTACGGCGGATAAAGGCCTCTGGAGCTGGACACTCCAGGCTGAGTCTCAAGAGACTGACTCTCAAGCTTTGGTACAGAATGCGCCTGGTGCTCCGCCGACAATACAACCTCGACTCGAACCATTTTTGCCGCAGTCAGAGGTCGACAAACCCGAGGTGGTCGCGACGCAGAAGCCCGCACCCCGGGACAGCGCAAGCGCTGCGGTTGCGCAGGTAGAGCCTGAGCGAATGACTGCTCCGGAACAGCCCGCACGCCCGGTTTCAGCTTTGAATTCTGATGGACCTCGCGTACCACCCTCTGAAATGCCTCAGGCGCCGGACGACCATCGCCAGGAGTATACGGTTTCAGACCGGAGCATCAGTTGGCGCGGCTGGCAGCAACTGCCAGCATATGACATGACGATCCGTACGGGTGATCATTACCTGGGTGACGGAAGCTGGGTGCACTATCTGGGATTTGAACTCGCACCAACAAGTCAAAAGGTGATCAAGGTGTCGCTCATCCACCTGGAGGGGGAGACAGCTGCCAACAGAGAACTGTCACCCGCGGCCCCTGAAGCGGTCGTGAAGATTGTGAACCACCGCATGACAGAAGAGAGAGGTGCCTGGGGCTGGACACTCCAGGAGGTAAGAGAGTAAGAACAAGCGCAGCCTCATGCGACGGGCCGAAGTCTGGAGAGATTTGTGAGCGATGCAGGCTCAGGCAGGTTTTTCAGCGGACTCGGCCACAGGTGCATCCGTGTCGGAAGCGTTGTAGTATCGTGGGCTAGATGAGAGCCGATGCTGCACTTCTGTCTGCGCCAGTCTTCGACAACACGTTCCGCGCGCAGCTCAGAGATTTGTTTAAATGGCGACGCGATGTGCGCCGCTTCCTTCGAGAGCCGGTACCTGCCGGGCTGCTGGACGAATTGCTGGACGTCGCAGCTCTCGCACCTTCGGTGGGCCTCAGCGAACCCTGGCGATTCGTTACAGTTGACGATCCCGCGCGCCGACAAGCCGTGCGCGCAAATTTCGAAGTCTCCAACGCCCATGCCCTCGCCAGGCAGCGCGGCGAGCGTGCACTCCTGTATGCCCGCCTCAAGCTGGCTGGGTTTGACGAGGCGCCGTGCCATCTCGCGGTGTTTGCGGAGCCTGATCCACAGCAGGGATATGGTCTTGGGCGGGCTACTATGCCAGAGACTACCGCCTATTCCGCTGTCATGGCCGTGCACACGCTATGGCTCGCCGCGCGAGCAGCGGGCTTAGGTCTTGGCTGGGTGTCGATACTCGACCCGATCGCCGTCGCGTTGATATTGGAAGTGCCAATGGATTGGACGTTGATCGGTTACTTTTGTTTGGGTTTTCCGCAGTTCGAAATGGAAGTACCCGAGCTCGAACGTGCCGGGTGGGAGCATCGAAGATCTGCCAAGTCTTGCCTCCTCCGGCGCTGACGCGCCTTTTTGACGCGATGCGACAATGTAAAACGTTTTAGCGATCACAAACGACGGGCAGTTTTGAAGACCTAACCCGGAGCGCTCATATATCTCTAAAGATTTTTTGAGTGATGCGGACTCTGTAGCAAACGCAATTAATATAAGATTACGGAGGTTTTGCCGGAAGGGCCACGAGTGGTTAGAAGCTGGCTCCGAAAAGTTCCGTCAGGCTGTAATTCTTGCACTAGTTCAAAGATGAAACCGCCTTCCACATGCACCTGATAGATTCTGTGCCACGAATCATGATAGGCCAAGCCTCCGGCGTGCTGGCTGAAGAACCGACCCCGATCTTTCACGAGGATCTTGCGCTCGCACTCTTGAATGCTGTTATGATTGTCGTCGGCCATTTCAATCTCCGTAACCTGCTTAGCGAACGGTAAAAGCATTCTGCGTACCAACTATTTTGAAAGTAGCCTTTCTCGGCAGCGACGGTGCACTCGGCCCCATGGCAGCCAGGAAAATCTGCGTTCCAGCGGCAATTTTCGCGTATCGGCGGCAGAATTTTCCTATTGCAGAATGCTATGGACACATTCAAATGACTGCATTCTGAGAAAATGAAGATTACAAGTTAGGTCCGATGAGACTTACTGCCTGGTGAGGAGGATTATCCTTGAAGCCTCGAGCCTTCGTGATAATGCCGTTCGGCAAGCAAAGCATCCAGGTCGCCGGCCACTCGAGTCGGGTCACAGTCGACTTTGACCGTATTTACGGTGAGTTGCTCGAGCCCGCCCTTCGAAAGGCGAATTGCGAGCCGTTCCGTGCTGATAGTCAAGTCTCCGCCGGTGATATCCGGACGGACATGTTCTTTGAACTCGTCACAGCAGATTTTGCAGTGGCCGACATATCGATTCCGAATCCGAATGTCTACTATGAGCTCGGGATACGCGATGCTGCATGTCCGCGCGGCGTTTTCATCGTTCACGGCGGATGGTCGGCACATCCACCTTTCGATGTCGCCGCAGACCGTTCGTTTAAATACAATGGTTCCCTGTTTTCCAATGACCGAGCCGCAGATGCGGATCCCAAGACTTTCGCGGGCGCCGTCAGCGATCTGGCGGCAGTCTTTAGCCGGGCCATTGCATCGGATTCACAAGAAATTGGGAGTCCTTTGTACTCCCACCTTCCCGGGTTGGTCCCTGTTAAATGGGATGGCATCGAAACCTCTCGGTCGCGCTATTTCGGAACGCTTCAGCACGATTGGGAAGAGAGGGTCCGCATGGCCCTGGAATTGCAGCGGCCCGGGCACATCATTACCATTGCGCAGGATGCTCCGACTCGGATTCATCGAACCCTGATTCTGTCCCATGCTGCGCGCGCTTTGATCGGGCTGTGCCAGTACTCAGCCGCCGAAGACGTGCTCAAGGAAGTCCTTGAGCTCACGCCCGATGATACCCAGTCTCAACTTTACCTCGGCATTGTTCAGGCTTTGCGCGGCGATACTCAGCGCGCCGAGCATCAGATGCGGAACATGTTGCGACAGCACGAAACCAATTCCCAGGCGGGCGCCGCACTCGGATATGTTTATCGCCTGCTATGGTACCTGCAGTGGAAGCACGATGCCAATCCGCGACAGCGCGCAAAAGAGTCTTTTGAATTGCTTCGCCAAGCCATTCGCAATTTTAACGACGTGCAGAGGCGTCACCCCGAAGAATATTTCAGCGGCTATAACGCGCTTCTTCTGATGAAAATTGCGGCGGAACTTTTTCCCGGATTTGAGCTGCCCCCGCCATTGGTCGACTGCGAGGAATTGGCAATCGTTGTTCGATACACGGCGACTTCAGCCAAACAAGTTGCCGAAGAAACGGGCGATTACGACAAGTTGTTCTGGAGCGCTGTTGCACTCTCTGGTCTGGAAATGCTTGAGGGCAACAAGGAAAATGCGATTCAACGTATCCAGGATGCCTGTGCGGTACCATTTGCGACGCTCTTCTATCTAAGGTTGCTTTGGGAGCGGTTGGAATTGCTGAAGCGTCTGGATTTTAAGACAGAGATGGTGGATCCCATGATTGCGACAGTCGAGTACGCCCTGCAGGGCAAAGCTGCGCCGGCAAAATGGGCGAAAGTAGTCGTCTTTCATGGTTATCCGGTCGACAAACCAGCCTCGACGCCCATTTGCTTTCCGCGGTCTGGAGTATCCACAGTCGAGAACTCGATCGATGAAGTTTTGAGCGAATGGAAGGTGCGGGAAGGGGATCTGGCAATTTGTACTGGATCAACGGAAGCCGATGTGATGTTCGGAGAGAAGTGTCTCGCCCGTGGCGCCAAGGTCCGACTGCTCATTCTCGAGCCGACGCCGATTCAATTGGCAGAAGATTTTAGTGATCACTTCGCGAGAGAATGGGCCACAAGAAGTTCCGCTCTCATAAACCACCCGGCGACCGAGGTTTGGTATCACCGGGAAGAACTGGGTGATCCCGCCGAGCCCGCATATGCACGAGGCCGGCACAACCGCTGGGTTTTAAATACCGCGCGCATGGAGGCGGAAAATTCAACAGAAGAAACGCGCGTTTATGGTCTGATTATGTCGGATGGCAGCGTCGATGTGACGAACCCCGAGCATCCGTCGTTCTTTATCTCGGAGATTCGCAGCTCGAATCGATATAAAGGTCGCGCGCTGACCATTAACCCTTGCGTGGCTACAGCTCCAGGCAAGGGCCAGTAGGATGGTGTTTGGCGGGCCCTGATCGGTGCTTAACGTGAAAAGAGTTAGAGCTTAACCTAAATTCCGAGATTGAGCACGACCTGCTCAATCTCAGAATTTAGGCCTAAGGAAGGTAGGGCCGGATCTCCGAGCCGGCCGTTCTTACGGGGCGAACCCATGAGCAGAGAGAAAAAAAGCCGCATGATTGGCTCGTCTCGCCGGGCGGCTCGGAGATCCGCCCCTACCGCGGGTTACGCAGAAGGTATACACGCGAGACGGGTGTGCTCCGGTACTGCGCCTGCCGCGCTTAACGGATGGCGTTAGTGTTCCTTGCCTGTATGGTAACCGCCTATGGAATGGCTTTTTTGGGCTGCGCTTTCGGCGTTATTTGCAGGAGCAACGGCTTTCCTCGCAAAAATCGGCGTTGCCCAGATCAATTCGAACCTGGCCACAGCGATTCGCACCACTGTAATAGTCCTCTTCAGCTGGATTATCGCGGTTGCGACTTGCCGGGTCAGTGATTACGGATCCATAAGCAGGAAAACCTGGACTTTCTTGATTCTGTCTGGAGTCGCAACCGGTCTCTCGTGGCTCTGTTACTTCCGCGCACTTCAGGTCGGAGAAGTATCCAAGGTTGCTCCCATAGACAAATTGAGCGTGGTCGTAGCTATCGCGCTCGCGGTGATACTGTTGGGCGAAAAGCTCAATTTGCGCGAGTGGCTCGGCGCCGGGTTCATCGTTCTCGGGGCGGTCCTGCTGGCCTGGAAATAGGCTCACAAAATTTTTCTGAGGGATACGGAGATCTATCTCGTTTTATTCTGTGAGCGCGGATCGCTGACTTGGGTCCGGGCTCTTTGGACCTGAAGACCACACGCACCCTCATTTTTCTTGGAGCCGCTTTCGAATAATAGGCCTCGACCGAATCGGACGGAAGACACGAGATGTCAGTATCAAACGAATTTGTAGCCATAAA
>Ga0213878_10000947_pt1 | contig 10375 bp, 8 predicted proteins | sample VelepicoBEBS_R02_FD_161053 | JGI IMG/M metagenome (GOLD analysis project Ga0213878, IMG submission 161053) | Vellozia epidendroides bulk soil microbial communities from rupestrian grasslands, the National Park of Serra do Cipo, Brazil - BS_R02 | ecosystem: Environmental > Terrestrial > Soil >... | reverse complement strand
CAGCCTAACTAATCCTGACGAATGAGTCAGGCGGACGCCAAAGAACTAACATGGTCTTTGGTGGACTATTCATAATGGACGTCTCAATTTATCCGGCAGGGTCTACTATCTTTTCCGCATGGTTAATAGCAGAATTGATAATTCGCCGATTGTTGCCCTGCAGCCACCATTACATATCCTTACCCTTCAACTCGTTTCAGCGACTTTCAACTTGGAACCTAGCAATGCCGTTGAAACGTGTTGAAATGTTTTTTCCTGCGACCTTTCGGATCTTCCTTGACCGAAGGCCGGGATGCAAGGTCAGAAGGGCATCGCTCGGGCTTAAGCGAAGCGTAAGGGTGCAAGCGTTTACCTGCTCACGGTCGTCGACGAGGCAGTATGTTAAACATCGAAGTTAATCGGAGCGCGAAAGGTGTGGAACGGTACTTCGACAGCGAACTGGCGGTCAGCGATTATCTGATGAAGGAGCCAGGCGTCTGGGCCGGCCGCGGTGCCGAACGATTGGGACTTCGTGGCCTGGTCGAACGAACACAGTTTGTCGCGTTGTTGCGAAACGAGGATCCGACGAACGGCAAACGGCTGACGGCGCGGATGAATACGAGCCGCCAGGAAAACGGCGAGACGGTGAGCAACCGGCAGGTCGGCTATGGGCTGGTGTTCGGAGTTCCCAAGTCGTTGAGCGTCTACCTGGCGATTACCGGCGACGAGTTGGTTGAGAATATTGCACGGTCGGCGGTGGACGAGACAATGCGCGCAATGGAGGCCGAAATGCAGTGCAAGGTCCGAAAGGGAGGTCTTCAGGAAGATCGCAGAACAGGTGAGATGATGTATTCGAAGTTCTTCCATCGCGATTCCCGGCCAATTAACGGGCTCAGCGATCCACACTGGCACGTCCACTGTTTCATTCACAACGCAACGTTTGATCCTGTCGAGAAGCGATGGAAAGCCGGCCAATTCAGAGGACTGATTGCTGATAAAGGGTACTTCCAGGAATACTTTCATACGCTGCTCGCACAGAGATTGATGGACTCCGGGCACAAGCTCCGCCGAACCGACAGGGGCTGGCACCAGTGGGAGATGGCGTGCATCACCGATAGAGAGATTGAACTATTTTCCAAGAGAAATGAGCTGATTGATACTCTGTCGGAAGAGAGAGAATCGACGCCAGGCGAAGAAAGCCGAATTGCGCGCCATGAGCGTGATAGCAAGACAACCAAGCTTTTCCACGGCAAAGCGGAAATCGAGAATTGGCGCCGGCAAATGGGACCAGAGCGGTGGGACTCGATCAGCCAGGGAGCAGCAAGAGAAGGACCGCAACTCGAATTGCCGATCGATCCGCGCGAACTCGCGATCGAAGCCTATTTCGCCAAACATTCCGTGGCACGCGACCGGATACTAGTGGGCGAGATCCTGAAACGGGCCTGCGGTAAATTGTCTCGTGAAGAAGTGGAGCAATACGTCGGGAGCGACCGGTTCATCCAACTCGGCGGCTCGCACATCACCACCGAGCAGGCAAAGTTGGAGGAGGAAAGCCTCCTGGATCTTGTGCGGAGCGGCTGGGATACATGCAGGCCCATAGGGAGACCTTTCCCAATTGATCCAGGGGCGCTAACCGACGAGCAGCGCGCAGCGTTAGAGCACACCTTAACATCAAAGGATCTCGTGATGGATGTTTCCGGGATTGCCGGAGCCGGAAAATCGCATCTTCTCAAGCAGGTCGAGAAAGCAACAATTGCTGTGGGCAAGACTATCGCAATCCTCTCTCCGACTGACGCTAGCGTAAAAGATTTACGCAAAGCCGGATTCCAGGCGCGAACGTTTCAAGGATTCCAGCTGAGGTCGGAACGCGCAGACCTGTTGGTTATTGATGAAGCATCCATGTTGAGCATCCCGCAAATGCTCTGGCTCGTGAAACACGCGAGCGAGAGCGATTCCAGAATTCCTCTGGTTGGCGATAGCGCTCAGCACAGGTCGGTCGAGCGCGGCGATGCGCTGCGCATTCTCGAACAGTCCGGCAGCGTCCGTTACGTGGAATTACTCCGGACGCAAAGGCAAAAGGTGCCGGCACTCAAAGCGGCGATCGAGGATCTCAAAGCAGGCCGACTTGAAAACGCCTGGCGCAAATTGGAGCAACATGGAGTCATCAAAGAGCTTACAGATGCCGCAGAATTGCGAAAAAGGGCCGTTGAACAACATCTCGCAGGGCTTCGGGCCGGTAAATCCTCATTCATGATTTGCCCTCGTCACGAGGAAGCGCGCAAAGTCGCCGCGATCGTGCGTCAGCAGCTCAAGGCTGAAGGCGTGATCGGCGCGGCGGATCACGCAGTCACTATTCTTCGGCGCATCGATGTTGGGCCTGAATCGTACCGCGATCTTCTGCACTATGCCCCAGGCCGGGTCGTCGGATTCCATACGCGGACTTCGGGAGGATTTAAGCCGGGCGAAAGATGGACCATAAGAGAAACAAATTGCGAGACTGTGACGCTCGAGCGCGATGGCAAGGTTCGGCAGTTTAAACCATCCGCCAAGGGTAAGTGGGACGTGCTCGCTCCGTCGACAATGCAGGTCAGCGCCGGAGATCAGCTACGAGTCACGGCGGGTTTCAGGGAAGGAAGAAACGTGTTCAAAAACAACGATATTGCTAATCTGCGCGAGCTCACCGATACCGAGCTGGTCCTGCATGACGGGCGGCGGATGCGTCGAGATGGTGCCCGGATCGATCAAGGCGTCTGCATTACCTCTCACGCCAGCCAATGCCGCACTGTCGATCAGGTCGTTGTCTTACCGGACGGAGCTGATGCCAAAGGCTGGTACGTCAGCCTGTCACGAGCTCGGGAAGCGATGAACGTATTCACGCGCAACAAGCTGGAGTTGCGTCAATCCGTGATGCAACCCGGCGAACGCAAGTCGGTGTGGGAGCTTCTTCAAGCCTTGCAAGGGTCGAGGCCGCAATCCAGAGACCGAAAAATGCCGGATCTTTGGGCCACGCGCCAAGCGCGAATAGATCGCGATATGGAAATGGATCGCTAAAGCGAGTAACATGAAAACAATGAAGTTCATGACGACATTGGAACGAGACGAAGATGGTGTTTGGGTTGCCGAATGCCCTTCGATCCCCGGTTGCGTCAGTCAGGGCAAGAGCCGTGAAGAAGCGCTGGACAATATCCGCGAGGCGATCGTCGCCTGCCTGGAGGTTAGGGCTGAACGAGGAATGCCCTTGACGATCGAGACACAACAAGTCGAGGTCACCGTCTGATGGCTTCCCTTCCAGCCTATAGCGGAAAAGAAGTCGTGCGAATCTTCGAAAAGGCAGGCTGGCAGTTGGCACGGCAGCGAGGCAGTCACATGATCCTGGTCAAGGCTGGCAGCATGGTAACATTGTCGGTACCTGATCATCGCGAAGTCGCCAAAGGGACGTTACGCAGCCTGATTCGCTCCAGCGGAATGACCGTCCAAGAGTTCCTTGCTCTGGCATAAAAGCACACCCGCTCAAAGCAGATTTATTTCGTTCGCATCGAATGACAAACGGAAATTCTGGTTCAACATGGCTGGCCGAACGCAAAATCAGTTTCGGGAAAACCGGCACGCGGAACCAGTGGGATGTTTTCAGTTTTTTCGAACTGTCAACGCCGTGACTTGGCGTACCCAGCGCGCCCGCCGTTTCTCACCGTGAAGTCTTCGTCCTTGGTCACAAGGATGAGGTCATGAGCGATCGCGAACTTCCAGATTTCCTCATCGGTGGCGTCACGCAGACCAATCTCGGCAACGCACTGCGCGGGGTGTCCTTTCCCGGTAAGCCATCGTGCCAGCGCCGGTGGGAGCTGCGCGTTGACGAGGAGTCTCATGCGGCGGTCGGGGCCGCATGATCGGTCGCGCGAACGGCATATAAGTGACAGGCCTGGATGGCCGGGAAACCCGTCCACCCGAGTTCGTTGCCACTGGGATGACGGACGCTGCTCCCCTTGGATTTTGCGTTTCCTCTGCACTGGTCGCGCCGTCGCAATCAATCGACTGATATATTTCTCGAATCTTTAAGATGCGGCCCTAACCAACCCTAACCAGTCCAGGTTCCTTTCCGGTTCCTGATGTTGAATCAATGGGACTTTTTGCTCCCGACGCTCACGCGCCACGGTGCGGCGACGGGAAAGAGGAGTTGTGAAGCCGCGAATTTGAGGCACCGTATCGTTTCCCATTTTGATAACAGAGGCGTGATATGAGCTTTACGATCTCAAAAATCGCGGATCACGGAACGAGCAGTCCGATCGCGACACGGCTCACGATTCAGATTTTCGAGCTTCTCGACCACTGTAACCTCTCGAAGGAAGACGCCGACCGCATCAAGGATATTTGCATGAATTCGCTGCGCAAGAAGCTTATGCGCTGCTGGGAAATTACGGACCGCTTTTGGAGTGAGTTCAGAAAGGAGTTAGACGCTTATAAGGAAGTGCCGAGACATCCGATGATTGTTTCCGTTCCGCATATTCTGCGGCTCGAGGAGGAATGCCATAATTTCCTTTACGAGGCCAAAAGCTTCGTTCGCGACCTACTGCAAGCTGTCAATATTATTTACGGGACAGCGTTCGTCGAAGCGAGCGAATACTATCCACCGAAGAAACCGGTCAAAGGGAAACAATCGTTGATCGAGTTTGTGGAAAAGAGGTTTGGACCCAACGATCCGAAAACCGAACGTTACCACGACATGTTGCCGACGGTCGAGCGCGTCGTGAATTACCGCAACGCCGTCGAGCATCCGGGCGGGCGCGCCGGGACTTTACACATCAGAAATTTTCGCTTGGACCCGAACGGCAAATTTTCAGAGCCCGGCTGGTGGACCGAAAAGGACGCTATCAAGGGCGTGGAATCATCGATCGGTGCTGATTTCTGCTGCATCACAGAAAATCTGTTAATGCTGGCCGAAGAGACGATCGTGTTATGGGCAAATGACAACCTTCGTTTTCCGCAGATGTCGCGCATTGCGATGGTGCCTGAAGAGAGGCGTGATCCCCAGAAGCCGATCCTCTACGTAGTGACCGCATCGGAAGAGCTCGAGCATAAATTGATGAATATGGCAGCCCAGCAAGTGCCGCCGACGGCAGAGCAGGGAGACGTCATCCGCGCAAACGAAAATTGAGCTGCGCATTTGTCGCTTCGAGCAGCCCACCGAGGGGGGCTAAGCGCCGCCCGGTTTCCGCATTGGAGGAAAAGCCGTTATCGGTCCCCGACCGAATGGTCGGAACCGGAAGCTTCAAGGCTCGACGTAAAGTAACGAAACGCCGCCGCAAAAAGGCGAGAGCAGATCCGCTTTGTCGCTTTGACACTTCTATTGGCGGCCTCCAGCTTGATAAAGTGTTCAATTATGGCTGAGCAAACGACGCGTTACTGCTTTGTGCGCGCATTCATTGTCGAAGGATTGTTTGCCCGAGAAGCGCAGGAGATACTCCTGCTCGACGAACCGGGAGAAGGGCGCAGATTCGTGCTAACTAGCGCGCCTGACTCATTTCTGGCGGACGCCGACATAAGCGCGGCACGCGGAGCAATTCTAGGATCGAGAATTACGGTTGCCGGCGCACCGCCTCCCCCGCCGCTGGCGCCCATGGAAGTGATCCTCGAACGAATTCGCTCAGAACGAAAAACACGCCTGGACGGACGACTAGTTCTTGTTTGCCAGTTCGAAGGAACGACCGACGCGATAACGAGCTTTCCGCAAGGTGCCGAAGGCCAGGATTCTTTGATCTTGAGCCAAGCTGCGATAGATAACATAACCGGAAAAGATGAGAAGGACATCGATCGGGCAGTGGCGAGCCTGTTTGTTGCCGAGGCCTCGGTCGTCCGCTGCGAGCCGCTCGCCGAAGGTCTCACATTGATTAGTGCAGACGGCTCGAAACGCGTCGTGCAGCTGTTCGATATGTCACTATCGATGGTTACCAGAAGAGGGATCGGTGCCGCGAAGGAAACTGAAATAAAGAATCGGTTTACGCGTTGCTTTAACAGCAACTGGGAACTTAAAACCGTCACGCGACTCCTGTCGGATTCTTTGCTGGCGAAGAGCAACAAGCTGAGAGGCTTCTTGTCGGCCTGGACGGCGCTCGAGATATTCGTCAAGAAGTTTGCAAAGAAAGAGGACATACCACTAAACGACGAGAGAAGGAATGTGCCGGCTTTAATTAACTGGTTCAATTCGCTTTCTAATGAACTCGCCCTTGAAAACCCTACAGCGAAAGCAGCCGATTTTAAGAAGATCAAGGACGTTAGAGAAGAGGTGTTTCACCAAGGCAAGGACATCGATGATTCAGCTTTTCCGATCACGGAGACGCAAAATCTGCTCCGGGCTCTCATCGAGAAGGTCGAATAAGTGTTCCTAACTAAGACGTGGGGTAAGCGTCAAGCCAGGCACCTTGCAGTCACGTATTGACTCGGAGGGGACTGTTAAGAGTCGGTGCACAGGGTCAGAAGCCGAGGTTCATCCGCCACGCACTACCATGAACAGAGTGCGGCGCGTGTGGCCCCAACTCAGCAAGGAATGGGCTTGCCTGCAAAATTGCGACAGGGCCTTTGCCCGGCAGCACGGGCATTCCCATCTGCATCGCCTCTGCACGCGGAATCCTCACCGCACTGCTGATGACGAGCGTTTCGGTGCTGCGCGTCAAGGCCACATAGAAAAGTCGCCGCGCTTCTTCGCGTTGTCGGGTCTGCTCGTCAATCGTTGTGGTGTAATCAATGAACGGTAAAATGCCCTGAACGCATCCCGCAATCACCACAAGCTGAGCCGTAAGGCCTTTCGATTTGTGCAAGCTCATAATCCGAATCGCTGGTCCCTGCGTACCCGGCAATTCCGGCTGCGTGATTTCCGTTCGTAATTCATTCAGCAGCTCGCGGGGCGTTTGGACGTTAGGAGCAATAAGCAGTGCCGCTTGACGTACCGCCAACGCTTCCGCGTTGCCATCCGGGAACAGCGCGTCCACTAGCTCAGGGATACCTAGTGGCATGAGTGCCGCCACTCGCTGCTGCAGCTGCTGAAAGCGCGCAACCGGCGTGGCCGTGTGCGGCAACGTAAGGCTTCCCGCCACCATTGCTTTAAGGGCCATGCGCGGGCTTATGTTGTTCTGACTGCAATGTTGCCGCAGCCGGGCGTAGGGCAAACGCCTAGCATCTGGTCGGTTTTCGCCGAGCCAGTAACGCAGCGCTGGGCGATCTTCGGGGTCAACGAGCATGGTGAGCAGCGAGAACCCTTCGGCCGCGACAGCCGTGCTCAGAGCATCTTCAAAGTAGAAGCTCTGCCCGGTCCAATGCCGGTTGTTCTGTTGCGCGCGAGTGTTCAGCGCATCCCTGATGGCATTGCCCAACTTGCGACGATTCACGAGAACTAACACTCCGCCCGCGGGGGTTTTGGGGTGGTTAGTCAGATACGAATCGACATAGGCTGCAAGCGTTTGAATCTCGTCATACACAGAGTCGTGCTGCACGATGTAAACTTCACCCTCTCCGTTCTGTTGCCACGGGTTCAGGTTTTTCGGAACAAGCCTCTGATTGTGGGTAATGAGCGCATTTGCGATTTGCACGATACGGCGCGGGCAACGACGGCATTCGATCAATAGTTCGTCATGAGTGTTCGCGTGGGTTTGAGGGTATTCCACGATTCCCTCAGGATGAGCGTGCCGAAAGCTGTAAATGGACTGATCCTCGTCACCCACCACGGTCACAGCGCAATTTCCTGCTATGGCATCGATGAGTGCCTGATCTGCACGGTTTAGGTCCTGATATTCATCTACCAGCACATAGTCAAAGCGGGGAATATCCGGGTGTGCCGGATTCTGCACGATGAAATCGAGCGCTTTCGGGACAACTTCGCCGATCAACATGGCGCGATGAAAAACCAGCCACTCGTTCAGCACGTGGTTGAAAGCCTGTTCCACGGGATCGTTTGGAAAACCGGGCTGCTGATGCTGTAACCTTGCCCAATATGCCTCGAAGGCCTCGATGAGCTTATTGACGTTGCGCTTGCCATCGAACTGATCTTGCAGGTCACAGACGAGCGTGTCTCGCTCGCAGTCCATCAGCGGTCGCGGATGTCGCCCCAACGACTGAAACATGGCATTACGGTTTAACAGGCCAAACGATAACGAATGCAGCGTCTTAGCTTGGACGAGATCAGCACCCTGTACGCCCAGCTGGGCCAGCTTCTCCACGAGATCGTTTGCGGCTGTGCGAGTAAACGTGACCGCGAGAATCCGATTGGGCTGCACACCCGTTTCGAGCAGACGTGCAACACGGCGCATGAGCGCAAATGTTTTTCCGGTACCCGGGCCAGCCACAACGCGAAGCGGAGTGCCCGGATACGCAGCAATATTCAGATGCGTTCCATGAAGGCCAGTGTTCCAAGGCATTCTTCAATTCTTCACATAGGCCTTAACCTAGCGAAGCCCGAAATTTCGGAAAAGTAGCGCCAGTGGCTGCCGCGATCACCGGTTCCAGCGGCGGGCCCTCATTCATATTCAAAATGAATGTTCCGTAAGGGTTTATTGGGGTCACTACACGAATCCGCGGACTAGTCCCGTGGGGGGAGTTTTGCGGCAAATGCAAGCGGGGTTGTATGACATGGGAGGGAACGTCTGGCCCCGGTCGCGCGTTACCACCAGCCCGGATGTGAGGGTTGCGCTCGTCGCGTTGGCGCTCCGCTGGCTTCCGTCCCGGAAGGGTACTCTGCACAAGCCAAAGCGGAATAGCCGGTCTCTGCGCGCCAAGACTCGCTTAGGACACCCTTACCACACAAAGGAGTTTATGATATCGTATTCGTGTGGAAATCATCTTTGAAGTCACCGAGGATCCTATCGATGGAGGCTTTGTTGCTTCCGCTCTCGGTCATGGAATTACGACTGAAGCAGACACTCTGACCGATTTGCGTCAGATGGTTAAAGATGCAGTCCAATGCCATTTCCACGATGCAGAACCCATTCGACGCGCCTGAAGCTTGCTCAGGGCATGCGAGCCCTGAGCAAGCTTCAGGCGCGTCGAATGGGACAAATGCCGAAGATTATCCGTCTGCATTTTGTCCGTGATGAAGTGATGTCACTATGAAGCTGCCGCGCGATGTGAGCGCTAGCTGATCAAAGTTCTGAGGGTTCCGTCGACCACCAGCGAGGTAGCCACATTCGTATAGTGGCCCAACTCCACGGGCAGCATCACGAAACCATCCCCAAACGACAACCCGATTAAGATCGGCACCCTAGCCCGCAAAAATCACACGCTGGGAGAATTAACGTGCTCATTGCGGGCTAGAAAGCTCTTAAACAGACGCTGGGCGTCTGCTTAAGAGCCTGTTCTACAATTAAGGATTCAAAACAACGTGTTTTTAAACTCTTCTCTCCAAAAAGCAGCAGAATGGTCCCGCGTAGCCGGAGGATCCTGCTACCTGAGCCTGCATCGCTCACAAATCTCTGAAGATTTGTGAGCGATGCAGGCTAGGTCGATCCGTTGACACCATATTGACAGTAAGCCAGTCTAATCGGTGCGTTTTCGTGCGCTTCCGTTCGCCTCCTCTCCTACGTAAGTCTTTCTTTCCCAGGCAATTAGACGGGTTCGAGCCCCGTTAACTCCGCCAGCAAACCCTTTCGGGAGTCAAGTTCCAGCCAATCAGCGAGGGAAATCTAGAGTCGTTTGGTCAAGATTGAAAAGATCTTTCGTTAGAGCCGTTTTCGGAAGCTGGAATGCAAGAAACGCCTGCACGCCTGGGCGAAAGACCGCCTCTCGGCTGGGACCAAGCGCATTACACTGGAAAAGCTTCGCACGGTGCTCGGTCTGGAGTCGGTAAAGGGTGCCCATGGGAGTGTTATCCGGGAAGCGCCTTTGGCGGCCTGGGCAAACTTCCGCCAGCGAGCGTTGAATATCGCCATCGCAGAGATCAACAAGAAGACCGATTTGAACAATGCGCTCAAATCGGTGGAGAAAGCAGACCATTCGCGGGTAAGTACGTTGATTTTTGCCATCAAAGCTCGATAGCGGCTCGACAAGCACTAATCACAGGGAAATGACGCGAAGGGCGAAGAGCGGAGGTACTCCTCCAAAGGTCACTACTCGCTCTGACTCTCCTACTCGATAGCGATTGAAAAGTGGCATTCGATCCCTCATCATGCTTGCAGACTCGGGAGTGCGCCGCATGAAAACCACTCTTTGTACGCGCGTCGGGATTGAGGTCCCCATTATCCAGGCCCCTATGCGCGTCGCCGTGGGACCTGCACTTGCGTCAGCGGTAAGCAACGCGGGCGGATTAGGTATGCTGGCGCTCTGGCGTGCCGATGCAGAGACCATGCGCAAGCAGATCCGGGAGACCCGGGCGCTGACGTCTAAACCGTTTGGCGTTAATCTAAATCTGGAGTTT
>Ga0213878_10000945_pt1 | contig 10384 bp, 5 predicted proteins | sample VelepicoBEBS_R02_FD_161053 | JGI IMG/M metagenome (GOLD analysis project Ga0213878, IMG submission 161053) | Vellozia epidendroides bulk soil microbial communities from rupestrian grasslands, the National Park of Serra do Cipo, Brazil - BS_R02 | ecosystem: Environmental > Terrestrial > Soil >... | reverse complement strand
GCGGCATCCGCCCCGCCATTAACGTCGGTCTGTCGGTCAGCCGGGTGGGCTCGGCGGCACAGATAAAGGCGATGAAGCAGGTTGCCGGCCGCATCAAGCTCGATCTTGCGCAGTACCGCGAGATGGCCGCCTTCTCGCAATTCGCCTCCGATCTGGACGCGGCGACGCAGCGCCTGCTCGCCCGCGGCAGCCGCTTGACTGAACTCTTGAAGCAGCCGCAATTCGCGCCGGTCCCGGTCGAGGAGCAGGTGGTGGCGATCTTCGCCGGCACCCGCGGCTATCTCGACACTGTCGAGGTATCAGATGTCGGCCGCTTCGAATCCTCGATGCTCAGCGAACTCAGGTCCAAGCGGCCCGCACTCCTAGAGGCGATCCGTGACGCGGGCGAGATCTCGCCCGAAGTCGAGAAGGGGCTCGGCGAGTTCGTCGACGGCTTCGTCAGGACCTTCGCCTGACACGAGCGGAGCCCTCCGGATGCCGAGCCTGAAAGATCTGCGCAACCGCATCCGCAGCGTCAGATCGACCCAGAAGATCACCTCGGCGATGAAGGTGGTCGCCGCCTCGCGGTTGCGTCGCGCGGTAGAGCAAGTAGAAGCGGCGCGGCCCTACGGGCAGCGGATGGAACGCGTGCTCGCTTCGCTCGCCGGCCGCATGGCGGGTCTGCCCGGAGCACCGCCGCTCCTCGTCGGCACCGGCAAGGAAGAGACGCACCTGCTCGTCGTCGCGACTTCGGATCGAGGTCTCGCCGGCGGCTTCAACGCTTCGATCCTGCGCGAGACGCGGCGCCGCATCCGTGAGCTTTTACCGGCCGGCAGGACTGTCATGGTTCTGACCATTGGGCGCAAGGGACGCGACGGATTGCGCCGCGACTACGGCCGGCTCATCCACGACAGCCTGACCGAAGTCGGCCGCCGACAGGTGTCGTTTGACGAGGCGCGCGACATCGCCCAGCGTATCCTCGTCCTTTATCAAGCCGGCCGTTTTGACGTCGCGACGATCATCTACAACCGCTTTCGCTCGGCCATGACCCAAATCGTGACCGCGCAGCAACTGATCCCGTTTGCGGCGACCTCCGGCGAAGAGGTGGATCCGGCAGTTGGCGGTGCGATCTACGAATTCGAGCCTTCCGAGGAAGAGATCCTCTCGGAATTACTGCCGAAGAACCTCGCGGTGCAAATCTACACGGCGCTGCTTGAAAACGCAGCGAGCGAACAAGGGGCGCGGATGACGGCGATGGACAACGCGACCCGCAACGCCGGCGAGATGATCGACCGCCTCACCCTCAACTATAATCGCACGCGTCAGGCCGCCATTACCAAGGAGCTGATCGAGATCATCTCCGGCGCCGAGGCGCTTTGAGGCACAGGAATTTCTCAGACATGCCCAGCAACAGCATCGGCACGATTACCCAGGTCATCGGCGCAGTCGTCGACGTCCGCTTCGACGGCGAACTACCGGAAATCCTGACCGCGCTGCACGTCGATCAGAGCGACCGGAAGCTGGTTCTCGAAGTGGCGCAGCAGCTCGGCGAGAACACCGTGCGGACGATTGCGATGGACACCACCGACGGGCTGGTGCGCGGCGCCCAGGTGGTCGACACCGGCGGGCCGATCACGATGCCGGTTGGTCCCGAGACATTGGGCCGCATCCTCAACGTCGTCGGCGAGCCGGTCGACGAACGCGGTCCGCTGCAGACCAACCGCCGCTCGCCGATCCACAAACCGGCGCCCGAATTCGTCGATCAGTCGACCGAGGCGGAGATCCTGGTCACCGGGATCAAGGTCGTCGATCTCCTGACGCCTTACGCCAAGGGAGGCAAGATAGGGTTGTTCGGCGGTGCCGGGGTCGGCAAGACCGTGATCATCATGGAGCTGATCAACAACATCGCCAAGGCGCATGGCGGCTACTCAGTCTTCGCCGGTGTCGGCGAGCGCAGCCGCGAGGGCAACGACCTCTATCACGAGATGATGGGATCGGGGGTCATCAACATCAACGGACCGGGTTCCAAGGCAGCGCTCGTCTATGGCCAGATGAACGAGCCGCCTGGCGCGCGCGCCCGCGTTGGCCTGTCCGGCCTCACTCTTGCCGAATATTTCCGCGACGAGGAAGGTCAGGATGTGCTGTTCTTCGTCGACAACATTTTCCGTTTCACGCAGGCGGGCTCCGAGGTGTCGGCGCTGTTGGGCAGAATCCCTTCCGCGGTCGGCTACCAACCGACCCTGGCGACCGACCTGGGAGCCTTGGAGGAACGGATAACCTCGACAAAAAAGGGCTCGATCACCTCGGTCCAGGCGATCTTTGTGCCGGCCGACGATCTGACCGACCCGGCGCCCGCCACGACTTTCTCCCATCTCGACGCGACTACAGTGTTGTCGCGGCAGATCGCCGAGGTCGGCATCTATCCGGCGGTCGATCCGCTCGACTCGACCTCGCGCATGCTCGACGCGCGCATAGTCGGCGAGGACCACTATCGTGTGGCGCGCGACGTGCAGCGCGTGTTGCAGACATACAAGTCGCTGCAGGACATCATCGCGATCCTGGGCATGGATGAGCTGTCCGAAGAGGATAAGCTCACCGTGTTGCGGGCGCGCAAGATCCAGCGCTTCCTGTCGCAGCCCTTCTTCGTCACCGAAGTGTTTACCGGCCGGCCGGGCGTCTTTGTCAACCTTGAGGACACGATCAAGGGCTTCAAGGGCATCGTCGCGGGCGATTACGACGACTTGCCGGAGAGCGCCTTCTTTATGGTCGGCACGATTGAAGAGGCGGTCGAGCAAGCGCGCAAGATGGCCGCCGAGGCGGCGTGATGGCTGTCGGATTCGAGTTGGTGACCCCGGAGCGGTTGCTCGTGTCGAAAGTGGTTGTAATGGTCGTGGTGCCTGGCACTGAAGGCAATTTTGGGGTGTTAGAGGGTCACGCCCCGTTCATATCGACGATTCGCCCCGGTATGATAGACATTTACGGCGAGAACCAGAGCGAGCTGTCCGAGCGCATCTTCGTGATCGGTGGCGTCGCCCAAGTGACGGAAGGGCACTGCACCGTGCTCGCCGACGAGGCAGTTTCGCCAGATACGCTCGATCGGGGCTCGATCGAGACCGACCTGCGGATCGTGGAGGGCAACCTGCCGAGCCTGCGTGAACAGGTCGCGCGGGCCGCCGACACGGATCGCGAGCGGCTCCTGATCGAGCTCCATCGCCTCGAACACGAACAAACGGTTCTCCAAGCGAAGCTGCAGGCGGTCGGCGAGATAACGCGCTGACAGAGCGACCCGGACACCTACGCTCGCGGTTGACGGGCGCCGTCCCGTGGCGCACCGTCCGCTGGCGGCCTCGCGGCTCGTTATAGGGAGGCGCAGATGCTGTCGAGCGGTCCGATGCAGCAGAGGCTCACCCGGCGCGCACTTGCCCTGGTGCTGGCCGGCGGTCGCGGCAGCCGGCTGAAGCAATTGACCGACCGGCGCGCCAAGCCGGCAGTTTTCTTCGGTGGCAAGTTCCGCATCATCGACTTCGCGCTGTCGAACTGTCTCAATTCCGGCGTCCGGCGGATCTGTGTGCTGACTCAATACAAGGCGCACAGCCTGTTGCGGCACCTGCAGATGGGCTGGTCCTTTCTGCGCCCCGAGATGAACGAGTTTCTCGACCTATTGCCGGCCCAGCAGCGGCTCGACGAGGCGACCTGGTATCGCGGCACTGCCGATGCGGTGTACCAGAATTTCGATATTTTCCGCGCGGCTGAGGCGGAATACTTCATCGTATTGGCAGGAGATCATATCTATAAAATGGATTACTCGAACATGCTGGAGGGCCATGTCGACACAGGCGCCGGTTGCACGGTCGCCTGCGTCGAGGTGCCGCTCGATGAAGCCCCGGGTTTCGGCATCATGGCGGTCGACGACTCGATGAGGATCGTCGATTTTCTGGAAAAGCCAAGAGAACCGCCGGCGATCAGCGGCAAGCCAGCCCGGGCACTGGCCAGTATGGGCGTGTACGTTTTTACCGCCGAGTTCCTTTATGCGGAGCTCGAACGCGATCACCGAGACCGGACCTCGAGCCACGATTTTGGCAAAGATGTAATCCCAAACCTCGTGAGCCGAGGTCTCGCAGTCGCCCATTCCTTTGAGGAGAGCTGCGTCAAGACTACGCCGGAGGCCGAAGCCTATTGGCGCGACGTCGGCACCATCGACTCCTATTGGTCGGCCAATATCGATTTGGTTATGCCGGTTCCGTCGCTCGATATCTACGACCGCAACTGGCCGATCTGGACCTATCAGCAGCAGCTGCCGCCGGCGAAGTTCGTGTTCGACGACGACGACCGCCGCGGCATGGCGGTCGATTCGATGGTTTCAGGCGGTTGCATTATTTCCGGCGCCACGGTCAGACGCTCACTATTGTTCTCCGGTTGCCGGATCAATTCCCACGCCCGGACCACCGGCGCAGTGCTGCTTCCCGATGTCGAGGTCGGGCGTCGCGCGCGGCTTAGCAACGTCGTCGTCGATCGCGGCTGCTATATACCGGAGGATCTCGTGATCGGCGAAGACGCGCAACTCGACGCCACGCGGTTCTACCGTAGCGACCAAGGGGTCACGCTCGTGAGCGCGGATATGCTGGCCGCGCTGCCGTAAGCCAACCAAAGCGCCCGATCCTCGCGATCGAAAGCGAATTCACTTCTCTTCGGCCGTGAACACGCCGTTCCAATTGGCTGGCGGGGCTTCGATCTGAAACTGAGCGATGCGCCGCCGGTAGAGATCGTAGACGGGGGCGAGGAAGCGAGCCGCGACGAATCGTCCATCGTCGAGCAATCGTAGCGCGGATATCCAATCCTGCCGGCGGTAGGCTCCCAATAGCGCGGAATGCTGGTCAATAAACTGGTCCTCTACAATGCGCTCCGGCGGAAGCGTATAGATGTGGCCGGCCTCGCTCTTGCCCTTGACTGCTACGAGATCGACTTCGATCAGAGCCGGATCGGCGAGATGGGCAGCCGTCTCCTCACCGATCACCAGATCGATGCCGTAAACCTTGCCAAGGCCTTCCAGCCGCGAAGCGAGATTGACCGGATCTCCGAGCAGTGAGTAATCGAAGTGCTGGAGTGAGCCGAAATTACCGACAACGCATTCCCCAGTATTGATGCCGATGCCGATCTGGACCGGAAGAAAGACCCGATAGTCTGCTTCCGCCTGCCAGAGGCCGTTGAGCTCGACGAGCTTGCGGCGCATCGCCTGTGCCGCCTGCACTGCATTCTTGACATGGTCGGGATCGTCGAGCGGTGCGTTCCAGAATGCCATAATGCAGTCGCCGATATATTTGTCGATCGTCCCCTTCCGCTCGGTGATGATCTCGGTCATTGGCGACAGAAAGCTGTTCATGAACTGAGTCAAACTCTCCGCGTCGAGCTTTTCCGACAGGCTCGTGAATCCGCGGATGTCGCAGAACATGATCGTCATGGTCCGCGCCTGGCCGCCAAGCTTGAGTCTTTCGGGGTGAGCAGCGAGTTCGTCGACATAATGCGGCGACATGTATTGCGAGAAGGCGCCGCGGATTTGACGCTGCCGGGCCTCGGTTCTCAAGTAACCCAACAGCGAGGCCAAGAGGTAGACGAGCGTCATCACTGCCCAGGGATAGACCGGGTCGATCAGCAGATCCGCGTGTCTGAAGAGGAGCCACGACGTCCCGAACGCAATGGCAACCGAGGCGCCGCCGAGTACTGCGCTCGGCAACGCGCCGACCCGCGGCAAGGCGAGGATCAGACCGATCCCGACCAGCAGCGTAAACAAGATTTCCGCCCCGACCGCCCAGTCGGGCCGAACGAGAAACGCCCCTTGCAGTATCTGTTCGAGCAGCTGAGCGTGGATCTCCACTCCGGGGACGTCGCGCGCGATCGGGGTCGCCTGCAGATCGTTTACGACACCTGCGGCCGAGGTCCCCACCAGCACGATTTGATCGGCGAACAGGGCGGGATCGAATTTTCCCGACAGGACGTCGGCGGCAGAAACGAACCGGTCGCGCCGCGGTGCTGCGTAGTGGAGCCAAACGCGGCCGGCAGCATCGGTCGGTATCGCCAGTTGTCCGATGCGGATCGCCGTCAACCCGGTCTTTTCGCCAAAGCTCTTCTCGGCGTTGGCACCAGCCGCACGGCCGACATAGCTGGGCGCGCCGACTGCGACCCGGAGCGTCTCGGCGGCGAGCGACGGGTACGGTTTTTCGCCGAGGAGCAAAATCAGCGGAACCCGGCGAACGACATGATCCCAATCGACAAATTGGTTGAGGAAGCCATTTCCGGCTGATGCGGCTTCCAGCTCCGGCAGGTTCGAAACCGCCGCTGGAAAGCTGCTGACATGCCCGAGCGGGTCCTCACCCGCAAGCGCAAAGCCGGCCTTCGGGAGTGGCGGCTGGGTTTGGCCGCGATCGGTCAGGATGAAACCGGTCACGACGGGGACCGTGCCCATCGCTTCTGCTAGCCGTCGATCGGGATCGGGCACTGCCGCCAGAAGCTTTTCCGCTTCGTCCGCGGCTACCCCGTTTTTCGCAAGCAAAGGCAGTAACAATTTAGGTGAGGTACGGTCCGGTTCGGCAAAGTCGATGTCGAAGGCTATGACCGCCGCACCCGCCTCGCGCAGCTTGTCGATGAGTTGTGCAACGATGTTGCGCGGCCAGGGCCATTGGCCGATCTTGTTGAGGCTGGTGTCGTCGATGTCGACGACGCGGATCGGCACGTCCCCCGCCTCGCGCGGTGCGGCCTTTTGATAGAGGTCAAAGCAAAACAGCGACAGCCGCTCGAGCAGATCGGAGGCGGCGACGCGCGCGGTGAGCGCGACGAAGAGGAGGGCGAGCGGCAATAGATAAATCAGGCCGCGGCGAAACGCGGGGTGAACTCTCATCGATGGATAATGCGCAATTCGACGGTAATTATCGCCGAATTCGATGGAATTTTCCATCCTAGGTGCTGCCGGGCGGGTAATGGACGCTCGGCGTCGTTCCAAGAAGGGCTCACCCAGCGCTTGCCGCAACTTGACGAAGGGGGTGTTTTCGGTAAAGGAGGCGGGGATGGAAACGCAACAGGCAACACCGGCGGGCATCGGGTCGAACGGCCGCGACTCTGAGGGTGCGGGTCGGATGGCGGGTGCGCCCGAAACCAGGAAGATCGCGCTCGTGGAAAAGGCTCGGACGATCGCTGGGAAGACACTCGATACAGAACAACAGGCGATGGGCGAACGCCTGATTACTGAATTTTACCAGCACGTGCCGCCGGCCGACATCGCCGAACGAAGCCCGAGGGATTTGTGGGGCGCCGCTCTGTCGCTCTGGCGCTTCGCCGAGCGCCGGCATCGGGATCAAGCAAAGGTCCGGGTCTACAACCCCGACCCCGCTGCGGACGGTTGGTCGTCGCCAGACACGATCGTCGAGATCGTCAATGACGACATGCCGTTCCTCGTTGATTCGGTCACCCTGGCGATCAACGCCAGCGGCAGTGCCGTCCATCTGGTCATTCACCCGATAATGACGGTCGCACGTGACCCGAAGGGGCAGCTTCGCGAGCTTTGTGATGCGTCGACGGCCGGGCGGCATGAATCCTGGATGCAGATCGAGATCACGCGCCAATCCGATCGGGACGAGCTTGCCCGGCTGGCGCAGACATTGTCGGCTATTCTAGCCGATATTCGAGCTGCGGTCGAGGATTGGCAGCCAATGCGTCAGCGGCTGCGTGAACTCGTCGATGAACTGTCCCGGCCCCCTTTTCCTCCAGTGCCGCCGACTGAACTTGCCGAAGTCCAGGATTTTCTGCGGTGGCTCGACGACGACAATTTCACATTCCTCGGCTACCGCGAATATGTGTTTGACGGAGCGGCGAGACCGCTACGCGGCCCGCTCGGGATCCTGCGCGACGAAACCCACCCGGTCTTCGGGGGGCTGCGCGATTTGTCGTCGTTGCCGCCGGACGTGCAAGATTTCGTGCGCCGGCATGAACTTCTAGTCATTACAAAATCGAACCGCCGGGCCACGATTCATCGAACTGCGCACATGGATGCGATCGGCCTGCGCCGCTTCGCGGCAACTGGTGAGGTAGTCGGCATTCGCCTGTTTCTGGGACTCTTTACCTCGCTTGCCTACAGCCGCCGTCCGCATTCGATCCCGCTACTGCGGCTAAAGGTTAAACGGATCATCGAGCGGGCTGGGCTGGCACCGACGACCCATGACGGCAAGGCGCTATCGCATATCCTGGATACGTTCCCGCGCGACGAGCTGTTCCAAGCCGACGCAGACCAGCTGTTCGAAACGGTCATCGGCATCCTCAACCTCCAGGAAAGGCAGCGTATTGCGCTGTTCATCCGCCGCGACCCGCTCGAGCGCTTTGTTTCCTGCCTCGTCTATTTGCCGCGGGAGCGCTACGACACAGCGCTGCGCGACCATTTCGCTGCGATCCTCGAAGAAGCGTTCGCCGGGCAGCTGTCGACTTCCTACATTCACCTCGACGAGTCGCCGCTGGCGCGGCTCCAATTGATCATTCGCACCACCCGCGGTCGTGTGCCGGCGGTCGACGATACGGCGCTCGAAAAGCGGCTCGTCAATGCTGGGCGCAGCTGGTCAGATCGGCTCGAGGAGGCGGCGACCGCGGCCTTTGGCGAAGAGGGGGCGCGTGCCCAGCTGCATCGCTTGCAGCCTTTTCCGATAACCTATCAGGCGCGAACGGAAGCTGCCCAGGCGATCGCCGATTTGCGCCGGGTCGAGACGGTATTGGCCGGTTCGCCTCTCGAAGTCTCACTTCATCCGGCGGCCAGCAGTGCTTTACCCGGATTGCGGATTTATCGGACCAAGGAACCGGTGGTCCTCTCCGACGTGCTGCCGATTTTGGAGAATCTCGGCCTGCGGGTCGTCGCCGAGGAGCCATTTCGCGTCGACACTGTCGATGGCGCCGCGGTGTGGATCCACGAATTCCAGCTCGACGGGGTGGCATTGCTGAGCACCGTGTCTCCGGCGGTCAGGGAACGGTTCGAAGAGGCGCTCGTGGCACTGTGGACGGGTCGGGTCGAGAACGACGGGTTTAACCGCCTCGTCCTGGCCGCCGGTCTGTCGGCGCGCCAGATCGCAGTTCTGCGACTCTACGCCAAAGTATTGCGCCAAGCCGGGGTGGCGTTTAGCCAAGCCTATATGGAAGATGCGCTAAGCGGGCACCCCGAGATTGCTCGCCGCCTCCTCCAACTGTTCGAGGTCCGCTTCGATCCCGGGCGTACCGGTGATCCTTCGCTCTTTGTGATCGCCGAGGTCCAGGCGATCGATCATGCACTCGACGCAGTGGAGAGCCTCGACGAGGACCGCATGCTGCGGAGCTTTTTGACCCTCGTACTCAAAACCGTGCGAACGAATTACTTCCAGCGACTGCCCTCGGGCGAGGCGAAATCTTATCTCACCGTCAAGCTTGCGAGCAGCGAGATCGACTTGATGCCGCTGCCGCGGCCGCTTTTCGAGATTTACCTCTATAGCACTCGCGTAGAAGCGGTGCACATGCGCGCCGGCAGAGTCGCCCGCGGGGGCATCCGATGGTCCGATCGCAAAGAGGATTTCCGTACTGAGATCCTCGGGCTGATGAAGGCTCAGACGGTCAAAAATGCAGTGATCGTCCCGGTCGGATCGAAGGGTGGCTTCGTCGTAAAACGGCCACCCGCTTCGGCCGACAGGCTCGGCGCCGAAGCAGTCGAATGCTACGAGACACTGATCCGCGGCCTCTTGGACCTCACCGACAATATCGTCGCGGAACCTCCGACGGGTCACCGAATCGTGCCGCCGCCGCAGGTCGTCCGGTATGATGGCGACGACCCGTATCTCGTCGTCGCCGCAGACAAGGGCACCGCAACGTTTTCCGATTTGGCCAACGCGATCTCGCGAGAATACGGGTTCTGGCTCGGCGATGCGTTCGCGTCGGGGGGTTCAGCGGGATACGACCATAAGGCGTTGGGCATCACCGCACGCGGCGCCTGGGAGCTCGTCAAACGTCATTTCCGCGAGGTCGGGCGCGACATCGATGAGAGTGAGCTGAGCGTGGTCGCCGTCGGCGACATGTCGGGCGACGTGTTCGGCAATGGCATGCTGATGTCCCGCCACTTGCGGCTGCTCGGAGCCTTTAATCATCTGCACATCTTCATCGATCCGGCACCCGATCCGGATAGGAGCTTTAGCGAGCGGCAGCGTTTGTTCCGCCTGCCTCACTCGAGTTGGGGGGAATACGACCGCGCGCTAATCTCGGCGGGCGGCGGTGTGTTCGAGCGCGGCGCCAAATCGATCCCGATCAGTCCTGAAATGAAGCGCGCCTTCGACATCGCGGCAGACCATCTGACCCCGGCAGAGCTGATCCGCAAGCTCTTGGCCGCGCCCGTCGATCTCTTGTGGTTCGGCGG
>Ga0213878_10000944_pt1 | contig 10384 bp, 9 predicted proteins | sample VelepicoBEBS_R02_FD_161053 | JGI IMG/M metagenome (GOLD analysis project Ga0213878, IMG submission 161053) | Vellozia epidendroides bulk soil microbial communities from rupestrian grasslands, the National Park of Serra do Cipo, Brazil - BS_R02 | ecosystem: Environmental > Terrestrial > Soil >... | reverse complement strand
CCGGACGCCGATCTCTGGCTTTCTGTTCTGGAGACAACCGGTCAGCCGGCCAGGATGCGTTAGCCTGCATGGCCGCAAAATGCATCAAGGCATTTTGCGGCCACGCAGGCTACTGGCCAATAAAGCAGACGCCTACGTCTGCTTTATTGGCCCATAGCTTTAATGCCGGACAAATCCGTAACGATTTGTCCGGCATTAAAGCTTAGGACGGACATGCACGAATAGGCGCGCCATCTTTCGCAAAAAATAGACGAGATAAGCCACGAAACAGACGAATTGGAGGATGGCTGGCAGTAGAACCCAATCCGGCCAATGCGTATTGGCCTCGGAGCAAAACCAGGCCGCGCCGGCATGAAACGCGATTAAGCCCGGTACCAGGCAATAGATGTTAACATTTTGATCTTTGCGCACCTCAATCATCAACTGCTCCAATCTTTGATCGCTCGCGTCTTTTGTGCGCCTGGAAATCAGTCTCAGGTCTAAGATGAACAGGAGCCATACGACGATTGAAAAGCAGGCGAGCGTTCCGAACCAGCCCACGGGATTGCCGATTTGACCGAATGTCACCGCCTCTAAAAACGCGGCGCCGAAATAGAAAAAATTGTGCGTAAAATCGAGAGGCCAACGAATCAATGTCAGGGTGTGGCCGATCGACCTGGACCAAAACAGGAGGATTAAAAGCAGGCCGTTTGCGATGTACGGCAGATCCTCGATGCGACCGTGGCTCAGCGCAGCGGTGGCATTTTCACAAAGAAACGAGAGGGCGACGCCCTGGATGATGCTGGTTAGTGTCAGTTCAATGTTGATGATCAACGCGTCGAGCTGCGGACGATCACCGATCAGGGATTCGAGTCGGGGGGCATTCGGAGGACCGGACAAGGTGCGTTTAAGATAGCTGGTTTGCTATTTCTGTTCCAGACCTTGCGATGTGCATCCGCACAGTTTGCTTTTTTCGTGTTCGTATCACTGAACTTTTAGCTTCGGGATTCGCTTCCCGAGAGAAACTGGCCCCGGGTACGCGTTGGCACGGCCCTTGCCCGCGTTCAGAAGCCTATAGGGCCGTTCCGGCAAATCATAAAACGTTTTGCCGGACGAAGGCGTCAATAGGTTCCAAAGCTCTAATGTTCCCCCCGAACAAGGGGAGAAACATATGAGTAGATTTGGAAGCGCGGATGGACTGAATATCATAGCTCGTTACACGAGTGTGATCGCGATCGCGGTCACCTCAACGGCAGGATCACTGCCCAAGAACGTCTGGGAAGACGACCAGCGAAGCGATCAAATTGCGCTGGAGCAACGAGACGACCAGAGGGTGGAAGGGGTAAAAGGCGAGGGGTGAGACGTGAGACGCCGCGGCGGAGGCGCGTTGCATTCCGCGTGCTGGTCGTGAGCGTGTGCTCGACCTAAGACTTGGAGCAACGCTTTTGGTGTACCACAACCGCGACGCCCCGAAGAGCGTGTCATGCCATTGGAGGTTGCACGTCTAGCGCGGTTGCACGTTTAGGGCCTGCCACGCGCTCAAGGGAGCCGCAGCTAACGACGCGATGCGAACGAAACACGCCACGCGTTCAGCAGGTCGTCCTGGGCGGCTGAACGCGGAATGCGGCTCCCCTCCGAATTGGGCTCCGAATTGGGCCGTGGCCCGCACCAATCACTTTTCCCCTCTCACCGGCCCCCTTTACCCGTGCTCCGGTCTGCGCGAGATTCGCACCATGGCATCGGCGCAGTTTCCGGACGAACAGAGTGACACGGGCGAGTTTGAGCGTCAGGACGACGCTTTCCGCGATTGGGTTACTTCGGATGGAAGTTCCGGGTATCCCGCAGTCGCAGGACGTTATCACCTTTACGTTTCATGGGCCTGTCCCTGGGCTCATCGCACCATCATTGTCCGACACCTCAAACAGCTCGAGAAACTCATTGGAATGACGGTTGTCGACCCGATCCGCGATGATCTTGGATGGGCGTTCCGCGAAGGGCCGGGGCACACGCTGGATCCAATCAACCGGTTCGACTTTCTGAGCGAAGCATATTTTGCCACCGACCCTCATTATCGCGGCCGGGTCACTGTGCCGGTGCTCTGGGATAAAGAGAAGAAACGGATCGTGAGCAATTCTGACGACGATCTCATGCGGATGTTTAACTCCGCATTCGATCAACTGGGCGCCACGAACGTTGATCTTTACCCCAAGGAACACCGAGCTGAAATCGACCAACTGAATGCGTTGATCTATGACACCATCAATAACGGTGTCTACAAGGCCGGCTTTGCTACGTCACAGAAGGCTTACGAAGCGGCGGTGGTGCCACTCTTCGCGACGCTCGATATGCTGGAAGAACGCCTTTCCGAAAGCCGCTTTCTGTTCGGCAGCATCCCGTTAGAGACCGATTGGCGCCTGTTTGTAACCCTGGTTCGATTCGATGCCGTATATCACGGACACTTTAAATGCAATTTACGTAGAATCATCGATTACAAGAACCTATTCGGCTACTTACGCGACTTGTATCAACAGCCAGGAATCGCTCAGACCGTCAATTTCGACCACATCAAGCGGCACTACTATTATACCCACGACGATATCAACCCGAGTCGGATTGTGCCGCTAGGGCCCATCCAAGATTTGGCGGCGCCGGTTGATCGACGCCGAGCGTGACTGGAGGGGAGCCGCTTTAGCGTGTTGTGTAAGGTCCAGGAAAGTTCTCCCCAGCGCGAGGCCAACCGGAAAATGTGAAAGCAGGCGGCTCCCGCGAACGTCTCAACGCGATCCATTGGTCCACTGTTCCGTTGGCTAAGTACTTCGAGACAGGCACTACTGTAGGACTGCACGGCGTGGAGACGCTTGCGGGAGCCGCCTGTTTTCGTCCGTGCCTTCGCGGCACTAGCTTAATTACCAAATATCGTCGGGTCTCGTACAACGCGCCAAAGCGGCTCCCCTCCAGAAATTGCCATTTGCAATTCGCATAGCGCCGCACTAGGAAGCTCGCTTTGAAATCTTCGGTTTTTAATAAGATGGTTGGCTCCTACACCTTGGTACAAGAGACCGAACAAGAACCGCCGCGCCTTTCGCCGAGGCTGTCTTTACCGACTTCGTTCGGCTCAGTTGCAGTCGTGGATCAGGTTGCCTCCGAGGAACGGCCGGCCTTCGAGTTTGGGTTTCGCCGTTATGCGCTCGACCACCGGTACTACGAGATCACCCAAGCAGCGCTGGGGAAGCAGTTCGAACACCTCTATCTCCTGCTGAAGGATGCTAGCGGCACGACCCGAGCCGTCCAGCCGTTTCTGTTGGTGCATCAGGATCTCGTCATGGGGACGCCCGCCTTTGTCCGCCGTTCGGTCGAGACGGCCCGGAGAGTTTTCCCTTCTTTTCTAAAGCTGCCCATGATTATGGTCGGCGGTTCGGCGGGAGAAGGGGATATCGCCTGCGATAAGGTCTCGGGCGGGATCGCCTGGACAGTGGATGGTCTGAAAGAAGCATTGCCTCAGGTCGGCAGATCGCTCGGGGCCTGGATGATTGTTTTCAAAGACTACCCTAAGAGCTACCGTCCATTCCTCGATTTGATGGTTACGGGCGGGTTTACCCGGGTGCCGAGTATGCCGGCTACCGGCATGGAATTGAATTTTCGAGACTTCGAGGACTATCTCAGCACCAAGCTCAGTCATGCAATGCGCAAGAACTTGCGCCGTAAGTTTCGCAAAAGCGCCGATGGACCGCCCATCGAATTCGAAGTGGTCACCGACATCACCCCTTATGCCGAAGAAGTTTTACCGCTCTACCAAGGCGTTTACCAACGCGCTGCGCAAAAGTTCGAAGAACTGAACGTGAGTTACTTGTCGGAGCTGGGCAAAAAGATGCCGGATCGTTCCCGGTTTCTAATCTGGCGGATACAAGGCCGGATCGTGGCTTTCGCTTCCTGTATGGTCCACGATGGAGTTCTGCGGGACAACTATATCGGATTGGACTATTCCGTGGCCCTCGACCGTCACCTTTATTTTGTGACCTGGCGAGACACCGTAATTTGGGCAATGGAGAACGGGTACCGCCATTATCACAGCGCACCGCTTAACTACGATCCCAAGCTGCATTTTCGGATGGAACTCGAGCCATTGGATCTCTGTGTTCGAGCGACCAACACGCTGTTCAATTTGATCCTCCGCCGCTTACTTCCGATCCTCGAACCGACGCGCTACGACTCAGTTCTAAAGAAGTTTCCCAACGCGAACGAACTCTGGTGAGGCAGGAGCTAGGAGTTAGGAGCTAGAATCTAGGAGCGCGCGGACGCGCCGGCCCATTAGTCCCATGGGTCCCATAAGTCCCATCCGTTTGCCTGACTGTGGGCGTCACGTGGGTCGAGTGCACCTCATGCAATGCACGGGCCTCTCCTAGCTCCTAGATTCTAGCTCCTGGCTCCTGCTCCGTTGACGGCGTTTCTAGACCTGTGGCAGAATCCCGGCCGTGCTGCCAAAGAGGTTTCTTTTTATTGTTATCGGCCTGACACTCGTTCTGGCCGGATGTGAGACGAATGCTCCGTACTCTTACCAATACAATCCTGCGCGCACCGCTTTTGTGGAAGGGTCATTAGCCAGCCCACCATCGCACGCGCCAGCAGTTGTGAGACAAGCAATCGCAGCGGGAAATGAAATCATCGGTAAACCGTACCGGTATGGAGGCGGTCATAAAACATTCTATGATAACGCCTATGATTGTTCCGGTTCGGTGTCCTATGTCCTCCATGCAATCGGACGCCTGGAAACGCCAAGCCCTTCTGAAAGTTTTCGTAAATACGGTGAAAACGGCGCTGGCCGGTGGTTAACAGTCTATGCTGCCCGGGGACATGTTTTTTTGGTCATCGCTGGTTTACGCTTTGACACCGGATACGGTGATCATACACATGGGCCACGCTGGCAGACCGGGTCCCGCCCTACGCGCGGCTACGTGCTACGACACCCACCCGGGTTGTAGGGAGTGATTAGCAAACGATAAGGGCTGGCCGGGAAGCAATCAGTAATCAGTGGGCCAGTAATCAGTTTTGGAGCCAAGAGCCAGAATCCAGTAACCAGGAGGTGAGTCGTGTTGGGGCGAGGCAAGGTGGAAAAATGCGGTGGAGACTATTACGTTTTTTGAGAGAGGCCGCTTAATGGAGAAGTTCTGAACACTTTCACAAGGAAACGCAGAAGAATTCGTGACTTCGTCGTCGTAGGCAGGCTATTGACGAAACAGCAGATCCTCCTGGCTCCTGGATTCTGGCTCCTGACTCCTGAACTGATTACTGATTACTGATTACTTTCCGTGCCACGCTCCGGTATTCAGTTACACAGTAGACGCGCTTACCAAAAAATGGTGCAATTCCTGCAAACTTTCTCGTCGGGGACATAAGATGGCTGTGGATGTATTCATCAGTTACGCGATTGCTGACAAGCTCACCGCGGATGCCGCATGCGCGGCTCTCGAATCAGCTGGAATCCGTTGTTGGATTGCACCGCGCGATGTTCTGCCGGGGATGGATTACGCAGAGGCTATTATTGAAGCAATCGAAAAGTGCCGGGGGATGCTTCTCATTTTTTCCTCGAACGCTAATCGATCGAACCAAGTGAAGCGCGAGGTTGAGCGCGCTGTCCACCATGGTATCCCGATCATCCCTTTTCGTATCGAAGATGTACCTCCGGCACGAGCGCTGGAGTACTACATCAGTTCGCCGCATTGGCTTGATGCTTTAACTCCCCCGCTGGAGCAACACCTGAAGCAGCTCACTTCGACAATTCAGATTTTGCTGGACCGAGCAAGCGGTCACACCAGTCAGGCGCCAATAGGTCGCCGCGAAGAAAGGCCAGCTAATCGGACCTCTCGCCCAGCGCCAGTTTCGAGCGGTCAAACCCCGAGTTCGAGCGAAAAGCCGTATGCGGGCGGCGGCGCGCCGCAGAGCGGTTTTCCTGTTCATCCCAGCACAATTCCTGAGGTGCCGACTCCGGTGAAACCAAAAGCTCCAATTGCCGTAATTGCCATAATCGCGGTCCTAGTCTTCTTGGTAATCGGGCTGGTTTGTTTCGGGCTGGTGGCAGCGTACGTGGTAAGCCAAGGCTTCAGGAAAGAACATGTAGTCGTGCAAACGCCAGGCCCAACCCCATTTTCGCCCCCGCCGAAGCCGCAGCCGACCGAGACCTCGAGTCCGACGGATGTTGCCGGTGCCTTGGCTGCAGGTCAGGCGCATGAAACTCAAGGAGACTACCAGGTTGCGCTCAATGACTACACGACTGCGATCCGACTTGATGGCAACAATCCCGACTCCTATAGCAAGCGTGGCAATTGCTACAAAAACCTGGAGCAATACGAGCAAGCGCTAGACGATTACAATACGGCGATTCGTTTGCGGTCAGATAATCCAGACTACTACAATGACCGCGGAATCGTTTACTGGAAGGCGAAACAGTACGACAACGCTATCGCGGACTACAACCAGGCGTTGCACCTGAACGGAAACGTCTCCCGAGCCTACAATAATCGGGGCCTGGCCTATTACGACAAGGGTAATGCCAAGCAAGCCTTGAGCGATTATGAGGACTCCATGCGGGCGGATCCCCAATATGCCGATCCCTATTACAATCGCGGTCTGCTGCACTATTACGCTAAGGAATACGACCCGGCGATTTCCGATTTCTCCGCAACCCTCGATCGCGAGCAGAGATATGCCAATGCTTATTACATGCGCGCGTTGTGTTACCAGACGCTAGGAAACTACAAGAAAGCGATCAGCGATTATTCTTACGCGATCGATATCAACGACAACTTCTTGGATGCGTACAACAACCGGGGTCTCTGTTACGACGACCTGAAAGATGTCGATCACGCGCTGGCGGACTATAACGAAGCAATCCGGAGAAACCCGAGTTACATGTTGGCCTATTATAATCGAGGGATTGCATTCTCCGAGAAAGGAAAGCCTGAGGATGCCATTAACGATTTTAACGAAGCGATCCGTCTCAATCCGAACTACGGTCGCGCGTATTACAACCGAGCGATGGCTTACCAGAAAATGGGCCAGGGAGATAAGGCCAAAGCCGATTTCGCGGAAGCACGCCGCCTCGGTGTAACGGGGCCGAATCAGGGGACCAAGTAGGCGGGAGGAGAGATCAATCCGTCCTCGAGCCCGAATCGGGGGGCTACCTGAGGGATGGAGTCGTGGAGTCGTGGAGTGTGGAGGGCATTAGCATTAGTAGAGCTTGCCTTTGTTTGTCAGGCCCTAGGCACGGTATTGGAAAACGATTGAGCAAGTAAAAGCTGTGTCCCGGAGGGACTAGTGATCGTAGCCTGGCAATTTATTGCCAGGGACCCTAGGAAGAAAGGAACCGACTCGTAGAGACGGTCTGATCGGATCGACTTTGCTATCGGCACTACCTTGCGTTTTCAAGAACCTCCAATCCCTCTATCATACCGTTCTACGGGACGGGTCCTTTTATTGCGCTTTCCTGGCAATAAATTGCCAGGCTACGATCACCTAGTCCCTCCGGGACAGAAGAATCTCATTTTTCGATCCCGTGCCTGCAAGACTAGGCCAAAATGTACCCGCGCATCGCACCTGAAACCTCGTTCAGCGGTCGGTGGAAGCCATCGTCCCCAGGGTGCAGAAGAATTTTTGCAATATATGCACTCCTTTCTCGTCTCTGTCTTCAAAGTACCTAAACCCGAGCCACTTTTAGCGTGCATTTCTAACGTTAACCTGTTACGTAAAGGATTGGGTCCAGGGAGGTGGCATTGGCAGGATGTAGCCGGCAAAGCACTACCACCATGGATACAATCTCCATTCGAAGCGTACAGGCGTTAATGCGCAGCCTGGAACGCATCCACAGCGCGGAAGGTTTGCGCGAGTTTCCTCCGGTCGTCTTTAGCGCCCTCAGTGAATTGTTCGAGGGTTGTCTCTTTTCGTTGGAGACGCTCAACCTCAAGACCGGGGAGGTCATTAGCGCCACGAGCGACAAGGATCGCGTCTCGGCAGAAATAAAACAACGGCTTGCGGAGTTGCTCCCGACTCACCCGGTCATTCCGGTTGCGCAGGCCGGCGCTAAGGGGGCGATTAAGCTCTCCGATTCTGTCACTCAGCGCGCGGACGTTTTTTTCCCGCTCGATGTAAATCATCAGACGGTGGCTACTCTTGACATTCCCGGACACATTGCTGGAGTCACCGTAAATCGAGACAGAGATTTCACTGACGAAGAAGCGCTCCTGCTCAGCTTGCTCGCCCCGCATTTGGCTCTAGCGCACCGGAATTTGCAACGCATAGAAGCCCTACGGACCACAGCAGCTCAGGTCATTCCGGGTCCGGAAGATCTCGAACGGGTCGGGCTAACTCCACGGGAGGCCGAAGTGTTACACTGGGTAATGAAAGGGAAACAAGACGGTGTAATCGCCAGTATCCTGAAAATCAGTGTTCGCACCGTTCATCAGCACATCGCGCGCATCCTGCGAAAATTGCAATCCGAGACCCGCGGTTCGGCAGGCTACGAGGCAATGGTCAAATTGAAAGACTTGGAGACAGTTCCGCGAACTGCCGATACGCTGTTAGCAGGTTGATCGTTAGCCTCTGAGCCACGGCGACGACCGCTCGGTGCTGCCACACGACCAGCATCGAAAAACCAGCCAGCTTGGGTCGATCCAATTTTCCGCGGCGCAGTGCGCACAAACATGGGAAAGGAAACCATGGCTACGGCCGCCGGCGTCGTGATGGTCCTCTGTTTCTGAGGATGCTCCAAATCCGTTTGTAGGTCGAATTCTCCTTCCAAATGGATCCGTATTACCTGCGTAGGTTTCTTCGGAATCAGCCATGGAATTGAGGTATTAGCTAACCGCCGTTTCGAATGGTTAATGTTCGCGTTAATGTTAAACATTAGCGCGTCCGCGGTTATAAGAGACTACCTCAAAACTCCGACCGAGAAATACGTACGATTACCTAAATTGCCCGATTTTCCGTTGCGCTCTTTCTTCGAATCCGATTGCTGCCGCTACCGCATGGTCCGGCGTCGAACTAATGCCTGGATCCAATTCGTCCGGAACTGAACGCGATTAAGATCGTGGGCCGATGGTGCATTTATTCTCGTGGGACGATTACTCGTCCCAATGCGAGAAATGCGATTGTAGCGAATGGGCAGCTGCCGCTCTGCAGCCTCCAAACCCCAGGCCGGGTGAACCGACAGCAGTGGGTCAGGAAACCACTTGGTACGTACCCTGGCACTGGCCGCAGGTAAACCATTCGCCCTCGTAATCGAATGAAATGACCCGGCTGGAGCCGCAGTGTGGGCAGGTCACAAAAATAAGGACCGAATGGCCCTCAACCTCTGCATTGTGATCCGATGCCGCGCTTTCCTTGCCTTGTTTATCCGGATTGAGACTACCTTCAGTCTTTTTGGTTTGACGCTCTTGACTCAGTGAATCAGCCATTTGGAGTACCTTGTTTTGTCTGGTTTGCCTGCCGAAAACCGGCAGTCATCGACGATAAGACGGTAGAACGCCCTACAGTTGCAAACTATTTCCGGGCATTATTCCCCGCCTTCTGTATCCGCGCCGTCCGTAATCGGTGAGCTCAATCGGTAGAGGGGATATCGGCCATAGTTCTTGGCGAACTCAACTTGGCCAAGATAGTCAAACCCGAACCGGCACGGGTCCCCCCGTTTTTGGCTGTCGATCATCGCGTAAGAGACGAAGGCTTCCGTAGCCCAAGCTTCGCCTTCTCGCACAATCGGCTCGATGCGTGCCGTGTGGCTCACGTGCGATCCGGTGAAAGAAATTTGGCGAATCACCGGGTCTAGGCACAGGATGACTGGCCCGGTATGCAGACTAATTCTGAGGTTGAGCGATGCCGTTAGCTCTCGCCGCCACGTTCCTAGTTTCAACGTTTCTAGCAGGCGGAGCGCCACATTGCCCGCCGACACCGGTTCATCGAATACGAAATAAATGGCGTCACCCCAAGTATTGGTTAAGACCGGGCGCGGCGTCTCGGAAATCAACGAGGAAATCATTCCCAGGAATTCCGGGGCGAAGTGTTTGATCTGGTTTTCGGGGATCTTGCTGTAACCGACTACGTCGGCAAACAAGAGTGTTTTTATGGTCTGTTGGCCCTCACTAACAGTGATTTCTCCGAACGAGATCCGGTCGAATTTCTGGTCTTTTGGTTTGGCATCGGTGATCTTTTCGAGATCAATCACTTCGACCCCATGACCTTTCGATGTCCAAAAATCCACAAAGCTGGACGTGCCGCCTAGACCGTCTCCGCGCCGGCCGTCCCAGACGGCCATGGGACGGACATCAGAGCCTAGTTTTTCGGACCGGAACAAGGCCATGCCGTTCATGCAGTCGTTGCAGTAGACGTAACCAAGGCTTCCGCTGGGAGCGCCTTGTTG
>Ga0213878_10000943_pt1 | contig 10386 bp, 12 predicted proteins | sample VelepicoBEBS_R02_FD_161053 | JGI IMG/M metagenome (GOLD analysis project Ga0213878, IMG submission 161053) | Vellozia epidendroides bulk soil microbial communities from rupestrian grasslands, the National Park of Serra do Cipo, Brazil - BS_R02 | ecosystem: Environmental > Terrestrial > Soil >... | reverse complement strand
AGCAGGTGACGTCCGCGCTAAAGCGCTCCTGCAAATGCTTAAGAAAACCAGGCTGGGACAGTCTCAAGCGAAGCTGGTCGCCCAGACTGTTCAAGTGCTCCGAAAACCGGCAACGATTGATCTGGTTTTGGCCGCTTTGGCTCGGGCATATGGCCTTCCGGCGAATTCGCCATTCACAATTTTTGCCCTGGGCCGCATCGCTGGTTGGATCGGGCATGCAATCGAGCAACATCGCCACGGCGGACTAATCCGCCCTCGAGCACGGTATATCGGGAGGATGCCTGGGCGGTAGGGCTCTTAATCGTACTCGTCCTCGTCGTCGTCCTCGTCCTCGATGGGGTGATGGATGGAGGCGGTAGTTGAGTGTACAGGACCACGCCCTTCGCCCCAGGCTCGGCAAATGCTCCGGCCCAATTACGCGGAAACGTCGTTCCAACGGTCAGCTCTTCGTTAATAGATCTGGGTTGTTCGGGAGCCTCGCCCTACCATTTCGACGCCGAGGACGATTACGAGTTGCGATTCATCGCCGCTAAAGGCTTGCGTGCGATTAGCGCCATGCCTACCCTCAAATCGAAGGACGGATAAGCTTAGGTCGAAAGCTCATGCGCGGTCCCGGACGACAGGAAGGTATTTCAACGGACGCGACGCCGGGACCGATCGGGGTCGAGAATGGAGCCGCAGGTTTTAGCGGTAAACTGCGCAATTTCCCGCTACTCGATATCATCCAGATGGCATGTGTCGCCCGGCGCGATGGGCGGCTCTTAGTGCGGCATCGCGGGGAAACCGGCGAAATTGTGCTCCGCGACGGGCGTATTATGCATGCCCTCACTAAAGCGAAGACGGGCGAGCCCGCGCTGCTCGACGTGTTGTGCTGGAGCCGGGGCTCCTTCGAATTTGTACCCATAGCACCCGAGCAGGTATCGCCGCGGACCATCACCGGTGGTTGGGAGCAGGTTCTGATGGACGCGGTGCGCCAACGCGACGAGCGCGAGCACAAGGAAAGGGGACCAGGAAGAGACGAAACGGTATCGGCTCCGTCGTCTCAAAGGGCGTTACGACAGACGCTAAAATGGTGGCGGAAAAGTGAGCGGTCTGAGACCGCTGAGCACAACGCACGGTTGCAATCGAAACACGATGCCGTGGCGGAATTGTTGCAGGGCATTTCTAAAGAGCATCGTCGCGAACGAAGACTACGAACTATCAGGACGGCTGTTTCTGCGGTTTTAATCGGCGCCCTCTTTGGCGGCGGTCTTTGGCTGTTGCTCGATACGAGTTTCCGTTCTGTGGTTTGGGAAAACTTGCTGGGTAAAGGAATTCCGCAAGCACTCGGGTTTCGAGTTGGTTGGCAGAAACATACTCCTGCCAGGATCTTGATTCCGTCAGGACCATTTCAATTTCAAGACGATCGCCAGCTGGATGTCCCTGCGTTTAATATCGACTCCACTGAAATCACGGTCTGGCTATATCAGGAGTTTCTGAATGCGGTGGGGGACGACACTAAGTATGACCATCCAAATCAGCGGGTGGGCAAGCGTCATACCAATCCGAGCTGGGAGGCATATGCCGAAGCCGCATTTGCTGGGACCGAGTTCAAAGGGGTGCGGCTTAACCCGAACTTTCCAGCCGTCTATATCGATTGGTTTGACGCCTATGCGTTTGCTAAATGGCAGAACCGGCGGCTCCCCTCCGAGATGGAATGGGAAAAGGCCGGGAGAGGAACAGATGGGAGGCGATATCCTTGGGGCGACCAGCCTAAGGCCGGCGCCGCGAATCTTTATAGCGGAGCCCAAGGGACGGCGGGTTGGGCGGAAGTGGCGCAATACTCGGCCGACTCTAGCCCATATGGTGTTCGCGATCTCGCCGGTAATGTCTCCGAGTGGACCGCGAGCGATGATGGGAGCGGGTCACCGGTTGTCCGCGGAGGGAATTTTATGAGCGAAGATGGGCAGCTAACCCGCAGAGTGGTGGGGCTTTCTCCATACACCGTCGATGAGCGAATCGGGTTTCGCACCGCCGGTGATGTACCTGACCGCTAGCCGGATTTAGTGCGAAAAAAATTGCGAATAAAAAACATTCGACGAATTGGTTGGGTTAACACTAGCATTAGGAAGATGTCTTTCATCAACTTCGTTAAGGGTGAGGTCGAATTTAAGATCGTTTACTATGGCTGTGCCCTGGGCGGGAAGACATCCTCTATCGGGTATGTCCACGAGCGCGTGGACGCCCAGGATAGGGGTAACCTGGTTTTATTACCGACTCAGAATGATCGGACGCTTTTCTTCGATTTCCTTCCCATTACCGGCGGCTCAGTTAAAGGCTTCAAAGTGCGATTCAAGCTTTGGACGGTTCCTGGCCAAGTAATGTACAACGCCACGCGACAACTGGTTCTCCGTGGAGTCGATGGTCTAATTTTTATCGTGGACTCACAATGGGATCGAATGGAGGCCAATATCGAGAGTCTCAAGAATCTCGAAGAAAATCTGTCGACGCTCGACCTTAGCCCTGAGCGACTGACCTGGATGTTGTTCTATAATAAGCGCGATCTACCAGAGGAACAGATAGCGCCGGTCGAAGCGATCGATCTACTATTACGAGCGCCGGAACGAAGAGTGGACCGGCTCGCCGGTGACTGTGTAACCGGCAGGAATGTGTTTAGGACGCTTAACTTGGTGACCCAGAAAGTGTTGCGCGATTTTCTGGTGAAGGATGACCTGGAGAATTATGAGGCCTACCGTTGAGAGCCGGTTAGGTTTCGAAAATCGACAAGGTAAAATATCGGGAAGGGGATGCAATGCGAAGCGATGCGATGAAACGAAGTTCCAGCGCTATAGTCGCAACCCCGATGGGGAGGGATCGCGTCCCCGCGATCCAATGCTCGCGGAGCGGATGACCTTTTTTAGCCGCCGTCGAAAATACGCCTTTTGGTTAGAGCACGTCCTCGCGGCGCGCGGGGATCCGACTTCGCCGAGCCAAACGAAAAATACGCGCAAGACCAGAGGCTACGTCGGACAGGCTGCGCGCCCTCCCTGGATTGTTCGGTTCCAAACCGCAGGGTTTTCTTTGATCGAGATGCTCGTGGTGGTCACGATCATCGCCGCGATCGCTGCTTTGGTCACCACCGCTGTCATGTCCGCGCTCCAACAGCAGAACGCGCGAGTCTGTCAAAACAACATGCTCACGATTGAGGCGGCGAAGGACGAATACATCCGTGATCACCCCGGCGCGACCAGCATCGACCAGAGCGCCTTTTCGCAATACTTCAGGTTCGGGATACCGAAGTGTCCGGACAACGGTAACTACCAATTTGTGTACAGCTTAACCCAGCAGGTGATCTGTTCCAAGCATGGGGCAATTCAAGGGTTTCCAAGTCCGACACCCTGATGCGAGCCGAAAATACTTCCAATCAACCACGCTACCTGTGCCTTCTTGTCCGCCATAGCTTTAGCGACGGACATCGGCGAGCTCAGTCGAGTCGTTTGCTAACACGGAAAACGAAAGGCGGCTAAGCTGCTGATAAAGGGCGATTAAAATGACGGCTGCAGAGCGATGGAACAAGGTAGTTGAGTTTGTTCGTTCGAATCAGGTCAGCGATATTTCCGTCTTCCAAAGTAACGTCACCGCAAGACTCGAGGGAAGAGTTGTTCACCTGAGCGAAGAGGGCGCTCTGTCTCGACGTGAAGTCCAAGAACTCATCGCCGAACTGATCAAACTGTATCCCGCGGCTGGTCCGGAGGTTAGCGGCTCGTTGGGCTCGGCAGACTTCACTGCCGAAATAGGTGGGATTCGGTTTCGGGTCAATCTGGGACGCGCACAAGGGGAACTTTTCGCATCGTTACGGCCACTTCCCGCACATGCGCCCGATCTTCTCGAGATCGGGATCTCCAAACGCATTGCCAATTTCGCAGTGACGCTCACCGATGGATTGGTCTTAGTCTCCGGACCAACCGGCTCTGGAAAAACGACCACGATCGCAGGGGTCATCGAAGCCATCAACGTTTCGCGCCCCGCGAAAGTGGTGACCATTGAAGACCCGGTTGAATTCTTATTCCGCACCAACCAAGCGGAGATTATTCAACGAGAGGTGGGGCGCGATGTGCCCTCATACGCCGAAGGCTTGCGTCAGGCTTTGAGGCAAAATCCCGACGTTATCGTCGTGGGTGAGATTCGAGACGCGGATTCGGTTTTGGCGGCGCTGCAAGCAGCCGAAACCGGCCATCTTGTGATTGGCTCGCTGCATGCAAGCAGCGTAGTAGAGACAGTCAGACGTTTGATCCTGCTGGCGCCCGAACGGATGGCGGCTGAGGTACGTTACGTGTTCGGAAGGACGATGCGGTTGGTGATCAATCAGCGGCTGTTACGACGAAAGACTTCAGGTCGGATCGCGGTGCGCGAGGTTTGTGTTCATGCGCCGAATACAGAAGCGGTGATCTTATCGGGTAACGAACGGGAATTGGAAAACTATATGTTAGCGGGGAGAGAACTGGGCATGGTCGATTTCCAGACCGCTCTAAAGCAAGTCCAAGGTCAAGTGGATCCCGCTGAGTTTCGGACCTATTCGAGCATTCGGTAGGGATGAGCTCCCTAAATCGTCCTCGTGCTCGAGATTTGGGGGTTGATATGATGTGATGTTCGATTGCCCACCGCCTGGAGGGGAGCCGCTTTGGTGCGTGTCCCGCCGCCCTCGCAACGTTTGTCCCAACGCTGATCCCGCCGGAAAACTTACAAAAGCAGGCGGCTCCCGAAAACGACCCAGCGCGATCCATTCACTCGCGGCCTTCGGTTCGTAGCGCCGGCTCATAGAGCTGCATCACGCTGGGTTATTCGCGGGAGCCGCCTGCTTTCACGCGTTTCGGCCGTATTCGCGTTGAGACGAAATTCGCGGGGTGACCGGGCACGTGGCAAAGCGGCTCCCCTCCAGCGCTGGGCGGATCGCACGTCCTTTCAACCAGCCAAACTTTTCGAGGACGAGGACGAGTACGACATACCCTGCAGGAGCTCATCCCTACCGTAAAATCCGCCGCCACCAGGGATACCAGCGCGGAATTTTCCCATCCGGATCAACTGGATGAATCCGAGCCTTTCGAAAGCGCTTTTCGCAGTGCTTGACGACCGCCGAAAACTTGGGCAGCGCCATGAGCTCAAATGGCTTTACGCGGTATTCTTCCTCTCTCGACCGAGTGGTTGACCGGTTCCCCATTCCCCGCGTGTATGATTTTTTCCAGATCAGCTTTTTGCCGATGAAGTCGGCAGAGCCCTCGGCGCAGGTGCGGTCTGCCGACTTAAAGATGATTCGATTTCGCAGATTCAACAGGGTTACATCCGCTTTCTCTTTCGTTCCGAGCGGAGGAATGAACGAGAGTTTGGATTGCGCGGCCAGAACCGTAGTGGTGTTCGCTTGGCGGATAACGTCGACATTTCCGTCTGATTCACTGACGAAACGCTGGGCCTCATCCTGCCAACAAATCAGAAGGTTGTCGCTGGAGAGCGGGCGCCTATTCGGTGGCCGAGGATCGAACCGCCGCAATGCGTGGGTGTAAAACAAGAGCTTTAAGATGGTGGTGACATAGCGACGCTCGGTTTGGTACTTCTGCGGCATCGCAATGCAGATGATGGCGCCATCGTCCAAGTCCGAGAATTCGAAGCTGTTTTCTTCGGCCCCGAAAACCTGGACCAGGTCGGGATTCGTAAAGTAGTTCAAATAGTTATAGATAGTAGAAATAACACCACCCAATTGCTCTGGAGGTTGCCGCAGATACCCGTTCAAGAAGTGGTCGCTGCATTCGCGGGCTTCCCGGTTCCCGGCTTGGGCAAGCGGATCCAGGCGGGATAACATCGCCCGCAGAATCGGTTGATACTGCAGCGTTTCCAGGAGGTGATGCATGGTCGGACGCAAACCGAGCAAGCGAAAGAGTTGTATCCCACGGCCGATATGCGCGTGGGCTTGAGTCTTAAAAAAGCCTTTATCTTCGCCACCCCCGGCCAAGGCGGAAGCCGTGTCGACGATCACCGTGGCATAGGTCGATCCAGGAATTGAATCGTCTGAAAGCAGATTGAATCTCGCCGGCGGCTCCCAATCGTTACCGGCGCCATCCGGTTTGGTCTGGAGCAGCCGCAGATCGCTGAGCCGGCCATACCGCTTGGTCATTTGAACTAAGGTTTCGTGATAGATGCCCTTTTCATCACAGCAAAGCCCGCCCCAGTCCGGCTCGTTCTGAAAGACCGAATGCAACAGGGCATTGACCGCGAACGTCTTTCCGGCGCCGGTATCGCCAGTGATCAACCACCCTCTACAGAAGTCGTTTCGGTCCCAGCTGAGTCCAGCCAGCCGAGCGGTAATTTTACGGTGACGCTTGGGTGGGGCAGATGCCAACGAAACGGTGAAACAGACGAAGAGTGGCGCAAAGCTGACCCAGGACACCAAAGGAAAAAGGAACCAGGCGGTCGCGATCAGGAGGCACCAAATGACGATCAGGTGGGGCGAAACGAGGAATGAAAAGCGATCCATTGACTGGCGCCACCGGATCCAAGCGCTAGCCATATCGACCGCTTCGGTCAAAGAAGCGGTTCCGGTCTCGTAACGTTGGCTGCGAACAATTTGATTCTGTATGCAGACCTCGACCTGGAATCGAGCTTGAGACTTCGTCTGCGGGCTAGGCCGATTCGGCGAAATCGGGCGAGCTCGGATCCGATAATCGCCGTGAGTAGCCAGGTCGATTGGCGGCAAGCTCGGGCTATAGTTGGGTAGGCGAACGACGGCGCCTGTCTTGGAATAATAACAGAGTGGATCGTTCAGAGCCGGGGATGCGGGCACCGGATGGGGCAAATCAGGTATTCCGGAGCCGGCTTGGACCGCAATATTATACATTCTTATATAATGTTATGATGTTGCGGGCGTTAAGCAACCCTTTATGTGAGAAAACGCGGGGGGCGGGCGCGAGCTAGTGGACTCGGTGGACGATAGTGGACGTCGTGGACTGAGTGGGCCTCGATGGGCAGGACCTTGTTTTTTACTCAGTCAAAGGGCCGTGTACTCCTTCATTGGGTGGCATCTGCTTGCCACGTGGGTGTACACAACCTTCTTCCGATACCGCGAGCAGATATGCTGTCTGCTATTTGCTATATGCCGCGAAGCGGCTACTTTCCCCAGCGGTTCCCGACGGCGTTAGTGACGGCCTCACGAATAGCGTCGTGGCGCATTGCCCATTGGAACTGATAGATCGGGTTGTCGTACTGTTCGTCGAATTCCCGTTTCATCGCTTCCGTGATTTTGGCCGCGTCGACTGGACCCCGGATCCGGCTGGCGACGTCTTCAACGATCTCGAGGCAATATTGCACCAACATTTTTGCGGCCCGTTGTGAAATGTCATCGAGCTCTTCGGTGCAGATCAAGAAAAAGTTCTCCCAAGACACCTTGACGACCCCCTTAAGCCATTGCTCCTTGCCTTCATAGAAAACCCCTTGCTTCTTAAACGATTCCAAGAACTCGTCTAGATTCAATGGTTTTCCGTCCGCCGAAAACGACCACTTCTGTGTTTCCGGTGCTACTGGCCGGGTTTCCTTTGTTGAAACCATTTTAATGCTTCTTTCTTAAAAAATTTAAGTTATAAATTAGACTTTTAACACCGTAATTCCCTCAAAGTAAAGTGCGTAAAAATAACAGAATTTTCGGAACGTTACCACTTGCGGATCTCGAGGATCAGCTTGGTTTTGGCGACGACCTCATCGAAGCGTTCTATAAATTGACCAAGGATGAGCGGACCGTTGTCATGTCGATTGTGGACCGGCTAAAGTCGGGCGTAACCGGGTATGACTTCGAGGATTTTGACCTACAGCCGGCGGTGCTGAAACTCCTGACCTACCATCGATTGGTCTTACATAATGGGGACAAACAGAACTCCATCCTCTATGCCCGGTGGTTGAGCTCTGTAACGGTCGTGGATAAGAAGATGGTTCTGCATATCGATCCCGGACTGCACCGGCATTTGGAGCGCCTCAAGACCCATCAAAAGGAGGATTCTGAGCGAGCGGCCGTCAAACTGGCGAGCCAATACTCGATCCGTCTTTATGAGTGGGCGTGGAAATGGCGGCAAGTCAATCTTAAGCGCATTTCCATTCCGAAACTGCGCAAGGTGCTGGGAGTCGATGAGGTTCGCGACGCACAAGGAAATATTGTGAGCGAGAAGTGCCTGGTTCATTGGCCGAACCTAAAGCAGCGCGCGATCGATCGGGCCCTCCAAGAGATCAACGAGAAAACGGATCTGAGTATCCGGCTGGTAGCGGTCGGTCAGGCAAAGTACCGGCGCGTGTTGTCGCTGGCTTTTGAGATTAAGGAGAAGAAGAAAAAGGTGCGGACTAACGGCGCTCCGGTCGCAAAGTAGGCGGGCGATGCGGAAAGCGGATAAAGGCCTTTCAACCGCAACTGGACGCAGATATTTTGGGAACCGCCGGCGGTGAAGCGTTCCGTTAAATTTGTCTGCGTCCATCTGCGTTAATCTGCGGTTAGGTTTTAAGATGGGTGAAAAGGAGCCGTCACCTTTCCCGAGATCCTCGTTGGGACTGTATCCCGAGGAAGCTTCAACCATTCAGATAATCCCTTTGAATTACGGCTACAATTTTGCGGAACCTCCGTATCCGAAAATAAGCTGGACCCTTTTGGATCTGGTTTCCCATGCCCGGTTCCCGATGTGCCGGACTGACCTGTGTGACAAATGGAACTACCGGGAAATCACAGCAGAGAATTTTCCGTTAGTGGTCGATCCAGCTCATGTGTCGGAACCGGGGTTTTTGAGTGCCCGGACGGTGGCCAAGGTGATCAGCTATTGTCTGCTGATCGCTGAGTCGACTGCCGAGTCACTACCTGCATTATCCGGGAAGACAGATTTCTTTGCCGATGACGTTCTGGAAGCCATCGTCGAGCGTCGCCGCGACTTCGGATCCAGTCTCGGCGAGAACTCTCCTTGGGCTCATTTTTTGATCGCCGCGCACCATCCAATTGTTCGCTGGGCAGTAAATAACGCCCTAATGAATCGGTGGGGAATGAAGGAATACCCACCGGCCGGGTGAGGGGACTTTCGCGTTTGGCGCTCGGCGTTTGGCGTTCGAGCGTCAACGATGTTCGGAAACCCAGCACCGCTTCGCCTAAAGAAGATTTTCTGCGACAGCACTTCAGCTCGATCCCACGGCAAATCCCAAAAAGCAGTGTTGGCCGGAGTGCCTTTGCGCAGCAAGCCGCGATGCGGCACGGTTCCAGAATAAACGCCGAACGCCGAACGCCGAACGCCAAACGCACACATGGAACTACAGATTCGGCGTTCTGCCTCTTACCGGGAACGACATGGGTATCGCGTAGCGAACCTGCGATTGATTTGGCGGTTTGGCTTTTCGCAGCTTTCCGACTGACTCGTCGAGCGATTGCTGCGTCCCCTGAGGCCTTTTGGCCAGCACCTGTTCAAGTTGGACTGCCGAAAGGTCGATGACCCGGTCCTCAGCGAGTTCGACCTGCAGGGCAAACTTTCTGGCCGTAGTCACACTGATGCATCCGACCGGCTGGAAAATCGTAACCGTGCGCCGGCTACCCGGTAAACCCGGCTTTCTCCAAGTCCGCCCGATGATTGAGCGCCAAGTATTGTAGAAAACGCTCCCGCGCACCGGCTGAAGCGTAGCGGCCATCCTTGTCTAGAACTGGCGATCGTGAGCGGTGGCGATTGAACTTTTGGCGTACCTGCTGATTTTCTTCGTGGCTGATCCTTTTTACCACGCAGCGGAAGGCTAGACATCTCTCGGCGTCTCCTGGTAAGGCATGGGGCGAAAACTGAGACGGAATGTCCATTTCCTGCTGGCTTATCGTACCGCATTATACAACCGAGAGCGAGGTGGATCAGCTTCGGCGGAAGGCGCAGCGCGAGGATTTGCTGCAATTGAATCGCCGGATGCGGGATAGCCATGGCACTGAGATGCGCCGTAAGCTCTTCTTCTTCGGGTCCGGCGTTGAAGCCTATTATGCGTTGGACTTGGAGAGTCGCGAGGTGTTCGAGCTGGATGCAACGTTTATTGACGACGAGCCGCTGGCCTCATGGAGTAGTCTGGACCGGTTCATCATCGGCTTTATTTAGGATCACCGGCTGTTGGAGACGTAATGCAAATTTAGGTTGATCTTGCGGAGGGCATGACCAGCTCCGTAGGAGCGAAATCTTTATAGCCACGGGAGCCCGCACGCCAGCAGCTCCGTTAGGAGCGGCATCTGAGGGCGGCGTACCAAAGGTGTCCAACCTTACCATTAGATGTCAGAGGGTAAGGGCGAGGGGATACCCCTCGCACCTCCCCGTTGTCGCAATGGGGTCAATTCCCCATATTTTACCGGCGTGACTGTTTCAGTCACCGGGCGAC
>Ga0213878_10000942_pt1 | contig 10388 bp, 7 predicted proteins | sample VelepicoBEBS_R02_FD_161053 | JGI IMG/M metagenome (GOLD analysis project Ga0213878, IMG submission 161053) | Vellozia epidendroides bulk soil microbial communities from rupestrian grasslands, the National Park of Serra do Cipo, Brazil - BS_R02 | ecosystem: Environmental > Terrestrial > Soil >... | reverse complement strand
AGGGGGCGAGCAGGTTCTGGCGCCGGCCCTCATCCTCGTCGCCCATCGACACCCAGCAGTCGGAAATGACCGCCGCGGCGTCCTTGACAGACTCCTCGGGGTCCTCGCGCAGAATGATTTTCGCCCCGGCGGCCAAGGCGGGGGCGAGCCGCTGCTTCGTCGGCTGCAACTCGCGCGGGCAGGCGATGTCGAGGGTGAACCCGAACCGCGCCGAGGCGTCGACCCAGGACGACAGCACGTTGTTACAGTCGCCCGACCAGGCGATCTTGCGGCCGCGGATCGGGCCGCGCTTTTCCTCGAACGTCAGCAGATCGGCCAGCACCTGGCACGGATGCGACTGCTTCGTGAGCCCGTTGATCACCGGGACCGTCGCGTTGGCCGCGAGCTCGAGCAGATCGGCCTGGCTTAGGATGCGAATGACGATCGCCTCGACGTAGCGCGAAAGAACGCGTGCGGTGTCGGCGATGGTCTCTCCGCGGCCAAGCTGCATTTCGGCGCCGGTCAGCATGATCGTCTCGCCCCCGAGTTCGCGCATGCCAATGTCGAACGACACGCGGGTGCGGGTCGACGGCCGGTCGAAGATCATGGCCAGCGTCTTCCCGGCGAGCGGGCGCGTGGCGGAGGGAGCGCCCTTGACGCGCGCCTTCTTCATCGCCGCAGCCAAGTCGAGGATCCGCCGGAGTTCGGCGCTCGACAGGTCGAGGAGTCCAAGAAAGTGCCGCGGCGCGGCCTGAACGGGCGCGTTCATGCGTTCAATCAGTTGATTGCGACCAGGAGGCGCTCTTCGACGGCCGCGCACGCGGCGTCGAGCCGCCGCACCCCCTCGGCGATTTCCTCGTCGGTGACGACAAGCGGCGGCATCACCCGCACGACATTGTCGCCTGCGGGGATGACGAGAATCTTCCGGCCTAACGCGGCTTCGGCGAAATTCGCCGGCGGAACCTTGAGCTTGAGACCGACCATCAAGCCCTCGCCGCGAACCTCCTCGATCACCGAACCGCGGCGATCCTTCAACTCCGCGAGCCGCTGACGCAGGTCCAGGCCGAGCCTGGCGACGCGCTCGAGGAAGCCGGGCGCCAGAATGACGTCGAGCGTGGCGTTGCCGATCGCCATCGCGAGCGGATTGCCCCCGAACGTCGTGCCATGCACGCCGACTGTGAGGCCCCGCGCCGCGTCCGCGGTCGCCAAGCACGCGGACATCGGAAACCCCGCTCCGATCCCTTTAGCAGAGGTCAGGATATCCGGATGAACGCCGCAGTGCTCGTAGGCGTAAAAGCGCCCGGTGCGGCCGACGCCGGTCTGGACCTCGTCGAAAATCAACAGGAGGCCATGCCTGTCGCAGATCTCGCGCAGTCCCCTGAGGAAAGCGCGTGGGATCACCCGGACACCGCCTTCGCCCTGAATCGGCTCGATCATGATCGCGGCGGTTTCCGGCCCGATCGCGGCCTCCACCGCGGCCAGGTCGGTCAGCGGTATCTGATCGAACCCATCGACCTTCGGCCCGAAGCCGTCCAGATATTTCGCCTGGCCGCCGGCCGCGATTGTGGCGAGGGTCCGGCCATGAAAGGCGCCTTCGAAGGTCAAGACGCGATAGCGCCCGGGATGGCCGCCGATCGACTGGCGCCGCCGCGCCATCTTGATTGCGGCTTCGTTCGCCTCCGCGCCGGAATTGGCGAAGAACACGAGATCGGCGAATGTCGCGTCTGCGAGCCGGCGAGCAAACCGCTCCCCCTCCGGGTTCTGATAGAGGTTCGAAACGTGCCAAAGCTTCGAACCCTGGCTCACGAGGGTCTCGACGAGATGCGGATGCGCGTGGCCGACCGAGGTCACTGCGATGCCAGCGCCAAAGTCGAGGTACCGCTCGCCGGCCGTCGAGACGAGCCAGCACCCTTCGCCGCGCTCGAAGGCGATATTGGCCCTGGCGTAGGTCGGCACAATCGCTGAGGTCGCTTGCGCTGAGGTCGCTTGAGCGGAATTCACCTGTCCAACTCCCTGTCCCGGCTCTTCATTGCGGCGGGCGCCAAGCGCAAAATAAAAACGCCGCCCCGCTGGGGCGGCCGCCGAATGGCTCGCAAACATACCGGAAACCCCCATATTCCGTCAAATGACGAATGGAGAGCCCAAAAAAATTTCGCCCCCCAATGGCCGGCCTGCCACCCTGCTAAAACCTTGATGCGACTCATTCAATCGGGCTGCGGCTGCGGTCGCAGGGAAGGCGATAACGCGAAGACCTGTTGAAAAGCAGGGTCTGGCGCTCGTTGAGACTCTTGCGCGCGATTCAACGACTAGTGTACTTTTTCCCCATTGAGCCACGAGATGTCGTGGCGACGGCTTCAGAGAGAGTGCTGGTCCGCGTTTCGGCCGACGGCGTCCCGCCGTTCGGCGCAGGAGCCGGATTCTGCGTAGGGCTTCATGTTCTTGGGCAAGGAATTGACGTACGAGGCGACGATGTCGTGGACGGATGAAAGAGTCGAGCAGCTCAAACAGCATTGGCTGGAAGGCAAGAGCGCGAGCCAGATCGCGAGCCTCCTTGGCAATGGGCTGACACGCAACGCGATCATCGGAAAGGTTCACCGGCTGGGTCTCGCCGGTCGCGCGAAATCGCCGAGCTCGGGCGTTTCGCGTCCCCGTCAATCGCCACCGCAGCACGGACAGCGCCGCGTCTCCTCCCCGCGCGCGCCGTCGGTCGCGCCCCGCATCGTGCGAGGCGCGACCGCCTTGGCGATCAACCCGCTGCCGCTGACCGCAACGGAGCCCGAACCGTTTGAAAGCGTCGTGCTGCCGATGTCGCTGAGGGTCACCATCGTGGAGTTGAAAGAGGCGATGTGCCGATGGCCGCTCGGCGACCCGACGAGCCCTGACTTTCGCTACTGCGGCTCTCCCGTTTCGTCCGGCCCCTATTGCGCCCATCACAGCGGCCTGGCCTATCAGCCCGCCCAGGAGCGTCGGCGAGAGCGCGATCGCGAGCGTCGGCTGGCGTTGCGCTAGCCCAATCGGGCTAGGGAACTGAGCTTTCGGAGCGGAGGCGCGCCGCTGACCTTTCCCGCCGGCCGATGGCTTTGCGCCGCGAGCAAAGGCTTTCGCTCGAACCGTGCTCAGGTCATCGTCTTGTTGACGATCCTCGAGCATCGTCCAGTCACGATCGCTATTGCTTTCGTGCATAAAGAGGCACGCTTGCGACAAAATGCGAGCCGTGGTTGATGCGGCTCGTGATCGTCAGTTTCCCCCGGTGCCGGGTCAGGATGTGTTTGACGATCGCGAGGCCAAGCCCCGTCCCGTTCTTGGCTCTGCTCTGGCCGGCGTCGACCCGATAGAAACGCTCCGTCAGGCGCGGCAAGTGCTCCGGCGCAATGCCGTAGCCGTAGTCGCGCACACCGAGCGTCGCATCCTTGTCCGTGGTCGCGACGGCGACCTCGACGAGACCGACGTTTTCGGACTCTGGCCGCACGCCATATTTGATGGCGTTTTCGATCAGGTTCTCAGCAACGCGGACGAGTTCATCCCGGTCGCCGATCACGAGCACGGGCTGGGCCGCGCTGAGGCGGATTTCGACGCCGAATTCCGACGCCATCGGGGAGAGCGAATCGACCACCGTGCGCACTGTCTGCGCGAGATCGACCACGGTCTCGGGCCGCACATGCTGCTTCTGCTCGATGCGCGAGAGCGAAAGGAGATCCTCGATCAGCCGGGCCATCCGCCGGCCCTGCTCCCGCATGATCTCGAGGAAACGATCGCGCGCTTTCGTGTCGTCGCGGGCGGATCCTTGCAGCGTCTCAATGAACCCCAGCAGGGACGCGAGCGGAGTGCGCAACTCGTGGCTCGCGTTGGCGATGAAGTCAACGCGCATCCGCTCCACCTGACGCAACTCCGTCAGGTCGCGTAGGGTGAGCAGCGCCGCTACGACATCCCCCTCCGCCGTCGCAAGCGGCGCGACGCGGACGTCGAACAGCCGCTCGACCGGGACACGCTCGCTCCAATGCACGGTTTCCGCTTCGCCGGTCGCCATCACGCGGCGCCAGGCGTCGACCACGTCCGGCGCGCGCAGGGCGAGAACGAAAGGCTCGCCCGTCTTGAGTCCGGGAAGAAGACTGAACGCCGGCTTGTTCGCGACCGCCGCGCGCCCATCCGACCCGACAATGATCGCCGGTTCTGGCATCGCTTCGACAAGCTGGGCGGCGAACGGCGAGCCGATGCGGCTCGAAAGTTGAATGACCTGTGCGTCGCTCATCCCAGGCCGCCTATTCGTCCGAGGGAGCCGTCATGGCTTCGCGAATCGAGCGCCAGCGGCGCGTCGCCTCGACGCCGCCGAGCAGCGCCATGGCGCCGATGAAGGGCGCAACGTAGTAGATGCCGCGAAACAGCAGCAGCGAAGCGAGCAAGGCGTCGGCATCGCCGCCGACGCCCTGGAGGATCGTCACTTCGAACACGCCGAGCCCGCCAGGCGAATGGCTGGCGATGCCGAGCATCGCCGCGAGCGAGTAGAGCGTGGCGAATGTCGGAAAGCCGATCGTGGACCCCTTGGGAAGCAAAAAGTAGAGCGCGGCCGAAGCCGAACAGACGTCCGCAACGCCGAGCGCCATTTGTCCGAGCGTGAGCAAGGGACCCGGCAGCTTGAAACTTCCGACGATTGTGGAATCGCGCCAGCGCATGCTGCCGACCCAGACGAGATATGCGATCAGCGCAACCAGCACGCTCAGACCGATCAAGCGATTAGCCAGCGGATTGAAGTGGTTGATTTCCGCCACGGCGTCTGATGCGGTCATGAATCCGACGCCGACGATGGAGCCCATGCCGAGCCAGAACGTGACGCCCGCAACAACCGTCAGGCTCGCGACCTTGCCGGCGGTCAGGCCCGCCGGAGCATAGAGCCAGTATCGGATCGCCCCGCCGGTCACGAGCGGGAACCCCAGTGTGAAGGAGACCGCGTAGCTGGCGAAGGACGCAAGCGCCGTCAGCCAATAAGGAACCTTGATTCCGAGATGCCGGAGGGCCAAGCCGTCGTAACCAGTCAACGCAAGGTAGCTCAACGCCGTAAATGCGAAGGCCAGGGTGATTTGATCGCCGCCTGTCGCAGCGATCGCGGCTTTGAACTTATTGACGTCGATGCGCAGCAACGTGCGCACGAAGAGCGTCGCCGAGACCGCGATGATGAGAAAGCTCGCGGCGACGCCGAGCCGTCGAAGGGTGCGACGACGCCGGCGCAACACGAGGATGACGCGCGCAAGAAATTGGGGCGGATCCGGGGGGCGCGAGCCGCTGCCTGGCGCCCAGTTCGAGGCCGGGCGTCGTTCCCGCGTTTGCGCCATGCCTTGTTCCTGTTGACCGGGAGCCGCCTATAGGCCGTGCATGCGACGCAGGCAAGCGCGCAACCACAAATTCAAAGAGCGAAACCGCCCGAATTCAGCCGACGGCGACGCGCTGTCCTGTTTTCCAGGACTGATAGGCCGCGTCCGCGAGGATGTTGGCCCGTAGGCCGTCCTCGCCGTCGGGACGCAGCTTGGCGCCCGTCTTGACCGCGTCAACGAATGCGTCGAGTTCGCTGCGATAGGCGCTGTCGTAACGTTCGAGGAAAAAATTGAGAACTTTGTCGCTGGTGAATCCGTGCGGGCCGGCCAGTTCGACCGTCGTCTCCCGAACATTGGCGGCCGAGACCATGCCTTTGTCGCCGTGCGCCTCCACGCGTTGGTCGTAGCCGTAGGTCGCGCGGCGTGAGTTGGAGATCTGGGCGACCTTGCCCGACTTGGTCTCCATGATGACGACGGCGGTGTCGATGTCGCCGGCCTCGCCGATCGCCCTGTCGACAAGCGCTGAACCCATCGCGCTGACGGCGGCCGGCTCCTCACTCAGGATAAAGCGCGCCATGTCGAAATCGTGGATCATCATATCCCGGAAGAGGCCGCCCGACCGGGCGATATAGGAGAGAGGCGGCGGCGACGGATCGCGCGAGACGATGGAGACGATCTCGAGCGTGCCGATCGCACCTTCGGCTATGCGCCGCCGCAGGGAAGCGAAATTGGGGTCGAATCGGCGGTTGAAGCCGATCATCAGGGTTGCGCCGGCCTGTTTGACGACATCGAGAGCGGCGCGAATCCGGTTGACGTCGAGGTCGATCGGCTTTTCGCAGAAGATCGCCTTGCCGGCGCGCGCCGACCGCTCGATGAGATCGGCGTGCGTATCGGTCGGCGAGCAGATGGCGACCGCATCGACCTCTTTCGACCCCAGAATGTCCTCGACGGACGCAACCATCGCGCCGGTCGTCTCCGCCAGCGCCGCGGCGGCCGCTGGATCTGCGTCGGCAACGTAGACCACATTGCAGTGGCGGCGAGCGGCGATGTTGCCGCCATGAATCTTTCCGATGCGCCCCGCGCCGATGATGCCGAATTTCATAAAATCCTCCCTGAGCTGCTGCGCCGGCGACGTCCGCCAGCGCGCTCCTAAAAAAGAATATCCGTTCCATATTGACTTGTGAATAGAATTTTTGTTTCATTCTGCGCGAAGAAGGTCGGCGCGTTCGCCGGTCGAGACCGAATGGGAGAAAGCGCCCATGGCAGCCAGTTCCGAAATCGGGCGCCTCGCGCGCGAGCCCTATTACGGTCCGGCAAATCTCAACGGCAAGATCGCGGTCGTGACTGGCGGCACGCAGGGGCTCGGCGAAGCGATTGCGAGGCTCTTCGCCGAGCGCGGGGCGGCTGGGATCGTCATCTGCGGCCGCAATTCAGACAACGGCGCACGGGTGGCGAAAGAGATTTCCGCGGCCGGCTGTCCGACCATCTTCCTCAAGGCGGACCTCTCGAAGGTCGCGGACTGTCGAAACGTGGTGGCCGAGGCGGACAGGCGCTTCGGCCGCGTCGACGCGCTCGTCAATGCCGCCGCACTCACCGACCGGGGCGACATCTTCGACACGACGGAGGAGCGGTACAACGAGATTTTCGACGTCAATGTGCGCGCCCCCTTTTTCCTCATCCAGGCGGCGGTCAGCGTCATGCGGCGGGAGAAGATTGCGGGCGCGATCGTCAACATCCAGTCGATGTCGGGCCATGGCGGACAGCCGTTCATTACCGCCTATTGCGCCTCGAAAGGCGCGCTCGCCACCCTCACCCGTAACGTCGCCCATTCGCTGCTCAAGTTCCGCATTCGCGTCAACGGGCTCAATATCGGCTGGATGTCGACGCCCGGCGAGGACCGGATCATGAAGACCTACCACGGGGCGCGCGACGGATGGCTCGAGGCCGCCGCGAAGACCAAGCCGTTCGGGCGGCTGATCGATCCGAAGGAGGTGGCCCGCGCTTGTGCCTATCTCTGCTCGGACGAGTCGGGGCTGATGACGGGTTCCAATATCGACTTCGATCAGAACGTCGTCGGCGCCGCCGACCCGCCGATCGAGCCATGAACCGGAGTTGAACGTGTCGGAATCGCGTCTCGAGGTCATCACGATCGGCCGCTCGTCGGTCGACCTCTATGGCGTGCAGGTCGGAGGCCGCCTCGAGGACATGGCGAACTTCTCCAAGGCGGTCGGGGGCTGTCCGACCAACATCGCCATCGGCACGGCGCGTCTCGGCCTCAAGAGCGGGCTCATCACGCGCGTCGGCGACGAGCACATGGGCCGGTTCATCCGCGAGCAGTGCGCGCGCGAAGGCGTCGACGTCTCGGGCATCCACACCGACCCCACGCGACTCACTTCGCTGGTGTTGCTCGGCATTCGCGACGAAGAAACCTTCCCGCTCATCTTCTATCGGGACAATTGCGCCGACAGCGCGCTTGACGAAAGCGACATCGATCCTGACTATGTCCAAGGCGCCGGGGCGATTCTCGTCAGCGGCACGCATTTCGCGCGAGCAAACACCGCCTCAGCGCAGCTCAAGGCCATGCGCCTGGCGCGCGCCGCCGGGCGCAGAATCGTCTTCGACATCGACTACCGGCCCAATCTCTGGGGCCTCGCTGGCCATGGAGCCGGCGAGGAGCGCTACATCAAGTCGGGCGACGTGACGAGGAGCCTGAGCGCCATCCTGCCACAATGCGATCTGATCGTGGGCACGGAAGAGGAGATGATGATCGCCGGCGGCGCGGACGATCCGCTGTCCGCGCTGAAGGCGGTGCGCGCCACGAGCCAGGCGACGCTGGTGCTCAAGAGAGGCCCAATGGGCTGCGTCGTTTTTCCCGGCTCTATTCCCGCAACGCTCGAGGACGGGATCAAGGGGCCGGGCTTTCCGGTCGAGGTCTATAACGTGCTCGGCGCGGGGGACGCTTTTATGTCGGGCTTCCTGCGCGGCTGGCTCAGGGACGAGCCGCCGGAGACCTGCTGCGCCTACGCCAACGCGAACGGCGCTTTCGCGGTGTCGCGCCTCCTCTGCTCGGTGGAATACCCGACCTGGGCCGAGCTCAGCGGATTCCTGAAACGCGGTTCCCCCCACCACGCCCTACGTCACGACGAGGCGCTAAATCATATCCATTGGGCGACGACGCGCCGCCCGCAGCCGTCGTCGATCATGGCGCTCGCCATCGACCATCGCATCCAGCTCGAAAAGATCGCCGACGACGCGGGCGCGAACCGCGAGCGCATCAGCGCGTTCAAGCTTCTGGCGGTCGAGGCGGCGGTTAAGGTCGCCGCGGGCCGCCCCGGCTATGGCATGCTGCTCGATGGGAAATATGGCCGCGAGGCGCTCTTCCGGGCGCTCGATCACGACCTCTGGATCGGGCGGCCGGTCGAGGAGCCGGGCTCGCGCCCGCTCGATTTCGAATTTGGCGGCTCGCTCGCCGCCAAGCTCCAGGAATGGCCGGTCGCCCATACGATCAAGTGCCTCTGCTTCTATCATCCCGACGATCCGCCGGAGATGAAAGCGCGCCAGGAGCGCGAGCTTCAGCGCCTTTACGACGCTGCGCGCACACTCGGCCGCGAACTCTTGATCGAGATCATCGCGAGCAAGAACGGTCCGGTTCAGGACGACACGACGGCCAAGGTCATCGAGCGCCTCTATGCGATCGGCGTCAAACCGGACTGGTGGAAGCTCGAAGGACAGACGAGCCGGGCTGCGTGGGACTCGATTGAGCGCGCGGTGACGGCTGGGGACGCGTGGTGCCGAGGCGTCGTGCTGCTCGGCCTCGAGGCGCCGGAGGACGATCTTGCGCAAACCTTCGCGGTCGCTCGATCCAGCGGCCTCGTCAAAGGCTTCGCGGTCGGCCGGACGATCTTTGTCGAGCCAGCGGTCGAATGGTTCGGCGGCCGCATCGGCGATCGCGAAGCGATCGAGCGGATGGCGGGCGCTTTCGCTCGGCTATGCGACCTCTGGCGAGAGGCGGCGGGCGGGGGCGTGTGATGCTCGACGAAAGCGATCTCGACGCGGCGGTCGAAGCCGGGCTTCTCGATCCGGCGATGCGCGCCAAACTCGTCGCGTTCGCGGCGGACCGGCGGCGGACCGCATCCTCGCCTTCCGCGGCGCCCACGGCGAAGTTCGATCCCATCCATGTTCTCTATTACGCCGGCGCGCTGCTGGTCATGGGCGCGATGGGGCTCTTCGCCACCTCGGCGTTCGACAAACTGGGCGGCTGGGCGCTGGCCGGCATCGCTGCCGCCTACGCGGCGGGGTTCCTGTGGCTGGGCGGCTTCCTGTGGTCGAGACCGGGAACGCGCATGCCTGGAGGACTGTGCGTCGCCATCGCCGTTTCGATGGCCCCGCTGGCGATTTACGGCGTGCAGGATGCGCTTAACCTCTGGGCGGCTGACAAGCCAAAAGGCTATGAAGATTTCTATCCGCTGATCAACGGCAGCTGGGTCTATATGGAGCTCGGCGCCGTCGTCGCGGCGGCGCTGGCCCTGTGGCGCTTTCCGTTCCCTTTCATTCTCTTGATCGCCGCCTTCGCGCTTTGGTTCCTGTCGATGGACCTGGCGGCGCTTCTCATGCACGAGCACATGCCGGATTGGGATTCGGACTTGGAACTGCGCCGCACGGTTTCCGAGATCATCGGCATCGTCATGATCGCGGTGGCCTGGACGCTCGATCTCAAATTTGCCGCGCTCGGCGACTTCGGCTTTTGGCTCCACGTGTTCGGCGCGATGACGCTCTGGGGCGGGATCACCGCAGGCGAAGGCGACGAATTCAGCAAGGCGGTCTATTGCGTGTTCAACATCGCGTTCATCGCCTTCGGGCTGTTCCTCGGTCGGCGCGTTTACGTGGTGTTCGGCGCCATCGGGGTGGTCATCTATCTCGGCCATCTGGCTCACGACGTCTTCAACGACGTCATCGGGTTTTCTTTCGCGCTGTCAGCGATCGGCCTGGCCGTCGTCTTCGCCGGCGTTTACCTTGAGCGCCGCCGGGGCGCCATAAGCGCTTATCTGGATGCCCGCCTACCTGAATTCGTCCGCGCGCTGCGCCCGCCCCACGCGCGGCTTG
>Ga0213878_10000941_pt1 | contig 10396 bp, 8 predicted proteins | sample VelepicoBEBS_R02_FD_161053 | JGI IMG/M metagenome (GOLD analysis project Ga0213878, IMG submission 161053) | Vellozia epidendroides bulk soil microbial communities from rupestrian grasslands, the National Park of Serra do Cipo, Brazil - BS_R02 | ecosystem: Environmental > Terrestrial > Soil >... | reverse complement strand
GCGCAGCCGCGTCGCCCACAGGTTGCTGATCGGCAGCATCATGTCGCCACGGTGAAACAGTTGCTGATACTCCACGGTGTAGCGGCGCAGTACATCACGACTTGAGATGTCGATCCCGTGAAAAACGGTGGCGATTTTACCGCGGATCGCGCCCAGCTCGCGCAGTTTGGCCGCCGTCACCCCAGCCGGGCCGAAGTGGGCGATAAACACATCCGCCGTCAGCGGCGTCCTGGCGCTGGCGCAAATTGACGACAGGATCAGCTTGCGGGCCTCGTCGCCGTAGCGGCCGATGTTCAGCGCCCGCCAGGTGGCGAGGCGCCCGATGCCCTTGAGCGTAGCGAGCGCCCGCCGACGCAGCTTTGCCATTTTTCCGGCGGGCTCATCCTGCAACCAGCGCGTTTTCTCTGCCAGACCGTAACGGGTAAAGGCCTCATGGGTATGGGTCAAATCGCCTTTTTGCAGGGCGACAATCTCCACCTCATGACCCATCTCGATAAATGCCACAATCTGATTCAGTACGAAGGTTTCCGAGGCGAGGGGGAATTTCAGCAGAAAGAAACCGACCTTCATTTCCCCTCCCCGACCCGGCGCAGCACCGAGCTCACCATCCGCATACCGTTTTCTCGCTCGGCTTTCACCGCAACGCGCAGGCGGTCATTCATCACCGGCAGTTGTCCCAGCGCATCCGTCACCATCGCGTTCAGGCTGCCATCCAGCAGATGGCGAATATCAATCGCCATCTCCGGCATGCCGAGCTGCTGCATGATCCCGGCGGATTTGTGCTCATAGTTAATGGCGATGGCTGGCGTGCCGAAGTTCATTGAGATAATGGCCGAATGCAGTCGCGTGCCCACCGTCAGGCAGCAGGCGCCGAGGATTTTGCCCATCTCCAGATCGTTAAGTTCATCCATCACCACGTGATACTGCGACGGGTCGCTCACGTACTGACGCAAATTCAGCGCCACCATGCGGTCATCTTTGTTATAGCTGTCGATGCCGGTACAGGTTGACAGCGCAATCACCTGATAGCCAGCCGCGATAATGCGGTTCACCACGCCCGCGAACGCTTGCTCGTAGGCCTGCTGCGTTGTGCCCAGCCGCTTATCAAACGGCGCCAGCTCGCGCAGGGTGATCGCCACGCTTTTCTGCTTCGCTATCTGCTGTAGCCAGTGGTTCACCGCATAGCTGGCGATAAAATCACCGTCGTGATGGTCGACAAGCCAGGCCGTATCCACCCCCTGCTCCACCCGTTGGGTGGTGATGTCGCTGCGCTGCATCAGGTTCAGGCTCACCGATTCACGCAAAATCAGCGCCTCGCACTGGCCAAACACGTAGTTCGCCAGTTGATTAAACTGCGGCTCCTGGAACGGCCCGACGCTATGACCAATCATGTACAGCGGTTTTTTGGCCATAAACGCGCACAGGGCATGCTCGAACTGCGGCACGCCGTAAAGATCGACAAAGAACGAGCCGCCCACCTGGATAATGGCGTCATAGTGGCTGAGCAGGCGCACAAAATCGGTAAACCCTTGGGCGATGGCGATGTTGCGCAGCTTGCCGGTGTCGGTGACTCGTGATAACAACACCTGGTGCTGATAGCGGCGGCGCAGCACCTTCTTCACGCGCCCCATCACGCCTGCGGCGGTGTTGTGCTGCTTCATCTGCGCATACAGCGGGTCGCCCATCACCGGGCGGTTCAGCAGCCAGGAGGAGCTCACCGGATAGCGGCTCATCACGTCGACGTCGGCGTCCGGCTCAAGCGTATGAATGGCATCCAGCAGGCCGCGCAAAATGGCGCTGTCGCCGCGGTTTCCGCAGGTATGGTTGCCAAGAATCAATAATTTCATAATGACCTCTTAAAGGGGTTCTGCATGCGCTGGGCGGCGGTTAGCCTGCCCGCAATAACGTTTTCATCTTCTCGCTGCGGCACAGCTGGCGCTTCATTTCCACCACCAGCGGGTGGCGCGACAGCACTATCATCAGCGCGAACGCCAGCGCGCCGGCGGCAATCTGCGCTGCCAGCAGCTCGCTGAGCGGCAGATGGCCTTGTAGCGCCATCCCCAGCGCCTGGCTGACGACCAGCGTCGGCAACGACAGGTAAAACGGCAGCCACAGGCTCAGAATGTAGTCACGGTAGCTGGCGCCGAGTACCGGCTTTATCATCACGAAGTAGCTCAGGATGGTGTTGATGACCTGCACCAACAGGAAGCCGAGGGTCACGCCGAGCGCCCCGGCTTGGTGGCCGCCGACGATAATCGCCGGAATGAACAGGCAGGTTTTGAAGACGTTGAATTTGAAGCTGATATCGACGCGGGCTTTCGCCATCAGCAGTGAGCCAATCGGGTTGCCGACGGAGCGCAGCAGCCCGACCACGCACAGCAGTTGCAATACAGGAACGATGCTGCGCCATTTTTCGCCAAACACCAGCGGCACCACGTTATCGCTCACCACCATCAGCCCAAGCAGCACCGGGAAATTGATGATGCCGACGACCGACAGCAGCTTATAAAAATTCACCCGCAGCTTCTGCGTATCGTCCTGAATACGGGCAAACGCCGGAAACAGCACGCGGGTGATAATCGGGTTGAGTTTCATAGGCGGCACCACCGCCACGTTATAGGCCAGGTTATAGCCCCCGGCGACGCTGGCGCCGAGGATCCGCGCCAGCACCAGCGTAGACAGGTTGGTGTTCACGTAGTTAATGAGGCTGTCCGCCGTCAGCCACGCGCCAAAGCGCAGGTTCGAGGAGACCGATCGCAGCGAAAAGGTGAAACCCGGGCGATAAATTTTGCGGCCGCACCAGCCGAACAGCAGCGTGCGTACGGCGCTGTTGACCAGATAACCCAGAATCGCCGTCATCGCCACTGGCCAAAAATGGGCGCTGACCACGGTGAAGGTAAACCCCGCCAGTACCGCAGCGGTTTCAATCAGGCCAATTTTGTTGAATTCGAGCTCTTTTTGCATCAGCGCGCGAAACTGCTGGCCGTGGGGGATAACCACAAAGGCGAAGGCGAGCGCACGCATCAGCGGCGCCAGATCCGGGTTATGCAGCAGCGCCGCGATCGCATCGCTCAGTAAAAACACCCCCGCGAACACCGCCACGCCCAACCCCACGTTCAGCCAGTAGAGCGTGGTCAGCGCCTGCTGGCTTATCGCTTTACGCTGGATAATCGAGTTGGCAATGCCAAAGTCGGACAGCGTATCCGCCAGCGCGATAATCACCAGCGAGACGGTCAGCAGACCGAACTGGTGATTGTCGATGATGCGGGCCAGCACCGTCATTTGCACCAGCCCCAGGCTGATGATGGTAAGCGTCGCCAGGGCGGACCACTTGGCGCCGCTGATGGTTTTTTCTCTCAGGCTCATGCTGTGTCCTCAGTACGCCGCTTTGTTGACAAAGCCTTTGAAAACCGTCAGGAAAACAATGCGGATATCGAACCACAGGCTCCACTCGCGGATGTACTCCAGGTCAAACTCGACGCGTTTTTCCATTTTTTCCAGCGTGTCGGTTTCACCGCGCCAGCCGTTGATCTGCGCCCAGCCGGTAATGCCCGGCTTCACCTTATGGCGCAGCATGTAGCCCTCGATCAGCTGCCGGTACTGCTCGTTATGCGCCACCGCGTGCGGACGCGGCCCGACGATAGACATGCCGCCGGTCAGCACGTTGATAAACTGCGGCAGTTCGTCAAGAGAAGTACGTCGCAGGAAACTGCCGACCCGGGTAACGCGCGGGTCGTTTTGCGTCGCCTGCGTCACCACCTTGTCGTTCTCCATAACCCGCATCGAGCGAAACTTCCACACCATGATCGGTTTACCGTCCATGCCGTAGCGGGTCTGGCGGAAAATAACCGGCCCGGGCGACGTGAGCTTGACCGCAAGCGAGATGCAGGCCAGCACCGGCGAGATAAGCATCAGGATAAGCGACGACAGCACGATATCTTCGAGGCGCTTGATCACGCGGTTGATCCCCGACAGCGGCGTGTCATACAGCGGCACCACCGGTACGCCGTTCACCTCTTCAATGCGGGAATGGAGAATGTTGAAGGTGAAGACATCCGGGATAAGAATGACCGAACAGGTGGTATCCGCCAGCTCGCGCACCAGCATCCGGATGCAGGCTTCATCCTGCATCGACAGCGCGATATACACGTTATGGATTTTCCCCGCCCGGGCGTCATCGATAAGCTGCTGAAAATCCCCCACCGCCTTTGCGCCCGGGGCGTCGTGATAGACGCCCACCACCTCATAGCCTAACCACGGCTGGTTGCGAAAGCTCTCCAGCAGCACTCTTCCTGCGGGCAAGCCCCCGGCAACAGCGACGCGGCGGGTGTTGTAGCCGCGGTTACGCAACCAACCGGCAGCGACACGGATAAAAATGCGGCATCCCACCATCCCGCAAGTGCTGAGGCCATACCAGGCGAGCCACCGCGCCGCGCTGTTGTTGAAATCGTCGTTAAACGCCAGCAGCCCGGCGCTGAAAATCAGCGCCAGCGTCCAGTTTTGTAGCAGCAAAAGCAGTTCGGTATTAATGCGCACACCGCGCCAGGAGCGGTAAAAATCCGTCATTCCGCCAATCATCTGAAAGACCACCAGCGTCAGCAGGGCCATCAGCAGATGCAGGTACACAAACGGCAACTCAGCGCCCTTGCAGACCACCCACAGCCCACCGAACATAATGGTAATGTCGGAAAATCGCTGCACCATTGAGATTAACGATGCATTCGTTTTGGCTCGTTCGCGCTTTGTTAGCGTCGTCATCGTTGTTCCTGTTTTATTTCACGCCCCGTCCCCTGCCCCAAAAGAGTCAGGGGACGGTCGGTCGGGTTAACGCGTTAGCAGCGCCAGGATGTCCTGGGTTCGGGCTTCCATCAGCGGTACATCGCCACGCGACTCGACGTTCAGGCGCACCACCGGTTCGGTGTTGGAAGCGCGAAGATTAAAGCGCCAGTCGGCCCAGGACAGGCTGATGCCGTCGGTATGGTCAATGTCGAGCGCATGCGGCGCAAAGTGCTGTTCCACGCGGGCAATCGCCAGCGCCGGATCCGCCAGCGTACTGTTGATTTCGCCGCTGGCCGGAAACGCCGCCATCCGGTCGCGCACCAGCTCGCCGAGGGTCTTCCCCTTCAGGCACAGCAGCTCCGCCACCAGCAGCCAGGGGATCATGCCGCTGTCGCAGTAGGCAAAATCACGGAAATAGTGATGCGCGCTCATTTCCCCGCCGTAGACAGCATCTTCCTCGCGCATCCGTTCCTTAATAAAGGCGTGTCCGGTCTTTGACATCACCGGCGTGCCGCCCGCGCGCAGCACCACATCGACGGTATTCCAGGACAAACGCGGGTCGTGAATAATGCGCTCGCCGGGCTGTTTTTCGAGAAAGGCCTCGGCCAGCAGGCCGACGATGTAATATCCCTCGATAAACTGTCCGGTTTCGTCAAACAGGAAGCAGCGGTCAAAATCGCCGTCAAAAGCGATGCCCATATCGGCGCCGTGTTCGATGACCGCGTTGCGGGTATCGTCGCGACGCTCCGGCAGCAGCGGGTTGGGAATACCGTTCGGGAAGGTGCCGTCCGGCATGTTGTGCACCTTCACGAGGCTCACCGGCACGTTGTGCGCCTTAAAGCGCGCTTCCAGCGCGTCCACCACCGGACCGGCGGCGCCGTTACCGGCGTTAATCACCAGTTTCAGCGGCTTCAGGTTGCTGAGGCTGATATAGCCCAACAGATGGTCGATATAGGCGTCGCGCAGTGTGAGCGTCCGGTAGCTGCCGCGCGCCGCCTTATCCACTGGCGGGAAGTTATTGATTTGCGCCAGGCGCTGAATATCCCGCAGCCCGCTATCGCCGCTTATCGGCCGCGCGCCCTTACGCACCAGCTTCATGCCGTTGTAATCCATCGGATTGTGGCTGGCCGTCACTTCGATACCGCCGTCCACACCGAGGTGGAAGGTGGCGAAGTAGATCTCCTCGGTGCCGCACATGCCGAGATCCAGCACATCGACGCCGCCGTCGCGCAGCCCGTCCGCCAGCGCCCTCTTCAGCGCGTCGCTGGTCAGACGCACGTCGCCGCCCAGCACTACAGTTTTCGGCTTCAGCAAGGCGGCGTACGCGCGCCCGATGCGCCAGGCAATGTCTTCATTGAGCTCATCCCCGAGCCTGCCGCGGATGTCATAGGCTTTAAAACAGGTTAATTTTTCCACGCTTCCCCCTTCTTCAGGCAGCAGTCGGCCCTGACCTGCTGCCGAGGCCATGTTTGGTGTTTTTTTAATCAGAAACTAAAGACGGCCGTAACGGTCCGCAAAACGCACAACGTCGTCGTCTTCGAGATACGACCCGGAACGGACTTCGATCAGGTCGAGCGGGATTTTGCCGGGGTTCTCCAGGCAGTGCGTCGCGCCAAGCGGAATGTAAATCGACGCATTCTCCCCCAGCAGCTTCACCTCATCATTGATGGTGACTTTGGCGGTACCGGCAACCACGATCCAGTGCTCAGCGCGGTGGTGGTGCATCTGCAGCGAAAGCCCTTCCCCTGGCTTCACGGTGATGCGTTTGACCTGGTAGCGTTCGCCGGAATCGATAGAGTCATATTTCCCCCACGGCCGGTACACCTCGCGGTGAATGTGATGTTCATGGCGGCCATCGGCTTTGATGCGCTCCACCACTTTTTTGACATCCTGTACCGCGTGCCGGTCGGCAATCAGCACCGCATCTTTGGTCTGCACCACCACCAGATCTTTCACCCCCACGGTGGTCACCAGCCCCGATTCGGCGTACACATAGCTGTTCTCGCTTTTGTGGCTGATGACATCCCCGTGGTGCACGTTGCCTTCCGCCGTATGGTTGCTGATTTCCCACAGCGACGACCACGAGCCGACATCGCTCCAGCCCGCGTCCATCGGTACCATCACCGCATCGGCGGTGCGCTCCATCACCGCGTAGTCCACCGACTCCTCCGGGCAGGCGAGAAACGCCGCCTCGTCCACGCGGATAAAATCCAGATCCGGATCGACCACGCTCATCGCCTGCTGGCAGGCGGAATAAATATCCGGGCGGAATTTGTTCAGTTCCTCCAGATAGCGACCCGCGCTAAACAGGAACATCCCGCTGTTCCAGTAGTATTCGCCGCTGGAGACATAGGCCTGCGCCGCTTCCAGATTCGGTTTTTCGACAAACTGCGCCACCTCAAAGGCCAGCGCGTCGTTTGCCCCGGGGCTCGCCTGACCGCGGCGAATATAACCATAGCCAGTCTCCGGCAGATCCGGCACGATGCCGAAGGTCACCAGCTTGCCGCTTTCGGCGAACGGTATCGCCTCACGCACCGCACGGCGAAACGCTTCCTCATCCTGAATGACATGATCCGCCGCCAGCACCAGCATCAGCGGGTCGCCATCCGGGCTGTGGCGCTTCGCCGCCAGCGCCGCCAGCGCGATAGCCGGGGCGGTGTTGCGCCCGGCGGGTTCGAGGATGATGTTCTCGGTCAACTTATTCAGTTTGCGCAGCTGTTCGGCGACGATAAACCGGTGCTGCTCGTTGCAGATAACCACCGGGCTTTCGCACTCCACGCCGTTGAGGCGGTTCACCGTCGCCTGCAGCATGGTCAGATCGCCCTTCAGGCACAAAAACTGTTTGGGATAAAGCACCCGGGACAGCGGCCACAAACGGCTGCCGGAGCCTCCGGCCATCACTACCGGAAATAATTGCGATTGACGCATGTTCTAACCCCGAATATCAGCAAGAAATTGTTTCAGCACGCTCTCTTTTTCGAGCGTGCTTTGGGCATACTCGCGCGCCAGCCGGTTCTCGCGCGGCATGGCAAGCGCGGCATCAATACCCGTAACCAGCGCCGGGACCGACTCCGGCTCAACACAGACCGCGATGCCCGGGCGGGCGGCGCAAAGCTGGCTAAGCTCGGTCTGCGGTTCGGCGGTGATCACTGCGTTGCCGCCGACGGCGAGGATATTGGTCAGCTTCGAGGGCAGCACGGCATCCGCCGCGCCGCGCTTCTGGATAACCAGGTGGCAGTCGCCCATTTTCAGCAGCGCGGGCAGCACGTCATACGGTTGCAGCGGGAAAAACAGCACGTTGTCTCCCCCCCGCTCGCTGACCATCTTCTCAAGACGCGCCTTACCACCGCCCTGACCCACAATCACAAACAGCCACGGCTGATGCTGCAGCCGCACGGCGGCCTCGACGACGTTCTCCAGCCCCTGCTTTTCCCCGATATTGCCCGAGTAGAGAATGATTTTTTTCTCTTCGGGCAACCCCAGCCGGGCGCGCAGCACCGCGACCTGGGTGGCGCTGACCTCGCGAAAGCGGGCCACTTCAGACCAGTTGGGGAAGAAAATCAGCTTCTCCGCCGCCACCCCTTTTTCCTGCGCCTTGTTCATCATTGAGCGCGAAATGGTGGAGACGTTGTCGACGTTGTGCAGCCCGCTGCGCTCAAACGCCGAGGCCAGCTTCGCAAGCGTGCCGCCCTTGCCTGACCCCGCCATGCCGAGCCCCAGCATGGCGTCCACCTCGTAGTCCTGGATATGCAGCAGGGTGCGGGCACCGGAGAGTTTCGCCAGCAGGCGCATCCCCGGTGTGCAAAACAGGGTTGGCACCACGCCGATAATGCGATCCGGCCTCCAGCGACGCTGGGCCATCAGCGGGAAAAAGCTGCTCAGCGCAAAACTGCCTAAGTGGATCAGCCGTTTGAGCGTCGACGGCTGTTTCGGCACGTACAGCGGGCAGCGCCAGACGGTCACCTCCCCGTCCTCCCGGCGGTAACGCCAGGCGCTGTAGCGCGCGCCCACTTCCCATTCCGGGTAGTACGGCGGTGCGGTGATCACCCGCACCTCATGGCCTTCACGCGCCAGCCACTCGACCATCTCGCCGGTATACTTGCCGATGCCGGTCAGCTCAGGCGCGTAGTTGATGCCATAGACCAGGATCTTCATAGGCCCGGCGCCTCCGCGCGTTTTTCCGCCAGGAAGTAGGCGCGGCTGTTATCGTGCACATGATCCATCGCCAGCAGCGCCTGCGGCGTGAGCCAGCAATAGTCGTTGTGCTGCGCGTCCGGCAGCGCCAGCGTCTGTTGGTTCACCCGCAGGCGAAACCCCAGCACTACGTAGTGGGTGGAGAAAGCGCTGCCGGAAAAGTTATCATCATAAAAGTGCTGCCAGACGCCATCGAAGCGGGCGGCTGACATCGGCAGACGCAGGCCAAGCTCGATTTCCGTCAGGCGGGCAAAGGCCGCTGAGAGCGGTTCGTCTTTCTGAACTCGCCCGCCCGGCACGAACCAGTAGCCCTGCGCCGGACGGTTGTTACGTTTTCCGAGCAGAAATTCGCCCTCTTCGTTCTCCACGATCAGATCCATTGAGATGAGCGGGGTGGAACGAACCGCAGCGGCAAAATCCTCTGGCGTCAGAAACATGGTTACCCCCGGAAACGGTGCTGATTTTCAAGGAACCACTGGTAGCTGCTGGCAAGCCCGGCTTCGAGCGTCACCTCGTGATACCAACCGAACTGGTGCAGGCGCGACACATCCAGCAGCTTACGTGGCGTACCGTCGGGTTTTGAGGCGTCAAACACCACCCGGCCCTTAAAGCCCACCACCTTCGCAATGGTCTGCGCCAGTTCGCGAATGGTGCAGTCCACCCCGGTACCGACGTTAATATGCGACAGCATCGGCTGGGTATTGCTCTGAAACACCTCTCGGTCAAGCTCCATCACGTGAATACTTGCCATCGCCATATCGTCGACATGAAGAAACTCGCGCATCGGCGTGCCGCTGCCCCACACCACCACGTCGGCGGCATTATTCTGCGCCGCCTCGTGAAAGCGGCGCAGCAGCGCCGGGATCACATGCGAGTTGCTTGGATGGAAATTGTCGTGCGGGCCGTACAGGTTGGTCGGCATCACCGAACGGTAATCGCGGCCGTACTGGCGGTTATAGGACTCGCACAGCTTGATACCGGCGATTTTGGCGATGGCGTACGGCTCATTGGTGGGTTCCAGAGAGCCCTGCAGCAGCTCGCTCTCCGCCATTGGTTGTTTCGCCAGCTTCGGATAGATGCACGACGAGCCGAGAAACAGCAGCTTATTCACGTTGTTCATATGCGCCGCGTGAATGATGTTGCACTCGACGGCCATGTTCTCGAAGATGAAGTCCGCCGGGTAAGTATTGTTAGCGACAATCCCCCCCACTTTGGCCGCCGCCAGATACACCTGGTCAAGACGCTGTTCGGCAAAAAACGCATTCACCGCGCTGGCGTCGAGCAGGTTGAGCTGCTCGCGGCTACGCAAGACCAACTCAACGTTATCGCGTTGTTCAAGCTGGCGGACGATGGCCGAGCCCACCATGCCCCGGTGGCCCGCCACAAAAATACGTTGTCTGGTCATGAATTAAGACTCCAGCGC
>Ga0213878_10000940_pt1 | contig 10397 bp, 12 predicted proteins | sample VelepicoBEBS_R02_FD_161053 | JGI IMG/M metagenome (GOLD analysis project Ga0213878, IMG submission 161053) | Vellozia epidendroides bulk soil microbial communities from rupestrian grasslands, the National Park of Serra do Cipo, Brazil - BS_R02 | ecosystem: Environmental > Terrestrial > Soil >... | reverse complement strand
AACAGTCGAAGTGGAACACGTGCAGCGGCAGGTCGCGTTCGGCCATGCCGTCGATAAAGCGATTCACCGTCGCTTCGTCGTAGTTGGTGGTAAACGAGGTGGTGAGCCACAACCCGAAGGACCACGCTGGCGGCAGCGCCGGGCGGCCGGTAAAGCGCGTGTAGCGGTCAAGCACCGCTTTCGGCGTCGGGCCGTCGATCACGAAATATTCCAGATATTCGCCCTCGACGCTGAACTGCACTTTGGAGACCTTCTCCGAGCCGATTTCAAACGACACGTTTTCCGGGTGGTTCACCAGCACGCCGTAGCCGCGGTTGGTGAGGTAAAACGGGATATTTTTGTAGGACTGCTCGGTACTGGTGCCGCCGTCGCGGTTCCAGGTCTCCACCGTCTGGCCGTTACGCACCAGCGCGGTAAAGCGCTCGCCCAGGCCGTACACCGTTTCCCCAACGCCGAGATCAAGGCGCTCAAACATAAAGTTGCGCGCGCTGTTCGCATCCTGTACGTAGCCGTTGTTTTTTACCTGGCTGCCGGTAATGCGCACGCCATCGCGCAGAATATCGAGCGCCCAGCTTTCGCCTTTGCTGACCCGCACGCTTAAGCTCCCGCTTTTTAACTCGGCGAAGTCTTCCGTGTTTTGCATCTCGACAGGCACGTGCTGCTGCACATTGAGCGGGTAGCGCGGACCGTTATCAACACCGCCCAGGAAGTGCTCAATGCGTACGCCGACGATGCCCTCCTGCGGCGAGAAAAAGCGCAGCGTAAACAGCGGGGTATCCAACTGCCAGGCGCGCTCGCGCACATCACGCGGTGCGGCATGGACCACCATCTCGTTACCCTGCTGCTCGACGTCGAACACCTGAATCGGGTGGATAAGGTTCAGACCTGGCTGAACGAGCCAGTTTCCGTCACTGATTTTCATCTGTTGCTCCTTTTAGTCCGTGAATACTTTGCTGACCGGCGCCTGCTCAAATGCCTGCGGGTTGCGGCGCGCGCCCTGAGACAGGTCCGCCATGATTTTTTTCAGGTACGGGGTTTTCAGGGTGTAATAGCGTTTAGCGATGATGGCGCTGAGCAGGTAGCAGACGGCAGGTACAAGGGTAAACAGGGCGATGATAATGCTCAGCGTCGTGTCGTTTTGCACACTCGCCGCGGCGCTGTAGCCCCCGGCCGCCAGCAGCCAGCCGATCAGCGCGCCGCCGAGCGCCAGCCCGAGTTTGAGCACAAACAGGGTGCCGGCAAAGCTGATGCCGGTCAGGCGTTTGCCGTTGCGCCATTCGCCGTAGTCGACGGTGTCGGACATCATCACCCACTGGATGGGCGTCACCAGCTGGTGCAGCACGCCAATGGCGAAGATAAAGCTGAACATCAGGACGCTGGCGTGCATCGGCACGAAGAACATCGCCGCACTGAGCACGGTGAGCGCGGCGTTGGTCCACCAGAAGACGCTGACTTTGCATTTCCAGTCGGTGAGCGGCTTCGCCAGCGCGGAGCCAATCAGGTTGCCGACGCAATAGGTGGTGAGGAAGGCGGTGAACAGCCCGGCGGAGCCCATTATCCAGGTAGCGTAGTACATCATCGCACCACCGCGCACGCACACTGCGAGGATGTTGAGGATGGTCAACACGCCGACGATGCGCCACTGGTCGTTCTGCCAGATATCGCGCAGATCTTCGCGCATCGCTGTGGTGCTTGGCGGTACCTGAATACGCTCTTTGGTGGTGAAGAAGCAAAAGGCGAGCATCAGGAACGCCACCACCGACAGCACGGCAATCCCGCCCTGGAAGCCGAAGGCTTTATCCTCGCCGCCGATGAGATTCACCAGCGGCATCATCAGCACCGTAGACAGCATGCCGCCCGCGGTCGCCAGCACGAAGCGCCAGGACTGCAGGGAGATGCGTTGGGTCGGGTCGTTGGTAATGACGCCGCCGAGCGCGCAGTAGGGAATGTTCACCACGGTGTAGAGCAGGGTCAGCAGCGTGTAAGTGACCGCCGCGTAAATCAGCTTGCCGTTATGGCTGAGGTCCGGCGAGCTGTAGGCCAGCACGCACACCACGCCAAACGGCAGGGCGCCAAAGATTATCCACGGGCGGAACTTGCCCCAGCGGCTGCGGGTGCGGTCGGCGAGCAGGCCCATGCACGGGTCGGATATCGCATCCAGCGCGCGCGCCAGCAGGAACATGGTGCCGACAAACCCGGCGGGAATACCAAAAATATCGGTATAGAAAAACATCATATACAGCATGACGTTATCGAAGATGATGTGGCTGGCAGCGTCCCCCATGCCGTAACCGATCTTCTCCTTCACAGACAGAATTTCACTTTTCATCGTTCGTTATCCTTAAGCGCGCCAGGCGCAGAAACCGGTTACATCGTTTTAAACCAAGGTTTCAAACGAAGAAATTCCGATTTCTGGTTAGCGAATTACGATTCTTGTTTTCTGTGATCGCGGTGGGAGGAAATCCGGGGGAAAGGTAACTCTATGATTTTACGAGAGTCTGTTGTTACATCTGGAAATACTGTTTCCGGGACCGTGAAATTTTTACACTTGGGTATGTGGTAAATGCCTGAAAGTAGCTATAATGCGCCCCGCCTCCATGTAGCAATGCAGGCGCGGAAGATCGTCGTCTCCGGTGAGGCGGCTGGACTTCAAATCCAGTTGGGGCCGCCAGCGGTCCCGGGCAGGTTCAACTCCTGTGATCTTCCGCCAAGTTTGATTATTTTTTCCTGAACACTTTCTTGTAGTATAAAATAGATTCATCTAACCACTTCGGCTGCTCCATATTCTTAACTATCCATTGTATAAATTTCTCTGAGTAGCGATGTCGATTATCAATTACAAAATGCATTTCGGAACGCTTCGCTTTCTTTATATTATGCTTATGGGTTATAGCACTGAATGAAAATGTTGTTATTTTTACATTCTTCTGCAACTCATTGATTCTCTCAATTGCTGATCCTTGATAATAAGGATGAGTTATATCTGGATCTCGTGTTTCTCTTATGATTATTGCATTACTACCCTTTTCGCCTAATCCCAAAGAGAGATCACTATCTTTTTCAGATTTTGTCAAAGTCAGTCTATAATCAACAGAAATACTGAATGAGTTAGAATTTTGTTCTTTAGCCGTATTATAGAATCGAGTCAGAAACTCCTTTGCAACATTAGCAGTCATCTCACCGTAATTTTCTTTTATTGCTGATATATCGCTATTAGGTCCATCCACGACAAGACTTAACATTCCAACACTTTGTCCAGCCAACGGAGACATGCCCGTTTCGCTTAAATATCTCTGTTGATAATTCAAAACGTTTGCCTGAAAAAGACGCGATAACTCTGGTTGCAATTCTGGTAGAAGTAGATGTATCGCTCCATCCCTAAGCTCAATTAACGTATCCAGATTTTTTTTAACCGGATCGTTTTGCTGTAAACGCTTATTGATAGCTTCAGAAATACTAATAGAATATCCATTCTTATTAAAAACAGAATTCATCCCTACATATTTAATGAGTTCTGCTTTCAACAACAACTCCCAAGCATTCACTGATAAAATACAGAATGCTTCAACGCGATTATCTAAACTTGGTCTATTATAGACTTCCAAAGACAGTATAAATGCATCTAAACTTCTTTTCAGTAGCGATCTATATATTTTTACATCTGGTGTAAATTTTTTAGCTTTCAATGATTGAGACATTAACAGTATAAAGTCATCATTAGATATTTTTTGAACTCCTTCACACTGCCAAACTTTCCCATCAGTACTATATACATATTTGCCATTCAGCTTTTCATTTATATATTTTCTTATACTATTTTCTGTGTATCCCGTTTCATTTGCTAGATCTAATGGTGTAAACTTAATTCTATTTAATTCATTTCGTCTAAGTGCTTCTAACAATTTAAGTTGATTTGCCGTGCGTGTCATAAAACATCCTTTTAATTCGCTATTTAAATTGTTTACAGCTTATTAAATTTATGAAAGCAATAACTCACCCTTTTGGTTCAAAACCTTTTTTTCTCAGAGCTTCTCTCGCCAACTCCTTCAACCAACTAGCAAGACTCACCCCTTCCTCTGCCGCAACAGCATCCAGTTGCTCCTTCAATGCCGGATCAATACGCATTTTGAACTGCGGTGACTGACCGCCGCCTTTTGGTTTTTTTTCGCGCGATATGATTGACATGAGGCCACCTATCCATCTACTCTGACACACATAGGAGGCCACCTAAACCTCCTGTACTGGCAACGCTCCGATGTGCAGCAACACGAGCGGAGCGTCTAACCTCACCAACTATCAAGGAGTTGATTATGGCTGATCCGCATTCTACCCCAGACGCCGACGAAACCGGAACCGAGCGCTCGCTAATTGTGGGGTATCGCCCGAAAGTTCGCGACCGAACCACGCCCAATATTATCCTTTCAGGCAAATGGCTGCGCGCTGCGGGCTTTGATATCGGGCATCAGCTAACCGTCAAAGTGATGAAAGGGTGCATCGTTCTGGTGGCGTACAGCGAGCAAGAACAGAAGCTGCTGGACGATTTCAAACACGCGCAGGCGAAGCTAATACGAATTGAGAACACGCTGGCAGGCGCGCAATAAACGCCTGACCGGAGCGTCAGAATAACGCCGGATGGCGCGTTGCTTATCCGGCCTACAACACCACTGATCAATCGTATTGTTTACTGCGCCCCTCTCTCATTGCCCCTTTTACCTGTAAAAGTGGTAGAAGTTACATAAATTATCCGTTTTGTTGTGTTATTTCGATGTTGTAATGTTTTTTCCTTAATGTTAACGCCGCAGGGCAGAAGCGCCCTCGCTTTAATTTTCAGGAAAATCATTCTTATGAAAATGCGTTTCAATAAGGTAGTTCTGCTGTCATTTTCACTGGTTTTTTCTGCCAGTGCGCTGGCTGATGGTCTTCAGTGCAAAAATAAAGATTTCACCCTGCAAACCCTCGGTACAGGTGGGCCTATCACCGATGACCAGCGAGCCTCCTCCGGAGAAGTCATCTGGCTGAATGGCAAATCCGCCATTCTGATTGATGCGGGCGGCGGAATTTTCCTGCGCTTTGGTCAGTCAGGCGCCCGGCTGGAAAATCTCAAACTCATCGGTATTACTCACTTCCACACCGACCATGTTTCCGACCTGGCCGCGATCCTTAAAGGCGGTTATTTTCTGCAGAAAAAAGAGGTGATTGACCTGGCAGGGCCGACAGGCGGTGGCGCATTCCCGTCCATGACGCAATATTTCCATGACCTGTTTAAAAAAGAAGGCGGTGCATATTCCTATCTGAATGGTCTGTATAACGCCACCGATGGATTGCAGCTGGAAAGTCACGTTAAGGATATTGACTACACCGCCAAAGAACCGCAGTTGGTTTATCAGGATACAGAAACGAAAGTCACTGCATTAGGTATCCCACACGGTGATGTTCCTTGCCTTGCATTCCGTATCGAAACCGCTAAGGGCACGATGGTGATCTCCGCAGACCAAAATGGCAGCAATAACGCCTTTGTCAATTTTGCTAAAGGTGCCGATATTCTGGTAATGCCATTGGCGATTGATGAAGAAGCCGATACCGCATCGAAATTCATTCACGCCGACCCGGACGTGGTGGGTAAGGTTGCTGCTGAAATCAATCCGAAGGTGCTGGTGTTAAACCACTTCATGGGCAAAGGTCTGCGCCTGAAAGATCAATCCGTCGATATCGTTAAGCAATACTACCACGGGAAAGTTTATTCCAGTCGTGACCTCTCTTGTTTCCCGATTTCATTAGCCAATGAGAAGGAATAATCAGTGAAAAACAAAATTGTCTTGTCAATCACGGTGGGCTCAATGCTAATCGCAGGGATTGTTGCGCCGGTTTCTGCTGAGGATGCCTCTCACGAAACGAGCAACCCCGTAAATAAAGCCCCAACCAGCAGCGGTAAATGCGCCAGTGGTAAATGCGGTACGGAAAAGATATACGGCCAGGCCAGTCTGAATCATGACCCACAATACCAGCTGGTGCGCGCCCGCGATGGAAAATGTGGCCTGACCGGTGAAGGTATCAATCAACAGGCATCCCTTCAACAGATAGAGGACGGGAAATGCACCAGTGGCGTATGCGGGAAATAGCCCAGGACAGTGCCGGTATCGGGTTGCGTAATGAACATATCCCGCAACTGTTACAGCAGCCAAAACGCCAGGATATAGATTTTCTCGAACTGGCTCCCGATAACTGGATGAATACAGGCGGCGCCAAAAAGGAATATTTAGCGGAGATAAGAAAAAAATATCTGTTAATTTCCCACAGCCTGAGCCTGTCAATCGGTGATATGTGTCCGTTAAACGAAACGTACATTAACGACGTACGTCGTTTTCTGGATGAATACAGCATCGATATTTACAGCGATCATCTCTGTTTTTCCCGGGACCTGCAGGGGTATCTCTACGATTTACTGCCAGTCCCGAGGTTTGCCGAGGCGCTGACCTATCTGACGCAGCGTATCGACAGAGTCCAGAACCTGCTGGGCCGTCAGCTGGTTCTGGAAAATATATCCTCTTATCACCGCTACACGGGTGAGATGCCGGAGGCGGAATTCTGGGGTGAGTTATTGCAGCGCAGCGGCTGCGGTATGGTACTGGATATTAATAATGTCTATGTGAATGCCTTTAATCATCATTTTGATGCGTTTGATTATATTCGCAGCATTCCTGGTCACTCGATTGTGTATTACCACATCGCCGGTCACCTGGAGGATCAAGTGTTCCGACTTGATACACACGGTATGCCAGTGCTGGAAGAGGTGATGAAGCTGGCAAAGCAGACGTTTTACCTGCACGGCGCCAGGCCGTTACTGCTGGAGCGTGATAACAACGTGCCGCCTCTGGATGACCTCTGTGAGGAACTGGCTGGCATCCGGGCATATATTGCGTAATAAGGAGGATATGTGAGTTTAGCACCTGGAGTCCCCGCGTCACTGGCTGCCGCACAGGTAGAATTTTCAGCCCAACTTCGCGCCAGCGGCACTGCTGATGAGTCCTGTTCCTGCGGCATGACGCTGTACCGCAAAATCATCAGAGAAAATATTAGCGACGTCTTGCAGACGGTTTTCCCGCTGTTTTGCGGCAAACGGGATAAGTCCGCTATTTTTCCACTGGTCGACAGGTTTGTTAATCAGCACCACGCCACTCAGCCTGAGTTTCATCAGATAGCGACGGAGCTGTTACTTTTCTTGCGTGAGAAAGAGCCGTTATCACCGTACGACCTGGCGTTGGTGGAATATGAATGGCTGACCTATGCGGTTGAAATTGACGATGGCGAGGTTCCTTTCCCACAGCCGATAAAACCACAAACCGATCGGTTAAATCATGTCGAAGTGATACCTAACCCGACGCTGAAGATAATCGCTTTACCCTTCCGGCTAAAAGAAGGAGAACCCTGTGATGAGGAGATACCGCTTCAGCATTATTACGCCATCTACCGTAAACACAATCATGACATTTATCAGAAAAGACTCCATCAGACCGATGCTCAGCTGTTATCGGAACTGAATAATCAGACCGTGGCGGTGAGTCTGGAGCAATTGCACAAGCACGTCGCACGCTGTTTTCCCGAATTATCTTTGCATTTATGGCTGGAAGCCAACAATAACGATGAACTGTTGTCACTAAAGTACAGGGGATAATATTATGCTGGCAAAATTGATCTCAGGTTACAAATTCGTTGTCTCCAGGGTAATGAAAGCGGATTTCATTGCGCTACTGCTTATTCGTCTCTATTTAATTCCTGTCATTTTCGCAGGCGCGCATTCTAAGGTGCTGGGTTTCAGTGGCACCGTTGCCTGGTTTGCACAATCCACCGCAGAAGGCGGCCTCGGCCTGCCGTTTCCCTGGCTATTCGCCTTTCTGGCCACGTCCACGGAAGTGCTGGGGCTTATCTGTATCACGCTGGGTTTATTTACCCGCATTATCGCCATCCCGATGATTGTCGTCATGAGCGTCGCCAGTCTGATGGTGCACTGGTCCCATGGCTGGCTGGCTATCGCCAGCAACAGTATGGAATCCAGCAAGCGTATGGTGGCTTTCCTGCAGTGGCTGATGGAAAATTTCCCCGGGCGTTACAATTACATCACCCAGTTTGGCGACCCGGTGATTTTGAATAATGGTATCGAATTTTCAGCCACCTATTTCATTATGTTGTTGGTTCTGTTGGTTTACGGCGGAGGACGATATGTCAGCGTGGACCACTGGCTAAAAAAAGTCACGCCAGCGTGGCGAAGTCAATAACGTTTAACCCGCCCAGAAAAACGCCGGATGGCGCTTTGCTTATCCGGCCTACACACGATCACCCGATAGCATAACCAACGGAAATCCCGAAGCATCAGCGCGGTAAATCGCCCTAATTCCACCCACTTATTAAATCTACTTAACTCGTTGTTATTTGATATAAATACATCTAATTATCCCGTTATGATCGCCATTAAAAATGTGACATGGATCACATTTTATAGCTCATCCCGTATAGTATGTTCCTTAGGCTATTCGCTGCAAAAAAGGAAAGTTGATAGTGGAACAATATGCCAACCTCAGCGGTCATTCCGGGGTAATGAGGTACGAAATTTCTGAAGACGCGATTGAAATCATTTTCAACGATCGCTCAACCTATCTGTATAACGCGGAAAAACCCGGTGCGGAGGCCGTTGCTGAAATGCAGCGACTTGCCCGTATTGGCATGGGGTTAGACACCTATATTCAACGGCATGTCAGATCCGATTATTTTAGAAAGATACGTTAACACGTGCTCAAGGCAGTTGTTCGGTAAAACCGAACAACTGCCAAAATCAGCGGTATCCCCAATCCAGTATCGCTACGCCGATCACAGCATTATTTCCGCTTCACGAGTATTTTTCTTATGCCGCGTAATACACATAAGGGAAACGCACCAATGGAAATATATGCAAACAAGAAGGGCACTTCTGGCGTAAAAGGTTATGAAATAGCGCAAGATTCAATCACGGTATACTTTAAAAATAGTTCGGTCTATTTATATAACGCCTCCCATCCGGGAAGTGCGACCGTCGCTGAGATGCAAAAACTCGCCCGCCGCGGTGAGGGGCTCAATGACTATATTAATCAACATGTAAAAGCGGATTGTTTTGTCTTAAAACGATAACGCCAAAAAGGAGGGTGCCGTCTCAGCCACCCTTCTTTATATAACACACATCACGATCAGCAAACGGGAACGCCTTCCCCCTGATACGGGTCGATGTGGGTCATCACATCCAGCACGCTGTTGCGCTTCATCACCGCCTCCCTGACTGCGACGGCGATATCATGCCCTTCGCGCACGGAGAGTTCACCGTTCACCTCGATATGCACATCCACTAAGATCATGTCGCCCATCTTGCGGGTCTTCATGTCGTGCAGTCCCGCCACGCCGGGAATGGCGAGGATGGTGGCTTTAATCTCTGCTTCTGCGTCGGCATCGGCCGAACGGTCCATCAGGTCGTGGAGCGCATCGGCGGCGAAGGCGTAGCCCATACGGGCGATGAGCACACCGACCACCATGGCCGCCACCGGGTCGAGCCACGGGTAGCCGAGCAGGTTGCCGACGATCCCCACCGCCACCACCACCGACGACGCTGCATCCGAGCGCGCATGCCAGGCGTTAGCGATAAGCAGCGATGACTGAATACGCTTCGCCACCGCCAGCATGTAGCGGAACAGCAACTCTTTCGCCACCAGCGCAATCAGCGCCATCCACAGCGCCGCGATATGCACGTCGGGAATGGTCTGCGGATGCAGGAGTTTACCGCCCGCCGACCACACCATGCCCGCGCCGACGAAAAACAAAATAGCGCCAATAATTAACGAACCGCCGTTTTCATAACGACCGTGGCCATAATGATGATCGCTGTCGGACGGTTTACGGCTTTTTTTATTGGCGGTTAATACCACAAAATCAGCCGCTAAATCAGAAAGCGAATGAATACCATCGGCAATTAACCCCTGCGAGCTGGAAAAAAAGCCCATCATTATCTGAAAGAATGATAAAAAAACGTTTACCACCACGCTCACCAGCGTACTTTTTCGTGCCGCCAATGAACGATTATGATATTCGTTATCATTGTGCTTATTTCCGTTATTTTCCATAAAAGCTCTTAAGAAATTATTACTAAAAAACAATGGAGGCTAATATAATTCACTCATGTACATTTCGCTTTTATTTTTTCGATTTATTTATGATCAGTTTAATCATCAGGCGTATTTCTGTCGGCGTTAATGTCGGCTTAAGATTTTTCACCTATAACCTATAAAGAACAGGTGTCGAGGATACATTCATGAACAACACGTTTTCGCGCGGGCAAATCTGCTTTCACTGGCTGGTTTTTCTTCTGGTCGTCGTGACTT
>Ga0213878_10000939_pt1 | contig 10399 bp, 15 predicted proteins | sample VelepicoBEBS_R02_FD_161053 | JGI IMG/M metagenome (GOLD analysis project Ga0213878, IMG submission 161053) | Vellozia epidendroides bulk soil microbial communities from rupestrian grasslands, the National Park of Serra do Cipo, Brazil - BS_R02 | ecosystem: Environmental > Terrestrial > Soil >... | reverse complement strand
TGCTGGGGTGTCTCGGCTTTGAGCAGCAAGCCCTCAAACTGCTCCCACAGGTCCATGCGCTCCGGCCAATGGATGATGGCTTTAAAGACTTTGCGGTTCCACAGTGGGTTTTTGAGGAAGCGGGACAGCACGCTGTCGTAGTGCAGCACCGTGCCGACCAGGATGGCGTCCATAGAGTCGTCAGGCGGCCCCAGCGACAGCACGGACTTGGTCACAAAGGACTGCAGCTTGTCGCGCTGGGCCGGGGTGTTGACGTTCTCGTCGTTCTCGATGTCGTCGCAGATGGCCAGATCGGGACGGTACGCACCATGGCGACGACCACGAATCTTCTTGCTGGAGCCGAAGGCCTCCACCTTGCGGCCGTTGGCCGTGACGATCACGCCGGCACGCCACACCCGGCCCTGGCCACAGGCCTCGGGGAAGTCGCTGGCAATACGCGGGTTGGCTTCGAGCTCGGCCTTGATAGCCTCCAGCATCTCGGCCGCCTGCTCGAAAGCATCCATCACGATGATGGCGTACCACTTGGCGCCCGTGACCAGGCACCAGGTCACAAAGGACATGGATATCTTGGTGGACTTGGCTTCACCACGTGGGGCCGCAATGGCATCGCGCTGGCCGGCCGCCGAGTTGGTGATCTCGGGCAGGCGCTTGTAGAGGTACTTGTGCAGCTCGCTGGGCTCGGCCTTGCCGTAGTGCGGAAAGTAGTGACGGTCCCAGAACTCGTAGCCATTGACCGGGTCGCAGACCTTACGGCGGCGCTCGGCAATGGCAGCTGGGTTGGTGTCCCAGTCGTCCAGGTTGGCGTCGATCTGCTTGCGCAGGTCATCGGCCAGGGCCGTCAGGCCCTCCAGGAATTCCTTGCTGTTCTTGGCCATGGCTTACCTCACCTTGGCCAACTCTTCGCCAAACGGCTCCAGCATCTCGACCAGGGCGGCCAGGTGCTGCGGAAAGCGCTGCTGGGCAAACGATGCGAAGCGCTGCAGCAGGTCGAGTTGCACGGACTGGCGGTTAAGTTCAGGATTCAGGCGCTTGAATGCCGCCATGGTCTTGTTGAAGCTGTCGGACATGGATGCCAGCGTCTCTGCACGCTCCAGGGCCGACATTTCCTTCTCGTCTCTAAGCACGTCCATGGTGGCCTGGTGTTGCACCAGGTAGTCCTCCAGCAGCTTGGTGGACAAGGTCTTGAAGGTGTCGTCGCCCAGCGCTACTGCGGCGCGGCCCGTGTCCCAGTCATCGCCCTTCGCAGCGGCTTCCTGCTTCCAGCGATTCGCAGTGCTGCGCGGCACGTCCAGCTTTTTGCACGCCACATCCATGGGCAGCCGCTGGAACACATACAGGCCACGGAGCTGGGTGCGTGTTTCCTTGCCGTGCGCCATTACATGCCCACGTTGCCGCCGCGCATGAAGTGCTTGATGCCCTCCACGACCAGGGCCGTACCCACCGCCACCGCGCCGCCCGAGACTGCACCAGCCACGGCCGCCTTTTTCTCGACTTCACGCAGGCGCCCGTCCAAGCCGTTGTAGTGCTCTTCCATACGCTGCTCCATCCGGTCCATACGGTGGTTTTGCTGGTCTTGCCCATCCTTGAGGGATTGCACCAGGCCGTGGATCTGGCCGAGCAGTAACAGCTCTTGTCGGCGTTCGTAGTTGTCTTGGGTATCGCTCATGACGCTCAGGGGTTGTTATTGATCAGGGTTGCGCGGCACGACGCATAGGCCGCATTGATGGTTTCCGCCTCTGCGATCACTGCGCCAAGGCGGCGGGAATTGCTTTCAGGAAGTAGCCCGTAGGCTTCGGCAGCGTCTGCTGCACCAGCGTCGTCGGCGGCGGCCGTGTGACCTGCGGTGCCACCACGACCTGCCCCACAGGCTGCGGGCTGGGAGACGATGCGCACCCGTACAGGGCGCTGCTCAAGCTCACCAGTAAGGCGAGCGATTTCTTGGACTGCCTGGGCATCGGTTTTTTCCTGCTGTTGGTATTGCTGATCCAGCCTGGCCTGGGCGGCATTGCGCTCGGCGGTCAGGCGCTCCAGTTCCGCCTCTGCGGCGTGGTTCTGGGTGGCAACGCTGTCCTGCAACTGCTTGAGCGCGATGGCAACGATCTGGGCTTTGGTCTTAAAGTGCTGCATGCCAAAGCCAAGCACCAGGCACAGCAGCAAAGCCAGCGACAGCAGCCATGGGGCGACGAAATCCAGAAAACGCTTCATGGCTGCGCCTTCCAGGTGCCGGTGGCAAAGTCGTAGTTCGCGCGAAGCAAAGCCACGCCCTGCAGACAATCGGCGCGCTCTTTTAAACGGCGGTTGTAAAGGCCCTGGACAAAGCGGTACTCCCACTCGCCCTTGGCATTGCGCCTGCCGGTCTTGGTATAGCTCCAGACAGGCGTGCCGCTCGGCGCATGGGCCAGAGCATCGCAGGCTTCCTCATAGCGCCTGGTGTTGAGCAAGCCCATGGCGCGACTGGCACAGGTGGAGGGTTCGCCGTTGTTATGGCCATGGCTGGAAAACGCATCCAAAACAGGCTGGGTCACCGGCACCTTGATGCAGTCCAGCACCTTGGCCTGCCCCTTGGCCAGCACCGAGCTACCCACGGCCATGCATTGCGCGTCAGACCAGTAATCACCCAGCACCACGGGCACCGGACTGGCAGTCTTGGTCAGCCCCAGGCAGGCCGTGGGCAAGCCCGCCGCCAACGAGTCTGCATAGACCACATTCTTGAACTGCGGCGTTCCGTCGCGCCTGGCCGGGCCGTCTTCATATCCCGAGATATAAGTGACATAGGCACCGCCGCCCAGCACCAGCGGGATGCCAAAGCGCAGAACCGTTTTACCGAGGGATAGTGTGTTTGCCATGCCCTCGACTTTCGTGGGGCAGGCGCAAACAAAAAAGGCCCGCAAATGCTGGCCTGAATGTTGAAGAGTGGCTGTTTACGGTATCACGCAGCTTAGCGCATGGTCAATGCGAAACATATGCGCCCACCAGATGCCTCGGGGCAATAGCTCGGCTTGTGTTCTACGCCCTTTGAGAGAGCTCAGCGATTCCCTGGGCCGCCAGCAGAATTGCCGCACGCCCCGCGCTGTTAGAAGCTCGGAAAGCAGCCAGCAAGCGGGCTTCATCAGCCTGTTCTGCAGGCTCAATGAGCGACACGCCAGCCGTCAATGCCACAGCATTTTGGGCGTTGGAGGGCTTGCCCATCACTGCCCTCCTGGCTTTCTCCTTTCTCCCCGCAGCCGCCTCACCAGCAGTCAGCACGGCATCAGCCAACGCCTGTCCTTTGGAATCCTGCTGGCCGGTGATGTGACGCATGCCCTCGCCTGTCAACACGTAGTCCACGTCTAAGCCCAACTCGGGACGTTGCTGCATCAAAGCACGCAGCTCCTTCTCAGGAAAAGAGCCTCGCTTCTTTCGTCCTGCCCACGACTGAGCCGACAAGCCAAGCATCAAAGCGATCTCTTTGTCCTGAGTTGCTCGCAACTGCTGCTTCAACCGCAGCGTGGCTTCTTCAAAGAAATTCACGGGTACTCCTTGACGAATAAATAAACATGAACTAGATTAACGTTTATTGATTCAATTCACATTAATTTATTGCACAAGAAGGAGCCACAACGTGACCCCCATTCAAGCCAAGGCCCAACAGCTCAAGGCGCGTTTTGCCGATCAAGGCATCCCCGTGTCGCAGTGGGCCGACGAGAACGGCTACCGCCGCTCCGACGTGTACCGCGTGCTCAACGGCTTTACCGCCTGCAAGCGCGGCCTGCCTCACGAGATCGCTGTGAAGTTAGGGCTCAAGCCTGATCCCCAGGACCAGAGCCTTATTAATGCACACCAATAAGGGATTCTGACATGAGCAACCTTCAATCCCTTGTTTTCCGCGACGTCCAGTTCATCGTCGTAGATCGTGATGCACAAGGCAGCGCAGTATGAGCGTCATCACCATCTTCGATACGGGCATTCGCCAGGATGCACGAGGACGCTTCTGCCTCAACGACCTGCATCGGGCAGCCGGTGGTCAGTCAAAGGATCGACCCAGTAAGTGGCTTGACTCGGAAAACATCCAAGAACTGATCCACGAGCTCGATGCCGAAAAACCGGCATCGGATAAAAATCAATCACTTAGCGTCGTCAAAGGCGGCAATGGACCTCAAGGCACTTACGCCTGCCGCGAACTGGTCTATGCCTATGCCATGTGGATCAGCGCCAAGTTTCATCTGGCCGTCATCCGTGCTTTTGACGCGATGCAACTGCAGCGCATCAAACAGGCAGTGCTGACCTGCCCTCAGCCAGCCTACATGGCCGAGGCATGGTTTGCCATTCTGCGCCACCAAGCTAGTTGCATGGTTCACCGTGCACTGGCCCGGGCTCTGCAAATCCATGAGTCGACGTTGTGCCAAGTGCTCAATGGGTCGGGCTACTACGGTGACGGTCGCTGCGGCACAGATCGCATTGCCCACCGTGTGCTGCGCGTGTTCTGCCCACACCAGCGCGTGCATGCGCGCCAGTTGAGCTTGGTCTGAGGAGCTTATCCATGTGGCTCTCAGCCCGAGAAATTGCAGGCATGCCGGGCATGCCCTCTTGCAGCAAGCGCACACGAGAAAAGCTCTCTCGCCTCGGCATCCCTAGCCGCCCACGGGAGGGCCGCGTCGGTGGCGGCGGCCTTGAATACGACTGCTCCGCACTGCCCGAAGAAACCCGCGCTGCGATCACCGCCAAACAGATCACCGCGGCTGGCTCCACATCTCTGGCCGTGGTTGATACGCCCCCCGTGCGCTCATTCATTCCGGCCGTGGTTGAGCCAGCCCAGCCTGCTGCGCGCGTTCCCAGTCAGGCCGAAAAGGATGTGGCCGACGCCCGCGTGCGCCTAGTCAACATGGTCCACGAGTTGGTGCCCGCACACGGACTGCGCAGTGCGTGCCAACTGCTGGCCGCGCGCATTCTGACAGGCGAGGCTGGAAGCGAAGCCCTGTCCATTGCCCGCAAAGCCAATCAGCGTGCACGTGGAGACTCCGTCGGCGCCCGCACACTGGAACGCTGGATCAGCTTGCACCGAGCCAACGGCTGGTGGGGGCTGCTGCCCGCGCCAGAGACTGCGCGCGAGTTGGTACAGGTCGAAGACGACGTGGCCGCCGTGCTGGGCATGTATCACAGCCGCGATGCGCGTTTTCGCAAGCTCTCGCAGGCGGCGAAGGAAACCACCCGCATGCTGGGCCGGGACTTCGATACCTGGGAGAGCCTGTACCACCGTGCCCGCCGCGCACTGGACAAGTTGGGCAAGTCCGCCGAAGCCAATGTCGCTCTGATCAAGGCTCGCCATACCGGCGCCCAGCGCGACGCCAAGCTGCCGTTCAAGCGCCGCGATACCTCCATGCTGGCGTTCGCTGACGTCTATTTGATCGACGGCCATACCTTTAAAGCCAAGGTCCGCCACCCCGATCATGGGGCGCCATTCGCGCCGGAGCTGACCGTAGTGCTGGATGCGGCCACCCGCATGATCGTGGGCTGGTCGGTCAATCTCTCCGAAAACGTGATGGCTGTAGGCGATGCACTGCGCCACGCGGTCGGTCAGTATGGTGTCTGCGCCATTCTCTACGGGGACAACGGTGCAGGCGAAACCGCCAAGGCCATGGACTGCCCCATTGATGGTTTTTGCGCCCGTCTCGGCATCAACCACCGCACAGGTATTCCTGGCAAGCCCCAGGGCCACGGCCTGATTGAGCGGGGATGGCAAACCCATGCCATCAATGCCGCCCGCAAGTTCGGTAGCTACCAGGGCCGCGACGTAGACGCTGGCACCTTCCGCAAAGCGGCGGCTGAGCTGGCAAAGGAGCAGCGCGCGGTAAAGCGGGCCGAACAAACTGGCGAGGTGGTCCAACTGTCCACCAAGGCCCCAAGTTGGCAGCAGTTTATTGATGCGGTTGAAACCATGGTGCGCGAGTACAACACCGAGCACCGCCACAGCGAGTTGCCCAAGCGCGCTGACGGCAAGCGCATGACGCCGGCCGAGGCTTTGGAAGCCATCTTCGACCCTTCGCTGCAGGTCAAGCCCTCTCAGCTAGAGCTGCGCATGCTGTTCATGCCAGCCGTCATCCGTACCGCCAAGCGCGGCGAGGTGACCTTCTTCAATCAGCACTACCAAGCGCCCGAGCTGATGCGGCGCGACGTGGACGGCCGCGAAGTGTCGGTGCGCTATGACATTCACGACCCATCGTTTGTCATGGTCTACACGCTGAGTGGAGAGTTCGTGTGCGAAGCGAAGTGGAACGCCAACCGCCTCGACTACTTCCCCAAGCCGGTCATCCAGATGGCCCGCGAAAAGCGCGTGGCCCAGGCCGTCAAGCGCCGCGAGCAGCAAATCGAAACCGCACTGGCCGAACTCGGAACCACGGTCAATACACAGCCCCTTTCCCTGCCTGAGCCCAGCACCCCATTCGTGGTGCTGCCGTCCATCACGGAGACAGTTCCAGCCATCCCCTCTTCCTCCGCGCGCGTGGTCGAGCAATCGGCCATGAGCAGGCCTTTCTTTGACACCCCCGGCGAACGCTACGAGTGGCTCATGCGCAACCGCGACCAGTGGGCTGACGCCGACGCGGCATGGCTGCGCAACTACGTGGCCTCCGAGGACTACGCAGAACTGCACGACTACTACGCGGGCCGGGGAATGGGATGGGACGACGCGGGCGAGCAGCCCGGTTTCAAGAGTGCTCTGTGACGGTTGCCGCCGCCATAGAGCAATGCCAGAGATTTTTGAATTAACGAACGCGAGGAAATGTATCGTGAAAAAGGGATTTGTCAAAACTGAGAACTTCAAGCGCCTGTCCGAAGCGCAGAAGCTGGTGGAGCGTCGCGGTGCCCGCGAAGCCGGTCTGGTGCTGATCCAAGGTCGTTACGGCATCGGCAAGTCCGAACTGACCGAGCGTTGGGCGGCCGATAGCGGCTGGGTGTTTGTGCGTGCCCAGAGCACCTGGACCAAGCGCGCCATGCTGGATGTTCTGGCTGAAAAAATGGGACTGGCCAAGACCGGGCGCAACCAGGAGGTGCAGGCCCGCATCATCGGCAAGCTGGCCGTGGAGATGGTCCCCATGATCATCGACGAGGCCGACTTCCTGGTGGGCTCCACCGCCAGCCTGCTGGAAGTCATCCGCGACATCACCGACCTGACCGGCACCATGTGCTTTCTGGTGGGCATGGAGCACTTTCCCATGAAGGTGGCTCGCTTTGGCCACATCGCCAGCCGCGTGGCCAAGGTGGTGGAGCTTCAGCCAATCTCGCTGGCAGACGTCAAGGCCACGGTCGCCGCCAAGTCGGATGTCGAGATTGCCGACGAGGTGCTGCCCGAGATGCTGACCCAGGCCGAAGGCCGCATGCGCCTGCTGCTCAATGCCATTGCCAACATAGAAGCCTGGGCCGACGCCAACGGCTGGACCAAGGTCACGCTCGCCCACATCAAGGGCCGCCCCCTGTGCCCTGAGTTCAACGGCAAACCTCTGGGCCGAAAGGGTGGCAAGCAATGAAGCCCTTCGGATGGTTCATGCCCGCCACCTTGATCGCTCTGGGCCGCTACACCGCCCATGCAGTGCAGCCCTTTACAGCGGCCGAGCTGCAAAAGATCGTGACCGAGCTGAGCGAGGGCAAGGATGCGCGCGCGGCATGCAAGCTGCTGGAACAGCGCAAGCTGGCCTGCCCCAGCACAGCACGGCCGCGCGCCTGGGTACTGACACCCGCGGGCATCGAGGTCTGTAAAGCGGCCCTGCACTCTTCGCTGGTGGAGCGCAAAGGCAAGCCCGCGGCCATGCGCCCCAACAAGGCCGCGCCGCTCACCGTGAGCGAGCAACTGTGCCCGCGCCTGTGGAATCTGCTGCGCATTCGCACCGTGCTCACCAGCGTGGATGCCGTGTCTGTGCTGGCCAATGCTGGTGAGAACACCGTCTATTTACAGGCGGTCATCGGTCGCCTACTGCGCGCCTGGAGCCAGGCCCGACCCGACGCCGTCGAGGTCGGCAGGAAGCGGGTCAATGGAGCCCTGCGCTATGTGCTCAAGCTCGACATCGGCCCACAGCCGCCCGAGCTGGCCAAGGCCAAGAAGGAGGCAGCATGAAGCCCAGTTACATGCAAGAGCCTTGGTTTGCCCTGCTGCAGGAGCGTGCCCTGCGCCGGGACTCGGTGCGCGCCCATATGGCCAGGCAGCTCGGCATCAGCGCTGCAGCGCTGAGCCAGGTGCTCAACGCCAGCGGCTGCTACGGCAACGGCAAAGCCAGCACGGACCGCATCGCTGAAAAGGTGGTCCATACGTTTGGTCGCTACACCTGCCCCCACCTCACGGCAGAGGCCAGCGGCGAAGACATCGCGATCACTGCCGACCAGTGCCGCACATACGCCCACCGGGAGGCTCCGATCTCCAGCCCGCGGGAGATGCAGCACTGGCAGGCCTGCCGCCAATGCAAGCACCGAGAGGCCAGCGCGCCGCCTGTACCCCGTGCCTTGCAGCCAAGAGGGGCGCGCAAGTCCGGCAAGGCCATCTCCATCACCAGTGCCCAGGAGGTCCGCAATGCATCACCGCGTCAAAGACGGCGCCCTGCCCTTGCTGATCGGCCTGGCACTGCCTATGGCCGAGGCCGACTACCAGCGCCCTCCTCTGGCATGGATCAAGCGCCGCGCCCGACGCCTGATGCGTGCCTACAGCATCGGCCGCCGCTATGCGATCGCCTGCGCTGCCGACGACTACTCCGACTTCACCCATATGCACCGCGAACGTCTCTCTCAACTGCTCAAAGGAGAACACCAATATGTCTAAGAGCACCCAGCCCAAACAGCGCCCCCTGCCCGCCTGGACCATCGAGCACGCCAGCACGGCCCCCGCGACCCGCCTCGAAAAGCTGGCCCTGACGCTGTTCATTTTTGTGCTGCTGATGGCCCTGGGCTTCCTGATCGCAGCCATCACCGGCTACGCGGAAATGCGCTCCGTATTTCCTTGAACGACCGACTCATCCCTAACAGAAAGAACGAAATGAATCAGCAAATCTCTCTTCCCCAGATTCCTGCCGGCTATTGGGAAAACGCCAAGGGTGACCTGGTCCCCGAAAGCAAGGTCTCCGACATCGACAAGCTGCGCGACCAGTTGGTGCGCGACCTTTGCGCCCAGGCCGAGGCCAGGAGCAAGGAGCTGGCCAAGTTCAAGCTGGACTCCATGGGCGATGTCACGGCGTTTGTGGAAACCAGCGTGGAGCAATACGGGGTCAAGGTGCGCGGCACCAAGGGCAACTTCACGCTCATGACCTTCGACGGCAAGTTCAAGGTCGTGCGCCAGATGCAAGACCAGATCACCTTTGGCGAGCAGCTGCAGGCCGCCAAGAGCTTGATCGACCAGTGCGTGACGCGCTGGGCCGAGGGCGCCAACGACAACATCAAGGTGCTGGTGGCCGACGCCTTCCAGGTCGACAAGCAGGGCCTGATCAACACGGGCCGCGTGCTGGGCTTACGCCGCCTGGACATCCAGGACGAGGACTGGCAAATGGCCATGAAGGCCATCTCAGACAGCATCCAGGTGGCCAGCACCAAGCCTTACATCCGCTTCTACAAGCGCAACGAGACCACCGGCGCCTATGACGCCATCAACCTGGACCTGGCCGCCGTATGAGCCGCTTCGCCGTACACACATCGCCCGTCGCCGGGCAAGCCCAGCGCCGCCGTGAGCTGGGCCACATCCACCAGGGCTGCACGGCCTTGGGCTGGAGCGAGGATGACTATCGCTTTCACCTCACCCACCTGACCGGCAAAGACAGCGCCGCTGATCTCGACGCCGCAGGCCGTGCCAAGGTGCTGGCCCACATGGCCACCCTCGGCTTCAAACCCAAAGCCACGGGCTTCAAGCCGTTCGGCCAGGCAGAAAAAATCGAATGGCTGTGGAGGCAGTTGGACAAGGCTGGCGGCCTGCGTGATGCCAGTCCGGAAGCGATGCTGAGTTTCGTGGGCCGCACGGCCGACGTTGACGTCTCGCACGTCAGGTTTCTGGGCACTGCCGACGCATCCAAGGTAATCGAAGCCCTCAAATCCATGCTGGACCGGGCCAAGCGTCAGGCAGCGAGTGCATGACCCACTCCACCGCCATCCCAATCGACCTTCTGCCGCCCCTGCTGCAGGACTTCGAGCGCCTGATCGGCCTGCAGGCCACCATGGCACTGGTGCAGCGATGGGGTGGGTTGCGGGTGTATTTTCCAACCCCCGACAGGGTCACACCCGACCACCCCTACGCCAAAGTAATCGGTGTCGAGGCACTTTTAGAGCTGGCGAAGGAGTACGGCAGCCTGCCTCACTTCCAACTGCCCAAGGCCGAGCGCGCCCTGCAGGCGGTGCGCAATGCCCGCATCGCAGCGGACTACGCGACGAACAAAACCGCTCGCAAGATCGCTGC